>Ga0228536_1000029_pt1 | contig 367176 bp, 328 predicted proteins | sample SJ1Smetagenome_FD_168611 | JGI IMG/M metagenome (GOLD analysis project Ga0228536, IMG submission 168611) | Enriched culture of PCE-dechlorinating microbial communities from Ithaca, New York, USA - SJ1.S | ecosystem: Engineered > Modeled > Simulated communities (microbial... > Unclassified... | reverse complement strand
CCATCACCAACGCCGGCACTATAACAGGTCAGCAGACCGGTGTGACTCTCACCGGCGCCGCCACCGCCACGAACACAGGCGTGATCGAAGGCAAGAAGAAGTATGGAGTTGAGATGAAGAACTCAGGTGCCACCCTGAAGAATCAGGCGGGCGGCACCATCACCGGTGAGGAGGTGGGTGTCTACGTCGGAGCGGGCGCCTTCAGGGAGAATGCGGGAACCGTAACCGGCGGGCAATATGGCGTGTATTACGAAGGTGCCAACGAACTGTCAAATACCGGCACCGTTACCGCCACGAAGGGAACCGCCGTAATGTTCACCGGGGCCGGCACCGTTGTCAACTCGGGTACCATAAAGGGAAGCTCCACCGCCTCTGCCCCGGAAGGTGTCACGGCAAGCGGCATCAAGGTGACCGGCAAGGCCGACATCACCAACAGCGCCGGCGGTTCCATAGCAGGGGCCGACAGCGGCATCACGATGAACTACGGCACCGTGAAAAATGAGGGGACCGTAACGGGCGTCACCGGGGCCGGCATTCATATAACAGGTGGCGGCACAGTGCGGAACGCCGCGGGGGCATCCATAAGGGGATTTACGGGTATCCTGTCCGAAGGAGACGGGGCCGACGTCATCGAGAACTCAGGGTCCATAGAAGGGACGGGTGGAATGGCCATCTCCACAGGGGCGGGTGATGACACCGTCCGGCTCATGTCGGGGTCAGACGTCAGGGGCAACGTGGATATGGGTGACGGCACCGGTGATTACCTGCTCCTTCAGCAGACGGGCAGCGTTACCGGCGGCATAACGGGTGCCGAGGAGATAGAGAAGACCGGAATGGGCACCTGGACCGTAGACGGGGACGTGAAGAGTGGCAGGAAGATCTCCGTCACCGGCATTCTCCGAACAAATGGCACGTATACTCATGAGGATGGCGCGTGCCTGATAGTCCCCGTGGGCGATATGGGTATCACGGGCAGGATAAGCGCGAAGAATGCCGTCCTGGGAGAGGACGGCGGGGTATACGTGAAATTGTTGAAGGCAAAGGACACCAGATACCAACACTATTTCACGGAGGGAAGCTACACCATCCTTGAAACCGACGAAGGCGTGAGCGGAGAATTCAGCCGTGTGATACGCGTGAAGGATGGCAATGATCATCTGACTCCCTGGCTCATCCCTTCCCTTTTTCACACAGCAAAGAATGTCACCATCGACATCAGGCATCTCTCCTTCGACCGTTCTCAGGGTGGTTCGGGGTACGGCAGGTATGCGGGAGTCCAGGATGAGGGTACGGGTGTTGTCACGGAGAACTCCTATCCTGCCCTGGAGATGAGCGAAACGCAGCGCTCCCTGGGCCGTTACCTCGACACTGTCTACGACAGCGCGAGGAACAACCATGACCGGGCCACTATCCTTGACAATGTCATGGCAACCATGGACCCGCAGACTCTGGTGGGTTCGGACAGATACCTTCTGGCCCTTGACCAGTTGTCGGGTATTACCCATACGGCGGCAATCGCGACGGGCACCGCCAGGCAGTCCAGCTTTTATCACAGCCTATTCGGCGGTGGCGCAAGACTTGATGGCGGAATTGTGAAGACGGGCCGGAGCCAAACGGATTCCCCCATAACAATCGCCATGGACGGCTCGTCCGTTGCCATAGACGCCGCCTTCCTGCCCACCGTCAATGGCGGAAAGAATCCCGTCGGCATGTGGTTGAAGGGGTACGCGGTGACGGGGAACAGGACCGGTGAGGGCATCGAGTCCCGATACGACTATACCGTGCAGGGCGTCATGGGAGGTATGGATTACCTTTTTGCTCCACATCTTCGTGCCGGCCTTGCCTTCGGTTATTCCGGGGTGACCGTCGACATGCGGGAGGTTTCGGACACCAACAGGCAAGAGAGCTTTCAGGCATCGCTCTACGCGTCGTGCGTACCGGAATCGAAGAAATGGTACATTGATGGGGCTTTCTCTTATGCCTGGAACAAGTACCGGACGGAACGGCATATAAGCGTTGGAAATCTTAACCGGGTGGCGAACGCCTCCTATGAGGGCGCCGAGATATCGGGCTACCTGGAGTCAGGGCGCAGGCTGTCCCTCATGGGTTTCGAGGTTACTCCGCTCGTCTCCGTCCTCTGGATGAGAGGCGGTACCGACGGCTTCACTGAGACCGATGCCGGCAGCGCGAACCTCAGTGTCGACAGCAATGACACAGAATCCTTTCAGAGTGGTGTGGGCCTGAAGGTTTCCCGTCAATTCGATGTCCGGCCGGATTTCTTCCTGACGCCTGAGATAGGGGCGCGGTGGTTCCATGAGTTCGGGGATACCCGGGCGACCCTCAACGCCCGCTTTGCCGACGCACCGTCAGGCTCGTATGTCATAACGTCCGACACGGTGGATCGAGACTCAGGCGTTATCTCCCTCAACCTCCAGGCAAGGCGACATGACCGCCTCCGGTTTTCCCTGGGGTATGACCTTGGGTTTCGAAGAGACCAGACGAGCCACGCTGTAACGGGCTGGATGAGGTACGACTGGTAAGTCGACAGGGCGGATGCTACCGGTTCCATGGTGGGAATGGAACGCTGCCGGCGAACTCGACGAGAAAGGGCTCATCCCAGCGCACATCGTGAAGAAAGACGTCCTTGAGACCCCTGAGGGTTCGCGTTCTTCTTGCCCTTATTCCGAAGGCGCGGGCGAGCTTCACGAAATCGGGATTGACAAGATCCATTGAGCCGTCGATGTTGTGGCGGCTTCGCATGGCGTTCTCGAGGATGGAGAAGCTGTTGTTATTGTGAACGAGGATGGTGACGGGTATGCCATACTTGACGACCGTTGCCAGCTCGGTCATTTGCGGGAGACCTCCGCCATCGCCGCACATGGCGAGGCACGGCAGGTCGGGGCGGGCGATCTTGGCGCCAAGGGACGCTGCAAGAGAATAGAAGATGGGCGATATGCCGCGAGGCATCAGGAAGCTCCGCTGTGAGAATACGGGCAGATAATACTCGGCCCAGTAGGACGGCATATTGAGATCACAGATGACGACGGTATCCTCGGGCACGGTGTTGCGCACAAGGTCGACAAGAGTGTAGCCAGGCTCTTTCCTCAGACCCTTGGCTTCCAGGTCTTTTCGCATCTTTAACCCTTTCATGTCCCAGTCAAATGTTTTTGTCTGCACGATCCGGGCGAGTCCATTGAGGGCCTCCTCGATGTCTCCCGCGCAGTGGAGGGCGGTGCGGTAGTTCTTTCCAATCCACCGGTCGTCGACATCGATATGCACGAGGTCTTGGATCCTGACCCCCCGGCGCTTTGCATCGACGTCGCGCAGCCGTGTACCCGCCGCGATGACAACGTCCGCCGAGGCCAGGATATCCCGGGCGACGCCCTTCGCCATGACGTTCCCGAAGGAGAACCCGTTGCGGTCGTTCGTTACGCCCTTTCCTCCCGTTGTGGTCAGAAAAGGTATGCCGCGGCAGCAGATCCTGTCCACGAGGGTCCCTGTGCGCGGTTCCATGAGCGCTTTGCCTCCCAGGAGAACGGGCCTGTGCTTGTTTTCCAGGATGTGCTCAAGGTCTGTGAGGAAAGGCTGCACCCTGTCGCGACCGGACGGCCCTGCCGGGGCGCGCTCATCCGCCCGGGGCTGTTCGGAGACCTCCCCGTCCAAAAGACCGAAGGGAATCGAAACGAGGACGGGTCCCTTTCGCGGCGTGTTGCAGGTCCTCAGGGCATCATGAAGGTGAGACGACAGTGTAGAGGGTTCGTCGACCCTGAAAGAGGCCTTGGTGAAGTGCCTGAATATGTCCTCGGGGGATTCGAGTTCGTGGAGGATGCCTTTTCCCATATCTTTTCTGTCCGTGTCGATATGGATGATGAGAAGAGGAACGTCGTCCGAGAAGGCTTCCATGCAGCCCGACACGATGTTGCCGAGACCGGGCCCGGGTGTGACGACGATGACCGCCGGTCTGCCGGAGACCCTCGCGTATCCGTCGGCCATGAAGGCGAGATTGGCCTCATGACGCGCGGTTATCGTTTTAATGCTTTGTTGAGAAAAAAGCTCGGCGTTCAGGCTAAGTGTATGCAAACCGGGTAATTGGAAGACATGGGAAACGTCCGCTTCCTGAAAAAACGTTCTAATTACTTGTTTTCCTTGCATAATATGTCCAGATGGCATAGTTTAGCATACTGAACCTGAAAGTTAAATAAAAATTGCCTTGACAAGAAAAATAAGAATCTAGTTTAATAATGTAAACTTTTAGTACCGGTATATTGTTATGACCAGATCGGAACAAATGAGCATAGGGGAAAGGATCAAGGTGTTGAGGCAGGCGAAGAACCTCACCCAGGAGGAGCTGGCGACAAGGGCGGGGTTGACGAAGGGTTTCATCTCGCAGGTGGAGCGAAACCTCACGTCGCTGTCCGTTGAAAGCCTGATCGGGATACTCGACGCTCTCGACGAGAAGCCCTCCAGTTTTTTCAACGGGGCCTTCGAGGAGAAGATCGTTTTCAAGCTCAAGGACAGGGTCGACCTGGAGATGGAAGGCGTGAAGGGTTTTCAGATACTCATACCGGCGGCGCAGAACCGTCTTCTGGACCCGGCGCTCCTCGAGCTCGGGTCCGGCGAAAGGACTCCGGAAGGAGAGCCCCACGAGGGCGAGGAGTTCGGTTTTGTTCTTTCCGGCAGCGTCGAGCTGGTGCTGGGTGGAAAACCTCAGAAAGTGAAGAAAGGCGAGTGCTTCTATTATAAGGCAACGAGGAAGCATTACATCATAAACAAGCGAAAGGCGACGGCAGTCCTTTTGTGGGTATCTTCTCCCCCGAATTTCTAGGTGTCCCGTATAAGGATAGCGGGAAGCGTGAGGGAGGGTAAGTCATGGCGGGCAAGCAAAGACCGGGGCGGGGTTTACTCTCGCCTGTTGCGTTGTGGAGCGGCTGGACTCTGCCGGAGAATGAGATGCCCTGGAGCTGCGAGGCCTGATCCATTCGGGAGGTGGTCATATTGATTGTCAAAACACCTACAAAGTTTTTTCTTGTCAGGGGTTCGTCCGATGGTTTTTCATTGCTCAACGCCTTTGATGGAGCCCTTCTGGCTTCGGGTGTGGGCGATACGAACCTGGTGAGAATGAGCAGTATCCTGCCGCCCGGCTGTCAGGAGATGAGGCCCCGTCCGGCGGCACTCCCGCAGGGAGCCCTTGTGCCCGTTGCTTACGCCTCTCTTATGAGCGATGTCCCGGGAGAGGTGATATCGGCCGCCGTGGCGATAGGGATACCCGAGGACCCATCCCTTGCCGGCCTTATCATGGAGTATTCGGCAAGGGCTGAAGAGAGAGTCGTCCTGGAGCAGGTCAGGAAGATGGCCGAGAAAGGGATGGAAGTCCGAAAGCGGCCCATCAAGGAGATAATGGCCATATCGGCCACGTTTAAAGTCGATGCCATCGGCGCCGTGTTCGCCGGTGTCGTCCTGTGGGACTGATGGCGGCCCTCTGATCGGGGGCTTCACGCCGGCAGTGTTCGTGTAACCGGAGATTCCCAGAGGCTATTGTGATGGAAGGTGTTTTTCGCAACAGATATATATCTTCCGGGCCCGACGAGGGGGGACCGGGTATCGTGATCCTGGGCTGTCCTCTCGACGTCACGTCCTCTTTTCGGGGCGGGTCGAAATTCGGTCCCGAGAGCCTGAGAAAGGCGTCGTGGACCCTGGAGACCTACAGCCCCTATCTCGACCTTGACCTCGACGAGATGGACCTCTTCGATGCGGGGGACCTCGAACTTCCCCAGGGTAATCTCCCCGGGTCCCTTGACCGCATCGAGAAGTCGGCGGAGAGGCTGGTGGCGTCCGGCCGCAAGCCTCTGTTCCTCGGCGGAGAACACCTCGTGACGTATCCTCTTGTGAAGTCCATGATGGGACACTTCCCTCTGCTTCAGCTCGTCCATTTTGATGCCCATTGCGACCTCAGAGACGAATATGAGGGCGAGAAACTCTCTCACGCCACCGTGATGAAGCGCGTCAGGGAACTCGGCGTGTCGCGGATGCACCAGATAGGCATACGGTCGGGCACAAGGCAGGAGTTCGCGGAGCTGTCTCCCGTTCACTCACCCGAAGCGCTGGCCGACGGTCTCGACAGGGATGTCCCCATCTATATCAGCTTCGACATTGACGTTCTCGATCCATCTCTCATGCCCGGTGTCACGACGCCGGAGCCGGGAGGGCTGATGTTCAGGGAAGTTATGGATTACCTCAGCGTCCTCAAAGGGATGGATATCGTCGGCGCCGACCTCGTGGAACTGGCCCCGGACTATGATACCACCTTCGTTTCCTCCGTATGTGCCGCCAAGGTTGCGAGGGAGATCGTCATGCTCTTGTATTCCGGCATCAAATAGACCACGATCAATATCGTTTTTCAGGAGATAAGGACTATGAACTACAAGGACCATGGAAGGATCATGATAATCGGGGCGGGAGGGGTTGCCACGGTAGCCGCCCACAAATGCGCACAGTTGCCCGAGGTTTTCGGGGAGATCCTCATAGCGAGCCGGACCCTGGCGAAGTGCGACGCCATAAGGGACGACGTCAGGTTAAGGTACGGCAGGGACCTCCAGACGGCTGAGGTGAACGCCGACAACGTCCCGGAACTTGTCTCTCTCATAGAGTCCTTCAAGCCTGACGTGGTCCTCAATCTGGCCCTGCCCTACCAGGACCTTCATATCATGGACGCCTGTCTCGAAACGGGCGTTCACTACATAGACACAGCCAACTATGAGCCCCTTGACGAGGCCCATTTTGAATACAGCTGGCAATGGGCGTACCAGGAGCGGTTCCGGCAGAAGGGGATCATGGCCCTTCTCGGGTCCGGCTTCGACCCCGGGGTGACGAACGTCTTCGCGGCTTACGCCCAAAAGCACCTCTTCGACGAGATACACTACCTTGACATCCTCGACTGCAACGCGGGAACACACGGCCATGTCTTCGCCACCAACTTCAACCCCGAGATCAACATCCGCGAGGTCACGCAGGTGGTGCGCCACTGGAGACAGGGGGACTGGATCGAGACGCCCGCGATCATCGAGGACGGCAGCGTTCATTTCACCTTCGACTATCCCGTGGCAGGAAAGAAGGAGAGCTATCTCCTGTACCACGAGGAACTGGAATCCCTCGCCAGGAACTTAAAGGGGCTGAAGAAGGCCAGGTTCTGGATGACCTTTTCCGAGAACTACCTGACCCACCTCAGGGTCCTTCGGAACGTGGGAATGACGAGGATCGACGAGGTCGATTACGAGGGGCACGGGGTGGTCCCGATAAAGTTCCTCAAGGCCCTGCTTCCCGAGCCCGCCTCGCTGGGAACGAAATACACGGGGAAGACCGTCATCGGAAACATCATGACGGGCGTCAAGGACGGCAGTACCATCACCCGTTACATCTACAATGTTTGCGACCACGAAGAGGCGTTCAGGGAGACAGGCACACAGGCGATCGCCTACACGACGGGCGTGCCCGCCATGATCGGGGCGATGATGGTGCTCACGGGCGTCTGGCAGGGCACGGGGGTGTTCAACATAGAGGAACTCGACCCCGACCCCTTTATGGAAGCCCTGGGAAGATACGGCCTTCCCTGGCAGGTTGTGGAGCATGCCGCCCTGCCGCAGGAGCCGTGACGAACAGGTGGGTGCCGGACTCAACATTGATGAGGTCCTCCAACGTATCTCCGCGAAGGATGCACGCGCCGCGGCGATGTACCATGCCCTTGATGACCGGGGAAGGAGGAAGACCCTCGGGGCCCTTGACGGAAGGGCGCTGAAGGCGCTGACGCGTCTTGTCATGAAGGCGCGCTCGAGAGTTTTCGGGGAAGCTGAAGAGAGAGCTCCCGGTATCGCCGAAGGCATCATCCGCACCCCTGCCTACCTTATCGACGAGAACCTCATCGAGGAGAACATGCGTGTCCTCAAGTATGTGAAGGACAGGACGGGGTGCAGGATACTCCATGCCCTGAAGGCCTACGCGTCCTTTGCGACCTTCGGAGTGATGACCCCTTACCTCGACGGTGTCTGTGCCAGCGGCGCCAATGAGGCAAGACTGGGCCGCGAGGAGTTCGGAAAGGAGGTCCACACCTTCGGAGCGGCGTTCAGCGATAGGGACGTGCGGGCGGTCGTGAGGTACTCGGATTGCGTCATCTTCAATTCCTTTCATCAGCTGGAGGAGCATGGGAAGGCGGCGAGGCGTCACGGACGCCAGGTCGGGCTTCGGGTCAACCCCGGATATGCGGAGGTTGAGACCCCGATGTACAACCCCTGCGCTCCCCGTTCGAGGCTGGGGGTGGCGCACGATGAGTTCGAACGGCGCTTTCCTGCCTTTGCCGGACAGGTCCAGGGCCTGCATTTCCACGCGATGTGTGAGCAGAACTCCGATGTCCTCCAAAGGGTCCTCAGGTCCTTCGAGGGGCTTTACGGAAGGCACCTGAAGGGTCTCAAGTGGGTCAATTTCGGGGGTGGTCACCACATAACCAGGGATGACTACGACCTTGAGAGGCTAATAGGCCTCATCGATGTCTTCAAGAGGAGATACGGGGTCGAGGTCTATCTCGAGCCGGGCGAGGCCAGCGTGTACCATGCGGGGGTTCTCGTTTCCACCGTCGTCGATATCGTGAGGAACGAAATGGAAATAGCGATACTCGACGCCTCCGCGGAGGCACATATGCCCGACGTCCTTCTTATGCCATACAGGCCGCAGGTGCTCGGCTCAGCCGAACCGGGGGTGAAGAAACACACGTACCGGCTGGCGGGACCAAGCTGCCTGGCGGGTGACGTCGTGGGAGATTACTCTTTCGACGAGCCCCTCATGCGGGGCACGAGGCTCCTCTTCACAGACATGGCCCTTTACAGCATCGTCAAAAGCACCACATTCAACGGCATCGGCCTCCCCGACATAGTGGTACTGAGAAAGGACGGCAGGGCGGAGGTCGTCAGGCGATTCGGCTACAGGGATTATCGGAACAGACAATCCTAGAAGACGGTTCAAGGTTCAAGGGCTCGACGGGAAGAGCGCCCGGCCCGGGGCGTGTGAACGTTGGGAAGAAGGATATGCTGTTCCACTTGCCAGATATCTTTTGATTTACACGTGCCATTTTGCGATAATGGAACTAATCTCTTAACATTATATGTTTGCCGGAGGCTGGATGAGTCACAGGGGGACCATTCTTCTCGTGGAGAACGACGCGGCCGTTGCGGGTGCGCGCGCGAAGGCCCTTGAGGGATACGGCTACGGGGTCATCGTCGTGGCGTCGGGTGCAGAAGCCGTCGAGAGGGTTCGCTCGTATTCCGACATCGATCTCGTTGTCGCCAGCGTCGACCCGGGCACCGGTATGAGCGGCCCGGAGGCGGTTGAGGCCATTCTCACGGAAAGGAACATCCCGGTTATCTTCTGCTTCCATCACCATTCTGCCGGGCAGGACTTCACGGACAGGACCGGGGACCCGGTCTGGTACGGGTACGCCCTGGCCGGCTCCGGTGAGGCCCGGCTCAAGGCCTCCGTACAGAGGGCTTTGGAACTGCACGGGACGCGCGGGCGGATGAGGGACCGGGGAGGGGAGGAGGGGGGTGAGGGTGGCCTCAAGAGATACCGGGCACTCATGGACCAGGCGAGCGATGCCATCATCATCGCCGATGTGAAGGGGAACTTCCTGGAGGTCAACCGCCGGGCCGCGGATCTTCTGGGTTACACGAAAAAGGAACTGGTGGGGATGACCGTGCTCGACATCCACCCGAAGGAGGAACGGGAAAGGGTGGCGCATCACTTCGCGGGGATAGTTGCGGGTCAGGCGAGTGCCCTTTACAATACGAGCGTACTGACGAAGAACGGAGATATCATCCCCGCCGATATAACGGGTTCCCCGGTGAAATACGGGGGCAGGACGCTGGTTCAGGGGATCTTCAGGGACATCACGGACCACAAGAGGATGGAGGACGAGCTCAAGGTGCACCGGGACCATCTGGGCAAACTTGTCGCGGAGCGCACTGCCCGGATACGGGAGGAGGTCGCCAGGAGGAGAAAGAAGGAAGAGCAGTATATGGCCCTTGTTGAATCGGTGAGGGAATGGATCTGGGAGACCGACGCGGGTTTCGCGCTCTCCTACGTGAGCCCCAGGGTATATGATGCACTGGGGTACAGGCCCGAGGAAATCATAGGGAAGGCCCCTATCGACTTCATCTCCCTGGAGGAGAAGACCGGGACAGGACTTGCCCTGAAAAACCTCCTTTCCCGGAAAGAGTCCTTTGCTGCCTTTCAGACCATGGCCCGCCACAAGGACGGGCATTCAATCTATGTTCAGGTCAACGGTATTCCCTATTTCGATGAGGCAGGGAACCTTCTTGGCTATCGGGGCAGCTGCCAGGACATAACGGACCAGAAGAACATGATGGATGCCCTGATGGAGAGGGAAAGGGAGCTGCTCGCGAAGTCACAGACGCTCGAAGAGGTCAATGCGGCCCTCAAGGTCCTCTTGAAACAACGGGAAGAGGACAGGAAAGAACTCGAGGGGAAGTTCGTTTCGAACATCAAGGAGATGATCCTTCCCTACGTCCTGAAGATGCAGAAGGGTCAGCGCGACCCCAGGGTGAAGGCCTATCTCGATATCGTGGCGACCAATCTCAACGAGATCATATCGCCCTTTCTCAACACCATACGACAATTGAACCTGACCCCCCGGGAGATCGAGGTGGCCTCTTTCATCAGGGAAGGCAGGACGACGAAGGAGATAGCCCAGATCCTCGGCGTGGCGACAAGCGCCGTCGATTCCCACCGGAACAACATGAGGATCAAGCTCGGCTTGAATAAGAAGAAGGTCAATTTGCGCTCTTACCTTCTGTCCCTCAAGTAGAGCATAATCGGTGCCATCGACACCGGGGAGGCGGTGGGACGAAACCGGAGGTCCGGTGCCGGACGGAAGGAACCGGGAGCCGGAGGCGGAAGGTTTCTCTAGGGGAACAGGACCGAAACGGGGATTCCCTTTTCTGTCAGCATATCATGGAGTTCCCGGGCAGCGGCCCTGACACGGGGCATGGCCATGAAGGGGGCAAGCCCCGAGGAGCGAAGGAGACCGGCGACCTTTCCGGCATAGTTCAGTTTGTCTATGAGGACCTCGTCCGCGGCGCCCTCGATCATTGATGCAAGGACGCCGGGGTCCATGGGAAGCAGGGGACCAACGAACACGTATGTCGACAATCCCGCGTCGTGCAGGGTCTTCAGGGCCTCGACGCGGGAGGCGATGGAAGGGGTCCGAGGTTCGAAGACCTGCTTCACGTCCTCCCGGTTCGTTGTTATCGACAGACCGACCTCCACGCGGGAGAGTTTCCTAAGGATGTCCGTATCCCTGACGATGAGCGGGGAGCGCGTCAGGATATGCACCTCGAGGGACGACGGAACGAGGGCGGTCAGGCAATCGCGCGTCAGGCGGTACTTCTTTTCCAGCGGCTGGTAGGGGTCGGTCACGGTCCCTATGAGAAGGGTGCCTTCCCTGATGCGCCTGAGCTGCCGCCGCAGGACGTCGGCCACGTTGATCTTCACATCGACGAAACTGCCCCACGGCTCGGAATGTCCCGTGAACCGTTTCATGAAGGTCGCGTAACAGTAACTGCATCCGTGTTCGCAGCCCACGTAGGGGTTCAGACAGTAATCGTAACCCTCGATGCCTGTCCTGGCAATCGCGTTCTTAGCTGCTATCTCACGTATGTTCATGACGGATACACCTTTGAAGGGACCAACCATTCTATCACAAAACCCTTCGGGAGTCTGCGCACCGCGGAAGGTGCGCCTGCGGGTCTGCCCTTCGCCGGCGACCCGTCCTCCCGTGTGCCCGTTTGCCCGTAGGGCAGACCCGTAGGCGCAAGGCGCCGACCCGTGTGCGTGACTGTGGAGCGCGGGGTCACGCCGAAAGGGCGACGGCAGGCCGGATTCATCCGATTGTCGGTTTTTTAATAAGATTTTCTTGACAAAGTAGCGTAGCTTATATTTATATAAGGACTTTGAGAATAGCCGTAGCGAACCTCGGCTTTCATCCAGTTAACGCATCATGAGAGGTGACCATCATGAAATCCGCAGCACCAAGTGACTCCCCGAGAACAACGACCGCGAGAAAGTCGGACAGGGACATGGCGATGAGGATACAGGGACTTGAAGAGACGAACGAGGCCCTGAAGACCCTGCTTGCCCGCGGAGAGGACGATAAGAAGCTCGTTGAGGACAGGATCAAATCGAACGTGAAGGAGCTCGTCCTTCCCTACGTGGAAAAACTCAAATTGACGGGGCTCACCGTAGAGCAGCAGACCTATCTCGAGATTATAGAGACGACCATCAAGAATGTGTTCTCGTCGTTCCTGCAGAAGATAACGTCGAAACAGTACCACTTCACGCCCAAGGAGATCCAGGTAGCCACGCTGATCCGCGAAGGGAAGACAACGAAACAGATCGCCGATATCATGAGGGTGACGCGCAGCGCCATCGGCCTGCATCGCCATCATATCAGGAACAAACTGGGCCTCGGCAAGGCGAAGGTGAACTTGAGGTCCTACCTCCTGTCCCTTCAGTAGGAACGGGTCCATTTCCCGACGGCGAAGACTTAACTAATGGCTATAATTTAGTATTGCCTCCTTTTTGTTCTATGCTATAATCAGCTTGCGAGCTTTCCGCAGTGTCATATTCGACCTAAAACTGAATAGTGATCCACCGAATCAAAGATGATCTTGAGCCGAATATTCGTAAAGGAGAGAACGAATGAACAGGTATCCAGAGATCGCTGACAGGCTGATGGGTCTCGATGAGGCCGTCTCACGGTTCGTAAAGGATGGTTGCCAGCTTGCCATAGGGGGGTTCACCATAACCCGCAATCCGATGGCGGTCGCGTACGAGATCGTACGCCAGAGGGTGAAGGACATACACCTTGTCTGCCACTCCAACGGGCAGGCGCTCGATGTCCTTGTGGGCGCGGGATGCGTGAAGAGGCTGGAGATAGCGTACGGCGGCAACGGACGGTACGCGCCGACGTGTGTCAGGTTCAAGAAAGCTATCCAGCGTTCCGAGATCCAGTTCGAGGATTATTCCAACTACCAGATGTCGCTCAGGTTTCTCGCGGGTGCGCTGAGCATTCCCTTTATTCCCACGAAGTCAGGGCTTGGCTCGGACCTCATGAACTACGAGGGTTTCCCGGCCGAGGTCAGGAAAGAACAGAAGGTGGCAAATAAGAAGTACGCGAAGATGCCAAACCCCTTTAGCGAAGATCGGGATGAGGTGGTCCTTCTGCCGGCTCTCACACCTGACGTCACCATACTCCATGCCCAGTATGTCGGGGATGACGGCACGGTTCGGATCAAGGGCCTGACCTTTGCCGATATAGAACAGGCCAAGGCGGCGGACAAGGTCATCATCACCTGCGAGGACATCGTACCGCGTTCTTTCATCAGGACGGACCCTGATCAGAACTCATTGCCTCCCTTCTTCGTGGATGCCATAGTCAAGGTTCCCTACGGTGCCCATCCGACGGCATGCTACGGCTTTTATGACTATGACCCGAAACACCTTAACCTCTATCGCAAGATGGCCGAGGACGATACCCTATTCAAGGAGTATCTCGACAAATGGGTCTACGGGGTCAGTTCCTGGGAAGACTATCTCACGAAGGTGGGAATGGAGATGATCCTCAAGATCAAGGCCAATCCGGTGATCGGTTACGCGCCGGGACTCGACAGGAAATAAGGAGGGTATCCCATGATCCGGTACAGTGATAATGAAATGATGGCCCTGGCAGCGGGACGGTTCATAAAGGACGGCGATATAGTGTTTGCGGGGACGGGCGTGTCCATCCTGGCGGCTACCGCCGCGAAGAGGATCTTTGCTCCCAAGGCGGTCATATTCTTCGAAACGGGAGGTATCGATCCGTCTCTCGACGAGATACCGATGGCGGTCGCGGACTTGAGGGTCATGGCGGGCACGTCGCTCAATTCCGGCCTCATAGAGGCCTTCTCGATAGTCGGCCATCGCAAGCTGCACACCGTCGCCTTTCTGGGGGCGGCTCAGATAGACCGCTACGGGAACCTCAACACGACGTGCATCGGCGATTACTTCAAGCCGAAAACCCGCTTTTCCGGAAGCGGAGGCGCCTGTGACGTGGCCACCTTCGCGTCGGGGGTGATAACCTTCATGCAGCACGAGAGGCGCAGGTTTGTCGAGAAGCTGGATTATCTCACCAGCGTCGGCTGGTACAGGGGCGGCAACTCGCGAAAGGAACTCGGCCTGAAACGCGGGGGCGCCCTGGCCGTCGTTACCAATCTTGGTGTGCTGAGGTTTCACGAGGAGACGAAAGAGATGTACCTCACGGAGTATTTCCCGGGTGTCACAATAGATAAGATAGTGGAGAGCACCGGCTTCCCCATAGACACATCGATGGCCGTGGAGGCCGAAGCCCCCACCCCCGGTGAACTCCAGATCCTGCGAGAAGAGGTGGACCCCCAGCGCCTCATCTGCCAGGCCGTCCTGGCGGCACCACCACGGTAAAGACCGTTGCAGCCGCTTGAGCCGCTTGAGCCGTTTGAACGTTGAGACCCTCTGACCCCGTAAGGGTTTTGCCTTTCTTAGCGTTCAAGCTGATCAAGCGGTTCAAGCAGTTCTTATTGCTAATTCCGCAGGATTAAGTTTATAATAAGACAGTTTCTAAGGGACTTTGAAGTCCCTTTTTCATGTCGGAGGTATTATGAAGGTTCAGGTTGAAGCGCTCGACAGCGCGCGAAAGAAGGTTGAAGTCCTTCTTCCCCGGGAGACCGTTTCGGGGATAAGGGAGTCCATCTACGATGAGGTAAGAAGGAACGCGAAGATCAAGGGATTCAGACAGGGAAGGGTCCCGAGACCCATCATCATCCAGTACTACAAGGAATACATCGAGGAAGAGACGCGGAAGAGGATGCTTCAGGACACCATGTTCGACGCGCTGAAAGAGGCGAATGTGGAGCCGATCACGGAGCCCGTGGCCGATTTTCTGGAAGGCGACGAGCCGGGCTACACGCTTGACTGCGAAGTTCTTCCCGAGATCGAGCTGCCCGAGTACAAGGGCATAGAGATCGAGGCCGAGCCCATCAATATATCCGATGCGGATGTGGAGCAGCGTATCGAGAGCATGCGCCAGTTCCATGCAAGCTTCGAGGCCAAGGGAGGCGAGGCGACGGCTCAGAAGGGCGACTTTGTAGTCATCAAGTACCAGGGCTACCGCGACGGAGAGGCCTTGAAACAGATCGCGGCTGACGGTTATCCCCTGGAGCTCGGCAACGCGATGCTCATGCCCGAGTTCGAAAATGCAGTCATCGGTATGAAGGAGAGCGAAGAAAGGGATGTGGAAGTGACCTTTCCCGACGATTATCCCGACAAGGACATCGCGTCGAAGAAGATCCTTTTCAAGGTCACCATGAAAGAGATCAAACAGAAGGTTCTCCCCGAGGTCAACGACGAGTTCGCGAAGGACATGAGCTTCGAGAACATCGAGGTCATGCAGAAGGGTGTCAGGGAAGAACTGGTGAAGGAAAAGGAAGGTTTCCGCAAGAGTGAGCTTACCCGGAAGGCCCTGGAGACCCTTCTCAAAGACAGGGAGATCCCCGTTCCGAAAAGGTTCCTGGAGAAACGCGTGCACGGCATGATAGAGGAAGCGCAGTCGCGCTACCAGACGGACAAGCTCTCCGCCGAGGAGTTGCAGACCATCTCGGAAAGGATGCATGCCGATTTCGGCAAACGCGCCGAGGAGAGGATCAAGGCTGAGATCGTTCTCGCCCGCATCGCGGAGAAGGAAGACATCAAGGCGGACGACAGGGACGTTGAGGCGCGCCTGAAAACGATTGCAGAGGATGCCAATAAGACATACAATGAGGTCAAGGGTATTTACGAGCAGTACGGTCTGGTGGCAGGGCTCAAGGACAGCATCATTGAAGAGAAGGCCATAGACTTCGTGCTCGCGAATGCCGTGGTAAAGGATGCGCCGAAGGAGAAGGAATGAGTCTTGTACCGATAGTCATCGAGAAGGACGGCAGGGGCGAGCGGGCCTATGACATATACTCGCGGCTTCTCAAGGAGCGGATCGTCTTTCTGGGCACAGGGATCGACGACATGGTGGCGAACATCATCATCGCCCAGCTCCTGTTCCTCGAATCCGAAGACCCGTCAAAGGATATATACCTCTACATCAACAGCCCGGGAGGCATCATCACCAGCGGGCTTGCCATCTACGACACGATGCAGTATATAAAGGCACCTGTTGTGACGACCTGCATCGGGCAGGCGGCAAGCATGGGAGCTGTGCTCCTTGCCGGGGGAGAGAAAGGCAAGCGCTTCGCGTTGCCTCACTCGCGGATCCTCATCCACCAGCCGCTCGGCGGAGCGCAGGGACAGGCGAGCGACATCGACATTCAGGCAAAAGAGATATTGAGAATGCGGGAATCGATCAACAACATACTCGTGAGACACACCGGTCAGCCTCCCGACAAGGTCGCGAAGGACACGGAACGCGATTATTTCATGGACGCGCAACAGGCCATAGAGTATGGTATAGTAGATCAGATCCTTGAGAAGAGGTTGTAGAAAATGATCAAGAAGACAAACGGCAGGACCATCAAGCTCAACTGCTCTTTCTGCGGAAAGAGTCAGGACGAGGTCAAGAAGCTGATAGCCGGGCCGATGGTTTACATATGCGACGAATGTATCGAACTGTGCAACGAGATAATACAGGAAGAGGCGAAGAAGGAGCGTTTCGATTACATCAAGACGGCCATTCCGAAGCCCCACGAGATCAACAAACTCCTCGATGACTTCGTCATCGGGCAGGACCACGCGAAGAAGGTCCTTTCCGTCGCGGTGTACAACCATTATAAGAGGATAGAGTCGAAGACGCAGTTCGATGATGTGGAGATCCAGAAGAGCAACATCCTGCTCATCGGTCCCACGGGCTCGGGGAAGACTCTCCTCGCGCAGACGCTGGCAAAGATACTTCACGTGCCCTTCACTATAGCGGATGCCACGACGCTCACCGAGGCCGGGTATGTCGGTGAGGATGTGGAGAACATCATCCTTTATCTGCTCCAGTCGGCCGATTACAACGTCGAGCGGGCAGAGCGAGGCATCGTGTATATCGACGAGATCGACAAGATCTCACGCAAAACGGACAGTCCGTCGATAACACGTGACGTTTCCGGGGAAGGGGTCCAGCAGGCCCTTCTCAAGATAATCGAGGGCACCGTCGCGAATGTCCCCCCCAAGGGTGGCAGGAAGCATCCCCAGCAGGACTACATCAAGGTCGATACATCAAACATACTCTTCATCTGCGGGGGCGCGTTCCACAGCATCGAGGGCCTCATCGCGGGCAGGATAGGGAAGAAGAGCATCGGCTTTGGTGTCGACGTGGAGGGCGGAAGAGACAAGATGTATTCCGAGCTTATCCGGGACATCCAGCCTGAAGACCTCCTGAAATACGGGCTCATACCCGAGTTTATCGGCCGTCTGCCCATCACGGCGACCCTTGAGGAACTCTCCGAGGAGAACCTGGTGGAGATCCTCAAGAGGCCGAGAAACGCCATTGTGAAGCAGTACAAGAAGCTTTTTGACCTCGAGAACGTCAAGCTTACCTTCACCGAAGGGTCACTGCGCGGGATAGCCAGGGAGGCCATGAAGAAGAAAACCGGCGCCCGGGGTCTGCGGTCCATCATGGAGAAGGTGATGCTCGACGTCATGTACGAGATACCCTCACTGTCCAATGTCAAGGAATGTGTCATAAGTGAAGAGGTGATCGTCAATCACGAAAGGCCTATTCTGATTTATGAAGAAGAGGCTGAAAGTGCGTGAGAGGTTGACATTTCACGCTGAACCTGTTATATTCACCCCTGTTGGGCGGATAGCTCAGCGGGAGAGCATCGGCCTTACAAGCCGAGGGTCGCAGGTTCAAAACCTGTTCCGCCTACCATTTAAGCGGGGTCGTAGTTAAGCCTGGTTATAACGCCGGCCTGTCACGCCGGAGGCCGCGAGTTCAATTCTCGTCGACCCCGCCATTTTTGATACATAGACTGGTGTCTGTATGGCTATGAAGCTGATCATCTGCATACACAATCATCAACCAGTCGGCAATATGGACCACATCCTGGAAGAGGCTTATACGCGTTCGTATATGCCTTTTTTTTCTGTCCTGAAGGATTTTCCGGAGATCAAGGTCAACATCCATTTCACCGGCTACCTTTTTGAATGGCTGAAAGAGAATAAACCCGAATACATAAAGCTCCTTAAGGCTCTCCACGACAGAGGGCAGCTTGAGGTCCTTTCAGGGGGAATGTACGAGCCCATCCTTGCCCTTCTTCCCGAGGACGACGCTCGTGCACAGATACGGCTTCACCTCGACCTTATGGAAGAGACCTTCGGCGTGCGCCCCCGGGGCATGTGGCTGGCGGAGCGGGTCTACGAGCCGCAGCTGCCGAAGGTGATGGCGCGGGCCGGGATCGATTTCACCGTCATTGACGATAATCATTTCAAGTCCGTCGGTCTGAGGGATGAGGAACTCTACGGTTACTTCATTACAGAGGCCGATGGTGAGAAGCTTTTCGTCTTCCCCGGTCTTGAGTTGCTTCGCTACGTCATTCCTTTCAAGAGCATTGAGAAGGTGGACGAGAGTTTTCGGAAGATGTCGGCCGCCGGGGCCGACGTCGCCGTGTTCGCCGACGACGGGGAAAAGTTCGGGCTCTGGCCGGGCACCTTCGATTACGTCTACGACAGGGAGCACTGGCTCGAATCCTTCTTCCGATACCTCAGCGATAACGCCGACTGGCTGCAGACGGTGAAGTTCGGCGACCATATGGCCGCGACGCCTCCTAAGGGCCGGATATACCTCCCCTGTGAATCCTACAGGGAGATGGAGGAATGGTGTCTTCCCTCGGCGCGGGCAAGGGAATACTCCGAGATCCTCCACGCGGAGGACCTCGAATACCGCGATTTTCTCAAAGGCGGCTACTACAGGCATTTCCTCGTGAAGTACGGCGAGAGCAACGATATGCACAAGAGGATGATGCGCCTCTCGAAAGCGGCGAAGATGAATCCCGAGGCGAAGAGGCACATCTACATGGCGCAGGCCAACGACAGTTACTGGCACGGGGTTTTCGGGGGCCTGTACCTGCCGCACCTCAGGGGATCGGTCTGGCGTCATCTCATCGAGGCGGCAAAGCTGCTCGACCCGAAGAAACCCTTCGTCAAGGGATATATAGAGGACATCAACCTCGACGGTCATGACGAGGCCGTCATCAAGAACAACGAGATGGAGGCGTCCTTTCGCTTGAACGAAGGCGGAGTGCTCTACGGCCTCGACTACAAGCCTTCGTCGGTCAATATCATGGCGACGCTCAAGAGGCGGTATGAAGGGTACCACGAAAAGATCAGGGAGGCCGTCAGCCAGTCCCCGGCTGACGGAACGAAGACGATCCATGACATGGTGATGGCCAAGGAGGAGGGCCTCGACCGCTTTCTCCACTACGACTGGCACCGCAGGGCCTCTCTTATCGACCACGTTCTGGACATGGGTGCCACACTGGATGAGTTCTACCGATGCGAGTGCATCGAACCGGGTGATTTCGTCATGGAGCCCTACACCGCCGATATGGAGAAAGGTAAAGGAAGAGTGGACCTTGTGCTCCGGCGGGACGGATGTTTCCGGAAGACCGACAGGGTCCTGCCTCTTTCCATCGTGAAGCGGGTATCCGTCGGAGAACGTGCCGCGGAATTGAGCGTCGATTATGAGCTTGCGGGAGAGGTCGACGTCCCCTTTCTCCTCGGTGTCGAGTTCAACTTCGCCTTTCTGGGAAGCGGCGGTGAGCGGTACCTTGAGACAGAGAGAGACCGGTATCCGCTGACGCTGCAGGAGATCCTCGGGCCGGCCGCGAACCTGAGGTTCCATGACCCTTACCAGAACATCGAGGTCTCTGTGGAGCTTGGGGAGGCTGCTGAACTCTGGACCTTTCCCGTAGAGGTTGTTTCCCTTTCGGAGAACGGTTTCGAGCGCAACTACCAGAGCACCATGGTCATGCCCGTCTGGCGCGTCGACCTTACCCATGGGCCGAAGAAAATCTCTCTCAAGGTCCGCGTGGATAAGGCCCGTCAATCCTGACGGGAAACACAATCCCGGTCAACAGACAAAAGAACGGTGAATAGACAGGTCCGATGCCCAGGGTTTCCGTCATTATAACTACCTTTAACCGCCGGCACTTCCTTAGGGAGGCCCTCGCCTCGGTCCTGGCCCAGGATTACAGCGATAAAGAGATCATCGTCATTGATGACGGCTCCACGGACGGGTCACGGGAGGTAGTCGCCGGACTCCCGGTGCGGTATATCTGGAAGGAGAACGGCGGAATATCGAGCGCGAGGAACGCGGGGCTCAATATCGCCCGCGGTGACTGCATCGCCTTCCTCGATGTCGACGATCTCTGGAAGAAGAGGAAGCTTTCCGTCCAGATGGACGAAATGGAGCGGACAGGCACGCCGCTTACCTACACGGACGAGATATGGATACGAAACGGGAAAAGGCTCAATCAGAAACTGCGGCACCGCAAGTTCTCGGGGGAGATCTTCGAGCATTGTCTGCCCCTTTGCATCATCAGCCCGTCGTCGGCGGTCATCGAGCGGGGTGTCTTCGATGCCGTGGGTGCCTTCGATGAGTCCCTGCCCGTGTGCGAGGACTACGACATGTGGCTCCGTATCACCGCACGGTTCCCTGTGACCTTTATCGAAAAGCAGCTCATCATCAAGCGGGGTGGGCATCCCGATCAGCTTTCACGGGCCTATGACGGGATGGACCGCTTCAGGATAGCGAGTATCGCAAAGATCCTCGGCAGTGGCACCCTGTCCCCCGGACAGACCGGGAAGGCGATCGAGGAGCTCCGGACAAAATGCCGCATCTACGCGGGCGGCGCTATGAAAAGAGGAAAGGGCGAAGAGGGAGAATACTACCTCAGGCTTGCATCCTCATACGGGCAAATAACGACCCCGGCGCCTTGAGGCGGACAACGATCTCATCCCTTTATGCTGCTTTACCCGGAATTCTCAAGACCTTCCCACGCCATATGTCTTCGTGACGTCGCCCTGAGCACTGCCGGAAGCAGAAAGCACATTCAACCCGAATGATGGTGAAATGTATCGCCGGACTTGAGAAACAGGGCCGAAACCTGTATATTTATCGATACGTTGAGGTGAAATCCCAGCCTCTTTCACAAAATAAGGAGCCCGCATATGCCCTATGACGCGACGAAGATGGCGGACTGGCAGATATCCGAGGCCGCCGAGGAGAAGATGAAGAGTATCAGCCAGCTCAGCGATGAGATGGGTCTTGGAGATAACGAGGTGATACCCTACGGGAAGGTGGGCCGACTCAATTATGCGGCGATCATGCAGCGCCTGCGGGAGAGGGCGAACGGGAAGTACATAGACGTCACGGCCATCACCCCCACGCCGCTCGGTGAAGGCAAGACGACGACAACGATCGGCCTCCTCGAGGGGCTGGGCAAGAGAGGCAGGAACGTGGGAGGGGCCATTCGCCAGCCATCGACGGGTCCGACAATGAACGTCAAGGGGAGCGCGGGAGGCGGAGGAAACGCGCAGGTCGTGCCGCTAACGGAGTTCTCGCTGGGGCTGACGGGTGATATCGACCGCATCATGAATGCCCACAACATCGCCATGGTCGCCCTCACCGCCCGGATGCAGCACGAGCGCAACTACGGTGACGGCGAGCTGGCAAAGAGGGGCCTCAAACGTCTCGATGTGGACCCGACCAATATCCAGATGGGATGGGTCATAGACTTCTGCGCCCAGGCGCTCCGCAACATTGTCGTCGGGATGGGCGGAAGGATGGACGGCTTCACGATGCAGTCCCACTTCGATATCGGGGTCAGCTCCGAGCTCATGGCCATCCTGTCGATAGTGCGGGACCTCAAGGACCTGCGCAAGCGCATCGGCGAGATCACCGTGGCCTACCGCAAGAACGGCGAGCCCGTCACCACCGAGGACCTCGAGGTGGCAGGGGCGATGTGCGCCATCATGAAGGACACCATCAACCCCACCCTCCTGCAGACCGTGGAAGGTCAGCCCATCATGGTACACGCCGGGCCCTTCGCGAACATAGCCATCGGGCAGTCGTCGATCATTGCCGACCTTTTGGGCCTGAAGCTTTTCGACTACCACGTCACCGAGAGCGGTTTCGGCGCCGACATCGGTTTCGAGAAGTTCTGGAACGTGAAGTGCAGGCTGAGCGGTCTGAAGCCCAATGTCTCCGTGATAACCGCGACCATACGGGCCCTCAAGATGCACGGCGGAGGGCCTCGTGTTGCCCCCGGTATCCCGCTGCCGCAGGAATACACCCGGGAGGATCTGGGGCTCCTGGAGAAGGGTATTTCGAATCTCCTTCACCATGTGCGCATAGTCAAGATGTCCGGGATCAAGCCCGTGGTGTGCATCAACAAGTTCACGACGGACACGGATGACGAGATCGCCATGGTGAGAAGGCTGGCCGAGGCCGAGGGTGCGCGCGTTGCCGTATCGGAGCAGTGGCTGAAAGGCGGAGAGGGTGCGCTGGAGCTTGCCGATGCCGTTATCGACGCCTGCAACGAAAAGGTCGACTTCGGGTACCTCTATCCTCTCGAGATGCCCCTTATGCAGAGGGTCGACGTGATAGCGAAGAACATTTACGGCGCCGACAGCGTTCTGTGGATCCCGGAGGCGGAGGAGAAGGCGCGGCGCCTGGAGGCCGACCCGGGGAAGAGCGATTACTTCACCATGATGGTCAAGAGCCACCTCAGCCTTTCCCATAAACCGGAGCTCAAGGGAGTCCCGAAGGGCTGGAGGCTTCCCGTGCGGGACGTCCTCGTTTTCACCGGGGCACGGTTCCTCTGCCCCGTCACCGGAGCCATAAGCCTCATGCCCGGCACAAGCTCCGACCCGGCATTCCGCAGGATCGACGTCGACGTGGAGACAGGAAAAGTAAAAGGGCTCTTCTAACGAAAAGCCCGTCACACGTCACAGGTCGCAGGTCAGAAAAATGTCGCAAGCTACAGGTCCCACGTCACGCATCTGCTAGGCCCATAAGACCTATTAGTCCTATCTTGTCCTATAGGTCCGATACGTCCTATAGGTCCTATCATTCCTATAGGTCCTATCCGTCCCGGCCCCCTGCTCCCTGCGACTATTCTTTCAGTATCTCTCCCGTCTTCACCGAGAAGAGGTAGGCCTGGTCGTCATGTGTTTTGATGAGGATGGTGCCCTCCTTGTCGTTGTACTTCGATTCCTTTTGCCAGAAGAAATGGCTTACGGTGTGTTTTAGCTTCGACTGGTCCTTTACCAGGTCCCTGATAAGGTAGATCTTCATCTCCCTTCCGTTCTTGTAGAAGGCGAGAGCCAGTTGGTCGACCGATGAAGCCCAGGGTCCCATGCGGACGATGTGCTGGCTGTCAGAGCTGGGATAGACGGTGAAGGAGTACCAGTAGACGGTCCACAGGGGGGTGACGGAACCATCGTTCCTGTAGAGCCCCGATTCTTTGTAGGTCTTTCTTATCTCCGGGTCCTTGCTCACCCGTCTATCGGGCGGCGCGAGCATGACGAAGACGTACTGTCCGTCCTCTGTCTCCTTCGCATAATCACGGGGAGGGGCGGGCGTGTCGGCGAGGGCGGGAACACAAAGGGTCAAAGACAGGAAGATCAACTGAAGGAAAAGGATGGATCTCACAGCGGCATTCATGGTCATTTCCTCCCGAATAGTGTAGGAACCGCTCTATAGAGTACTACGACCGGCTGGCCAATACAAGAGCGGGACCGTTGTATGTCTTGCCTGTCGGTCATCCCCGCCCGTGTTCTTCTTGAGTTCCTCCACAACCTCATTCGTCGAGCGGACATCTCCGAAGAAGAACATAATGTTCTTCAACGTGTTCTTGAGGAGGGTTGTGTCGGGCGAAGCTATGGCGTCGGCGACAAGTGTCACTTCGTAGTCAAGCTGCATGGCGTCACGCGCGGTGGACTCGACGCAGACATTTGCCGCGATGCCGGCAAGGATGAGCTGGGTCCTCTTCATTCTGTCCAGCGTCTGTTTGAGTTCGGGAGGGTTGGAGAGGAAAGCGCTGTAGCGGTTCTTGAACACGACGTGGTCCTTCACAGGATCGAAGTGCATGCCCCGGAATATCTCCGTTCCCCCTCCTTTGTTGCATATGGCCTTCACGTGGTTCCTGTCGTGGAATGCCCCATAGAGGCCTCCTGTGTCACCTTTCGGTCCGCAGGTGATGTTCTGCCGCACCCATATCACGGGAACCCCCAGCGACCGGCAGTGGTCGACGAGCCTGTTCGTGCTCGAAACGGTGGAGGCGATGCCGGGCATGGGCGCCTCACCGGAGGGCGCGCAGGAAAAGTTCTGCATATCGATGATGACAAGGGCGGCCTTCAAGGGGTCGAGGCTAAAGAGGTGTGTCGGCCGTCCCGTCTGCCTTAAGACAGGGGCGGTCTCCCGGCGGAACCCCTCGAGCATCCCCTCCTTCCCGTCGTCGCCGGCTGCAAGGGCAGTGGCGGCAAAGCTCACCAGTAGCCCCAGAACCTCCAGCGTGAGAATGATCCTGGATACGGTTTTCATGTGGACTCCTCCTTCATTGTCATGCCGGCGGGACATTGGGAGCGTACGCCCGTCCGCTGGTCTGATTGTCGGGAACTCCTTATTCTCGCCGCATTTCAGCCGGTACGCAAGAAGAAACACACGTAACGGCCGGGAATGACACGTATCGCCCGGGAGTATTCCCCTGCGGCTCGTCTTCCTTTATAATAGTCTGAAGGGCAGGGTGGTCAAGGGGCGGATGAAGAGAGCGAGGAAGGCGGCGGCAATTGTAATGACGGTGCTCGTGGCGATGGTGACCGCGGGGTGTGACGTGCTGCAGGACCATTTTCTGTACTTTCCCGATCATGTCCGGCCCTCTGCCGGTGCCCTGACTGCGCGGGGCCTCGCGTTCTGGATGGCGTCGGAAGATGATTACCGGGGGCTTATCGTCTCGCCGGAGCCGGACGCCCCGGCAGGCACTGTCATTGTCTTTCACGGTAATGCGGGGAAGGCGGCCGACCGAGGGTTCTACGCGAGGATGCTCGTCCCTCTCAACTACCGCGTCATCCTTGCCGAGTATCCGGGGTATGGAGGGCGGCCGGGAAGCCGGGGAGAGGATCAGTTCGTGAAGGATGCCCGCCGGACCGTCGAAGCTGCCTTCGCGGAGTACGGCCCGCCCCTGTTCCTTCTGGGAGAGTCTTTGGGCTGCGGTGTCGCGGCCGCCGCTGCCGGCAACTCGCCGGTACCCGTGGAAGGGGTCGTGCTTATCACTCCCTGGGACACCCTGCTGTCGGTGGCGGGTTCTCATGCCCCCGGCTTCATTGCCCGGCTTGTCCTGAAGGACCGCTACGACAGCGTGGTGAACCTGGCGAGCTTTGCGGGGAAGACAGCTGTCATCGGGGCCGAGCGCGACGACATCATCCCTGTAGGGCACGCGGAAGCCCTCTATGATTCGATTTCCGGGAAAAAGCGCATGTGGACCATAAAAGGTGCCGGGCACAATGATTGGCCCATGCTCGCAAGCCATGCTTTGTTCAGGGAGATAATGGATTTTGTAGCGAGATAGTGCCGGAGGACCTCTGTCCCCTCCGTCGTCCGTGCCGCCGCCCGTCCCGTCCGCGCCGGAACGTCGGTCCGGCGCCTATGCCTTGTAGGCGTTTTGCCCACATCTAATTCATCCCCATCCCGATACCAAAGGCTCAGGATTTGTTCTAACCTGATGTTGTGGGATTGGTAACTGATGAGAGAATGCGGCTGCGAGTGCCGCATCGGCAAATCTTGAAGGACAAGGAGAAGAAGAATGGCAAACGTCAACGAAACCGATTTTTACGACAAGGTGTTTCCCGTTCCTGACAGGGTAAGGGAAAAATCGTACATCAAGAGCAGGGCGGAGTACGATAAGCTTTACAAAGAGTCCATAGAAAACCCTGACGGCTTTTGGGCAAAAGAGGCCGAAAAAAGGCTTACCTGGTTCAAACCCTTCGACAAGAAGAAGGTCTCCGACTGGTCTTTCGGCGATGACCTCCACGTCAGATGGTTTGAGGGCGGCAAGCTCAACGCCAGCTACAACTGCCTCGACCGGCACCTGGAAACGAAGAAGAACAAGGCTGCCATCATCTTTGAAGGCAACGACCCCAACGACTGGAAGGTCTTCACCTACTGGGATCTGTACCGGGAAGTGAACAAGTTCGCCAACGTCCTGAAGGGCCTGGGACTCAAGAAGGGTGATGTCGCTTCGATCTATCTCCCCATGATCCCCGAACTCGTCATTTCCATGCTTGCCTGCGCCAGGATAGGCGTGGTGCACGCCATCGTCTTCGGTGGTTTCTCGGCGGAGGCATTGAGGGACAGGATCAACGACTGCAAGTCCACGGTGCTCATCACCTGCGACGGTACCTACCGCGGCGCCAAGGCAGTCCCGCAGAAGGACAACGCCGACAAGGCAGCCGAGCAGTGCCCCACCATCAAGACCGAGATCGTCGTGAAGCGTACCGGTACGCCCGTCACCATGAAGGACGGCCGGGATGTCTGGTGGGATGACCTGATGGCAAAAGCCGACCGCTACTGCAAACCCGAGGAAATGGACGCCGAAGACCCGCTCTTCATCCTCTACACGTCGGGTTCCACGGGAACACCCAAGGGTGTCCAGCATTCGACTGCCGGTTACCTGCTGTACGCGTCCATGACGCAGCAGCTTGCCTTCGACGTCCGCGAGGAAGACGTGTACTGGTGCACCGCCGATATCGGCTGGGTAACGGGTCACAGCTACGTCGCCTACGGGCCGTTGACCAACGGGCACACAAGCATCCTCTTCGAAGGTGTCCCCAGCTATCCCGGTTTCGACCGGTTCTGGGAAGTGGTGGAAAAATACAACGTCAACAACTTCTACACCGCCCCGACGGCTATCCGCGCCGTTGCCAAGGAAGGCGACGAGTGGGTCGAGAAGCACGATCTCTCCTCACTGCGCGTTCTCGGTTCCGTGGGTGAGCCCCTGAACCCTGAAGCCTGGTGGTGGTTCTACAACAAGGTTGGCGGCGGCAGGTGCACGATCGTCGACACCTGGTGGCAGACGGAGAACGGCGGGCATATGATCCTTCCTCTCCCCGGTGCGATCGATATCAAGCCGGCGAAGTGCATGAGGCCTTTCTTTGGAGTCGTTCCGGCGATCATGGACGAGGACGGCAAAGAGATCGTGGGTCCGGGCAAGGGAGCACTCTGCATGAAGACCGCATGGCCCGGCATGATGAGGGGCGTATGGGGCAATCCGAAACTCTTCAAGGAGAACTACTTCTCCCAGTTCCCTGGCTGCTATTTCTCGGGCGACGGCGCCGAGCGCGATGCCGACGGTGACTACAAGATCACCGGACGTATCGACGACGTTATCAATGTCTCCGGCCACAGGCTGGGGACCGCAGAGATCGAGGCCGCATTGACCTCCCACCCGAAGGTCGCCGAATCCGCGGTCGTGGGCTTCCCGCACGACATCAAAGGTCAGGGTATCTATGCGTACGTGACCCTGAACACGGGCGTAGAGAAAGACGAGGCCCTGAAGAAAGACCTCGTCGCGCTCGTGCGCAAGGAGATCGGCCCCATCGCTACACCCGACCTTATCCAGTGGGCGGACGGGCTTCCCAAGACAAGGTCCGGCAAGATCATGCGCCGCGTGCTGAGGCAGGTCGCGGCGGAGAAATTCGAGGACTTCGGCGACACCTCAACGCTGGCCGAGCCGGGCGTCGTGGATGATCTGGTAGCGGAAAGAAAGAAGATAAAGTAAGGCAATAAAAAAGGACCCGGCCGGACTTCACGTCATCGGCCGGGTCCTTCTCCTGAGAATCTCAGGTTTTCAAGGAAACTTCTGTCGATCGCACCCGTATTGCGATCGGCGTCTGCCAGAGTTGAGGGGGATCCTATTTCCAACCCACATCTCCCTCAACTCACTATTCTATACTAAAACTCAGAGGAAAAGTAAAGGTTAAAGGCGGCTCGGAAAGGCGGCTTGAATCGCTTGAGTGGCTTGAATCGCTTGAAAGTTAAAAGCAACAAGGGACACATCCCTTCCTGCACAATTGGAGCCCCTCTCAACAACCCAAAGCTGCCTTTGGGTCTTTAACCCTCAAGCGATTCAAGCGACTCAAGCCACTCAAGCGGTCTTTTATTCGAGGTTTCGCGACATGAGGAGCATGTTGCGTTCCTTGGCGTGCATTGTGAAGTTGCAGTGGTTGAGGACCTTGTTCATGGGGAAGTTCTCCTGCACGATCTCGGCGTTGACGACGCGGATGCCGAGGTGTTTCGAGAGGTCGATGCAGGCCTCGAGGAGCAGGCGCCCCAGTGTTCTTTTCTGCCAGGAATCTGTGACGATGACGGCGTATTCCGCCTGGCCGGTCGTGCCGCACTTGATGAGGCGGGCTATGGCCACGAGCTTTCTGCCGTCCGACTCCACTGTCTCGGCAACCACGGCCACTTCCTCCTCCGGGTCCAGGACACAGTAACGGTGGGCGGCCTCCGGCGTGGGGTCGAAGGGGGAGAGGAAGCGCATCCAGAGAGACCGGGGAGAGCAACTCTTCACGAAATCGGTCCAGAGGTCGATATCGTTCTGTGTCAGCAGCCTCAGGTGCACTTGCCGACCGGCTATTTCGAAGGACCGGTGCGCCAGGAAGCCATTGAGATCGGCAAGGCGCACGGCGCTCTTCCTGCGGCCGTGAGCGTACATCTCCGACAGGACCTCGACGGCCATTTCGGGAGTGGAATAGACAGGAATGCCCTTCTGTTCCATTTCAATGACATGGTCCATCATGAACTCCTTGCACGCCACGCAGCACAGGACCGGTTTGCCCCGGTAATCGACGGAAGCCAGCGTGTCCACGTAGGATCCGAGGATCTCGCCCTGGAGGATGACTACAACGGCATGGACCTCGGCGCTCTCGACCCCGATCCTGATGAGCTCGCGTGCTTGGGCTGGATCCATGTTGAAGGAACAGTCCACCGGGTTCTGGACGTTGAGGTAATCGTCGAGATAGGGTGCCAGCCGGTCCTTCAGACGGGGTTCGAGGTCCGCGAGCTTAAGCCCCCTGGTGTAGAGCATGTCCGTGGCCGCGACACCGAGGGAGCCCGTGTATGTCACGACGAAGACGCCGGGCCCCTTCGGCAGAGGTTGTTTGGAAAAGGCCCGCATGAGGGAGAAGAGATGCTCGTTGTCCCGGGCCCGGATGATGCCGCTTTGCCGGAATGCGGCGGAGTTGATCTCGTCGTTCCCGGCCATGGAGGCGGTGTGTGACGAGACGGCCTTCTTTCCTGCCTCGGTCCGGCCGGTCTTGAGGGCGATAACGGGTTTCTTGGCGCAGACACGCCCCGCCACATCGGTGAGACGCCGGCCGCTCGTCACGTCCTCCATGTACATCCCCACCACACTTATGTTTGGATCCTCCCCCATGAATTCGAGGATATCGGCCTCGCTGACATCCATCTTGTTGCCGATGGTGGCGATCATCCCGAAATCAAGGACGTTGTGCAATCCCGTGAGCATTCCTGCCGCGTAGACCCCGGCCTGGGCGATGAGCCCGGCGTTCCCCCTCTTAAGCTCGCCGACGAGCCCGATCGATTGGACCATGTTATGATGGGTGTTGATGATGCCCGAGCAGTTGGGGCCGAGCAGGCGACATCCCTTTGCCGTGACAAGGTCCTTGATGCGGGTCTGTGTTCTTCTGCCGGCTTCTCCTGTCTCCGCGAAGCCTGCCGTCTCCACCACGAGATGCCTGACCCCCTTCCTGCAGCAGTCTTCGATGGCCTGCGGGGCCGCCCCGGCCGGGACGATGATGATCGCCGTATCCACGGGGTCTTTCACGTCGAGGATCGACGGGTAGGCCCTTATCCCCAGCACCGATCCTTTCCGGGGATTTATGGGATAGAGCCTTCCCTCGAACTGGTGGGAAAGCAGGTTGCGCATGACGTTATATCCCAGTTTGCCCCCGGAATCGGTGGCTCCCAGCACAGCGATGCTTTTGGGATAGAACAGTCTGCGAAGATCGTCCTTTGCCCTGGGAGCCGCTTGAGGAGAGATCCGGGGGGAATGATCGACAAATATGCGGGCATCCACGGCCATGCAGCCGGTGGGGTAGAGAAGAACGGGGTTTATGTCGAGTTCCTTGAGCTCGGGGTGCTTCATGGCAAGGGAGGAGACATTGAGGAGCATTTCCCCGAGGGCAGCGAGGTCGACGGAGACACCCCGGTATCCCTTCAGGATGGGGAAGCCCTTGATCTCCTCCATCATCTCCCGGGCGGAGTCCGCGGTGATCGGCAGGACCCTGAATGTCACATCTTTGAGAACCTCCGCAAAGATCCCGCCCAGTCCGAACATAAGGACCGGCCCGAAACTCTCGTCGCGCGTGAATCCGACGATAGCTTCGACCCCCGGCGGGGCCATCTTCTGCACCGACACGCCCGTGATGTCCATGCCGCTGAAGGACGAGAGGATATCGCGGTGGGCCTGCCTGACGTCGTCGTCATTCCCAAGGTTCAGTTTCACGCCGCCCGCGTCGGTCTTGTGGATGACGTCGGGAGAGACGATCTTGAGGACGACGGGGTAACCCAGGTTCCGCGCCGTCTCGACAGCCTCCTCCTCGGAGTTGACGACGGCCGTACCCGTTGTTCTGATGCCGGCGCTTTCGAGGATCGCCTTGCTCTCATGCTCCATGAGGTAATCACGGCCTTCAGACCGTGAAAGACCGAGTATTCGCTGTATGGTATTGCGCCCGTTGCGGCCGCCCCGTGTGCTCTTCTTCTGGTTCGTTCCCATTCGTCTGCCCCCGTCGCGTATGAATGTGTCCGCGAATGCCGGTAGTCTATTATTGCATGGCAGGCGGACGGGGGGTATCGGCTGTAATCTGTTTCTTCTGTCGGAGAACGAAAGGGGTGTCGTGACGGTGTCCGGCTTACATGGTGGGGTCATGCGGCGGGCAGCCGCATAGGGTGAAGCCTGACGAATGGATGGGCCCCGACGGCACCGTGATGGGCCGCTAGATGATGAGGTTGTTCTTCACCGCGTAAAGGGTGAGTTCCGCGTTCTTCTTCATGTCCATCTTGTCGAGTATTCTCGTCCGGTAGGTGCTGATGGTCTTTGCGCTGAGGCAGAGCTCCTCGGCCACCTCGCTCACGGACAGTCCGGAGGCAAGCATGAGCATGACCTGGTATTCACGGTTGGAGAGCCTTTCGTGGCGGGGTTTCTCCGCGCCCGCGTCGAGTTCGAAGGCGAGCTTTTCGGCAAGGGAAACGGTGACGTACTTGCCGCCGCGGGAGACTTTACGGATCGCGCTTATCAACTCCTGGGGGGCGCTTGCCTTGGTGAGATAGCCGGAGGCGCCGGCGCGGAGCATCCGGACGGCGTACTGTTCCTCGGGGTGCATACTGAGGATGAGCACGGGCACCCTGGGCTTCATGACCTTGATCTCTTCGAGGACTTCGAGCCCGCTCTTTCCCGGCATGGAGATATCGAGGAGGACGAGGTCGTAGTCCTTTGCCGTCATCCTGAGCAGTACCTCCTGCCCGCTTTCCGCCTCATCCTCGACGGTCATGTCATCGAGGCCGGCGAGTATCTGCTTGATGCCTTCCCGGACCACCGAGTGATCGTCAGCAACAAGGATCCTTATCATGTCATCTCCTCCTGTTGCGCATGGGTATCCGGACCTTTATCGTCGTTCCCTTGCGCGGCTTGCCGCTGATACTCACGCTGCCGCCCCAGAGGTTTACCCGCTCCCGGATGCCCATGATCCCGAATGACTTCGGGTTGTCTACCTCTTCCCGGCTGATGCCCCTTCCGTTATCGGTTACTTCGAGGTGAATGCTGCCGCCTTTCCGGACAAGGCGGACGCGGACGAGTGTCGCTCCGGAATGGCGGGCCACGTTTGTCAGAGTCTCCTGGAATATGCGAAAAAGGGTGGTAGCCCGGTCCTTGTCGACGGAGCCATCCTTGCAGTCGAAATGTGCGTCGCACTGAACACCGGTCCTTCCCCGGAATTCCCCGACCTGCCATTCCATGGCGGCGGTAAGACCGAGGTCGTCAAGGAGTATAGGCCGAAGCTCCGTGGAGATCCTGTGGACGCTGTCTATTGTCCCGTCGACGAGATTGCGCATCCGCTGCACCTTGCCGGCAAGCGACAGGTCTCCCGGCGGCATCGAGGAGCCGAGCCATGCAAGGTCCATCTGGAGGGCCGTGAGCGATTGTCCCAGTTCGTCATGTATCTCGCGGGCTATGCGCATGCTTTCCTTCTCGCGCACGGATTGAAGGTAGATCGACAACTCCCGGAGCTGTTCCCGGGAATTCGCCAGCTCCTGCTCGGCCTGCCTCTGCTCGGTGATGTCTTCGTAGGTGATGACTATCCGCCGTTGTTTCAGTGTGTCCCCGATCCGTGCCGACCTCATCCGGCAGAGGATGTCCCTCCCGTCCTTACGCCGGCAGTTGAACTCGTCGACGAAGGTGCGCTGATGTTCCAGGGTGCTGTAGAAGTGACGGCCGATCTCTTCCGCCTCTTTCTCATTCCGGTAGAAGATGGTGACGCTCTTGCCGATAAGCTCTTCCGGGCGCCAGCCGAAGACCTCCTCGACGGCCGTGTTGGCGAAGTTGATCCGCCTGTCCTCAAGGCCGACAACGGCCTGCGGGATGGCATCCAGGATGGACGACTTGAGGGCGTCCAGTTCCTGGAGGCTTTCCTTTGCAACCTTGTGTTCCGTGATGTCCATCGAATTGCCGAGAACGGCCTTCTGGGCCCTGAAAATGATGGGCGTCACCGTCTCCATGATCCATCTGACCTGCCCGTGCTTTGTTATGAGCCGGTATTCAAAGGGGGTAAGACGGCGGCCCTTCAGCATGTCGACGGCTTCCCTGACGGCCGCGACCCTGTCGTCGGGATGGACGACGCTGAGGGGATCCATCTTCAGGAGTTCCTCCTCCGCGTAACCCGTATACTCCTGAATATGGAGATTGACGAACTGGAACCTCTTGTTGACGGCGATATAGACGCCTACCTGCAGGTTGTTGGCAAGCGTCTTGTAGAGTTCCGTCTCTGCGGCGGCCGGCGTGTTCAGCCGTTCACCCCCGGGACCTCCCCGTGATGTCAGTACCGTCTGTGCCAGTTTCTTCTTCATAGCCGTTCTCTGCCGTGTTAACGTTCACAGGTTCCGGTTTTCGGGGTCCGGAACATCAAAGGTCGAAAGCTGAACATGGAACTGCCCTGCCGTTGAGCCACCTTCGTTGTGGGATTGGTAAAGGTGAGGGTTTGTCCCAACGCAAGCCGGTGAGATTTGCAATTCGGCCGGACGTTCATGTTCGTTCCGGCATCATGCCTAATACTACAATGCCCCGCCGGTAATGTCAATCTCCTGCCCGTTATTTCGGGGTGTTATTGACATAAACCTGTCCGGCTGATACCATCACGGGTAATAGAATACACTCAGTAAAAAGGGGGATGACATGGATCTGTTCGCGGCTATGCGCGGAAGGAGAAGCTGCCGGGATTACCTGCCGGACCCGGTGGGAGACGATGTGATCGAAAAGGTCCTGGAGGCGGCAACATGGGCCCCGTCACCGCTCAACATGCAGCCATGGGAGTTCTTCGTGGTCACGGACGCGGCGGTGAAGGAGAGGATTTACGATGAGGCACAGAGGTGCCGGCTGTGGTCACTCGAGAGGAGCGGCTGGAAGTGGCTCGATTCATACAGCGTGGATTTCCTGAAACAGGCGCCCGTCGTTGTGGCTGTGGTGGGCGACCCCGGGAAGACGGGTGTAGACATGTTCATGGAAGAGGGCAACATGGGATACCAGGCGGCATGTGCCGCGGCGGTCCAGAACATGCACCTTGCCGCGTATTCTCTCGGGCTGGGCTCGCTCTGGTTCACGCTGTTCGACAAGAAGGCCTTGAGGGGGATACTGGGGATCGACGGGGCGAAGGTGCCTCTCGCCCTCGTGTGCCTGGGCAAGCCGGCCTCGGATATCCGTGATGTCCCGAGAAAGGCCGTGAAGGACAGGACGACGTACCTGAGGTGAGGTGTTCCGTTCCGGAGGAACGGGGAGAGGCGCCCTGGCAGCGGTCGGGATAAGGGCCGGCCCGTCGCCGTCATCGCGCAGTCTTCGGTCCCGTGAACTCCCACCGGCACCAGCTGTCCGGGGGATGAGGGCCCGGAGGACAGTATTCGCAGGACACCGCTACCCTGGGGTCGATGATCGCGGCGACATTCGCAAAGCCATGCTCGAAGGTGGGCCGGCAGGCGAAGACCTCCTTACCGGACCGGAGCCTTGCCTCCTGGGGAGGACAGGAAAGGACCGTCAGAAGCGCTCTTTCGCCGTTTGTTTCGACGCTGTAGGAGCATTTTGCCGCCCAGCTCATGAGGTTTATGGTGTCGAGGACCGCGTCGAGCCCCGCGTTCTCCGGTAGGGCAAGGACCTCCTTTATCCGCCGTGCTTCCGCTTTCGAGGACACGTCCCACATATGGGTGTCGATCTCGAGGGCCTTTTCCGTCCCGTACCTGTCTTCAACCCCGGAAAACCACAGGCCGTCGCAGGTGTGCCAGTTCCATGAATACATCTTGATGAGCTCTATGAGCGTTTCCCTGGGGAGCTGCTCCAGCAGGGCGTGAACCGGGTTCCGTGGTGCTTCCATTGTCACCTGGCCTCCTTGTTGTGATGGGTGCGAAGATAGTATGACACGACGCGGGTCAGAAATGAAAAGAATTCCCAAAAAAGAAGCGCGCAAAAGTAATATAATGATACCCGTTCGGGCAATGTCTGTCAGAGGGAGGCGTGGGTAATGAGAAACAGGTATCCGGCAGTGGCAGCGCCTTTGATGGCACTGTGTCTCCTGGCGATGATCGCTCTTCTTGCCGTGGGCAACAGCGCGCTTTGCGCGGAAACGGTGTTCAGGAACGTCATCGTGGTTGTGGGGGATGGAATGGGCTCTGCCCACACGACCCTGACCAGATGGTACAAAGGCGCCCCGCTTTCGCTGGACGCGATGTACGTGGGAGGGGTGCGGACCTATAGCGCCGATTCGCTGGTAACCGACTCGGCACCTGCCGCGACGGCCCTTGCATGCGGCTTCAAGTCCACGGACAAGTCCGTGGGCATAATGGCCTGCGCGGTGAACATACCCGGGGTCCCCGATCCCGGAGGGTCCCGGTGCAAACCTATAGCGTCCGTGCTGGAGGGAGCGAAACTGAGCGGCAGGTCAGTCGGTCTCGTGGCGACGTCCAACGTCCAGCATGCGACGCCCGCCGCCTTCTCTTCCCACTGGCCCGACAGGGCGGATTACAGCGAGATCGCAAGACAGCAGGTGTACCAGGACATCGACGTGGTCCTGGGGGGCGGGAGGCAATACCTGCTTCCCGCGGGTAAGGGCGGTACGCGAAAGGGTGACGAGAACCTCATCGATGTCCTCCGGTCGAAAGGCTATGCTTTCGTGGCGAACAGGGAGGAGATGCTGAAAGCCGCATCCCCGAAGCTATGGGGCATGTTCGCGGATGACGCACTGGCATACGATCTCGACAGAAAGAGCCTCTTGCCGGGCGAACCAAGCCTGTCGGAAATGACTGCCAAGGCGATAGAGGTCCTGTCGAGGAACCCGAAGGGCTTCTTTCTGTTCGTGGAAGGGAGCAAGATCGACTGGGCCTCCCACGCGAACGACCCCGTGGGGGTGATAAGCGATGTGCTTGCCTTCGATGAGGCCGTCGGGACGGCCCTCGATTTCGCGCGCAAGGACGGCGGTACTCTGGTGATCGCGCTGTCGGACCATGGAAACGGAGGGATGTCCATAGGAAACCTGGGGACGGACAAGACGTACTCCCGCCTCCAGCATGAGCGGGTTGTCGGTCCCCTCAGGAAGGCATCCCTTACCGGCGAAGGCATCGAGAAGGTTTTGAAGGACGACAGGTCAGAGGACAACGTGAAAAGGGTGATCGCGGAATATCTCGGGATAGACGACCTGACACCGGGGGAGACGGCTGCCGTCCGGTCCGCCAGGCCCGGAAGGATGAACGCGGCGACGGGTCCTGTCGTAAGCGCCCGGAGCTGCGTGGGCTGGACGACCCACGGGCATACAGGTGAAGACCTTTTCTTCTATTATTATGGCATGCACAGACCTCTACCGGTGATAGAGAACTCCGATATAGCCCATATCACGGCAAAGGCGATGGGATTCGACCTCGCCGACGTGGATGGACGTCTCTTCGCCCCCGCTGACGAGGCCTTCAAAAGGATCGGAGCATCGGTGACCCTCGACCGCAAGGACCCCCGCAACATGGTCCTTATCGTCGAATCGGAGGGCAAAAGAGCCGAACTGCCCCTGAGCAAGAATATCTTGAGGATAAAGGGTAAGACGAAAACCACCCGTACGCTGGAAGGCATCACCATCCTCTCCCCCCAAACCGGCAAGGTCTACATCCCCCGGCAGGCAGTGGACATCTTCCAAAAGGCGGAATGAGGCAGTCTCAGGTCACAAGTCCCAAGTTTCAGGCTGAATACAAAGACAGCACAGAGAGTTCCCTGTCTCAGGTTGATGACGCCGACCCAGTGCGGATTATAGATTGTAAAGGTTTCGATCTTTCCGGCTTGAGACTTGAGACCTGTGACCTGAGACTGTTTCTATTGTGAAAGTCTTTCGGATATTCTGCGGGCGATGTGGACGAGGTGCTGTGCCATTTCGGGCAGTTTGTCGGTGGGCATGGAGCCGGTGAAGCCGAGGATGCAGATAGCCCCGACGGGGTAATCGTTGGCGTAGACGAGGGTGGCTATCGCCCTGACGCCCATGAGGTATTCCTCAAGGTCGAGGCTGTAGTGGCGTTTCCGCGTCACCCGTATCTCATCGATGAAACGGTCGAGGTCGGTGATGCTGTTCGGTGTGTATCGGGGCAGGCCCTTCTCCTTGAGAAAGTCGCGGATCTCCGCATCCTCCATGGGGGCGAGAAAGGCTTTGCAGAACACCGATGCCGTTATCGGCAGCCGTGTCCCGACGGGGGACGATATCTTGAGTTTCTTGCGGGTCTCTATGGTGTCGATGACCTTGACGACGCTGTCCTCGCGGACACAGAGAAAGACCGTTTCGTCAACGTCCTCGACGAGCTTCTCGAGGAAGGGACGGGCGATGGAACTGAGCTCGCCTCCCTGAAGGACCCTTTTCGCGATCTTGAAGAGTTCCTCGCCTATCGTGTAGCGCTTCGTGGACTTGCTCTTCACGATGAGGTTCTCCTCCTGAAGGGCCTTGAGTATCCCGAACACGGTGCTCTTGCTGAGGGCAAGCGTCCGTGCCACCTCCGTGACACCCAGCGGCCTTTTGCTGTCCACGATGAGCGAAAGCACTTCAAAGGTCTTCTTTATGACGGGCGCGCTATACATAATTCATTATGATGAACACTATATAGTATCCAAAGGTCTTTGTCAACGTTAATTTGTTGATAATACTGCTTTAAGAAGGGTAGCACGACAAAGGTGCGTTTAGATTTATGATAGTGAACGCGAGGCTTCCATACGTCGCAGCGGGAACGGGACACCGGAAATTTAGGGTATGTTCAAAGGTGGGAGAATTTGGTACAATGGTGTGTCAAAAGACCATGTCGCCAGAGTACAGAATAAGATTTCTGCCGATAGACCGAAGTGTACCGGCAGAAGCAGGAGAGAACTTACTTGAAATCGCCATGAAAGCGGGGGTGCATATCAATGCCTCCTGCGGGGGGAGGGGAGTCTGCGGAAAGTGCAGGGTGCGCATAACCGGAGGTTCCCTGGTTTCTTCCCTCCACCCTTCTGTCGGTGAAGAGGAGTATGCCGCGGGGGTCCGTCTTGCCTGCGCATCCAGTGTCAACGGTGATGCCGAGATCGTGATCCCGCTGGAATCGCAGGTGGACAGAAGCGTCCTGAGGCGGTCGGCGGTCATGAGCGATGTGGACGCGGGAGACATCGACGGGGCACTGCTCAGCGAATACGGCAGGGAGCCGCTGGTTAAAAGGTATGATCTCGAGGTCCCCCGTCCCGATATTCAGGACAACGTCTCCGACGCGGCGAGGATATCGCGGGCGCTGGCGTCGAAACCGGGATGCGGTGACTGTGTTACTCTGCCCCTGGGCGTGATGCGCGGCCTGGGTGCCAGGCTCAGGGACGCGGACTGGAATGTCACCGTCGATGTGGCCATGATCGGCCCGAGAGAGGTCACGTCCGTCACCGGGGGCGGCTCCGAAGGATCCCACTATGCGATCGCCGTCGACATTGGGACGACGACCATTGCGGCCCAGCTTCTTTCCTGTGCGAGCGGCGAAGGGAAGGGGATCATCCTGGCGTCCTCTTCGGACTATAACAGGCAGATCAGTTTCGGAGAGGATGTCATCAGCAGGATCATGTACGCCGGAAAGGGCGACGGGCTCAGGAGGCTTCAGGAGGTCGTCGTGTCCACCGTGAACCTCCTCATCGGCGAGATCCTTGAGGAGGCGCGCGTCGACAGGGCCGATGTGAGCCATGTCGTTGTGGCAGGGAACACCACAATGATGCATCTCTTTTATGGAATAGAGCCGAAGTACATCATGCTTGCCCCCTACACCCCGCTCGCGACGGCCTTCCCTCCCGTCGACTGCGGGGAGGTCGGACTCGCGACTTCGCCCCGTACACGTCTTTTTGCCGTTCCCGGCGTCTCGTCCTACGTGGGGGGAGACATCGTGTCGGGCGTTGCGCTCTCGGGGATGACGGAAAGGGACGGCGTCTCCCTCTTTATGGATATCGGGACGAACGGCGAGATCGTGCTCGGGAACGGACAGTGGCTCCTGTGCGCCTCGTGTTCGGCGGGTCCCGCTTTCGAGGGCGGGGGCATCGAGTTCGGCACGCGGGCGGCACCGGGTGCCATCGAAAAGGTACGCATCAACCCTGCCACCCTGGAGCCGATGGTCCTCACCGTAGGCAGGAAGAAGCCGCTTGGCATTTGTGGTTCCGGACTCATCGACATCGTGGCCGAGCTTCTTCTCGCGGGCGTGATCGACCGCAACGGGAAGTTCTCGGTTGAACCGGGAACGAAGAGGGTAAGGAACGGCTCGAACGGCCGGGAGTACGTCCTGTGTTTCGCCTCGGAAACGAATATCGAGCGGGATATCGTGATCACCGAGATAGATCTCGACAATATCATGCGGACGAAGGCCGCGGTGTATGCGGGCTGCTCGGTCCTCCTCGAGAATGGAGGCCTTGCATTCAGCGATCTCGATATGGTTATTATTGCGGGTGGCTTCGGTCACTCCATAGACGTCGAAAAGGCGATCGTCATGGGCCTTTTGCCCGAACTGCCGGCAGAACGTTTCCGGTTCATGGGGAACGCGTCCCTGGGAGGCGCCAGGATAGCGGCGGTTTCCCGCGGTTTCTTCGAGAAGACCGATCGGGTGGCGCGGTCGATGACGAACATCGAATTGTCGAACAATGCGCAGTTCATGGACGAGTTCATGGCGGCAATGTTCCTCCCCCACACGGACGGAAGGGCCTTTCCGGAGACGATGAAGACGTTAAAGAACGGTTCCAGGTTCCAGGTTCCAGGTTCCAGGCCGTGAAAGGGACAGGAAAAAGGATGTTGCACGTTACGAGTTGCAGAGGATGCACGGGGACGATATTAATGGCCGCTGCGATCTTCCATGTGTCATTCCGGCGAAGGCCGGAATCCAGGAAGGCGATTGCTGCGGCAAAAGGAGGCGTGTAAGGTGGTAACTGTGATGACAGGCAGATGCTCTATCGGCTGTGCGAGCATGATTTGTTATCTTTCCTGGATGTCGCTTACGCGAGTGAAGATACCGGCCTTCGCCGGAATGACGGGTCGATGTGTCACAGATCATCTGTCTGCCTCCGCAGGAGGCCCCCATGCCTAGGGTGATCGCGCTTGCGGGTAAGGGCGGGGTCGGGAAGACGACGATAAGCGGAATGCTTGTCAGGTATCTTGTGGAGAAGGTGGGGAAGGGGCCGGTGCTTGCCGTGGACGCCGATCCGAACTCCAACCTCAACGAGGTGCTGGGTGTCGGGGTTCACGCCACCATAGGAGAGGCCCGGGAGAAGCTCAAGGAAGATGTCCCCACGGGAATGAGCAAGGACAGCTGGCTCGAGTACAAGGTCCAGGAGGCGGTCATCGAGGCGAAGGGTTTCGATCTTCTTGTCATGGGAAGGCCCGAGGGTCCCGGGTGCTACTGCGCGGCGAACAGCATGGCAAAGAAGTACATCGACGCCCTGAAGGGCAACTACGCCTTCGTGGTGGTCGACAACGAGGCGGGCATGGAGCACATGAGCCGGCTCGTGACTGAGGACGTGGATGTCCTCTACGTGATATCGGACCCGACGCCGCGGGGTATCCTCACGGCGCATCGGATCCTGTCGATCATAGGCGAACTCGGTCTTCATATAGCGAAGACCGTTGTCATAGTCAACCGTTTTGACGGGAAGGACGGAGGCATGCTGGAGAAGGCCGCCCGGGAGAAGGGCGTCGCCATCGGCGGCATTGTCAGGGATGATGATGATCTCGTGCGGGCCGACGCGGAGGGAAAGAGCGTTTTCGAACTCATGTCCTCGTCAGGTTCGCTAGTTGATGCCTGGGCCATCTTCGAAGGGACCATCGGTCCCGGCGGGAGCGCTGGTCTGTGACGAAGGAGCGTGTATGACGGCGAGGATCCTGAGTGGAACAGAGGTGGCGAGACGGGTCCGGGAGCGGATAGCCCGGGAGGTGGCCGTTCTCCGTGAAAGAACGGGTGTCACCCCGGGTCTTGTGACCATCCTTGTTGGCGACAATCCCGCGTCGGTGAGCTATGTCACCGGCAAACAGAGAACGGCCAGGGAGCTTGGCTTCTATTCCGTTCAGGACGACCAGCCGGGGGATATATCCGAGGAGAAGCTCCTCGACCTCATCGGGAAGTACAACAGCGACACCGCCATCCACGGTATCCTCGTGCAGCTCCCCCTGCCGGAGCATATCAACGAGACGAGGGTCCTTTACGCCATAGACCCCGACAAGGATGTTGACGGCCTGCACCCCATGAACCTCGGCAGGCTCATGATAGGTGAGGCGCGATTCTATCCCTGCACGCCCTTCGGCATCAGGGAGCTTCTTGCCATGGCGGGTGTCGAAACGAAGGGTGCCGAGGTCGTCGTCGTCGGGAGAAGCAACCTCGTCGGCAAGCCCATCTCCATGATGCTCGTCCAGAAAGAGGCGAACGCCAACGCGACAGTGACCATGTGCCACACGTCGACACGGGACCTGGCGGCACACACGAGGAGGGCGGACATTCTCATAGTCGCGGCGGGCAGGGCAAAAGCGATAACCGCCGACATGGTCAAGGACGGTGCCGTCGTGATAGATGTCGGCGTCAACAGGATAGGCGTTACCCCCGAAGGCAAGGCGAAGCTTTGCGGCGACGTCGATTTCGAGACGGTGAAGGAGAAGGCCTCCGTGATCACGCCCGTTCCGGGCGGTGTGGGGCCCATGACGATTACCATGCTCATGCAGAATACGCTTAAGGCGGCCGAGATGGCCGCGAAAGGGAAGTGAGCCATGGAAGAGTACCGGTACGAGGAGAAGGAAGACCACGCGGGCAGAAAGGTGAAGGTCCTGGGGGCCACCTTCGAGGAAGGCAAGCCCGAGGAGCGCGGAGACTGGCGGGAGAAGCTTGGCAGCCGCGATGAAAGGATCGGGTTCATACGCTCCGCCATGCGCTACTGGTACAGCGCGGACTGGTACGGGAGCGAGAAGAGAAAACAGGAAGCCTGAGTGTGGCGTTCGTACATGGCTCGACACAGGGGAGGAAGATATGGCCTTTGAGATTCCTAAGATAAAATACACGGGGAAGATACGGGAGGTTCAACTGGGCACGGGGGAGAAGGCGCTCAGCATAGGCGGCGCGAGCTGTTACCCCTTCCACCGTTTCGAGGGTGACATGCCCAATCTCCCGAGGGTGGCCTTCGAGGTCTGGGACAGCCCTCCCGAGGAATGGCAGGAGTGGGCCATCGAGCCTTACGGAGACGTACTCTCCGACCCCGTTGCCTGGGCCAGAAAATGCATAGACTCCTACGGGGCGGAGATGATCGTCCTGCAACTGAGGAGTGCCGACCCCAACGGGGAGAACAAGGGGGTTGAAGAGGTCGTGGAGGTCGTCAGGAAGGTGGCTGACGCCATCGACGTGCCCCTTCTCGTCTGGGGAACGGCAAATGACGACAAGGACGCCGAGCTCCTGAGAAGGGTCGCCGAGGCATGCGAGGGCAAAAATGTCGCCGTCGGTCCCGTTTCGGACAAGAACTACAAACAGATAGGCGCCATGGCCATCGGCTACAGCCAGGTCGTCATGGCATCCTCACCGATAGACGTCAACCTGGCAAAACAGCTCAATATTCTGCTTGGCAACCTCGGGGTCAACGAGGAGAAGATCGTCATCGATCCCACGACGGGAGGTCTCGGCTACGGTCTCGAATACACCTATTCGGTGATGGAGCGCGACAGGATGGCGGCGCTTACCCAGGAGGACGCCAAACTCCAGTTCCCCGTAATCTGCAACCTTGCCCCGGAGGTCTGGAAGAGCCGGGAGACGAGACTGACGAAGGACGAAGACCCGAAACTGGGCGACGAGAAGAGACGCTCCGTCCTCATGGAGGCGGTCACGGCAATGACGCTGCTTGTCGCGGGGGCGGATATCGTCGTCATGCGCCATCCTGACAGCGTATCCCTCATCAGGGACATGATAGGTGAACTCTGCGCGTAAAGCATAGAAGGAGAGATAATGGCCGACGGCAAGGAAAAGAGCATCGACAAGGCAACTCTCGATCTTATCGACAAGGCTGAGAGGGAAGGCATATCCACTGTTTTTTCCCGGGCCGATGAGATCAAGCCCTGTCCCATCGGGGTGGAAGAGAGCTGCTGCAAGGTTTGCTCCATGGGTCCCTGCAGGATGCCCCGTCCGAAGAAGGGTGAGGGCAGACAGCGTGTCGGCGTTTGCGGGGCAACGATCGACACCGTTGTGGCGCGCAACTTCGCCAGAAAGGTTGCCGCCGGTTCGGCCTCCCACTCGGACCACGCGCGGGAGGTTGCCACCACGTTTCTCATGACGGCCCGTGGAGAGACGCAGGACTTTTCCATCAAGGACGAGACAAAGCTCCTCGAGGTGGCCCTGGACTTCGGTATCAATATCGAGAAGCGCGACACGAAGGACATCGCCATCGAGCTGGGGGAAAAGGCCCTCTACGAGTTCGGCAAGCAGTCGGGTGCGCTTGTTTTTACGGGCAAGGCGCCCCTGCGCAGGCAGGAGATATGGAGGAAGCACGGCGTGGTCCCCCGGGGTGTCGACCGCGAGATCGTGGAGGTGATGCACCGGACCCACATGGGTGTCGACCAGGACTACCGGCACATCCTTCAGCAGGCAACCCGCGCGGCCCTTGCCGACGGGTGGGGCGGTTCCATGATATCCACGGAACTGCAGGACATCATGTTCGGCACCCCCGTCCCGGTGCTCGGTGCGATCAATCTCGGGGTCCTGAAAGAGGACCACATCAATATAGTCGTCCACGGCCACGAACCTCTCCTGCCCGAGATGCTCGTTGTTGCGAGCCGCGACCCCGCCATCAGGGAACTCGCGGAAAAGACGGGCGCGAAGGGGATAAACCTGGCGGGTATGTGCTGCAGCGCCAACGAGATACTCATGCGCCACGGGATCCCCTGTGCCGGTAACTTTCTCCAGCAGGAGCTGGCCCTTGTGACGGGTGCCGTGGAGCTCATGACCGTCGACGTCCAGTGCCAGATGCAGGGACTGGCCAATGTCGCCGAATGCTTTCATACGAAGCTCATCACCACCTCCGACAGGGCCATGATCGAAGGGGCGGAGCATATCGAGTTTCACCCGGAAAAGGGACTCGACACGGCGAAGAAGATCCTCACGATGGCCATCGAGAACTATCCCAACAGGCGTCACGCCGTGTACATCCCACCCCAGAGAGAAGACATGGTGGCAGGCTTCAGTCATGAGACCATAACCTATCTTCTGGGCGGTCTCTTCCGCGCAAGCTACCGGCCTCTCAATGACAATATAGCCAATGGAAGGATAAGAGGTGTTGCAGGCGTTGTGGGATGCAACAACGTGCGGACTCAGCATGATGCCGCCCATCTCGCGATGATAAAGGAACTGATAAAGAACGATGTTCTCGTCCTGACGACGGGCTGCAGCGCCATGGCCTGCGGCAAGGCGGGGCTGCTGACGCCCGAGGCGGCGCACCTCCACGCGGGCGGCGGACTCGCGGAGGTCTGCGAGGCGATCGGTATCCCTCCGGTCCTCCACATGGGGGCCTGTGTCGACAATTCCCGGATACTCATAGCCGCCACGGCCATGGTCAAGGAGGGAGGTCTCGGCGATGACCTTTCCGACCTCCCCGCCGCCGGTGCCGCGCCTGAATGGATGAGCGAAAAGGCGATCGCCATAGGTCAATACTTCGTGGCCTCGGGGATATTCACCGTTTTCGGGACCACCTGGCCCACGCTGGGGAGCGAGAAGGTCACTGAGCACCTTTTCCATGAATACGAAGATATGTACAAGGGGATGTGGGCCTTCGAGCAGGACCCGGTAAAGGCGGCCGGGCTCATGATCGCCCACATCGACAAGAAGCGCAAGGCCCTGGGGATCGACAAGGGGCGTGAACGCGTTCTCTTCGACATGGCGATGAGAAGGGCGATGGAGTAGCGGGTATGACGGGGACTGCGGTTGTTCGGAACATGAAAGACAGAAGGGTGGATGAATGTCCAAGATCATAGCATCGGCGGCGATACGGGGCGCCCGGAAGATCTTCACCCAGGCCGAGGCGAAGTACCGAGAGGCCATGGAAAAATACGGGCCCGACCAGGAGATCGGTTTTCCGAACACGGCCTATTACCTGCCCATCATTTACTCGATGACGGGTATAGCGGTTTCGAAGGTCAAAGACATGGAGCGAGTCCTCGATATGTGCCGGAGACTGATCCCGCCGCCTGTCAGGGAGGCTGTTGCTCTTCCCTACCTTGCCCCCGCGCTCGATGCGGGCATGGGCACCTTCTTCGCGGAAGAGATGATAGAGGCCGTGCGCTACCTCGAAGAGCCCGACAGGTACGCCGCCGACTCCGAGGAGGTGGCGGAAGGGGCGATGTGGCTGGGGGCAGCGAACGACGTGATCTTCAGGAAGAGGGGAGTCGAATTCGTCGACGGGACCGCTCCCGGTTTCGCGGCAATAGCCGGCGCCGCACCGGATGCGGCGACAGCGGCGAAGATCGCCCTTGAGCTCCAGGAGAAGAACCTTTATGTCTTCATGGTCGGGCAGAACGGCGGAAAACGTTTTGCCGAGCAGCTTGTCGAGGCCGGGGTCCAGATAGGCTGGCCAACACGCCTTGTCCCCTTCGGGCCCGATATCCAGCAGGCGGTTTTCGCCATCGGGTTCGCCTGCCGCGTCGCCATGGCCTTCGGCGGCATTCGCCCCGGAGATTTCAGGCGCAACCTCATCTACAACAAGGACAGGACCTTCGCCTTTGTCCTCGCCCTCGGGGACGTGACCGATGAATGGTACGCCAACGCGGCCGGGGCGATCAACTGGGGCTTCCCGACGATCGCCGACACGCCCATACCACAGGTCCTTCCCACGGGCATCTGCACCTACGAGCACGTGGTGTCCGACATCCCCCACGACCAGATCGTGCAGAAGGCGGTGGAGGTCAGGGGTCTCAAGGTCCAGGTGGCGAAGGTCCCCATCCCCGTGTCCTATGGTCCCGCCTTCGAGGGCGAGCGTGTCCGCGGCGAGGACATCTACCTCGAAATGGGCGGCGGACGGACGATAGCGGTGGAGCTGACGACGTCGAAGAACATGGAAGAGGTGGAGGATGGACGTGTGGAGGTCATCGGGTCCGATGTTCCGGACGTCGAGGCCGGATCGAGACTTCACTTTGCCATGGTCGCCGAGGTGGCGGGACGCAGCTTCCAGGAGGATTTCGAGCCCATCCTGGAGAGGCAGAACCATCACCTCATCAACCAGGCACAGGGGGTCATGCACATCGGCCAGCGCGATATCGCCTGGATAAGGGTCTCCCGTCAGGCCGTGGAGAAGGGCTTTACCCTCAAGGACATCGGCAGGATCATCCACGCCAAGTACCACCAGGATTTTGGAGCCATCTTCGACAAGGTACAGGTGAAGATTTATACCGACGAGGTGAAGGTCCGCGAGGTCCTGGGCGTCGCCCGGGCCGCTTACGCGCACAGGGACGCGCGCATCGAGGGCATGACGGACGAGAGCACGGAGACCTTCTACTCCTGTATCCTCTGCCAGTCTTTCGCCCCGAGCCACGTTTGTGTGATAAGCCCCGAGAGGACGGGCCTGTGCGGGGCTTATAACTGGCTCGACTGCCGCGCGGCATACGAGATCAACCCCGAGGGACCGAACCAGCCCATTCAGAAGGGTACCGTCATCGACGACCGGTACGGCCAGTTCCGCGGCTGCAACGAGTACATACGCAAGGCGTCCCGTCAGAAGGTGGAGAACGTGAGCCTCTACAGCCTCATGGTGGACCCCATGACCACCTGCGGCTGCTGCGAATGCATCGCCGCCATCCTGCCCATGTGCAACGCCATCATGACCGTCGACCGTGATTTCACCGACATGACGCCCTGCGGCATGAAGTTCACGAGCCTTGCCGGTTCCGTCGGCGGCGGCGCGCAGGTGCCGGGGTTCCTGGGCCACAGCAAGTACAACATCACCCAGAAGAAATTCCTGAGCGGCGACGGGGGCCTTTTGAGGGTTGCCTGGATGCCGAAGAGGCTCAAGGACGAGGTCTACGGGCGTCTGAAGAAGAGGGGTGAAGAACTGGGCTACCCCGACCTCCCGGACATGATAGCCGACGATACGGTGGCAAAGACGGAGGAAGAGGTGCTGGAGTATATAACACGGAAAGGACATCCCTGTCTGGGGATGGAAGACCTGCTGTAGAAGACAGGGAATGGGTAATAGGTAATGGGTAATAGGAAAAGACAAACCCTATGACCCATAACCCATAACCTATTACCTATTGCCTGTATCGTTCTGAAAGGAGATTTCGATGGCGTTAACGGGGATTCAGATACTGAAGCTTCTTCCCAAGACCAATTGCGGGGAGTGCAAATTTCCGACGTGCCTTGCCTTTGCCATGGCGCTCGCCGCGGGGAAGACGGAGCTTGACCTGTGCCCGCAGGTCTCCGCCGACGCGAGGGCACAGCTTTCGGATGCGAGCGCGCCGCCCATCAGGCAGTTGTCCATCGGCCTCGACGATTACGGGGTGAAGATTGGCGGAGAGACGGTGCTCTTCCGTCACGAGAAGACCTTCTTCAACAAGCCCGGTATCGCCGTCCTCATAACGGACGCGATGGATGACGGCGAGGTGGAGCGCCGCCTGACCGCCCTGGAATACTTCCAGTATGAACGGGTGGGCGTCACGATGAAACCCGAGATGGCCGCCATCAAGTTTACGGGGAACAAGGACCGATTCATAGCCATCGTGAAGTCGGCCCTTGTCAGACCCTGTGCTGTCATCCTCATCTGCGGCGAGGCGCCGGTGATGAAGGAGGCCCTCGATATCGTACGGGACAAGAAGCCCCTCGTCTACGGGGCGACGCCGGACAATTACGAGGCCTTCGGCGCTCTGGCGAAGGAGTACGGAGTGCCCCTTACCGTCGTCGGCAGAGGGCTTGATGAAGTGGTCGCTTTGACGGAAAAACTGACGGCCATGGGACTCAAGGACCTGGTTATCGATACATCGGTGCGGGGGGTCAAAGATGCCTTTACGGACCAGGTGGCCATCAGGCGCGCAGCGCTGATCTCCCGGTTCAAGCCCCTCGGTTTTCCTACGATCACCTTTCCCTGCGAGATGACGGACGACCCCATGAAGGAGACACTTATCGCATCCCTCTTCGTAGCGAAGTACGCGGGAATAATAGTGCTCAGCGATCTGACCGGCGAAACCCTGTTCCCTCTTCTCCTCCAGAGGCTCAATATATACACCGACCCCCAGCGTCCCATGACGACGAAGGAGGGCATCTATCCCATCAACAGTCCCGATGACAGCTCGCCGGTTCTCGTAACGTGCAATTTCTCGCTCACCTATTTCATAGTGAGCGGAGAGATCGAGAACTCGCGCGTGCCGAGCTGGCTCTGCATCATGGACACGGAAGGGCTTTCCGTCATGACGGCCTGGGCGGCCGGCAAGTTCGTCGGCGACCTGGTCGGCTCCTTCATAAAGAGGTCCGGTATGGAGGAAAAGATAAAGCACCGCAGCCTCATCATCCCCGGCTACGCCGCCGCCATACTGGGAGACCTGGAAGAGGAGCTTCAGGGCTGGAAGATAATGATAGGCCCGCGGGAGGCGGCACACCTGCCGGCGTATCTGAAGACGTGGAATTCATGAATGCGCATACGGGTCTTTCGCTTAAGCGAAAAACGGGCATACGAGCACACGGGGAAAGGACACAGGTTTTTTCCTGCCTTACCTCGTATGCCCGTCTGCCCGTAGGCCCGTAAGCAAAGAGCAAAGAGAGGCTGTCATGTTTCTCATAGGTGAGAACCTCAACGTTATGTCGAAGAAGCTCGGCGAGGCGTTCCTCAACAGGGATGCGGGGCCGATACGGAAGATGGCCGAGGCCGAGGCCGAGGCCGGGATGGACATGATCGACCTCAATATCGGGCCCGCGCGCAAGACCGGCCCCGATTTCATGGAATGGCTCGTCGGTGTTGTGCAGGAGGTCACGGACCTTCCCCTGTCCCTCGACACGTCCAACATAGAGGCCATAGAGGCGGGCCTGAAGGCGGCAAAGACAAGGCCTCTCATCAACTCCATCTCGGCCCGTCCGGAAAGGATGGAGGCCTTGATGCCCATGGCGAAGAAATATAACGCGGCGTTTATCGGCCTTACGCTCAGTGCCGAGGGTATTCCCCGCGATGCCAACGAACGGGGACTTTGCGCCGCCGAGATCCTGGCGGCCGCCGCGAGCCACGGCATTCCGGAGGAGGACATCTGGATCGACCCCATCGTCCTGCCCGTGAACACCCAGCAGCTCCAGATAGAGGGCTGCACCGAGTTTGTCATGATGCTGTCCGATCTGGCACCCTCCTCGAAGTCCACCTGCGGCCTGTCGAACGTGTCCAACGGTGTGCCATCGCACCTGAGGGGCATTATGAACAGGACCTATCTCATGATGCTGAAGCGCTACGGGATGTACTCCGCCATCGTCGATGCCTTCGACAATGAGCTCAGGGCCATAGCCCGGGGAGAGATGCCCGAACTGGAAGCTCTCGTCCACCGTGTCATGGACGGTGAAGAGATGGAGATTTCAGGGCTCTCGAAGGAGGAAGGCGACTACGTCAAGACCGCCCGGGTCCTCATGGGCCAGGCCCTCTATTCCGATTCGTGGCTGGAAATATGAAAAACAGCTCGAGCGGCTCGAATTACCTGGATCGCTTGAGAGGTCGTCGGTAGAATCTTTTTCCTGCGTCATGCAGGCCTTACTCGGAATGAGGTGAGACGGGTCCTGTTTGAGGAAACTTTCAGAAATGTGTATGATAACGCAATGAATACACATAAGGGGCGGATATGAGGACGAATGTGGTCATAAATGATGAGTTGATGAGAGATGCCCTCGAGTCGTCGGGTCTGAAGACGAAGAAGGATGCCATCGAGGCCGGATTGAAACTGCTCGTGCAGTTCAACCGCTTGTCGGAGGTTCGAAAGTTCCGCGGCAGGTTGAAATGGGTGGGCGATCTGGAAGAGATGCGCACAGACAGATGATCCTTGTCGACACATCGGTCTGGGTGGATTATTTCAACGGGGTAGTGAACCTGCAAACCGACTGGCTCGATTCAGCCCTGGGCACAGAACCCGTTGTAATGGGTGATCTCATTCTAGCCGAGATACTGCAGGGATTTCAGAATGACAGAGATTGCCGGAAGGCACAGAGACTCCTCGAAGGCATTCCTTTCATGGATATGATGGGGAGGGAACTCGCGGTAAAGAGCGCACAACATTACAGGTACCTGAGAAAGAAGGGCGTAACTGTCCGGAAGACGGTAGATGTTATGATAGGAACTTTCTGCATTCACCACGGCATTACGCTCCTGCACCGCGACAGGGACTTTGTGTCCATGGAGAAATATCTGAACTTGAGGTCGGTTGTTCCTACAAATCTGGAGGAGTATGATGAATAGAGCGTTTAGACGAATATTGATATGGGTGCTTGTGACGTCTCTTGCCATTCCTGCGGGGGTGTTCGCGCAGGGCACGGGGACGTCGAAGCCGACGTTCAAGCAGGAGGAGCTGGAGCAGCTCCTGGCTCCCATCGCCCTTTATCCCGACGACCTCGTAGCCCAGATACTCATGGCGTCGACGTATCCCCTCGAGGTGGTTGAGGCGGCGCGGTGGGTGAAGGCGAACCCCAATCTCAAGGAGAATCAGTTGACATCCGCCCTGGAGAAGCAGAACTGGGACCCCAGCGTCAAGTCCCTTGTGAACTTTCCCTCGGTCCTTAACATGATGAACGATAAGCTGGACTGGACGCAGAAGCTTGGCGACGCATTCCTGGCGCAGCAGAAGGATGTCATGAACACGGTCCAGAAGCTAAGGGCCAAGGCACAGGCCTCGGGGAACCTCAAGACGACGAAGGAACAGAAGGTAGTCGTGCAGGACCAGGTCATCGTGATACAGCCGGCCGACCCCCAGGTGATCTACGTTCCCACCTATAACCCCACCGTTGTGTATGGCGCCTGGCCCTATCCGGCCTATCCGCCGTACTATTACTACCCGCCGGGATACGTGGCGGGGGCGGCGGCGTTCTCCTTTGCGGCGGGCGTGGCCGTGGGCGCCGCCTGGGGTTACGCGTGGGGCGGCTGCAACTGGCACAACGGTGACGTGAACGTGAACGTGAACAAGAACGTGAACGTCAACAACCAGATCAACAGGAACAATTACGCGAACAAGATATCGACCAACCCGGGCGGGCAGGGGGAATGGAAACACGACCCCTCCCACAGAAAGGGCGTTGCCTACCGTGACCAGGCGACAGGCGCGAAATACGGGCAGTCACAGAGGCCGGGTGCCGACACCAGGCGCGACTTCAGGGGCTATTCACCCGATGCGAGGGGTTCACAGCCGCAGGCCGCGGGCCGGTCCGGAAGGGATTCAATGGGACAGGGAAGACCCTCGTCGGCGAGTCCCCGGCCCGAGACGCCGAGGTTTGACCAGGGTTCCATGGACAGGCAAGGGACCGGTCACGCCTTTGAGGGTATGGAACGCGGCGGCACGCAGACAAGGATGGAAAGCGAACGGGGCCGCTCGAGCCGCGAGAGCATGTCCGGTTTCGGTTCCGGAGGCGAGAGAGGATCAGGCGGCGGCTTCGGCCACGGCGGCGGAGGCGGCCGTCGCCGATAGGCCCCGGATTGCAGACATGACGTGCACAACGAACGTTACGAGGAGGAAGACGTATGATCCGCGTTATGAATAGAAAGAGAGTCATATCTCCGGGAAGGCTTGTCGTGATCGTCGGTATCGCGGCACTTGTTGCGATGTTCCTGTCAGTGACACAGGGGCAGGCCGCAGCTTCGAAGGCGCCCAAACAGCTGACCTTTGCCACCGCCGAAGAGGCGGTGCGGGTGCTTGTCGATGCTGCGCGGGCGAAGGACACAAAGGCCATGCTGGCGATCTTCGGACCCGAGGGAAAGGGCGTCATCATCTCCGACGACGAGGCGGTCAACAGGGACCTTTTCGAGCGCTTCGTGAAGGCGTCTCAGGAGCTGAGCAGGCTCGACATGTCCACGGACAACAAGGCGTTCCTCTACGTGGGTAACAATGAATGGTCCTTTCCGGTCCCGATAGTGAAAAAGTCAGACAGGTGGTCCTTTGATACGAAGGATGGAAAGACCGAGATACTCCACCGGAGGATAGGCAGGAACGAACTTAGTGCCGTTCAGGCCTGTCTTGCCTATGTGGATGCCCAGAAGGACTACGCGAGAATGATTGGCCGGAGGGACGGCATGGCCGAATACGCCCGGCAGTTCCTGAGCGATCCGGGGAAGCGCAACGGCCTGTACTGGGAGACGAAAGAAGGCGAGGAACCGAGCCCGCTGGGGTTTTTCATGGCGAGGGCGAGGAAGGAAGGCAGTGAACCGAAGGCGGTCGCCGGCAAGCCGGTGCCCTACCATGGTTACTTTTACAAGATACTTACCGCTCAGGGCAAGAGCGCGCCCGGCGGTGTCTCCAATTACATCGTGAACGACAGGATGACCGGGGGTTTTGCTCTTGCCGCCTGGCCGGCCCAGTACGGTGTTACGGGAGTCATGACCTTCATTGTGAATCAGGATGGCGTTGTTTACGAGAAGAATCTCGGTAAGGTCACGGGGAAGGCGGTCTATCATATGAAAGCCTTCAATCCCGACGATTCCTGGAAAAGGGTGGAATAGCGAATATGGACCTGGTAGAACTGCACAATTCGGATAAGAAGATATCCGCCGTCATCCTGGGGACCTGGGCGATCGGCGGCAGCCACTGGGGGTCCTACGATGAGGCGAACGCGGTCAGGGCCATCGAAACGGCCCTCGAAAACGGAATAAACGCGATCGACACGGCGCCCGTGTATGGAGACGGCCATGCGGAGGAGCTCATCGGAAAAGCCATCCGCGGCAGGAGAGACAGGGTCTTCCTGGCCACGAAATGCGGCCTCGACATATACGACCGTTCCTACAGGCGCGATCTTTCGCCGGCATATATCGAAAGGGACCTTCACGGGTCGCTCAAGCGTCTCGGCACAGACTGCATCGACCTGTACCAGTGCCACTGGCCGGACCCTGAGGTCCCCGTCGAGGAAACGATGGCGGCGCTCACGAGGTTCAGGGATGAGGGGAAGATCAGGCATATCGGTGTATCCAATTTCAGCGGTCCCCAACTCCTGGAAGCCTTGAGGTACGTTGCCCTTTTCTCATTGCAGCCGCACTATTCCCTGCTGGAGAGGAGTGTCGAGGAGGATCTGCTCCCCATCTGCATCGAGAAGAGCATGAATGTATTTCCCTATGGCTCCCTGGGCGCCGGTATGTTGACGGGAAAATACCGTGAATGCCCCCGGTTCAAGAAAGGTGATGCCCGGTCTTTCTTCTACCGTTACTACAGGCCCGCGTACTGGCCCGGGGTGCGGCGGCTCGTGGACGAGGTGGAAGCGATTGCCACGCGCAAGGGGACAACCTCCGGGGTCGTGGCACTCTCGTGGCTCCTCAAACAGCCCGGGGTCACTTCCGTGATCGTCGGCGCACGTTCGGCCGACCAGGTCACCGGAAACACAGCCGATGTGCCGGTGGACTTGAACGATGAGGATATGCGCACCCTCGAGACGTTCTCCCGGCAGGTCTACGAGGCCTGAAGAGAGCAAGGCGGGAGAAGGGCCGTGCGTCAGATTACGGGGCCCCCGCTGTCATCCTGCGGGCGCCAGTCGACGGGCTCTTGAGCGGGGCGATTTCGATATACTCCGCTCTTCCGCGGTGCCGCCAGTGTTTCCGGCAACGATGGCACGAGCCAGTTTTTCGGCTCTTGCGGCCTGCCGTGCTTCCATGAGGTCGATGAGCGCCCTCTGGTTGTCAGGAGACCCATGTTCCCCCTTCAGGCCGTGCAGGCGGGATGGCTGTCCGGACACATTATTCCTGAGGCTGTTATAAAGGGTCGCGAGCCGGTTGTTCCCTGACAGGAGAAGGATCGTGTTGCAGAACCTGTCCCAGGCCTTGACAAGGTCCTGCCGGTTTCCTTTCGCAAGGTGGTTCTCAGACTGTCGCACTATCCTGCGGAGAAGGTTGAGTTCGTTCTCTGTCACCCTGGAGGTTGCGAGATACGCTGCGTATCCCAGGAGGATCGCGGAGACGCCCCGTGTTTCCCGGATATCCTCCTCGCTCGCGGAGTTTACCGCGTGTCCCCCTGTGGGGAGCTTATAGACCAGTCCTTCCCGTTCCAGTTTGTGTATCGCTTCCCTGAGCGGGGTTCTGCTTATCCCCATTATATCGGCGAGCTTTGTCTCGACGAGGCGTTCGTCGGCCTTGAACCATCCGTTCACCACCGCGCTCTTCAGTTTGGCGTACGCCCGTTCGCAGAGCAGATGCCGTCTTGCTTTCCCATTCCCTTTAAATGCAATATTCATCTCGTCATCCTTCCACGGAGGGTAACCCGTCTGCGATCCCTGTCGGTGGTGGTCTTACGCGGGACAGGGCGATCCTGGCGATGTCGGGGAAGAGCTCTCCTTCGTACCGCAGGCTTTTCGCGGACCAACGCGGGACAGGCTAAGAAACTCAGTCAGGGATTCAGGGATAATGGTATCTCATGAAATTCCTCCTTATTCCTCGTAAGGTTTCGATCGGGACGGTCTACCCAAGGTTTCCTGACTTAGGGGCACCGGAAGCCAACGCGCCTTCCCATCCCGGTGTCAAGGGACAGTGGCCGGCTCATCGCCAGGCGTTGCTTAAAACCCCATCACAGTTGCGGGACAGCGGAAGATTCTCACTTCGCTTCCCTTGAAAGTAAACCATGTTGCTCTTTACTGTATTTACAACAACACACCTGCCCAAGTCAACAGTTCATGGTTCTTCAATGTTCCGCAAGCTCTCTCCGTACGGCCTTGGTTGCCGTGACCATGTTCCTGAGACTCGGGGATACCTCCGCCCATTTTCTCGTCTTCAGTCCGCAGTCGGGGTTTATCCATACACGCGATGCCGGCAGGGCAAGGAGAAGCTGCCGTATCTTGTCCGTCAGCTCGTACACCGTGGGCACCCTGGGGGAATGGATATCGTAGACCTCGGGACCTATGTTGTTCCTGTTGTTCCAGTCAATGAAAGACCTGGATCTCCTCTAAATGGGTATTCCCCTTTGCCTGAGCTCCTGTGTCTTTCTGATGGAACACTCCTCACAACGATATTGGGGATGGGACTCCCTTCTCCTGTCATAGGTCCTCGCCTTGATGATCCTGTAGCCTCGGGCCTCGCGGCCGCAGTCCACACAGACGACGGTGTCCTTCACCTCCCATTCCACGGAGAGTTTGTCGGAGGTAAATATGAACATGTCCACCCAGAAGAAGATGAGTCCTCCGATAAGGTTGGCGATGATCGTGGCAGTGACCTTATCGACCATGGAGAGCAGATAAAGTACGGCGGCAAGGATGGGTGTGGAGAGCTGCCAGCGGAAGAGATACAATCCGTAGCGTTTCAGGTTCAGTTGCATGACCATCCTCCTTCAGTGCGGGAGATATATCTCCAGGATATCGAGTTTCTCTTCAATGAGGTCAACACTTACAGCACCGTGCATGATGCTGTCATAGGATGCCTTTGCCAGGGCCATAACGGCCCGCGTTGCGGCGACGCCCGACGGGCAGTTGCGTGACGCCCATCCTGCAACCAGAAAGGCCCGATTGACGGCCTCACCCACGATATCGCGTGCTGCGTACCTCGGATGTCCAACGAGGCCCATGTAGACGCTCCCCGAATTGAGGGCAATGACAAGGTCCTTCTGGTAGATCACCTTCTTCGCGTGGATGGCAGCGCAAAGCGCCCTGTCGGCATGGTCGGCGCCGGAGAAGAAAGCCAAAAAGCCATCTCCCACATATTTGACGGGTATGCCGTCGAATCTGAGGACGGACTCGGTGAGGTCATAGAAGAGGACGTTCGTGTATTCAGCCAACTCCTTTGACTCCATCGAGATGGACCGTTTTGCGAAATGGGTAACGGCCGAACAGAAGACAGTCGCCGGGAAGACCCCGGTTCCCGCCTCCGTGAGTCCCAGAAGGTAGTCGGTGCTGACATCAAAGAGACGGGCGATCCTGGTCAACGCCTCAACATCAGGCAGGTTGGCCCCTTTCTCCCATTTGGAGACGGCCTGCGGGGTGACCTGCAACGCGTTGGCAAGGTTTACCTGCTTGAGGCCGTGCTTTTCTCTTAACAAGCGTATCTTTACTCCGATGTCCATCGCTAAATCTAATTATAGTGAACCATTAGACCGATATCAATGGTGTCCCGGTTTAAATGAATCAACGTGAGGTTGATCGCAATATCCTTTGTGGAACAGCGAGACCCGTGTTGGGCAACCGGGGGTGTTTGCCTGTGAAGTCGAAGGACAAAAATAATGCTTGCAACCCTGTTAGGCCTATGGTACATAGTTAGGCGAGACTAATGATGTTAGTTTGGGAGGAGAAAAGATGACCGCGGCAGACACATTGACAGCGAGCCTTGAGGATTACCTGGAGGCGATATTTCACATTATTGCCGAGAAGCAGGCGGTGAAACCGCGGGATATAGCGAGGCGTTTGAAGGTGAGTTATGCGTCCGTGACGGGGGCCCTTCGGTCCCTGTCTGAAAAAAAGCTGATCAATTACTCGCCCTATGACCTTATAACGCTGACGGAAGAAGGGGTGTCGGCGGCGAAGGATGTTGTGCGCAGGCACGAGGTGCTCCATGACTTCTTCGTCGAGGTGCTGGCTGTGCCCGAGGCCGATGCGGATGTGGCGGCTTGTCAGATGGAGCATTCCATTCCGAAGGGCATAGTGGAGAGGTTCGTGAGATTCGTGGAGTTTGTGGAGACCTGTCCCCGGGGCGGTCAGAAATGGATCAAGGGGTTCGGGTATCAGTGCGACCACGCAAATACGGAGGAGAACTGCGAGAAGTGTATTGCTTCATGCCTTGATGAGGTGAGGCTGAGAACGAAGGAAGGAGGTACGAAAGTCATGGTGTCGTCACGATTACGGGACGTGAAGCCCGGACAGAAATGCAAGGTCGTGAAGGTCCGCGGGCGGAGCGAGGCGGGACGGAGGATCGTGGAGATGGGTGTTACTCCCGGTTCGGTCATTGAGGTGGAGCGCATAGCGCCGCTGGGAGATCCGATAGACGTGAAAGTGAAAGGTTATCACCTGTCGCTGAGGAAGGACGAGGCCGAGGGAATTGATGTTGAGCTTATCTGACAGCGAAAAGCAGCTTTCGGTGGAGGGCCGCACAAAGCCTCTCAGCACCGTCGAGGCCGGAAAGAAGGTGTACATAGTTGCCGTGGATTCGGGACAAGGCCTTAAGGGGCGGTTAGCGGCGATGGGGTTGGTTCCGGGAGTGCCGGTGGATGTGATCCTCAACTCGCCGCGGGGACCCTTCATAGTTGCCGTCAAGGGCAGCAGAGTCATGCTCGGTCGGGGAATGGCCGGGAAGATCATCGTTGTTTAAAAAAATTTGCCAATGAAGTTAGGAGACGCTAACTTCATTTATACTACCTAACAAAGGTAGGATAACAGGAGGATAAGAGAACCTATGGGATCGAAGATCGTTGTGGCGCTCGCAGGAAATCCGAACTCGGGAAAGACGACCATATTCAACAACCTCACCGGAGCGAGACAGCACGTGGGAAACTACCCCGGGGTGACGGTTGAGAGGAAGGAAGGCTACGTCCGGCACGACGGCCGAGAGATCCTGTTCGTCGACCTTCCCGGCACGTACAGTCTTACCGCCTATTCGGCGGAGGAGCTGGTGGCAAGGAATTTCATCGTTGACGAGAAGCCCGATGTGGTGGTGGACATCATCGATTCCTCCAACCTGGAGCGGAATCTCTATCTTGCGGTTCAGCTCATGGAAACGGGGGTACCTCTCATACTCGCCTTCAACATGAGCGATGAGGCCCGTGCGCGGGGGTATGAATTCGATCTGGAGAAGTTCTCCCGGTTTTTCAACGCGCCGGTTGTGAGGACCGTGGGTCACAAGGGCGAGGGCATGGAGGAGTTGATCGAACAGATCATCGCCGTGGCATCGCCCGGCGGCGACCCCGGTGAGGGGCCCTCTGTCAACTATGGGGATGAACTCGAGGAGGAGATCGGCAGGATCGTATCCCTTTTGAACGACGACCCTCTCCTGACGCAGAAGTATGGCGCGCGCTGGCTGGCGGTGAAGCTCCTGGAGAATGACAGGGATGTCCTCGAGAAGGTTTCATCCGAGGCGGTCCGTGCCCGGCTCGCGAAGAGCGCTTCCCATATCGAAGGCATCCTGGGCGAGCATCCTGAAACGGTCATCGCCAGCAGGAGGTACGGCTTCATCTCGGGCGCCTGCCAGGAAGCGGTGCACTCCACCGTCGAGGTGCTCCATACGATTTCGGACAGAATAGACAGCGTCGTCACGAGCCGCGTCCTTGGCATCCCCATATTCCTCGGGTTCATGTATCTCGTTTTCTACCTCACCTTCACCCTGGGTGGCCCTCCCATGGGTTGGATAGAAGGCTTCTTCAAGTGGCTGGGGGATAATGTGGGCGCGTTGTGGCCGGAGGGATCGGAAAGCCTGCTGAAGTCGCTCCTCATTGACGGTATAATCGGCGGCGTCGGCGGCGTCATTGTCTTTTTGCCCAATATCCTCCTTCTGTTCTTTGCGATCGCGATCCTGGAAGATTCCGGGTACATGGCCCGCGCGGCCTTCATCATGGACAGACTGATGCACCGGATAGGGCTTCACGGCAAGAGCTTCATCCCCATGCTGATCGGATTCGGGTGCTCCGTTCCGGCCATCATGGCAACGAGGATGCTGGAGAACAGGAGGGACAGGCTCGTCACGATGCTTGTCGTTCCCCTGATGAGCTGCGGGGCAAGGCTTCCCATCTACGCGCTCATAATCCCCGCGTTCTTTCCGCAGGCATGGAACGCCCCGATGCTCTGGATCATATACGTCATAGGAATACTCCTCGCCGTCGTGAGCGCGAAGATCCTGCGGAGCACCATCTTCAAGGGCGAATCCGTTCCCTTCGTGATGGAACTGCCCCCGTACCGGCTGCCGACAGTGAGAGGGGTCCTCACCCACATGTGGCAGCGCGGGTGGCTTTACCTCAAGAAGGCCGGAACGATCATCCTCGGAATCTCCATCATCCTGTGGGCCCTGACGACCTTTCCGGGGCTGCCGGAGGAGCAGGCGCAGCGGTTCGAGGAAGAGAAGCAGGCAGTGGAGGCGAGCGTAACGGATGAGGAAACGAAGAAGGAGAAGATCGCGTCCATCGAGAATGCGATGACGGAGGCGTCGCTTGAGGGCAGCATCGCGGGAAGGATCGGCCACGCCCTGGAGCCGGTCCTCAAACCCATGGGGTTCAACTGGAAGATAGGCACGGCGCTCATCGGTGCCTTCGCCGCCAAGGAGGTCTTTGTGGCGCAGCTTGGCATCGTCTACAGTGTCGGCAAGGAGGCCGATGAAGAGTCTTCGCCGCTTCGCGACCAACTGCGCGCAAACTACACTCCGCTCGTGGCGTTCTGCATCATGCTCTTTTGCCTCGTGAGTGCCCCCTGCATGGCGACGATAGCGGTGACGCGCAGGGAGAGCAATTCCTGGAGGTGGGCCCTTTTCCAGCTCTCGGGGCTCACGGTGATGGCCTGGATACTGACGGTGATCGTGTTCCAGGCGGGAAGGCTGCTCGGTATCGGTATCTGACGGGAGGTGCTTCATGTATGGATCGATCGGGGAGTTGGCGGCGGTAGTGGTGATCGTGGGAGCAGTGGTCGTTCTCGCCGCCAGGTCCATCTACCGCCTGGTGACGGGTCGGGAAACGGGGAAGTGCTGCGGGTGCTCCTCGTGCTCATGCCGGGATGAAAGTAAGGAATCAAGATGACTACTCTTCTTGATACGAAAGGGAGGTAACGATGTGCGTTGCTTTAATAGGTGGAATGGACAGGCTGGAACGCGATTATGAAACGGAGGCGCGAAAGCATGGAGTGGAACTGAGGGTCTTCACCAAGACGAGGACGGGTCTGGCGACACGCCTGAAGGCCGTCGACGTGATGGTCATGTTCACGGGAAAGGTGTCGCATCAATTGAAGAGAGAAGCGGTAAATGCGGCGAGATCAAGCAGTATCCCTGTAATCATGGTCCATTCCTGCGGCGTATGCAGCCTGCGGGAATGCCTGCAGCGTCTTGTTGCTTCTCAGCAGGGGAATGCCGGCGTGTCCGGATGTAGGGGTTCTTGCAAGGGCGGACATTGCCGGGGCGCGGCGGGCAGGTCGGTGACTTAAAGGAGGATCGCTGGTTTGTTAACTGATGGAAAGGAAATTCGACTATTATATAAGGAGAGATACATGATCGGAATGTCACATATCAGGTTGAGCAGCACAAGGATGATAAAGGCGGCCCTGGTTCTTGCCATGGTCGTTTCCCTGCCGGTGGCGGGCTTCGCCGCCCGGCCGCTCATCACCGATGACGCGGGGACGCTGGGAAAGGGTGCGTTCCAGGTGGAGCTGGGCTTCGAAATGTCGGACCGCAGGACAGACGACGACGGCGTGGTGACGAAGGAGGACAAGTCTTCCGGTACCACCACACTTTCCTACGGCATACTCGACAATCTCGACATTCTTCTTGGAATGCCCTATGAGTGGTCGAAGGTCAGGGAAGACGGTGATACCATACGCAACGAGGACGGCATTGCCGACATGACGCTGGAGGCGAAGTGGCGGTTCTTCGAGAAGGGCAGTTTTGCCATGGCAGTGAAGCCCGGATTGTCCTTCCCGACGGGGAATCACAACAAGGGTCTCGGGACCGGCCGGATGACCTACGGAGCACTCTTCATAGCCACGCAGGATATAGGACCCGTCTCCTTACATCTCAACGCCGGGTATAAACGTAACGAGAACAAGACAGATGAAACAAAGGACATTTGGGGCGGAGACTTCGCCGCCGTTGTCACCGTGGCGAAGCCCCTGAAACTGGTGGCGAATGTGGGAACGAAGACGAACACCGACAGGGCCGTGGCCACCGACCCGGCCTTCTTTTTAGGGGGTCTCATATACTCCATAACGGACAAGATCGACCTCGACCTCGGCTACAAGCGCGGCCTCAACAAGGCGGAGGCGGACAATGCCTACATCGGCGGACTGACGATAAGGTTCTGAGAGGACAGGTAATGGGTGACAGGCCATGGGTCATGGGACGTAGGTCTCTTCCTGTAACCTGTCACCCGAAACCCGTTATCCGCTCCCCGGCTTGCAAAAATCAGAGTGACAATGTATTGTACAGACAGCCATGATCGACGGGAGTGGGGGTAGAGGCTGATGACGGAGGTGTGGGCGGCGCTGGGGCTGACCACGTTTGCCGGGCTGGCGACAGGTATCGGCAGCGTTATCGCCTTTACGGCCCGCAGGACCAATTATCGCTTCCTGTCGGTTTCCACGGGGTTCTCCGCCGGAGTGATGCTTTACGTCTCCTTTGTGGAGATCTTCTTCAAGGGGTCCGGCATTCTTGTCGAGCGCTTCGGCGACCCGGCGGGCCATTGGGTCAATGTGGCATCCTTTTTCGGCGGGATCCTGTTCATCGGTGTTATTGACGGGCTCGTTCCTTCTTCGGAAAACCCACACGAAACCCACGCAGAGTACGAGTTTGTCCCTCTCCACGACTCCACGGGCTCCCTGTCGGAAGGCGGGCGGGCACAGGCAGGTTCCCGTCCGGCACAGGGCCATCAGAACCACGAGGGCAGGCTCATGCGCATGGGTCTATTCACGGCCCTTGCCATCACGATACACAACCTGCCGGAAGGTCTGGCCACATTTCTTGCGGCGCTGAAGGATCCCGGCCTCGGCTTGGCGATAGCGGTGGCCATTGCCCTGCACAACATTCCCGAGGGTATCAGTGTTTCAGTGCCCATCTTCTATGCCACGGGAAACCGCAGGAAGGCCTTTCTGTATTCCTTTCTCAGCGGGCTGGCGGAGCCCGTGGGAGCGGGATTGGCCTATCTGGTCCTCAGAATGTTCACGGCCGGTGGATCGGGCGCCATCCCCGGGGAATTCATGGGCATACTCTTTGGCGGTGTCGCGGGCATCATGGTGTATATCAGTCTCGACGAACTCCTTCCGACAAGCCGCGCCTACGGAAAGGGACACGACAGTCTTTTCGGCCTTATCAGCGGAATGGCGGTTATGGCGTTGAGCCTTTTATTGATGAAGAGCTGAAAGGGAGAAGGAGGTTACCCTGATCATGGAAAAAGCGAGCATGTTTTTTGGCTGGTGTACGGTCATCAATCTCATTGTGTTGATGGTTTGGTTTCTGGTCTTTTCCAGGGCCCACGAGATGCTGTACCGCATCCACGCTCAGTGGTTCAGGATCTCACGGGAAACCTTCGATGCCATACACTATGCGGCCATGGCAATGTACAAGGTTTCTATCATACTTTTTAACCTTGTGCCCATGATCGCTCTGCGCATAACATTGCAGGTATGAGCAGGACAGAGATGAAGGAACGATTGAGATATGAAGCGAGACAAGTCCCCTGGATACTTCTGAAACTGGCGGGAGGCCTGATGGCCGTTATCGGTTTCGGGGGCGCGGTGGTGGTCCTGACGAGACGGCCTGATGCGTCCGGGGGCGGTGTGCCGGCCTGGGTGCTGGCGGGCGTGATCGGACTCATCTTTTTCCTCGCGGCCTCCCGGTGCCTTGCGAGGCGAAGAGAAGTCGACAGTCCGGAGCCCACCGGGAAGGAGAGGATCAAGACCAGCACCCTGTCATGGACGATACTTCTCATACTGGCGGCTTTGTTCATTTCCATCGTTCTCATCCTGGCGGCGTGACGTGAGGAAAAACCTTTGTGCCTTCCTGCGCGATGTGGTAAATAAGTCTCCATGAAGGAACTGCTGGGATTCTGTGACCTTTCATGCAAATACGCGTCGATGCCGGCCCAGACCGGTGTGGACGGGGCAGGAAGTTGCAGAACCTTCGTGGCTATACGGTGCGCCCTTAAGAAGACGCTCGTGCACAAGAACATGCCCTGCAAGGAAAAGACGCTCAGGAAGGCGAGCAGATAACCAGTAGACCAAATGCCAGTCACCAACGAAATAGGAAACGATCAATGCACCAATAACCAATTGACCAAACAGGAGGACAAAATGGACCGACTGTATTATGGCCGGTTATTGCCTTTTCAACGTGATTATTGGAATTTGGTCAATTGGTCATTCTCTTTCAAAATCGTCATGAGCTTTTCCAGTTGATAATCGGACGACAATGATGCCTGATGGAGCGTGTCGATGGCCCTGAAGCTGTCGTGGAGCTCCTTGAGAACCTTCTTTTCGTCGACCTCTTCCCGGGACAGTATGGAGACGCCGGCGGTGAAGTGCATCCAGGCGATCATGTCGTCGAAGGCCTCCTTGCTGAACCACAGCACGCCCTGGTAACGGTTGATGCCGAGAAGATAATGTACGTCGCCGTCGGCCATGAGGGAGGCGAGTACCGACCGGGGGCTCAGTTCATCACACCATCTCTGGTGTGTGGTGAAGATCTTGATGAGCAGCTGCGCGGAGTGTCTGTCGCTGTCGTCGTAGCCCAGTTCATCGAGCGTCTCTCCGATGATCCGGCCCAGGAGCCATTCGTCTATCCAGCTTCTACTGATCTCTTCGCGGGTCTCGGCGCCATCGACAAGGCCTCCCAAAACGTGGACGAAGAGCCACGCCAGGTGGGCGGCGGAAAGCTCCCGGGACAGGACGGAATGAATGTCAGCCTCGCTGTCGGTGATATGCTCCATGAAGGGATGGGATGTGACCAGTATCGCCAGCTTTCTCGTCACTTCCCGGATGACGGCCTGTTCGTCCTGGGAGGAGCCGGTGTATGTCTTGATCTCGCGAAAGAGGTTTGTAAGCTTGCGTGTGACCTCATCGGTCAGGTCCTCCGGTGGCAGAAGAACCTTCCGGTTCACCACGTCCCTGTGGGTGGCGAGGACATGGCGGAAGAACCCTGGGTTGACAAGTTCCCTGAAGTACCGGTGGACAGGCTGGAGGAATATCTCGCGCATGGTTTCTTCGATGCTGGGGACGCCCCTGCCGCTGAGATACCTGCACAATTGCGCGTAATGGTGCCATTCGTTGTCTTCGATCTGGCGGAAATCGAAGAATACGTGATACTGGTAGGCCTGAAGCTCGACGAAAAGACCTTTTTCGGCCAGCTCCCCGTTCTCCCGTATATACTCCAGGCTGGAGACGTGGTCCCTGAAAAGCGTGAAGTGGGCGCCGTCCCTTGCCAGGCCGAGACCCTCCGCAAGATCCCTCTGGACGAGCCTGCGGGCTTCTCGATGGCCTTCCTTGACGGAGAATGCCACGGATCTGTGGATCCATCCCTTCGCCGGCGCATACTTGTTGTGAAAGACGAAAAGCGTCCTGGCTTCCCCGAAACGGTTCGAGTACGCGAAGACGTCCTCGTTGACGCTGCCCTCAGGACTGAAGAAGTCGTAAAGGAGGAAGTTCTCGACATCGGCAAAGAGGTGACGCTGGTGGAGCAGGGGGGATATCTCCCGTTCGTGACGTTCGACGAGATGCTGGCTCGGCGTTTCGTCCCAGTACGCCCTGCGGTACTCCATGCCGTACTTCTCCCCGTATCCTTCCACCTGTCCGTGGCCGAACATGGGCAGGCCCGGCATCGTGACCATCATGGTACAGATTCCGAAATACTTGTCCCCCGTGCCGAACTGGTCCACCGCCGTCCTCTCGTCGGGGTTGTTCATGAAGTTGACGAAACGGCGGAGTATCTGCGGGTCGAACTCCAGGGTGTTCTTCATGACCTGGCGGTACCTGGAATTTTCCTCGTCGCGAAGCATGTTCATGAAGGCGCTGTTGTAGACGCGATGCATCCCGAGCGTCCGGACGAAGTACCCTTCCAGCAGCCAGAATGCCTCCGCGAGCAGGAGTGTATCCGGCGCCTCCACGGCGACACGGTCCACGACTTCGCGCCAGAACTCGGCGGGCATGGCCTTCGAGAAATCCTCATAGGTCAGGCTGTGCTCCGTCCGGGTCGGTATGGCCCCGCCCGTGCCCGGTTCGGGAAACCAGAGCCTCTGGTAGTGCTTCTTTGTGAGCGTCATGGCGGCGTCGAAACGGATGACGGGAAACTCCCGGGCTACGTGGATGATAGTGCGGATCATCGCCTCGCGCACCTCGGGGTTGAGGTAGTTGAGCTGTGCCGTGTCGTTCCAGGGCATACTCGTCCCGTCATTCCCGTGGTAGACGAATTTCTCATCACCCGTCCAGTTATCACGCCGCTTGAAGACCACCGCCGCGTCGGTGCGGTCGTAGTAATGGTCCTCTATCTGGATGGAAACACGGTCGTCGTGGGACAGGTTGGCGCCGCCGAAGGAATACCAGGGAAAGGGGTTGTGGTCGACGGAGATGAACCAGTCGGGATGCTCGATGACCCAGCGCGAGTAAATACCGACATGGTTCGGCACCATGTCGCTGGCAAGACGGATGCCTCTTTGCGTGGCCCGCTCTTTGAGTTGGAGGAAAGCCTCCTCGCCGCCGAGGTCCCGGGCGATGATATAGTCGTGCAGTGAATAAGCCGATGGGACCGCCTCGGGGTTGCCGCACATCCGTTTGATGCGCTGCGAGGCGGCACTGCGCTCCCAGACGCCGATGAGCCATATCCCGGTAAAACCCCGTCTTTTGAGGATATCCAGCTCCTCCTCGGGTATCTGATCGAGCTTGTGTATCGGCCGGTCGTAGGATCGCGATAACTGGTCGAGCCAGACGTAGACGTTCTTGGCGATGAGGATGAGCCGCGGCATCCAGTCCCTGTCGGCGCTGAACTTCTCCGGCTCGAATTCCAGTCCGGTGTACCGGTAGACCTCTGCCTTGCCGGGCCCGAGAAAAGGCATCTTCTCCTCTTCCTTGAAAAGGTCGAGACTCTTGAGCATGCGGGAGATGAACCTGGTGCCCAGGAGGTATCCCCAGCGCTCCATGATGTATTCCAGCTGCCCCGACAGCGAGTGGGGAGCGGCGATGGCGGGAGAGCGGAGCAGGTCTATCAGGTTCTGACCTTCCGGGCCGAAGGGAGGTTGAGAGTCGAAAAAGGCCCTCAATTCGGCGATGACCTTCAGGAAGGAGGTCTCTCTCCTCAGGGAAGAGTCATCAAAGAGCTCGGTGAAAGGTGAGAAGGCGGGGTTCATGTTGGCAAGCCAGAGAAGGAGCATCTCCTCGAGCACGATCCGCCGGTTGGGGGTTTCAGCTGTCTGGCCGCTGAGGTACTCATCGAGCGTCATCTTCCTCTGGTAGACGGCAAGGGGCGGAAACTCGTCGTTGAACTGGCGTATCGTCCTTTCCAGTTCCCCGGGGCCAAGCCTGGCCTCGAGGTGAGAGAGGGCGTCGGCCATCACTTCCTTCCGAGCGGACCCCGAGTACACGCTTACCATGTAATGAAGGACCTCGTCTATGAGACCCATGGCGATGAGCGCACCCGCACGTATGGCGCTCTCGGGGTAGAGGATGAGGTTCCGCTTGTCGTTCATCTTTTGAGCGAAGGTGCGGGCCGCGAGGAAGTTGGTGAATATAACGTTGCCGCTCAAGGTAAAGAGGGAGTCGCTGAAGCGATACGTGTCCCTGACCTTCCGCGACACATGGAACTCTCTGATGGTCTTTGTCATGATTTCACGCCGGGTTGTCCTTTGTAGAAGGAATGCTAACACAGCCGCACGATTGAGTCAATCAGCGCGTCTTCATTTCCATTTCTTTTTGATGGTTCTGATGTTCTTCTCGATGGCGGTCATGTAAGGGTTTGTCTTTCCGTCGTAATGGTAAGAGATGTATCCTTCCATGGAACCCATCATCTCGAAGCGCTTGAGGGCCACCCGTTCGTAGAATGAAGGTGTCGATCTGATAAGATCGTCGGCGTCGGCATAGAGGGTGGAACCCTTCTTGTGGAGCTTCTCAACCCCTTCAAAGCGATAGGATTCAGCGAACTCGTCGAAGAGAACGGGCAGGGTGTCGATGTAATCGGGGGACGACATCTGACCCAGGAGGTCAGCGGTCCCGAGGGCGCATCCGACGAGTTTTTCCTCGTCATTACGGAAGCGGACATTGAGGTCGATGGTGACGCCGGTGCATCGGATGATATTGAGGACGTGGCGCACCCCGGCAACGGGCAGACCTGTCTGGCGGAGATAGACGTTGGCGAAATCGATGCTGCGCTGGACGTGGGTCAGGGTGTACTTCGCCCCCGTGCCTTCATCGTCACCGATCTCCCTGATATATCCCGTATCGTGAAGAAGGACCGCGATGGTCCCGTAAGCGAAGAAATCCTCGGAGACCTTCGGGGAGGCTCCGCTCTTGTTCCAGCCGCTGACGATCTCCACGAAGGGCGGCACGGTCTGCATGGTGTGGTAGAGGTCGTGGTACTGCGTGTCGCACCGGTGATAACCGGGCCAGTTGCCGTTAAAAAGGTCGACGATGTCCCTGAAGACCCGTGAGATAAGGGGAATGCCATGGTTGTCGTAGTTCTCGTCATGGACCTTTCCGATATGCGTGAGGATATTCCCGGGCGTCAGCTCGCTTCTCGAGAACACGGGCATGGCATTATCTCCTGCGTAAGAGTCTTCGATAGTAGTTCCTGAAGACTATACCATAGACGGCGATTGTCAATAAAGCGCTGATGATAAGGGAGAGAAGAAGGCTTCCCGGCAGGAGCCGGCGTGTAAGGACGACAAGAAGGGTAAGGAGTATGCCCGCAAGAAGGGACTTGATGATGTCCCGCACGGCGGGGCGGGCCAGCCTGTACCCTGTCCTGTACCTCAAGATGACATAGAGGAAGAGGAAGTTGTAGAGGGACACGATGGACGTGGCCAGGGAGATCCCGAGGTTCTTGAGAGGGACCATGAGGATGGACGCGATGATGGCATTGAGCACGATTGATGTGATACCGATGAGGGCCGGCGTCTTCATGTCGTGCATGGCGTTGAATATCCTCACGAAGGATATGGAAAGAGCGTAGAAGACAAGCCCCGCGCTGTAGCCGAAAAGGGCCCGGTTCGTCATTGCCGTGTCCGTCGCGGTGAAGGCCCCGCGCTCGTAGAGGAGCTTGACGCACAGGTCGCCCGTGGTGCACAGCAATATCGTTGCCGGGATGAGGGTCACGCAGATAAGGACGACGGAGCTGTCTATGTGGGCCCTGAAATCTCCCATGTCCCTGTCATGGAAAAGCTTCGAGAGCTTCGAGAACATCACCGTGTACACGGGGACGGCGAAGAGGCTGAAGGGGAGGATGAATATCCTGAAGGCATAGGAAAGGGATGCGACCTCGCCGTGGGGGAGGTATGAGGCTATGATCCTCCCGACGAAGCTGTTGATGGGCACGATGGACGTCGCGATGAGGGCGCCTGTGAAGAGACGTTTGGCCGTGGCGACTGCGGGGTGGTCGAGATCGAGGGAGAAGTGGTAGCGGATGCCGAATTTCCTGAGATAGGGATACTGCATGACGATCTGCAGGAGGGCCCCCACGCTGACGCCTATGGCAAGGCTGTAGATGCCGAGCTTTTTTGCCAGGAGGACCGCCGAGGCGATGAAGAAGAGGTTCCAGAGTATTCCCGACAGCTCGGGGGCGGCGAAGTGTTCCTTCGCATTGAGGAATGCCTTCATGACGGAAAGGACCGTGTGGAAGGCGATGACGGGTATCATGATGATGAAGAGGTTGTTCGTGATCGTCCTCGCCTCTTCGGTGAACCCGGGGGCGATCAGCCGCACGACGGTGCTGCTGAAAAAGAAGAATAGAACGGAGACGAAGAGCGTGAGGACCACGGAGATGTTTATGAACGTCGAGTATATGCGGGAATATTCCTCACGGTCGTGGAGATACTTCGTACACACGGGAATGAGGAAGGCGCTCGTTGCCCCGGAGAAGAAGAGCGTCTGGATGAGCTCGGGAAAGTTGAAGGCCACGATGAAGGCATCGACAAGCAGGGTGGCCCCGAAGAGATATGCCTGTATCGCTTCGCGGACGTAGCCCAGCGGTCTCGAGATGAGGGTTATGATGGTGATGACGGAGCCTTTGCGGATGATATCGAGCGCCGGGTTCCGGCGGGAGGGTTCAGATGCTCTCTGTTCCAATGTTTCGTCTCTTGACGATCTTGCGGAGTTTGTTGAGGGCCTTCTGTTCGATCTGGCGTATGCGTTCCCGCGTCACGCCGAAGGTCTTGCCGATGGATTCCAGTGTCTGAGGTTCGTCCCCGTCAAGGCCGAAGCGCAGCATTATGACCTTTCTCTCGTCGGAAGCCAGGGTATCGAGCCACGAGGCCACCTCCTCCATGCGTCTCGTGTGCTCCAGGATGGAAAGCGGCTCTTCGTTGTCGGGGTTGGGAATGACCTCCTCGAGGGTGAGCTTCGAGTTCTCGTCAATGTAGCTTTCCAGGGAATAGGTTTTTATCGCCATGGTGAAGAGGTTTCTGACGAAGTCGATGCGGTACCCCGATTCCGTGGAGATCTCCTCCAGCGAAGGCTCCCGGCCCGTCTTCTCAACGGCGGAGCTGATGATCTTCGATATCCTGTTCACCCGGGATGAGACGTGGACGGGCAAACGTATCGTCCGGGAATGGTTCGCTATGGACCGCTCGATGGACTGTTTTATCCACCACGTGGCATACGTGGAGAAGCGGCACTCCTTCGCCAGGTCGAATTTTTCCACCGCCTTTATGAGGCCTATGTTGCCCTCCTCGATGAGGTCGAGGAGGCTCATTCCCTGGTTGACGTACCTGCGGGCGATCTTCACCACGAGGCGCAGGTTGGCCTCTATCATCTTCCTGCGGGCCTCCGGGTTCCCCTCCGCCACCATGCGGGCGTACATCTTCTCTTCTTCGACGGATATGACGGGCAGTTTGCGCAGGTCCCTCATGTACAAACGCTCCACCTCGATATCGTCGTAGCGGGCAAAGCCCGCCGTGTCTCTTTCCCCGTTCATTCTCTCCATCCCTGCTCACCGATGAGCTTCACGAACCTGCAGCCGCCGTAATTCTCTTCTGTATAGCTGTCTTTGGCCTCACGGGTGAAGATGATGAGGTCCTGGGAGAACTCGTTTCCAATGGGAATGACAAGCCTGCCGCCGATGGCGAGCTGTTCCAGGAGGGCCGCGGGAGGGTGGGGGGCGGCGGCTGTCACGATGATCCCGTCATAGGGGCTGTGCTCCTTCCAGCCGAGAGTGCCGTCGCCGATGTGGATGATGACGTTGTTGTACTTGAGCTGGTCGAATATCCTGCGCGCCCTTTTCGCTATGGCCGGTATGCGCTCTATGGTGTAGACCATGTCGGCAACCTCCGCGAGGACGGCGCACTGATACCCGGACCCGGTGCCGATCTCGAGGACCTTCTCCTTGCCTGTGAGGCGGAGGAGTTCCGTCATGAGGGCGACGATGTAGGGTTGCGAGATGGTCTGTTTCTCTCCGATGGGAAGAGGGTGGTCCTCGTACGCTTCGGGCCAGAGGGCCTCATCGACGAAGAGGTGTCTCGGGACCTTCAGCATCGCGTTGATGACACGCCTGTCCGTCACCCCGCGGGAGACGATCTGCGTCTCCACCATTAACTGCCGCTTGCTCTGGTATTGGTTCATCATAGGGAAAGTTCTTTTGCCCTCTGCGCGGCCTTTTCGATGGCCTCGATGACGCTTCCCCTGAAAGCCCTGTCCTCAAGAGCGGCCAGGCCGCTGATGGTGGTGCCGCCCGGCGATGTTATCATTTCGCGCATCAATGCGGGATGGATGTTCTCTTCGTCGAGCATGGCGATCGTCCCTTTGATGACCTGCAGGGAGATGGCCTTCGCCTTGTCTCTCGGGATGCCTATCTTGACGCCGGCGTCGATCATCGCCTCCAGGAAGAGAAGGAAGAAAGCCGGGCTGCTGGCGCCGAGGGAGGTGACGGCGTCCATAAGTTCTTCTCCCACATCGACGGTAAGGCCCGCGGAGGAAAAGAGGTCCTTCACCTCCGAAACCTCCTGAGGCGAGACATCCGCGCCTGCCGCCACGCCTATGACACCCTGGCCGACCTTGACGGCGATGTTCGGCATCATCCTGATGACCTTCAGCGACCTGCCCGCGAGCGCGATGATATTCGCCATGGTCACGCCGGCCATTATGGAGACGAGGACCTTCGATCCGTCCATGGAAGAAGCAACATCAGGAAGTATCTTTCGGGCATCCTGGGGCTTAACGGCAATCACGACGAGATCGGACCTCTTCGCCAGCTCCGACACCTTCTTCACGTCCTTGACGCCGTAAGTTTTTCCAATGTGGAGGGCACGGTCTTTCTTTGCCTCAACAAAGCAAAGGCTGTCCTTCTTTACCCCCTTCTGCATGAGGGCCCTGAGGACAGACTCCCCCATATTCCCCACACCCACGATGCCTACCTTGTTCATGGCTTCCTCCTTGTACCTTATAACAGAACAACGCCCCAAATTAAAGTCAAAACTGCGTTTACGGGACGGCGGCGTCCTTTGATGACAACGCCTGATGGAGATGAAAGAGGCTGGGGGATGAGGCGAACAAGACAAAGGCGGCTTGAATCGCTTGAATGGCTTGAATGGCTTGAGGGTTAACGGCGGAACAAAGTAAAGACGGTTTGAATAACTCCAGCCGATTGGCAGGTCGTTGACAAGATCGACCCTTGGCCCGCCTCGTGCCCTGTCATCATTCATCGGTCCGCTTTGCGCCCTGCCGTCATTCATCGGTCCGCCCTACGTTTTGCCGTCATTCCGGCGAAGGCCGGTGTCTTCACTCGCGGAAGCGACATCCAGGAAACATGTCGCGTTAGAAGAACTTCCGGTTTCGGGCCTGAACCTGGAATGAAGTAAGGGTGGACTCTATCAAGAGAAGGGGATTGTGAACTAGAACGGCGTCTTCTCGAAGCTCTCAGGGAAACTGACAGGGGAACAGCTTGCGTTCGTCCGGGAGAAGATTGATGAGCTCGCCAGTTCGGCAACCCTTGTAGATGTATCGGAACGCATCATCCTGTCGAGGGACGCGAAGGACGACCATTACCTCTCATTATGCAGGGAGCTCGAAACCGAATTTCTCATAACCGGTGATAAGGACCTTCTGGATATCCCAACCAGTCTGCTAGGAAAGAAAGGCATCAAGACACGCATCGTAAACCCGCATCAGTTTCTGGAGGAGGAAACGCTGGGGGTGGGGTAAAGACGGTTCGAGGGTTCAAGAGTTCAAGGGTTCCAGGACAAGAGGCCGAGAGCGAAGAAGATGTTAGTGGGCCAGGGACGTCTTGACTGCTCCATCAGGCATGAAACGACGGTGTCAGAAAGTCTCGAGATTTCAAGAGCGCCCCTTTCGATTATCCCAATTTCAGTCCACCCTCCTAGCGAGACAAGATACGTCTGAGGTATGACGCTACCGAAAAGATTCTCTCAACTGACCAAGCAATTCATTTATGTTGCGTAATTGTTCTCCTTTCCTCACTTTGATTCTGAACATATTGGGAATCTCGTATACATCTACTCTGGTCTTGCCGTGTCCACTAGCCTCCATCTTGACCAAAACCTTGTCGCTCCAGCATCGCCAAAGAAGCATGTTCACTGCCAACGTCAGATACCGGATTACGATTACCCCTTTGTCTGTATCCTTCTTTTCTATTGCGTATCCATGCTTATCCAGAATTGTAACAAGACCCTCAAATACCTCGGAGGGTTGGCCCTCACGTAAGAAGCTGTCAACATGTTCTCTGAGCATATCTTACTCCTAATACACCCAACTCACGCCGAGCACCGAAGTCTCCGCCCTGCCCACATAATAACCTGCACCCCCACCCACACCACCGCCAAACGATATACTCTTTGAAACTGAACCAGAAACATTTGGGCTAAGGGTAAATCCAGAGTATGAGCCTCCGCTCCCGATATACCCGGCACCTCCCGTCCCTACAAAAGCTCCAGTTCTACCCGCAAGGTCACCTGCGTTGTAGGCACCCCGCACCCAGATGCTTTCTCCGCTTATTCCACCCCACAATCCTAAACCCGTACCAACAGATTCCACCTGAACCCACGCCACAATGGGCGCGTCCCAACACGCTACACGGTAGATACCCGTTGATTTGCCCACCGTGAATAGCTCACCACCGACAGTAACTCCGCCTCCAGACCAGATTCCACTGGGACATCTATATCCACTATAGGGCTTTGCCACACCCCTATCCGAAGCCGGAATAATATCGTACATCCCAGACTGCGAATTCATGATCTTACCTGATTCGCTAACTCCGTAACTAGTCGGCAACCCCTTTGCATACCCGTACAATGAGGTGATACCTCCCATGACTGCCCCGGTAGCCGCTCCGTAGTACATACCGGTCAGTATGCCCTGTCCGATATTGCCTCCATTGAACCCGGCACCCATGCCTCCTGCTACCATCCCGCCTGCTGCCCCGCCCAGGACGGCTCCTCCGAACTCTCCCGCGGCTATCGTTCCCGCACTACAATATCCAAGAGAGCCTTCGATAACCGCGGTTATTTGTTGTGAGGCTAATAGACCTGTATTCCATCCAACCCAACCGGCCGCGGCCCCTATTGCAGCCCCTTCCAGTATGTTCTCACCGGAAATCGCTGCGGACACACCACCGACAACAGCACCAACAACAGCCGCAATGAGATCATCCACTCCGAACCAGTGTCCGCTCGGATCCGTATATACTAACGGATTATTAACACAATAGCTATACCTGTTGAACGCCTGGAGGTTCCCCGGCTCGGGTATTATGGAGTCCGCCGATATGAACCTCCCCAGGAGGGGATCGTAGAGACGGGCCCTGTAGTTGTAGAATCCCGTCTCGTCATCGTCCTCCTGGTCCGTGAACGTGTAGTTCACATCGGGGAAGGACCCGTCGAGGTCCTGCCTCACCCGGTAGCTCCCGAAGGGGAGGTACTCTATCGTCTCCTTCACGGTCCCCGTACTGTCCGTTATGACAGAAGCGGACCCGAGGTGGTTGCCGTGATGGAGATAAGTTATTGGACGGGGTGATGGGATAGTTCTGAGCGGGAAGCGACTTCTCAGGAATCAATAGATGGGCGAGTTCCGCTTCATGCGTGCTTTCCGCTTGTCTAATAAGACCTTTTGCGATAGATTAGATTTGATGCGGTAATGGGGAACCCTATGAGAGACCTCGAACAGATCAAGAAGATCCTGAAAGACCACAAAGATATACTCAGACAGAGATACTCTGTGGACGACATCGCTATTTTTGGTTCCTACGTCAGGGAGGAGCAGTCGAGCGAAAGCGATGTCGATATACTCGTCGAGTTTGCGAGGCCTGTCGGGTTCGTCACGTTCATGAAACTGGAGGGCTACCTCAGCGAACTCATCGGCAGAAAGGTGGACCTCGTCACAAAGAAGGCCCTCAAGCCCAACATGGGCAAGACCATCCTCCAAGAACTCGTCCATGTATAATCAGAGACAGTCCGTCGATTACCTCAATGACATCCTGGAGTCGATCCAGGACATCAGGGCGTTCACGAAAGACATGACCTACGAGGATTTTGCAGAGGACCGCAAGACTCTCAAAGCCGTAATCCGGTGCTTCGAGGTCATCGCTGAGGCAACAAAGGCCCTGCGGCCAGACATCAAGGATCGGCATCCTGAGATACCATGGGTTGAGATAGTGGGCATGAGGAACAAGCTAATCCATGAGTATTTTGGCGTGGACACCGAGATCCTGTGGCAGTCAATACAGGAAGATATCGGACCCCTTGAATCCACGGTTGGAGTGATACTGGCGGAGCAGAATTAGAAGTGCCATTCGAGACGGCCAGGCTCATGGAGAACTCATTTCCGGTTCTTCCTTTGTTGCTCGAGCCACTCCACATTCTCTTTCCATACTTTGTGGGGTACGAAGGCGGCAGAACAGGCAGCTTCACAATTGTCCTCAGGCTTCTTAGATTTGTCCACCTGATATCGGAACCGATACCAAACGATGTCGCCCTTGTCGTTTTCCCAATAATCCATCCAGGTATATACCATCCACGCATCCTCGAACAAAAAACTTCCCCATTTCCCATCTTGTTTGCGCGCATGATTCAGCGTTAGCCCGGGGTTCAACGGGTCCATTGACAGTCGGCTCCACTTCTTGGAAAGCATGAATCCAGCCATCTCATCAAGTGAAGCCTTTGCTGGATAACACTCTTTCAAAGTGTACAAGGCCTGATATGATCCGGCGTGTTCTTGATACTTGATATTCTCCGCGCTTGTGGAAATCCAGATGTCTTTCAGTTCTCGTCGGTCAGGTGCTGTTGGTGTGCACGAAAAAATCAAAACGAGCAATAGGATGCCGGCGACTCCAACGCAATACCTGATTCCATTAGCTTTCATGAAACCATCTCCTAGAACGATTTTCTCGATTTCAGAAAGTTTGGGAGACCATTTGGGTCAACACAGTCCTTTCCGCAACCGACGTTACTACTCGTTACCTGCATCGTGAAGGTCTCGCCAGAATAAGTAAACCTCAATTCTCTCATGACCACTTGGCCATACTTGTTGAAGCAATTGTACCATGACCATTTAACTTCGTAGTAACATGCACAAAAAAATCCGTTTCCTCTGAACCCTATCGGTTCACCACCTATAAACTTGTATTCGTGTCTGGCAAAGACGCACGACGATGTCTCTGGGGTGCTCTTCCATTCCGTTCCTGTTCCGGTCTTGACCAGTTGCTCCCCTCCCTGGGTCAGATCGCATATCGCTCTATCGTCTCCTTTTCCCGGTGAAGTATTCGCCGGAGACTGCTTCAGGATCTTGCTTATTCCCATACTCGCAAAATAACCGGCCGCAGCCCCTATGGCCCCGTTCTGGAACCCCTGCACGAAATCTCCTCCCGCGAGGGAGGATATCCCGCCGCTCACAAGACCGCCCGCCGTCATGGACACACCGAACTGAACGTAGGGGTTCCCGATATTCAGCTGACCGACGCCGTAGCCTGCCAGTATTCCGGCCCCGGCGCCGACCGCCCCCCAGAGTGCTCCCTGCCCTAAATCGTCCCCCGTGATGGAGGCATTGATCACGCCGGCCAACGCACCACCGGGAATACCCCCAAGATAGACACCTGCCCCGGAGATGGCCCCCGTCAGCGCCCCCATGCCTATGTCCGTGCCGTTCACCGCCGCCACCGTGGCCCCCGCGGCCGCACCGATGAGGGCAGTGACCGCCACTGCGATAAGAAGCTCTGTCCCGAAGAAATGTCCGCTCGGATCAACATATACTAACGGATTATTAACACAATAGCTATACCTGTTGAACGCCTGGAGGTTCCCCGGCTCGGGTACTATGGAGTCCGCCGATATGAACCTCCCCAGGAGGGGATCGTAGAGACGGGCCCTGTAGTTGTAGAGACCCGTCTCGTCATCGTCCTCCTGGTCCGTGAACGTGTAGTTCACATCGGGAAGGACCCGTCGAGGTCCTGCCTCACACGGTAGCTCCCGAAGGGGAGGTACTCTATCGTCTCCTTCACGGTCCCCGTACTGTCCGTTATGACAGAGGCGGACCCGAGGTGGTTGCCGTGGTAGTACTGGATGGTCCCGTCCGTCCTCACCGAGGCGATCCGGGTGGTGCTGGCGAAGAGGTGGATGACACCCGTCGTTCCCCTCTCCTCGTAGACCTCCCCGTAGTAGCGGGTAACGAACCCCGTCGCCAGGTTCACCTTCCGCACCCTTGTTCCCATGCCGTCGTAGGTGTACTGGATGTAGTCGGAGCCGTTCCTCGTGATGAGGGTGGGCCTGTTGTCCGCATTCCATGTGATGCCGAGGGTCACCCCGTTCGACACCTTCTGGGTCATGTTCCCGGCGAGGTCGTACTGGAGGGAGACGGCCCCCGCGGTGCGCACGGCGTGGGGCTGGTTGTTGTACGTGTAGGCGTAGGACCCCACGTCGGACTTGTAGGTGATGTTCCCGATGCGGTCGTAGGAGTAGGACCGGGTATAGGCGTTCAGGCCCGGAGCCAAGGACTCGGCCGTCAGGTGTAACGCTTGCGTACGGGAGGATAGAATGTGAAGATTCGCAGTACTCCGCTTGAGAAACGGTCAGGTGGAGTCTTGAAAAAAAAGTGTGGTATCATCTATCTCGATATGTTGGTAGAAGAGAATGAAGGGAGACCGGTGTGGGTCCCAGGGAGGAGGTATCCATTATGACCACGGTAGACGCAACGTCCGAAGTATTCATGACGGCATTCCGGGCCCTGCCGAAGAAAGTCAGAGAGGCGGTGGTCGGCAAGATGCTCAGCGACAAGGAGTTCCGGGAAGACCTGATGGACATCGCAGTGATTGAGCAGCGTCGCAAAGAGCCGTCGCGACCCTTGGAGGAGTATCTGTCAAGGCGGAAGAAAGGCTGACGATGTACGCCGTATATCTGAAGAGGTCGGCATAGAAGGAACTGGGGGAGCTGCCTCCAACGGTCCACGACAAAATTGTTGAAGTGCTCCTTTCGTTAAGGGAGAATCCTTTCCCCGCAGTGTCAAAAGACTTCACGGTCGCGAAGGCTACCGGATAAGGGTCGGCAATTATCGGGTGCTCTATCTTGTCGATGACAGGAGAAATTAAGATAGAGATTGTCGCTGTCGGTGACCGGAAGGATGTCTACCGCTGATGATCAGGGGGAAGCACCGCAAGGAACAACTCAAGTCCGACAAACTCCGCCGGGCCTACCTCGGACGGGCTTGGGGACATCCGTGGCGGACCTCGCCAGGCTCACAGGACTTACCCCGTCGGCGATAAGCTATGCGGTGGCAAGGGGCGGGAAGATCGCAGAAGAAAGGAACTTCCAGTTGGAATGAAATATTCAAGGAAGTCCCTGGTGTGCTCTGCATTTTAGAAGATAGACTTCTAATATGCACGGTTACGTCATGAGAGGTGCCGAACCTATACCCCCCAAGGACCTCCGGGACTTTCCCATTGTTGCCATACTCGTCCCCCCTGACGTGGCAATTCGACACCAGTAGAGACACGGCGCCCCCCCATCTTCCCGCAAAGGACATGAAAGCGTGCAGGATCCCGGAGTTGCCGCTCCAAAACCTGATCCACGAGCACTTTCCTGATTCCCGACAGGATACTGTTCCTTGACACCGTTCCCGGGCCATGTATAATGTACCTACTTTCTGAATCACCGGATGGGAATGTATGACTAGGGACGCAAACGATACGATCAGCCATCTCGGGTTTGCCTATGACCCCGACGACCTTGACATCAACTTCCCCGAACCCGACAAGGACCGGGCGGTCTTCAGGGTCCACAAGCTGTTCCCTGAGTTCGTGTGGGACACAACCGCCCTGGAAGGCAACCCGTTCACGTTTCCCGAGGTGAAAACGTTGCTGGAAGGTGTCACCGTCGGGGGACACAGGATCGAAGACGAGGTTCAGGTCCTGAACCAGGCAAAAAGCTGGAAGCGACTCGTCGGAATGGTTAGGGACGGCACGTTTTCGGTGGACAGGGAGACATTCTGCACACTCAACGGCATCGTCGCCCGCGAAGAGGCCCTTGAATGGGGGACATTCCGTAAGTGCGAGGTCGGTATTGCGGGCACGGACTTCAGGCCACCCGTCCACCAGAAACTGGATTCTCTTTTCGAACGAGGGGCGGCAATCATCAACGGGATATCCAACGCAGTCGAACAGGGAATGGTCTTCTATTTGTTTGGTGCTCTCAACCAGTTCTTCTACGACGGCAACAAGCGCACATCGAGGCTCATGATGAACGGGGTGCTGTTAATGAACGGTTATGACGCCATCAGCGTACCGGCGCGGCGGAGAGTCGAGTACAACGAGAAGATGATACGTTTCTACGACACCCTTGAAGGAACGGAAATGATGTCATTCCTCCTCGACTGCTCAACATTCAGACCCTCGTCCCCGACCTCCACGCGCAGCCAGGACTAGGGAAGGCGTTTGGCTGGGATGGTGGGCACGAGGAACAAGTTCATCCATGACGGCACAACATGATCCAAATGCTCCTACGTTTCGGCTTCCGGAGGATTCTCAGGAAACCAACTAAAACCTTTTCCCGCTCTCGCGTTACTCCACCATACAGTCTCCTCGCACTCCACAACATATAAGATGGGAGAATCTGATCGGTTATTAAGAACCCATTCTTGAAGTTTAAACCTGATACTTTCCACGGCCTTGCTCTCTGCCTCCACTGGATCCTTGGCAGTGACAATGCGGGTTGTAAAAAATCCCCATTTCCCTCCTCTGCCATCCATCTGCACGAGGAAATTCTCGCCTTTGACCATCACCCGGTATCGTTTCATGTCGCAACCCTTCCTTTAAGGATCAGTCGCCACCCCCCCCTTGCCGATGATTCAGAAGAAAGTAGACGAGGCATTCTATAAGGCATCCGTAGCGCCAAATGGGTCGATCATCTGCCAGACCCCGGACCCACCGGGGACGTCCCCCGCAACTGTTTCTTGACCTCTGTAGCACCGCTCTTATCGAAACAATCCCCAACGACGTTGCCATGCCCGGTGGAGTGTACATAGACGTCCCCGGCCCGTTGATGCTTTCTTCGGTCCCAGCCCCTTGCCCTTGAACCCTTGAACTCTGGAACCCCTTGAACCGTCTTCACCCCACCCCCGGCATCTCCTCCTCCAGAAACTGATGCGGATTCACAATGCGGGTCTTGATGCCTTTCTTTTCAGGAAAGCCGGTTGGGATATCAGTAAGTCTTTTCCACCGGTTATGAGAAATTCGGCTTCGATCTCCCTGCATAACGAGAGGTAATGGTTGTCCTTCGCGTCCCTCGTTCCTCTCGCGGGAAGATGTGGAACACCTTCATCGGATAGGGGGGTGCATTGCTTCGATGGCGTCAGTATTGCCTGCAGTGGTTGACGAGATCCAGGATTCCGCACACGGTTACGTTCTTCTTGATGGAATATGGTTCTTCCACGGGTGCCACGATGGCGGCCTCTGTTGCATTCAGGGTGTCAAGGGCATTCCAGAAGCCACGGGTGACATCGGGGGCGCGAGATGACTTGAACTCCACGGCGATCACTTTCCTGCCTTTCACGAGAAGGAGATCGACCTCGCTTCCTGTCGATGCCCGGTAGAAATATCCCTGCCAATCCGGCAACCCGGAGAGGAGCATCTCGACGCCAAAGCCCTCCCATGAACTGCCGAAGACAGGATGGCCAAGGAGGTCGTTGAAACTGCCGATTTCCAGAAGGGAATGGAGAAGCCCCGAATCCCTGATGTAGACCTTGGAAGACTTAATGATCCTCTTCTTGAGGTTGTTCTCGTACGGTGGCAGTGTCCTTACGACATACGCCTGCGCGAAGAGGTCGATATAGTCGCGGACCGTATGATAGGTGACGCCGAGGGAAGCAGCCAGCTTCGAGCTGTTCAGAAGCTGTCCCTGGCTGTGCGCCAGCATTGTGATGAGCCTTCGAAGATTTCGGGCGGTTATCCTGACGCCCAATTGAGCTATGTCTCTTTCTATAAAGGTGCGGAGAAAGTTCTGCCGCCAACGGTTGCTGGTTTCATCGTCGTTGGCCAGCAAGCTCTCCGGATACCCTCCCCGGAACCAGTGTGCAAGAAGCTCATAGCCGGGCGTGCCCGCCACCTCTGATACCGTGAAGGGGGTCAGCTCTATGAAGGATATTCTTCCTGCAAGCGACTCCGAGCCCTGGCGGAGAAGGTTTCTGGAAGCAGAGCCCAATATCAGGGCCTGCCCCTTCCTTCCCGTGCGGTCCACAATACTCCTGAGAACAGGGAAGAGTTCCGGTCTCAACTGGATCTCATCAAGACAAACGGTTGTGTCCTTGTTTGCCTGGAAGAATAGCTCGGGATCACTCAGTTTGCGGAGGTCGGACGGGCTTTCGAGGTCAAGATAGACAAAGGCTCCGATTCTGTCCTTCAATGCCTTCGCCAATGTGGATTTGCCGCACTGACGGGGACCAAGTATGGCAACGACGGCGAAGTTTCGGAGGTCCTTCAGCACTACAGGCTCGGCATCTCTTGTGATATAACCATGCATATTAGAAGTGTATCTTCTAAATTGCACAATTGCAAGGGATTCCTGCCGGGAACGCACTCAAACTGTTCGGTAGATTTTGGAGCTGTCCTGGCAGACATTCCTTCGTGTAAACGGATCGTTGGGGGTGTGGCTGCCCGGGGGAAAGAAGACCGTTTCAGGTTTCAGGCTTCAGGCAGAAAACAAGCACGGTGCAGGGTCCGGCCTTTAGCCCTGAACCCGCAACGGTCTTTTCCCTGAAACCCGGAACCCGAAACGTGAGACCGTCCTTTTTCCCCTGAACCTTCCCTGATCTTTGTCCTTTTACGCGAGGGGTATGGTCTTCGGGGCGGCGGTGAAAGAGAAGAGGGTTGCCACGGCCTCCACGAAGTAGAATGTCACGAACGTCTCGTCGTCCGCGCCCTTCGGGTATATCTTGAGAAGGTTTTCGGATTCCGCGAAGGCCTGGGCCTTTGCGTCCCGGGAGTCATCGAAGGCAATACGGCCCCGTATCCTCAGCCACGTGCCGTCGCTTCCCATATCGGAGATCTCGACCTCCGGGTTCTGGGACATCTGTTTGTACACGTCCTTCGTCTTGTTCGTGCAGAAGTACAGGGCATTGTTCCTCTTCATGCTGAAGCCGAAAGGCCTGACCCTGGCCTTCGTGCCGTCAACGGTCGCAATGTGAAACACGGGATTGATCTTCAGATACTCAACGGCAGTAGTCATAGTAACCTCCGAAATGTGTTTTTTTGCGGGCGCCGAGCGCCGCCTTGCCAGTAATGAGATCATACCTGTCCTGATAGAAGGTACCGGCACGATTGCCACGGAGAATATCTTCAGGAGAGTTGAGGGAGAGATTACGAGGGGTTGTGGTCACTATCTTCTCCTGGGAACGTCATGGAGCTTGAATTCTCCTTCTATCCTGCCGGTTTGTCAAGAGAATTGTCTGGAGGGGAAACGGTCCCGTGTCACAACACCCTCTTCGCGTAAGGTATCCTTCTGACGAAGTAATGACAGATGAGGAAAGAGAGTACCGTTCCCACCGTGAAGGCCGAAAGGAACTTCACGAGGGGGTGAAAGACGGCCGTGTCCTGCATGTAATAGGTAACTGTCACGACAACGGGGGAGTGGAAGATAAAGGCGGCGTAAGCGTCCTGTGTCATCGGCCCTATGAGGCCCGGCTGGGTATTGAGATACGTCCTGAAGAGATAGATGAGACAGATGGAACTGCCCACGGCGATGAACGTACCCACATATGTGGCGACGAGGGTCTTGAGGGAAGAGCCGCCTCTCAGGAATGATAGGCTTTCACCGTCACCCCAGGCCTGAACGATGAAGAAGATGTAGACGCAGACGGCAACCCCGGTGATGACCGTCCACTGTTTCCCGGTGGCGTCCGTCAGCTTTTCGAGCCACCGGTTCCGGTATGCCACGATTCCCCCGAAGAAGAAGGCCACATACTCCGCGTAGTTCCCGAGGCGAAGGTGTAATATCTCTTTTTCCGCAGGAAGGTAGATGCGTGTTGCAAATGTGAAAGCTGCGAGGACCAGAACGGACAGCACGATCATGCCGTTGCCGGGAAAGGGCCGGGCGTTGCGGACCGCCTGCCGATTTGAACGGGTCAAAGCCCTCCAGGCAGCGTACGCGAGGGAAAAGACGAGGAGAACCTCGAGGAACCATGCGGGGCCGGGAGCCACGTTCTTCAGGAGGAAGATGTTCTCGAGATAGGAGTACTGGAGAGAAAGGGTGTCCCGTTTCAGGAGGTACACCATGGTGGGGCGGATGATAAGCGCGAACAACCCGAGAGGTATGCCGATGCGGATGAGGCGGTCCTTGATGAACCACCAGGTGCCCTTTCTGTCCAGCGACCCGGGGGTGAAGTACCCCGAGATGAGGAAGAAGCACGCCAGCACCCACGTTCTTCCCACGCCCATGAGAATATTGAGGACGAGATTCGTGAAAGGGTCGTCGAGATACTGGTAGAAGTACCAGCCGCTGGAGGCTGCATATGTCAGACACACATGATGGAGGATCACAAGGAAGGTGAAGGAGAGCCTGAGGTTGTCGAGGTACAACATCCGTTGCGCCCCTGTGGATGGCTGCGAATGCCGAACCGGTACTCTTGTCGTGTTGACCTGCATAAAGCGTGGTTCATTGTCCCATATCGTGTTTTTGACTTCAATGGTTATATTGGGAGAGGGTCAGACCCGTGTTCCCGAGAAATATATTGCGGACGGAGGTGAAAGAGTGTAAGTAATTGCATTCATGACGCGATCTGCCAGATATGCCCCCCTCCTCATCGTCATCAGCGTTGCCTTCAGTTCCTTTCTGGTGCGCCTCAACAATTATATGGTCAATATCTCCCTGCCGACGATCACCCGTTCCTTCGGGGTGACGTCGAGTGACGCCTCACAGATAATCTCCTCCTATCTCCTCATCATCACGACGACGCTTCTTCTCTTCGGCAAGCTCGGAGACAGGATAGGGCTCAAGCGTGTATTTATCTCGGGCTACATCATCTTCACGCTGGGATCGCTGATGTGCGGGCTGTCCCACGATATCGGCATGCTCATCGGCTCGCGTTTTATCCAGGGGATAGGCAGTTCCATGCTGCTCGCCGTCAGTTTTGCCATCATTGCCCATTTTCTCCCCGAGGGGAAGACGGGTTGGGCCTTCGGCATCACATCCACCGCGTCCGCCCTCGGGGTGGCTACGGGCGCTCCCGTGGGCGGAATAATCACCGGCTATCTCTCGTGGAACTGGGCCTTTCTCATCAACGTACCCGTCGGCATTATCGCAGTGATCGTGGCGACGAGGTATATACCAGGCAGGAAGAAGGCCGATGAGAGACCTGTCGAGGCGCAAGAGGGAGGAAAAAGAGGGTTTGACTTTGTCGGCACCATACTGATCTTCGCCGGTCTGGGGCTTCTGATTTACGGTCTCAACAACGGCAACAAAGAGGGGTGGCTCTCACCCCTCGTCGTCGTGTGTCTGGCCTCGGCTATGGTGGTCGTCGCCTTCTTCATTGTCTGGGAAAGACGTCACAAGGACCCCCTTCTTCACCTGGAGCTTTTCCTGAACCCCCGGTATACCTTTGCGCTTATCGCCACCTTTCTTGCCTACATGCTCATATCGGGGAACGCCTTCCTTATGCCTTTCTATCTCGAAGTGATAAAAGGACTCAACGCCCAGACGGCGGGTATGATGCTCCTTGTCTATTCCATCATCTACGTCATCCTCTCGCCCGTGTCGGGCAGGCTCTCGGACAGGGTCGACCCTTCCTTGTTGTGCACCATCTCGATGACGTCGGCAACGGCCTGCGTTCTCTTTTTCTCCTTTACACTCCATCTGACGGGTCTTACCGTCGTCGTCATCTATCTTGTATGGCTTGCCCTCTCCCTTGTCCTTTTCTTCTCCCCGAACAACAACCAGATCATGCGCCATGCTCCGGCGGATAAGAAGGGTGTCTCATCGGGGCTCTTCAATACGACGACGAACCTGGGCATGGTCGTCGGGGTCACCGTCATCGAGGTTGTATTTGCCGCAAGCGCTTACGGTCCGGCAGGTCCCTCGGTTAAAACAACACTCAGGAGTCTGCCGACGGATACTGTGCTTTCGGGCTTCCATCATGCATACCTGGCGGGAGCACTGTGCTGTATGCTCGCGCTCGTTTTTTCGTTTCTGGGAAGAAGGCGGGCCCGTCCCGGGCGGTCTTAGACCTCAAGAAGAACCAAGGCGGAGAGACCTCATTTTCTGTTCGGATCGTGGGACTCGACGTATGCGAGTATTTCCTGACCCACGGCGTCAACGATCCTTATCTTGCTGTAATCGATGGGTACGTTGTTGAGGTACTGCAGGAGCAAGGCCTCTCCCACGTGGGAAAAAGGAAGGATGCCCGCAAAAAAGAAACCCATCTCTTCGAACATCCGGCACATGATGCCCGTGACGGGGTCTTCAAGATTGAGGTACAGTGTTATCTGCTCCATTTTCTGATAACAGAGGTCCTTCAGTATGGCACCCACCTGCGATACGGTATTTTCGCCGTACCGTTTGATCTCGATGACAGCCCTCTGGTATGTGGGAACGACTGTCACCGCCACCTCCGCTTCTCCTGCAACCTGACGCATCGCGCCCGGAGGGGATTCGAAAAAGACCCTCTTCACACCTGTGGAGTCGTATATCCTTTCTATCATGTCCCTGTGCCAGGGAGGGGGAAAGATCTCCACGTTTCCCGGGTCCTCGACCACCCTGTATCCGTAGGCCACGGATTCGCGCTGGGAGAGGGCGGACTGTATACCCTTGAAGGAGCGGTCGGCGGGAATGAGGCCTGCCACGACGGCGCAGCGCTTGAAACCGGCCTTCTGTCCTGCCTTCTGAGCGTAAATGTGGTTCGTGACAGCCTTGCTGTATATGCCCGCCAGTCCGACGGCACGCGCCTCCTCGAGGAGCTTCGTTATCATGATGCTCTGGCATCCCTGGCCCCTGAAGCCCGGCTCGACGACGGCCATTGCCGCCTCGGCGGTCTTGCTCGACGGATCGTCCCTGACGAGGGCGGCGTGTCCGACAACGCGCTCATCTCCCGGGGTCACGGTCACCACGGAAATGATCGTACCGTCGTTATGGCGCTCTGCCAGCTTCTCCGGGTAATAGATGGTGTCGATGCCATAGGAATACCCGTAGGCCCTGTAGAAGAGCCTGGACACATCGTAGACCTCGGAGGGCCGGATGCGCCGGATGGAAAAGTCCTTCTTCTCCGGCGGCGCCGCTGTCTTGACGGGTTCCGGGAAAGGCGCAAGTTCGGATTCCGTCCGCATCTCCTCTATGCTTCTGTAGGGGAGGTGCTTGAGGAGATGGAGTTCCTTTCCTTCGCGGCCCAGGTTCTGGAAGTGTATCTCGTCGACGGTGTGCTTGATGAGATGGGAACCCAGGCCCGGCTGCCCGGCCGTCTCGATGTCCGATGGCGGGACGTACTGGGGTACGAGATGGGGCGAATAGGGCAGCCCCTTATCCTTGATAATGATCCTTATCCCCGCGGTGATGGGGTCCACGATAACCTGATAGCCGGCCTTTTCGCCGGGTTCGAAGGCATGCTTCACCACATTCACGATGGCCTCTTCGAGGGCGATGAGGAACATCGTCGCATCCCGCCTGCTGTAGCCGCGCCGCTCCATCACCTCCGACACGAAGGCCTGGATCGCGGGAAGATACCCGAGGTCGTTGGGAACAGTAAGACTGGAGCTTTCAATGACGGTTGATTCCATGATCCTCCCCTGTAGAATGGTCGCAAACCTGATAGAGCAAGCGACAGTCATTATACTGCAGGGCGTCTCGCGTCTCCATCAAAAAAAGACCTCAGTTGTCAACAGATCGGAGCCTTAACATTTCCGGTCCGGCCGTGAGACCTTGACCCGTTCTCTACACATGGCACAGGTCTCTTGCCGTGCAGTCGGTGCAGCGGTTGGCATCGAAGGCCTCAAAGGGTTTGTCGGGGTCCAGCATGTGACTCACCACCGTTTCGATGCCTGACGTATAGGCGTCGAAAAGGCGCCTGTTCTCCTTTTCGTCCTTCCCCTTCAGGAAGGCCTCCTCGGTGTTGTTGCCGAGCAGTATCAGAGCCGCGTCGATCGTCTCGACGGGGATGTTCCTCGCCGCGGAAAAGATGTGGATGTATACGGGCAGCTGGAATGAGGGGACGTGATCGTGGATGGACAGGATGTCGCTGAAATCCGTTTTATCCATGATCCTTGCCGGATATTGTTTCGCCGTGCCCGTCTTGTAGTCGAAGACGGTGTACCTGCCGGACGTGATGTTGCGGTCGACGCGGTCGATCCGTCCGTAGAGGGAGACGGTGGAACCTCGCATCACCAGGGGCTTCTTGAAAGCCTCCTCCAGGCATTCGATGACAACGGGGTCGCTGAAGGTCCTCGTGTGGCGCCTCAGGAAGGAGTCCAGCTTATACGCCGCTATGCGTTGGAAAAGATAGTAGTCCCCCGATGCCGGAATGCCCGTGAAGTTTGTCTTGAGGGCCTCCTGCAGACATTTCCTGAGACCGTCCTCGCTTTCCCTCGTCAGCGTGAGCTTAAGATAGGGGCTGAACGTGTCGCTGAGGATGCGGTGGATGAAGTTCCCCCGGTCCGTTGCCTCTATGTCGCCGGTGAAGACCCTGCGCTCCTCCATGCGCATGAGGCGCGTGAAATAGAAGAGCAGGGGGCATCGCACGTAGGTGTCAAGGGCGCTCGGAGACAGTGCGCTGCCGGTGAGGGCGCGAAGGATGGTGTCCGTCTTTTCGATGGCGGGGGGAGACGTTTGCCTCTTCAGGTTGACGGGGGTCACCGTCTGCCTGATGGGGATGACATCGAGCCTTCCCTGCGACTTCTCCTCCTTCCAGAGCATTTCTTCGATGTACCTGCTTCTCGGCCTGTCCTCGGAGTTGCGGTACAGGAGATGGACCTCCCCGGCGCTTCCCGTGAGGCGGTAGAAATTGTACCGGTATATCGCCTCGGTGAATTCCGGGGAGGGGATGCCCAGCGTTTCGAAGACGCCGACGGGAATGACGGGACTGACCTCCCTCGGCCCGGGCAGGACGCCTTCGTTCACATCGAGGACAATGACCCTGTCGAAGGATATGTTCCTCGATTCCAGCATGCCGAGGATCTCCAGTTCCTCCACGGGGTGCGTGTCGAAGGGCAGGGTGGTGCCTTCCAGCCGATGGAGGATGATGTCGCAGACGGCGCGTGTGTTGTCAGCGGGATCGTCGGACAGGGGCGAGGAGCTGAACAGAGAGCCTTTCAGGGAGCTAAGGGCTCCCAGGATGCTCTCAAAGATCGTCCCCGACAGCACGTAGGAACGCACCGGCGTTTTGAAGATTATCGCCTCCAGAGCCTCTTCCAGTGCGGCGGCAACGTCGCCGACAGTGGACAGGTCCTCGAAATTCCGGAAGAACAGCCGGTGTACCTCGATGAGCGCGGCCATATGCCCCGGCTCTCCCGACGGCTCAAAGGCGGCCGCTGCCTGTTCTATCTCGGCGAGGGTCACAAGGGACCGGCCCGCCAGCGGGCCCTTTCCGGTTTCGTCCGACAGCGAACGCTCTATGTGCGCGAGGATACTCCTGAGGTTGGAGCCGGGTTCAAGGTTCTTTATAAAAGGGTGGAGGATTACGGCGAGATACCGTTCCGAGGGATACTGCCCATCCGTCCTTCTCTCGACGCGCGCGGCAAGGACGGCGCGCGTGAGGTCAAAGACCGGCGTCCTGTCCATCGGATATGCCAGGGAGATGTTGCACCGCAGGTCCGTCCTGTCGGCGACGAAACTGAGGAGCGGGAAGAGGGGGTCGGCGTGGGGAAGAACGATGGCGGTCTTCTTCCGGGGGGCTTCCTGGAGGATGCGGTATGCCTCGAGGACCTCCGCGTGCGTATCGTGGCCCGCGTGAAGGCTGACCACCGGCCGGCTGCTTTCGGGGGCGTCTGAATACTCCACCTTTGCCTTGAGATGGCCGACGAGGTCCTTGAGAACAGGCCAGTCCTCCGGGTCGCCAGAAAGAAGTACCGTGGCCTGCCCGGCATCCCAGAAGGACTTGAGCACTTTTCTCTCCCCTCCCGTAAGGCCGAAGAGCCCGGCGAAGACGATCCGCCGAAGGTCATCGGGGACACGCCCGCTCGCCTCCTCAACGGCGGCGATGAGTTTCGTGCCTCTCGTGAACCACCGGTCGGCCAGGAGGGCCCGGTGGAATTCGCTCCTGATCAGGGAAATATTGGAGAGAAGTTCGTTGACACTCTGAGGCACATCGTATCCGATGGACGCGTTCCTTTCCACGTTGACGAGGGCGCTGTTGTCAATCCCTTCCATATCGAGGCGGTCAATAAAACCGAGGAGGTGTCTTCCCCAGTGCAGAAAGTCCCCAAATCCCTTGCGGGCGAAAGCATGACGGTCGAAGGCCTTGAGGGATCGTATGAGGCCGAAGAGGACGAAGGCCGCGTCGCCCTCATCGATATCGGCGAACCCGGGGTTTCGCCTTCGGGCGATCTCATCGATGAACTGGTTAAGGGAGAAGCACCGGGGAGGAAGGAAGGTCTTCGAGTCCGCGAGGGTTGCCAGCCGGGTCTTGAGATAAAGGGAAGGGCGCTTCCCCGGAAAGACGATGACCGTCTCCTCGCCTTTTGAGGCGGCATTCTCGAGTATGCCGGCGATCTCCCCTGTGATGTCCGCGGCGAAGGGTATGGAGCGAAGGACACTCATATGCCGACGACCTCGCCGTCATCGAGGTAGAGGAGGAAGCCTCTCACCTCCCGGTCGGGATATACCTCGGAGAGGAGTCTGCGGTACCGGCTGACCTGTTCAATGTGGGTGTCGGAGCGGATCTCCCCGGTCTTGTAATCGATGACCTGCACCAGGCCGGGGCCCACGATGACCCGGTCCATCTTGAAGGTGGCGCCTTTAGCGTCCACTATCTCCCTTTCGTTGTAGAACACGAGGTCGGGTCCTGTCTCGAAGAATGTCCGGAAGCGCCGGTTCATGAAGAAGTCCTTCAGCGAGCGCTCGACCTCGCGGGCCGCGTCCGGTATACCTTCATGGATGGCGGCAGCCCTGGCAAGTGCGGCTATGGTCTCGTCGTCGACGGGCAGGCACAGGATGAAAGAGAGCGCCCGGTGTATGGCATCGCCCTTCCTGCGCGCCCTGACAGCGCGTCTTGAGAGCTGCCCCGGGTCGGAGATGCTCCCTTGAAGCTTGACGGCCCATGCCGGCTCGCCCGTGAAATCGCTGAAGGAAGCTGCCGGCCCCGGCCCCGGCAGGGCGGCATCCTCTCCCCGGTCGGCTGCCGCTCTCGCCTGGCCCAGACCAATCACCCTGGCACTCGCGAAGGGCCGGAACGCCTCCATCCCGAAGACATGATCGATAAGGTGGTTCCTCTGTCTCTTTCTGTCCGTGAGAAGGATGTAGAGTTCCTCCTCGGCCCGGGTGAAGGCGACATAGAGGTTGTTGAGCTCGTCGGCGAGGTATTCCCGCTCTTTTGTCCGGTACAGGGCTGCAAGTTCGTCAGACGCTTCGGTATACTCCTTCTTCAGGTGGAAGAGCCTCAATCCATCGTCGTCGGAGTGGAAATACCTCTGTTTGTCCCGGCCCGATGACGCGGAGAAGGACGTCAGGGTCACGAAGGGCAGGATGACCACGGGAAACTGGAGGCCTTTGGCCTTGTGTATCGTAAGCACCTTCACCGCATTTAGCGAGTCCGGAGTGCTAAGGAGAAAGGCCTTCTCATCATCGGACGCACCGTATGAAACTCCCCGGGAGCCCTCTTCGAGGAAATCGATGAAACCGGCGAGGCTGCTCATGTCGGAGTGCTCCCTTTCCTTGACGAGTTCCAGGAAATGCAGGAGATAGGGGACATCGTCGGGGAAGCGGGCGAGCACCTCCCAGTGTCTCAAGAAGTTGACCACAAGGTCGTAGAGGGGAAGATAGCCCACCCGGGAAAGAAAGCCGGCGAACCCCTCTTCGAACGCGGGCCCGTGGTCGGACTTGAACTGAAGGTACAGGGGTCGTCCCCGGTCCGTGAGATATCTTTCCGACAGCCAGGCGGACATCCGGGCCTCTCCGGCCCCATTCTTCGCCGCGAATATCCGTCCCGTTATGAATGACGCGAAGGAGAGGTCGTCATCGGGTTTGTCGAGGAACTTGAGAAAGCAGATGACCTCCCGGATAAGAGGGTTGTTCCTGATGCTGACGGTGTGTTCCGACTCGACGCTGAGCCCCATGGATAAGAGGACCGCTGCGACGGCCCCGGCCTCCTGACGCGTCCTCACCAGAACGGCGAGGTCGCCCTGGCGAAAGACGCCCCGCGCCATTATCCCCTGGACGAGCGTCTTGAGCTTCTCTTCCACGATCTGTCGGGCCTCATCACCGGTGAAGATGTCCTGACCGTTCTCGTCATCTCCCTCGGCTGCGAGCTGTTCGATGCACACGAATCCCCTGCCTTTCTTCGCCTCCAGGAAGAGCTGGCGCGACGTCCGGTAGGGCTTTACGGCTGCCTCGATGGCCTCGGGCGGGTGCCCCGCGAGGACCGATCCCGCGAGGACCGCCAGGTTCCCGGCATCAAAGACCGTGTTGTTGAAGGCAACGATATGCTCCGAGCTGCGGTAGTTCGTGTCGAGGTCGAGTTCGTCCACGCGGTACTGGCCCCGGTATCGCTCGGCGATCTCATCGACAAGCTCCGGCCGTCCTCCGCGCCAGCGGTATATCGCCTGCTTTCTGTCGCCCACGAGGAAAAGGCTTCCGCCCCGGCTCAAGGCCTCCTCCGCGAGGACCTCGATGTTCTTCCATTGCAGCAGGCTCGTGTCCTGGAACTCGTCGAGAAGAAAATGGATATATCGCTCCGAAAGGGTATAGTAGATCTCGGGAACGAAATCCCGGCGGCTGACGATGTTCTGGAGCAGGCGGTTTAGCTCCTCGATGGGAATGACACGCCTGTAGTACGTGATTTCCCGCTGGAACACCTCCTTGAAGAATGCGTAGACCTGGAGGTAGGGGACGTACTTCGAGGCCGCCAGGGCGCCGGCATAGCGCCGGCGCTGACGGACCACCGTGTCCCAGAGTTCCCGTTCTCCGGGGCCGGGCAGGCCGCTGCCCTTCTTCAGGCAATCCTCCAGGGAGCGTTGAAAGTAGACGCTTTGCGATAACGCGTTCTCCCGGGGATCGGCGCATCTTTCAAGCGCCGTCGTGAGGTGGGAGAGGGGCTTCACGTTCTTGTCGGCCGAAAGTGCCGTAAGGAGCCGGGAGGCGCTGTCGGCGATGTCCTTGCGCAGCTCTGCGGCCCCGGCATGGGTTCCGCCGGCGGGCATGATGAATTCCCGGTTCTCCTTGGTCTCTTCATTCCAGAGGGACGAAATGGCGGCCCCGAGGAGTTCCCGGGGGACCCAGCCCGCGCGGTCGCCCTCGAGTTCTATGTAGCTTTCGAGGAAGGCGTTGAAGATGGCCTGTGCCCGTCCGTCCTCCCCCGTCCTCTGCAGACATTCCCTGAGAGCAAGGTCGATGAGCTCCTTCGTTTCCGTCGACACCTCGAAATCCGGCGGCAGGTTGAGCTGCATCGCTGAGGCCTTCAGGGTGAGGTTGACGAAGCTGTCGATGGTCCCGACGTTGAAGTGTCCGAAATCCTTGAGTAGTTCCGTGAACCGGCGGTCCATTTCACCCATGAGGTAGTCCCTGACCTTAACGGCCTTGCCCGAAAGGTTGCCGGCTTCCCGGATGCCGTCCGCGGCCTGATCCGTCAGGGGGGCGTCAGGCAGGACCGTCGTTATTCCCTTCATGATCGTATCGAGGGGTTTGAGGGATGAGTTCTCGAAGGGCAGATCGAGGATTATGCGTTTCATCCAGTTGAGGATGCGGGTGCGCATTTCCTGCGCAGCCTTGTTGGTGAAGGTGATGGCGACGATGTTTACCATGCGCGTGGGGAGGGTGGAGTCCGCCAGCGCCCCGGCAAGGAGGACCTTCAGGTAGTGTTCCGCGAGACGGTACGTTTTGCCCGAGCCGGCCGAGGACCGTACCGTGATGATCCGGGAGATGGTGTCCGTTGTTCTATTGTCGGTCATGGACGGCTTCAAGGGTAAACCTGTATGTTGGTGACGGTCCTGCTCGGACTGACATGGATCCCCGCATGCCCCTATCCAGAGTGAACGTATGCAGTGAAGGATATCACACAGCTTTTCGGGATGTCAAAACGAGCGGAGGGTTCCCCTCTGCGGCAGCCGTGACAGTAAATACCGGAGCCTGAAGAAGAATCACCGGTCCTTGCATTGCCGTGGTCAATGAACGGCCTGGTCTGGCCTGTTCACGACCATGTCGATAAAGGAGGTTGCGATCCTCGACAGGTCGTTCCTGTTGAGGAAGACGATATAGGCATCCATCGAAAGTCTCACATCACTTACCGTCAACTGTTTCAGCACCCCCTGCGCCAGTTCGTTCCGCACGACGGGTTCGACGATGAACGAGGCGCCTTCCCCCCTCCTGATCAATTCCTTTGTGAATTCGAGGTTGCTTGCTTCGTAGAGCACGGTTGGCACCAGCCCTTTGTTCCTGAACGCCCCCATGACGATCCTTCTTGTTCCGGACCCCTCTTCCCTCATGATGAGGGGGATCCTGGAGACTTCCTTGAGAGTGACAGCTTCCATTGTAGCCAAGGGATGCTCAGGTGAGATGACGAGAAGGATGCTCTCTTTCCGGAAGGTAATGCTGTTGAGGAATCTGGGATCCTGATCGCTGGCCACAATGGCGAGTTCGTTTTTCATATGAAGAAGGCTTTGCATCATTTCCCTCGAACTTCCTTCGCCCAGGTGGATGCTGATGCCCGGGTAGAGGGCGTGGAACATGGAGATGTAGTTGGGCATGAGGAAGCGCGCGTATGTCTTTGTGGTCCCGATGTGCAGGGTGCCTGTCTGCACTTTTCTTATCCTGTCGAGGGCTTGTTCAGCCTCATTCTCGAGCTGAAAGATCTTTTGCGCGTAATCGAAGAGCATCTGACCTGCTTCAGTTAGGTAGGTTCTCCCCCCCACCCTGATGAAGAGCTTGAGGCGGGTTACAGCCTCCAATTGTTTGATCTGGGAAGAGACGGCGGGCTGACTGACGCAAAGATGTTCCGCAGCCCTGGTGAAACTGCGCTGTTTGGCTGACTCGTGGAATATTCTTAACTGGTTGAGGTTCATGACCACCACCGTGTCTTTCCTGCCGCAAGGCAGAAGAAAAGCACTCTTCGACTCTCAGCCGATCGATGAATGTCCGCCCGTTCGGGATCGCTCCAGGGGCCGGTGGTCTGGGGAATAGTTGTTCGCAACGTCAGTTCTTGATGTCTGTTCGCTGCGGGCGGCAACCTCTGTTTAGGACTATACCAGTAAGTATACATTAGTTTTTCTTATGCGCAACATAATTTATATGTATTTGACAGTATTTCATTATCCTTCGATGATGTAAGAAACAAAACCAGGAGGGCGACCGATGAAGGACATGAGAGATTTCATCCATGAGGCCGAAGAGGTGGGTCAGCTGAGGAGAGTAAAGGCAGAGGTCGACTGGAACCTCGAGCTTTCCCATATTGCCAAGCTGAACGAAGAAAGGAGCGGACCGGCGCTTCTGTTCGAGAATGTCAAGGGCTATACCTCACCCGTCATAACCAGCGTTTGCACCACGACGCAGAGACTCGCCCTGATCATGGGCGCGCCCTTGGAATCGAGCCTGGTGGATCTCATGCGATACTGGGTGGAGAAGGGGAGGGCGCTGGTGCCCCCGAAGTTCGTGGACAGGTCGCAGGCACCCTGCAAAGAGAATATTATGAAAGGGGACGACATCGATCTCTTCAAGTTCCCGGCGCCCCATTACTACCCCAGGGACGGGGGAAGGTTTATGGGTACCGCCCACTTCTTTATCACCAAGGATCCGGATTCGGGTTGGGTCAACCTGGGGACGTACCGGGCGCAACTTCTTGCCAGGGACAAGATCGGGACCCAGTTCATCAAGGGAAAACACTCCGATATCATGTTGAAGAAATATGCCGCCCTGAAGAAACCGATGCCCGTAGCGTCTATCGTGGGTTGTGACCCATTACTCTTTCTCACCGGAGCGGCGCGCCTTTCCGCCTTCTTGAGCGAATATGACTTCGCCGGGGCCGTGCGGGGAGAACCTATCGAGGTGGTGCGGGGCGAAACGGTCGATCTCCCTATTCCCGCGACGGCGGAGATTGTCATCGAAGGCTTCGTGGATCCCGAGGCCTTCATGGACGAGGGCCCCTTCGGAGAGTACACCGGCTACTACTCCGGTGTGGGGACGGACAAACGGAACTTTGAGCAGGTGACATGTGTGACATACAGGAACAACCCTGTTTTCTGGGGGACCACCGTGGGGCGGGCGGTCACGGACACTCACATGACGATGGCCCTTACCTACGGAGCTACGCTCTGGCAGCAGTTGACGGATATGAAGATCCCCGGCATAAAGGCTGTATACTGTCCTCCGGAAGGTTCGGGAAGGTTTCTCGCCATCATATCGATGCAGCAGATGTATCCCGGGCACGCCGACCAGGTCGGGACGGCCGCGATCTCCACGGAGATGGGGGCCTACGGGTTGAAGACGGTCATTGTCGTCGATGACGACATAGATCCGTGGGATATTCCCAGGGTGCTGTACGCGCTGAGCTTCAGGTTTCAGCCAAACCGCTGTCAGATCATCAAGCGCGGCCGTTCGACACCTCTTGACCCTTCGCTTCCCATAGACTCCAGGGATATAACGGGCAGAGTCATCATAGACGCGACCATTCCCTATGAATGGAAGGAGAAACCGATACCGGTGGAACTCGACCCGGAGACGGTAAAGAGGGTCCAGGCAAGGTGGTCGGAGCTCGGGCTTTAAGAACGCTCCGTTGCAAAGGGGGTTATCATGAGACCGATCAGATACACCGATGAGATGATTAACGAATTCAGAAGCGACGGGTACTGGACTGAGGAAGTTTTCTCTGATTTCTGGAGGCGTAACGCCATGGAACTGGGAGACCGCGAGGCCCTTGTCGACTCCAGGTACCGGGTGACATGGAAAGAGGCGTGGAAGATGCTCAACAACCTCGCCAGTGCCTGGGTCGACATGGGGATACCGAAGGATTCCCGGATAATAATCCAGGCGCCGAACAGCGTCTATGGCTTCATTGCCAGGATAGCGGCGGACAGGGCCGGGCTCATATCACTTACCGTCTATCCTTACCTGAGAGAGAAAGAACTCATCTACATGGTGGAGAGGACGGAGGCGGTTGCCGTGGCCATTCCGCACATCTACCGCAAATTCAATTACCTCGAGATGTACAGGGAATTGCAGAAGACTTCACCCTACCTGAAGTATTTCTTTCTTTTCGACGAGGAGGTACCCGAGGGCGCACCCGTTGGTTCGTACTCGCTTTTCAAGCTGGCGAACGAAGACGTTGACGGACAGAAATACACGGCTCTCGACGAGAGAAGGTTCAACGCGTGCCACGACGTGGGTCTGTTGACGAGCACGACGGGAACAACGGGGCTCCCTAAACTGGTGGAATGGCCCATCGCCTCACGGGTTTGCACGTCAAAGGCAAGGGTCGATATCTGGCGCCTGACCCGGGACGACATCACGATGGCCATCGCCCCGCACGCGGGCGGCGCTGCGGGAACCCTCACTTACTTCGCGGCTCCCCTGGTCGGGGCAAAGACCGTCATGATGGAGGAGTTTGAACCGGAAGGGGCCCTGAAGCTCATTGAGAAGGAGAAGGCCACCGCCATAGGGGTTGTGCCCACCCACCTTGTCCGCATGCTCGAGGTGGACGAGACCGGATATGACCTGAGTTCGTTAAGGTTTATTCGAAGCGCCGGCGGTTATCTGCCTCCCCAGGTCGCCGAAGAAGCGGAGAGAAGGTTCGGGGCGACGATAACGAGCGACCTCGGGACACAGGACGTCGGTTCCGTGTCCGGGTGTACCATCGATGACCCTGGCGAGATACGCCGGAGGACGGTGGGACGGATGCTGCCCGGGAACAGGGTGAGGCTTCTTGACGACGAGGGCAAAGAGGTGACCGACGGAGAAGCCGGCCAGCTCTGGTTTCGCGGACCCCACGCGCCGGCGGGGTACTACCGCGACGCCGAATCCACGGCACCGGTTTTTGACAGTGACGGGTGGACTACGACGGGTGATATCGTCAAGTACTCCGACGGATGCCTGTGGATAATGGGCAGGTCAAAAGACATGATCATAAGGGGTGGGCAGAACATATATCCTGCCGAGATAGAAGGCATCCTCAACGAGCACCCCAGGGTAGCGAACGTGGCCATCGTCGGGTATCCGGACAGGGAAATGGGAGAGCGGGCCTGTGCCTTTGTGGTGCTCAAGGCCGGCGAGACGTTTTCCAAGGAGGAGATGGTCGCTTTTCTCAAAGAAAAGAAGTTGGCGGCCTTCAAGCTGCCCGAGAGGCTTGAGATAGTCGATGCCCTTCCCACCGTCGGCGATTCCGGCAAGGTGGATAAAAAGGTGCTTAAGACTGAGATGGAAAAAAGGGTTTCCGGGGGATGACGATGAAAACGATCCTTATTATCTCCACACTGAATACCAAGGCAGCGGAGACGTTCTACCTGAGCGACATGATCAGCCGTCTTGGTGGATCACCCGTGGTGCTGGATATCTCCATGCGGCCGATGGACGGAGAGGCTTGGGCCGATATCCCGCCCGACGAGGTGGCGCGGGCTGCGGGAAGCACCATGATGGAGATCCTGGCGTCCGGTGAGAGGGCTAAGAATACCGCCATAATGACAAGGGGGGCTGCCGTCAAGGCGCTCCAGATGTTAGCGGAGAGCAAACTTGACGGAGTCGTAGGCATAGGCGGTTCTACCGGGTCCCTGATGGCGACGGACGTGATGCGGTCGCTGCCTTTCGGTCTTCCCAAGTTGATGGTGTCGTCCACCGCAGCCCTGCCGGGTATGTCCACGAAGTACATAGGTACCGGAGATATCGCGCTCATGCATTCGGTGGTGGAAATAGCAGGACTTGGAGACGCGCTCAGGAACGTTATTGAGAGGGCCGCGCGGGGGATATGCGCGATGGCCGAGGCAGCGCCCATCGTGTCGAGAAAGAACAGCGGTGACAGCAAGGCGGTGGCGATTACCATGCTGGGGCCGTGTGACAGATGCGCCACGGCTGTGAGGCTTGCCCTCGAGGAGAAAGGGCACCATGTAACAGGCTTTTCCGCGGCCGGTATCAGCGATCGGGCGATGGAACTCATGGTGTCGCAGGGGCTCTTCGACGCGGTCATAGACCTTGCTCCGGGTGGGGTGATGGAGCATCTTGTGGGTGGAATGAGGGACGCGGGGCCGAGCAGGATGGAAGCGGCAGGCAAGGCGGGTATACCGCAGGTGATCTCCACCTGCGGCGTCAACCACATAACACCACCCAAGTCCAAATACACCGAAGACCACAAGAAGCGAAGAAAATACGACATCGACAGGTTCAGAACCTGGCTGAGGGCTTCACCCGATGAACTTCGGGCCGCCGCCCGGGCGTTCGCGGAGAAACTGAACGGGGCGGGTGGTCCGGTCAAGGTCATCATACCCATGAAAGGTTGGTCATCCGTTGACGTGCCGGGAAGTGCCACGTATGACCCGGAAGAGGACAGATGTTTCTTGAATGAGTTCAGAAGGCACGCGGCGGCAAGGATCGAAATAGCGGAGATAGATGCCAACATGGAAGACCCGGTGTTCGCTCGATCCGTGATAAGCGCGGGGATGGATATTCTGGGCCGGTCGGGCAGGGGGCTTAAATGTGCGTGAGGAGGATCGCTGCCTTTGCATTTCCATGTGGTTTGATCCGGGACGATGTGGACGAGAAGAACGAGGAAGGAGGTATCGATGACAAACCTGCTGCCGAGATTTGACTACTACGAACCCGGGGACATTGCCGGGGCGTGCAGATTGCTCTCCCAGTTCAAGGGATCCGCGAAGATAATAGCCGGAGGCACCGACATTCTGGTGAACATGAAGAAGGGTCTGATCGGGCCTGAACACCTGGTGGGCATCGGGAAGATCCCTGGCATCTCGGAGGTACAGGCTGTGAATGGAGGGATCTCCATTGGTGCCCACCTCATTGTGGAGAAGCTCGTAGAGTTCGATCTCGTGAAAAAGAGGTTTGGTGTTTTGTCCAGGGCTGCCTCGGTGCTCGGCTCCCCCCTCGTTAGAAATCGAGCGACGATAGGAGGCAACATCGTAAATGCCAGGCCCGCCGCCGACCTTCCGCCTCCACTCATGGCCATGGATGCCAGGGTGATCCTGACGGGGATGCGGGTGGAGAGGGAGGTGCCGCTGGACGGGTTCTTCAAAGGACCCGGTGAGACCGTGATAAAACCGTCGGAGGTGTTGACCCGGGTCGTGATGGACAGCCCGCCCCCCTTTACCGGTGGAGATTACATGAAGCTCATGCACCGCAGGTCCCTGGAGATCGCGATAGTGGCCGTGGCCTCGAGGATAACCCTTGACGGCCCGGACGGAACGATCACGGACGCAAGGATCATTTTGAGCTCTGTGGCGCCGAAAGCCGTTCATGCCCCCCGCGCCGAGAAGAGTCTGCTGGGGGAGAGACCCACGGAAAGTCTTTTCGCTCATGCGGCAAGGATCGCTTCGACGGAATGCGCGCCGATAGACGATATCCGGGGAGGGGCCGGGTACCGCCGCAGCATGGTCGAGGTGCTGACGAGGCGAACGTTGCGGGGTGCTCTTAATGAGGCTGTGCGTCAGACCGGAGAAAGGGGTGGACGATGAAAAGACTGATAACCCTTATCGTGAACGGGAGGGCTTGCGAATTGGCGGTGGATCAGAACAGGACGCTGGCGCAGGTTCTCAGGGAGGATCTTGGTCTGCTGGGGGTAAAGGTGGGCTGCGGTGTCGGGGATTGCGGTGCCTGCACGGTTGTCCTTGACGGCCGTTGTGTCAACTCCTGTCTCGTGCTTGCCGTTCAGGTGGACGGCTGCGAGGTTGATACGATAGAAGGCGTCTCCGAAGGTGGGAGCCTGCATCCCGTCCAGGAGGCGTTCGTGGAACACGGGGCGATCCAGTGCGGTTTCTGCACCCCGGGGATGGTTTTAACCGCGAAAAATCTGCTCGAGAGGCACCCGGACCCTGCCGAGGCGGAGGTAAGGGCTGCGCTGTCAGGCAATCTGTGCAGGTGCACGGGGTATCAGAAGATCGTCGAGGCGGTCCGGCTGGCGGCGAAGACAATGAAGAAATAGCGAAGAGGAGGGCTGACCATGAAGGAGTACAGTGTCATCAACACGAGACTGCCACGGGTGGACGCCCGTGAGAAGGTGACAGGTTCGGCCCGCTATGCGGACGATCTTTCCATGACGGGAATGCTTTACGGAGCACTCTTGCAGAGTCCGGTGGCCCACGCGAGAATAAAGAGGATCGATACCTCGAAGGCGAGAAGACTGCCCGGAGTGAAGGACGTGATAACGGCGCAGGAAGCCGGGAGCGTCAAATTCGGAGTGAGTCCGGCGCGATACGACGAGACCATCTTCTGCACCGACAAGGTCAGATATATCGGGGACGAGATCGCGGCTGTTGCCGCTGAAAATCTGGACACAGCCCTGGAGGCGATCGGACTGATCGAAGTGGAATACGAGGAGCTGCCCATGGTCCTTGACCCCTTCGAGGCGATACGTGAGGGCGCCCCGGTAATACACGAAGACTATCCGAACAACATCGGAGCCGAAGTCCACCAGGAGTTCGGCAACGTGGAAGAAGCCTTCAAGGAATGCGATTACATCAGGACTGACAAGTTCACGAACAAGAAGCAGGACGGGGCGTTTCTGGAGCCCCAGGCGTGCCTGGCCGTCTATGATCCCGGAGATGGTCTCACGCTCCGCTCGTCAACGCAGGTACCGCATTACGTCCAGAGGACCCTTTCGATGGTGTTGCATCTGCCCCTGGGGAAGGTAAGGGTGTTGCAACCGTATGTGGGTGGAGGGTTCGGGCCGAAGGCTTCGGCCAACACCCTCGAACTCGTGGCATGCCTTATGGCCATGAGGACGGGAAGACCGGTGAAGATGACCTTTACGAGGGAACAGGTCTTTCTCCACAGCCGGGCGCGCCACCAATTTTTCCACGAGTTGACAACGGGGGTGAAGAAGGACGGCACTCTGATGGCCCTGAAAAACACCTGCTATCTTGATGGAGGTGCCTATTCCAGCTTCGGCATCGCCACGGTCTATTATGCCGGTTCGCTTCTGGGAGCGCCTTACAGGCTGCCGAACATGAAGTACGACGGGTACCGGATCTATACCAACAAACCGGCCAACGGCGCGCAAAGGGGACACGGTGGAGTTGCCGCCAGGGCCGCGTGGGAGCAACAGCTTGACGCAATCGCACAGGAATTGGGGATGGACCCCATCGAAATGCGTCTCAGAAACATCATGCAGAGGGGAGACGTCACCTGCAATGATTTCAACATGAGCAGCCTGGGGATGAAGGAATGCCTGGAGGCGGTTCGTGATGGTTCGGGATGGGAACAGAAGAAGGGCAAGCTCCAAAGAGGGAAGGGGATTGGAGTTGCCTGCGGTTTCTTTGTTTCCGGTGCCGGTTTTCCCATATATCGGTCCGAAACATTCCATTCCACCGCCATCATCAAGCTGTCGGAGGATGGGGGCGCGGTAAACCTTTACACCCCGGCGGCTGAGATCGGCCAGGGATCGGACACGATCCTTACTCAGATGGCAGCCGAGGCGTTGGGGGTCAGGTATGGCGACGTGAGGATAACCTCCGGCGATACTGATCTCGGCGTGGATCTCGGTGCCTATTCGTCGAGGCAGACACTCATGTCGGGCCAGGCGGTCAAGCAGGCGGCGGAAGACGTACGAAGGCAGGTGCTCGAGGTGTTGTCAGAGAAGCTGGGTATTCCCGTCGATGACATGGACATCAGGGACGGTTACATCCTTTTCAAGAGGGACGGTGTGGACTTTTCGGCGATAAGGATGAGCTATGTCAAGGAACATCGCGGTTGGATCGATCCACCGGCAGGCGACCGCCTCACCTTCGTGGAAGCGGCGCGCGCCGCGTACCTGTCGCGGGGGTCCATAGTGGGCAGGGGGGCCTACAAGCCGGGGGAACTTGGCGGCAGATACAAAGGAGCGGCCGTGGGAACGTCTCCGGCCTATGGGTGCTCGGCCCAGGTGGTGGAGGTAACGGTGGACATGGAGACGGGGCAGGTAACCGTCGACAGGATGACCGATGCCCACGACTGCGGCTTTGCCATCAATCGCACCAACGTGGAGGGCCAGATGCAAGGTTCCCTGTCTATGGGACTCGGCGAGGCCCTTTTCGAGGAGATAAAGTTCGACGGCAGCGGGCGCGTCACGAACCCGACGCTGGGGGAATACCGCATACCAACCAGCCTCGATATGCCGAATGTGGAGACCATCATCGTTGAGAGCGATGAACCCAACGGTCCTTTCGGGGCGAAGGAGGTCGGCGAGGGCGCGATCATGCCCACCATCCCCGCGATACTGAACGCCGTTTACGACGCGACGGGGGTGCGAATATGGGAGTTGCCGGTGACAGCGGAACGGATCTTCAAGGCTTTGAAGAGCAGGGAACGAGAATGAAAGGAGGTTGGACGCTATGTCGATCCTGTTTACCCAGCACTGGGACCTGATACCCGGTGCCGAAAGCGAATACATGCAGTTTATTGCGGACAGGTACATACCGGAGACCGAGGAAAAGGGTTTCCATTCCGTGGGAGGCTATTACGTGGAGGTCGGTTTTGGGCCGAGGATCGTTGCCGTGCATGCGGCCGAAAGCCTCAGTCGACTAACCGAGGTCGTAGACACGTCAAAATTCAGGGAACTGACACTTGTTTTAAAATCGCTTGTGTACAATTATATCTCCGGTGTCTACGCCCCCACGGGGAACGTGAAGCATGAGGATTATTCCATTCAAAAAGGAGTATGGAAGTTCAACCAGTACTATGACCTGAAACCAGGGATGAAGAAGGAGTATGCCGATTTTATCATCAACGAGCACATCCCGACGATGAAGAAGCTCGATTACCTGGAAGTGACGGGGGGGTGGAACGTGCTCTTTGGGGGCTTTTCGGAGATCATAGCGGAATTCACTTTCAAGGATCCCATAGATATCGCGAGGCTTCTCAATAATGAGGATTTCAGGAAGGTTACCCTGAAACTGCGCAGTGAATTCGTGATCAACTACAAGAGCAGGATCCTTCGTTGCACGGAACGGTTTGATGAAGCCAGGTGGTTCAGACTCTAATGCAAAACAAGGGGGAGGAGAAGCTATGGCCGCAACGACATTTATGGATCCCCATGATGTGCCCGTCATCACGGGTACTCAGGGATGGGAAAGGATGTATCCTTATCAGTACCAGTTTTCGAAGGACGACCCGGAAAGAGAGTCCTTTGAGAGCAGCCAGATATGGTATTATGACGGTCTTCATTATCCCGAGCCCCATTACCCGTTCGACCTTATATGGGACGAGGCATGGTCCCTCGCGCTGTCGCAGTACAACACGCGGCATTTCATAATCCCGCCGGCCCTGGGCATCGATCACCGCATCGTCAACGGTTATGTGTACATAACCCCCGTAGGAATAGCCGATCAGGAGGTGGTGGCCAAAAGGGTGCCTCATTTTCTTGAAAGGGCTGGGTACTATTACCGGAACTGGGACAAACTCTACGAGAACTGGAAGAAGAAGGTTACGGCGCTGATCGAGGAACTGGATGCTCTCGACTTCAGCGAATTGCCTGAAATGGAAGACATCGGCGTCGTCACGGAGGGGGTCGGCAGAGGCCGCGGTTTCGACCTGCTCAAGAAGTACGACGATCTGATCAATATGGGTCTTCTCAACTGGCAATACCATTTTGAATTCCTCAATCTTGGTTACGCGGCATATGTGACGTTCATCAACACGACGAACCAGATCTTTCCGGGTATCCCCATGTCCACGCTGACCAAGATGGTTTCCGGCATCGATGTCGTCATGTACAGGCCTGATTCGGAACTGATACGGCTGGCAAGACTTGCCATTGACACGGGGCTCGAAGAGATGTTCATGAAGCCCCTCAAGGCGGAAGGGTTGATGGGGGAACTGGAGAAGTCCGCGGCGGGCAGGGATTGGCTGGCCGAGATGGAGAAGGCCCGTTATCCATGGTTCTATATATCCACCGGAACGGGGTGGTATCATCACCACATCTCCTGGAACGATAATCTTGACATTCCCTTCGACGCCATCAGGATGCATATCACGAGTCTAAAGGAAGGAAAGGAGGTCGGGCGCCCGACGGAAAAGCTCGTGAAGGAGCGCGACAGGATAGTCGAGGAATACAGGAAACTGATAAAGACTGACGACGACCGGGAGGCCTTCGAACAGTCGCTGGCGGTCGCGAGAACCGTTTTCCCCTATGTCGAGGACCATTTGTTCTACATCGAACACTGGTTCCACAGCATCTTCTGGGGGAAGGTGCGCCAGATCGGGAGGATCCTGCAAAATGAAGGTTTTATCGAGGACGTCGAGGATATCTGGTACCTGAAAAGGGACGAGATAAAACAGGCCCTGTGGGACTACTGCACGGCATGGGCTACCGGTGTCAAGCCAAGGGGGCCTTCGTATTGGCCGAAGGAGGTTTCATGGAGGAAGGAGGTTTATAAGAAGTTCAGAGAGTGGGTTCCTCCACCGGCACTCGGGGTACCGCCCGACGTCGTGACGGAGCCTTTCACCATAGTGCTTTGGGGTGTGACCACGGACGTGTTGGGCGAATGGCTCAAGGGCGGAAGCGACGGGGAAGAGGAGCTGTGGGAGTTCAAGGGCTCGCCCGGTTCTTCCGGTCTGGTGGAGGGAAGGGCGCGGGTTCTCAGGAACGTTTCGGAACTCTCCGATCTCAAGGAGGGGGAGATCCTTGTTGCCACCACCACATCGCCAAGCTGGGCGCCGGCCTTCGTGAAGATAGCTGGTGCCGTGACCGATGTCGGAGGGCCCATGTGCCACGCGGCGATAGTTTGCAGGGAATACGGTCTTCCCACGGTGGTGGGGACAGGAAAGGCGACCCACCTCATCAAGACGGGAGACCTCATCAGGATAGACGGCGACAGCGGTGTTGTGACCATTCTTGAGAAGGCTTGACGGGCTGATGCTGCTTCCTCTCCTTTGGGATGGGGCGGACACGGGCCGTCAGGTTCGTGAACCGCCCCGCGTAAAGGATCTGACAAGGAGGAAAGGGATGTCAGGTAAGGAAACGAGATACACGCTGTGGTATGAGGAAGCGCGGGGCGACGATTTCAACTGCGTGGGAAAAAAGAACGCCAACCTGGGCGAGATGATCAACGCCGGCATCAGGGTGAGCCCCGGTTTCTGCATCACCATAAACGCCAACGACAGGTTCATCACCGACACGGGGATACGGGAGAAGATCGAGACCTATGTGAATGACATTGGCCCAGTCGCCTTCGAGACGACGAGAAGGGCGAGTGAATACGCGATCGGTCTCATTGAATCATCAGCGATACCGGCGGAGATCGAGGACGAGATCCTGGCGGGCTACCGGAGGCTTTCTCAAATGTCGGGTGGCAACGATGTACCCGTCGCGGTGAGGAGCAGCGGGGCGATATCCATGCCGGGTCAGATGGAAACCTACCTGAACATCCGGGGTGAGAAGGACCTCATAGAATACGTGAAGAAGTGCTGGAGCAGCGCCTACAACGTCGAAGCCATCATGTACCGGGCCAACAGGGGGATGGGTTTTCTCTTCAACATCGGGGTCGGTATCCCCAGGATGGTCAATTCCCGGGTGTCCGGTATCATATTCACCATAAACCCCCTCAACGGCGATCCTTCGAAAATCTCCATCGACGCGAGCTACGGGTTGGGCGAGGCTGTTGTGAGCGGCCTCGTCACCCCCGATACGTTCCTTGTGGACAAGATCACCCTGGATCCGGTGAAGACCACGGTGGGGAGCAAAGAGGCCATGTGCGTCTACCGTCAGAATGGCAGCGACATTGATCAGACGGATGTGCCGGACGATATGCGCCGGAGTCTCTGCATTTCTCCCGCGGAAGTGCGAGAGCTCTGCCGTCTTGGCAAGCTGATAGAGGAGTACTATGGAAAGGCCTATGACATCGAGTTTGGGATCGATGCCGATCTGCCGTTTCCGGACAACATCATCATACTGCAGGTGAGGCCCGAATCCGTCTGGAGCAAGAAGGAAGTGGCCGTCAAAACGGAGCGGAAGAGGGATCCCATGGACAGGATCCTCGGTCAGCTTCTGACTGGTGTAAGGCTGAAATGAGAGTCGATAGCCTGGGTCCGTTCCCGGGCACATCGGGTATGCTTCGCCGCTCCGAAGCGGTTGAAACGGTGCAAGAAGGGTGGGACTGCGATCGCCCGGAAGCCATGGAGCGTGAAGAAATGATCGTCATCGCGAGAATCATTGCTGGAAGGCTGAACGATTCGCGAGGGGCGGTGCATGTCATCGACACGATGATCGGGGCGAGACGTCAGGCCGGGACAGAGAGGCCTGAAGCAGGACATCAAGCATGAGAAACGCTTTATTGATGGATCTGCAGGAGGAGAAGGGAGCATTCAGGATATCGGCCATCCTGCACGTCATGGGCGAGGATTTGGTCGTTGTCCTTCAGGGAGGCAAAGGACATATCGGGGCCGTCGGAATCGCGCAGCCGAGGCCGGGCCTTTCCGATCCGGGCAGGACGAGTGCCACCTCTTCGGTCTACACCTTCCCGGGACACAAGGAGGACGATATAGCAAAGACAATGGCGCAGGTGCTGGCAAGCGGTCTTCAACGCAGGGTCGTCGTGGTGGCCGGTCTGCACTGGGACGGGATAAGCCCCGAGGAGATCGATGAAGTCGTTGCCATGTGCCGCACCCTGACGAGAAGGATCATGGAGGAGGCGGGAAGGAGATGAAGAAGATCATTGTGGCCATCACCGGGGCGACAGGTGTCATCTATGGGGTAAGGCTTCTCGAGGTCCTAAAGGATTTCGACGTGGAAAGCCACCTGATCCTGTCCACACAGGCGAAGGCGAACATAGAGTGCGAGACGGACCGAAGCGTACAGGACGTGGAACGGCTCGCCTCAAAGGTGCACGATGTGAAAAATCTCGCGGCACCGGTATCGAGCGGTTCTTTCAGGACAGATGGGATGATCATTGCCCCCTGCACAATAAAGACCCTGTCCGCCATAGCCAATTCATACGACGACAATCTTGTTGTCAGGGCCGCGGACGTGATTCTCAAGGAGCGCAGGAGGCTTATTGTGGCGGTGCGGGAGACTCCTCTCCACAAGGGACATCTTGAGCTAATGGCAAGAGTGGCCGATCTCGGAGGGATCGTCCTGCCACCGGTGCCCGCCTTCTATTTTCATCCCCGAACCATCGAAGACATCATAGACCACGCCGTAGGGAAAATGCTGGACCTCATGGACATCGACCATTCGCTGTTCAAGAGATGGCAAGGGGAATAAAGCGGGTTTGTACGACCACGGTAACGAGAACGATGAACGCGAGACCGCCGGCTTTTCCTGCAGAGGGCTGCAAGTCCGGGGGAGGCCTCGGTATGCTCCTTTTTCAGGCGGAAGGGCCGCAGACCGTCGTCATCATCGGACTGGAAAGACCGCTGTTTGTCCCGTCGTTGGCCCTTAAAGGCGTCAGCGATAATCCTGCTCCTGGGTGATGCCGGCGAGCTTCCAGTCGCGCTCGCCCACCTTGCGCGCATAGGTCCAGTATTCGAGGAACTTCACCGGTTCCGTGGAGCTTCCGGCGAGGACGGTGCCCGCCTCGTCGGTCGTGAAGTCGAGAAGGCTTGCCGTGTACCGGACAGTGATGAACTCCTCGCCCTGGTCCTGTACGGCGTCCACAATCTCCACCTGCCGCACCGCTATGTTCTCCAGGCGGTTTATCTTCTTTTCGGCGAGGTAACGGCCGATGTCTTGCTGGAAGATATCCCGCGCCTGCGGCGTCAGGAGGCCTGCGATGCCCGCGATGTCGCGGCGCGTCCAGCCGCCCTGGATCCTGAAAAAGAGGTCCTCGGCGGAGTCGCGGAAGGATTGCTCGTTGAAGGCCGGGTCCATTGCGGCAATGTGGCGAAGGCCGTCGGATACGGAGCCAAGGGCTGGCTGAGGTGTGTACGAGGTGTCATACACCGGTTCGTTGTACGCGTAGGAACTGAAGCCTGCCGGGGAGGCGGCGCTCATCTGCATCTGCCTTGCTGCCTTATAGCGCTTGTAGACGAAGTAGATGACCCCGGCTATGATAACGAGGATCATCATGTCCCCGAAACCAAATCCTCCGGCCCCGTGCTCTCCCGTTCCGCTGTATCCGGTCCGGCCGAAGATCATGCTGCCGATCATCCCGCCCATGAGACCCCCGCCAAGTCCGTAGAGGAAGCTTCTGCCAGGACTGTAGGGGTTTGGCTGCTGGGGGTTGACTGCCTGCTGGCGGGTCGGATTCGTCGTATTATAGGGAGTGGACCGATTGTATGATCCGCCGGAGTTCCTGTTGCCCGAACTGAAACCCCGGGATCCCATACTGCGTCCGCCTCCCGCCCGTGCCTCGGCGGCCGTTTCGAGGACGATGCAGGAGAGAAAGAACATCGCCACGCCAATGATAAAGAAGCCTGCTACTCTTTTCAGCCTCTGGTCCATATTCTATTCAGTACCCCCTATTGATAGTAGAATCCTGTAAAGCCCAAGGATATCATATAGCTTTCCGGGATGTCAAAACGTCCACCCTTCGGGCGAACGAGCACACGGGTCGGCGCTCACGCCTACAAGGGTCTGTCTGTAAGGGCAAACGGGGAAAGGCAAAGAGTATGGATCTGAAGAAGGTCTTTAACGCGTGTGCCTGTTTGCGCGCTTGCGTGCAGACCCGTGGGCGCAAGGCGCCGACCCGTTCACGCCTTTGCGTTGTTCATCCGGGCGATGAGGACGGTCAGAAGGACAATGAGGGCGAGCCCCGCCATTATTGCTGGCGGTGTGAGCAGACTTTTCGGCAGGTACTCGTAGAGGCCGATGGCGCCGAAGAGCATGAAAATGACGGCGGCGAACCATTTGACGAAACGCTCGGGGATCTTCCTGCCCATGACGATCCCGACGATGATGCCGATAGCGTCAGCGATGATCATCGCTGTGGTTGTGCCGAGCCAGACCACGACGATGTTATTGTATTTGGTGGCGAGGGCCACGGTCGCGAGCTGGGTCTTGTCCCCCATCTCGGCGAAGAAGAAGGCCACAGCGACGGTCCAGAAAGGGCTGAAGTTGAACCGCCTGTCTTCCCCTTCAAGCGTGTCGCCCCGGATGGTCCAGAGGCCGAAGAGTATGAAAGAGGCCGAGGCTGCTATCTGAATGTACTGTATGGGGACGAACCGCGTCAGATAGCTCCCGGCCACTACGGCGAAGAAATGGTTGACGAGGGTGGCGACGAATACGGCCCACAGGACAGTCTGCCAGCGATACCGTGAAGCGAACGCCATGGCGAGAAGCTGGGTCTTGTCCCCCATCTCCGCGAGAACGACGAAAATGACCGATGCCAGATATACGCTCACAGGAACCTCACGGAGTTTCAATGCACAAAAAAACGAGACTCCTCAGCATGCAGCACATCGCATACCGAAGGTCTCGCTAATCGGCCCTGTACAGCCGACGGCAGAACCAGGGTCGCCCCAGCATGTTGATCCTGCCTGTCTAGCTACTCCCCTTCAACAACGCACCATCACTATAAACCGGGACAGGGGAAAAATCAATCATTCGATAAGAAACCCCTCCCGTTTGCCGGCTCGGAGCGGTCCGGTCAGGTCTGTCAGCACGAAACTGACCGTTACAGGAGGGGCTCATGACGGACGCGGGCCCGATAGCGATGGGGCGGGCATTATCGCCTTTCTCTCAGCGTTTGACCTCCTCGTGCCAGGCTTTATCCGGGTGGTACTTGAAGGAGATGTTGAGTCTGACACGGTAGCTTGCCACCTTCCCGTTCTCCAGGGTAACATCCTGAGTAACCACTTCTCCGATGCGGAGGTCGTGGACACTTTTCGCAGCGGTTTCTACGGCTGACTTTGCCGCATCCTCCCATGATGTCGTGCTGGTACCCACGATCTCATTGACGACGTACACACTATCTCCCATGGCAACCTCCTTGCTGTCCCTGAGCGTTATAAGGTGTTAATAGCACAAATGAAAGGCGTGTCAAGAAGTGAGGGCTTCAGGCCGGCCCGAAAATGGCGATAATATTGCATTGAGGAGAGGACGAGATGGAGATCGGACGTGCCATAAGGGAGCGGGCGGAGATGCTCGAGAACACGTCGCTGAGCATGGACTTCTCGTACGAGGAACTTGTCACCCTTGCAGGTTACATGGGCACCATGACCTACAGGAAGGGAGCGACGATCTTTGAGGAGGGCGACAGGGATATCTTCATGTGCGTCGTGGTGAAGGGTGGCGTCATCATCCTGAAGAGGGACGAGCGCATGGACCCGAAGCGCGTGACTGTGATAGGCGTGGGGAAGGTTATAGGCGAGATGTCCATGATAGACGGCAGTCCCCGCTCCGCCACGGCGACGGCGGCGGCCGACACGACCCTGGTTGTCCTCTCCAAGGAAAGTATGGACCGCCTTTTCAGGGAAAAGCCCTATGTTGGTCTCAAACTGCTCAAGAAGATCGCGCACTCAATGAGCCAGCGACTGCGCCAGACAACGGGTGTGCTTGTGGATTACCTTGAAAGAAATAACTGAATCATCTCGTCTGTCAACGCGGCATCGGGGACGGATCGGCAGGGGTGCGCACACCCCCCCCGGTCAGGCTGCCCCTTTGTTCTTTGAGAAGAGTTTGCCGAGCCACTTATTCTGCCGGATATCGACTGCCTTGAGCTTGTTCTCGTCGATAACGGGGCCGTGGACGAGTTCCTTGGGTCCTGTTGCCTCTATGAGGTAGTCCTCTATGACAAGATAGTCCATCTCCGTCGACATGAAGCATTTCACGGCATCCGCGGGTGTTTCGACGATTGGCTCCCCGGCGATGTTGTATGATGTGTTGAGGATGACGGGAACACCCGTGATCGTGCCGAATTCCCTGATCAGGTCGTAGTATCTGCCGTTGTCCTCTCTTGTGACCGTCTGAACCCTGGCGGTACCGTCAACGTGGGTGATGGAGGGTACAAGGTGTCGCTTGTCCTCTTTCACCTCGGCGATGAGGAGCATGTAGGGGCTTTCACAATCGAGGTCGAAATACTCGGAGACGTTCTCAAGAAGGACCGACGGCGCGAAAGGCCGGAAGCCTTCCCGGTGTTTTACCCTGGCGTTCAGCGTGTCCTTCATCTCCGGTTTTCTCGGGTCACAGATGATGCTCCTGTGGCCGAGGGCACGGGGGCCAATCTCGCTGCCCCCCTCGAACCAGCCGAGGATCTTGCCCTGGGCCAGGAGCTGTGCGGCCTTGAGTGCCACATCCTGCTCTTTCCTGAAGGTGATGCTCTTGACACCGGCAAGGTCGGCAAGGATCTCTTCATCGCTGTATGTTCGACCCAGGTAGGCATTGCGGAGGCGATACTTCCCGGGGGGTTCCCGGTGGATGATATGGGCGCCGTGAAGGACACACCCCAGTGCGATCCCCGAATCGCAGGCTCCGGGCTGAACGAATATCCTTTCAAAGGGTGTGTTGTCGAGTATCTTCTTGTTCGCCACGCTGTTGAGTCCGACACCGCCGGCATAGCACAGGTTCCTCGACGGGCTTATCCGGTGGAGATGGCTGGCCATTTCGATCAGGGTGTCTTCCGTCGCCGTCTGGACGGCGTAAGCGATCTCGGTGTAGACGTCGTCGGGGAGCTCTTCCTGCTCCCTCGGGGGTATGTTCGGGAAGAAGCGTTTGCGGTACAGGTCGTTGTGGCGGACGAAGTTCTTTTCGCTGTTTGCCAGGGCGACACCGTCGACGATCTCCACAAAGGGTTCGTTTATCGTCCTTCCCGGTTGTCCGCCATAGGGGGCGAGGCCCATCACCTTGCCGGATCCGAAGTCCCCGAAATTGAGGAACACCGAAGTGCCCATGTAGACAAGCCCTATGCCGTTCATGAAACCGGGGACGGTGTAGTCCTTCCTGATGCCCGTTATCTCGTTCTCCCGGGCCCTGTAGAAGGACTGGACCTCCTCGTAGTTCTTGACGTCTTTGTACGGGAGACCGCGCAGCATGAAGGGCAGCGGTTTCTCCGTTTCGATCTCCAGGGCGCTGCTTCCGAGACCGTCGACGACCATCACGGCCGCTTCGTCGAAGGGTGACGCGAAAAAGGCGCTCGCGGCATGGGCCTCGTGGTGCGAGATCGTGTGGATCCTTCCCGAATAACCCAGTCTTTCCCGGATGTTGTCCCTGGTCTTGTCTCTGCCGTCCTTGCCATAGCGTGTTACGCCCACGACGAGGTCGACATCGTTGATGTTCTTGAGATCCATTGCCTTCAGGAGATAGTTGACGGACAGCACGGGGAAGTTCCCGGAGTGCTTGCGCCTGTCGACCCGTTCCTCGGCAATGGCCATCAATCTTCCTTCCGATATGAGCGCCGCCCCGGTGTCGTGGCCGAATATGTGAAGACCCAGAATGTTCATGACCTCTCCTGACTGATTTCTACGATGCTTGTTGACTATAACAGAGCGGTTTCACGCAGTCAACGGCAAAGAGATCAAGGTAATGAGGGAGCACGATAGGCCGGTCAGGGTTCCTGCGGCAAAGGCGTGGGCACGGGGTGGTCGTTCATCGGCGGCACGGAGATCGTCGGGGATTGATGTGCCGAGGGTTCATTGGCGGGTGGAGTCTATTTTTCGATCAACCCCGCTTCGATCATCGCCTTTCTGGCGCATTCGGGGCAATAGCCGTGTGAGAACAGGGTATTTGAATGCGCGCTGATGTACTCCTCCAATTCCCTCCATGAACCTTCCTGATCGCGGATCTTTTTGCATTGGGAACATATGGGGAGAAAGGACTCAAGGACCTTGACCTCAGAAAGAGCCCGCCGCAGTTCCTCCGCCAGTCGACGCTGCTCGGCGAGAAGTTGCTGCATTCTCGATACCAACACTCCAAAGGCGACGAAGGAAAGAAGGCGGATCATAATGTTCCATGCCGCGTAGAAATGCCACGAATACGCATGGCCCGAGAGCATATCCGTTGTGAACCACACGAGTGTGGAAAGAACGCTTACCCATATGGCGGCGCTCCTGCCTACGTGCCAGGCGGTTATGGACACGGGCCAGAAGTAAAACGCGAAGAAGGTCAATTCGAACCCTGTGACGTAGTCGGCAGTTCCGATCAGGAGCACGCCGGCTATCGCCATGAACAACCACAACATTCTTGGCACTGGACGTCTCATGGTGTTCTCTTCGGACCTCCGATCACCTCCAGGCAGTCTCAGGATAGAGAAGTATATCCCGGAATCCTCCACCCGTCCACACCCCGCGTCGACTTGCTGTTCGCTCCCCGGCAAAGGGCGGGCGAGAGAGGTCTCCGGTGATGAATGGATGGATGCGGCACAGGAGGAAAGAGGGTCATACATTCGGGTAGGATATCGGCGAATCGAGCTACCTCTTTGTGGGATATACCTGTCGGCGCAGCGGGCTGCGCGGGTGCGGCCAGGCAGATCAGTTATTAGACCTGTCAGTGTAACATCCCGATACAATAGGCCAAAAGCAGTGCAGCGCACGAAAGGGCCAGACGGCCGCGACCTTTGGCACGCCGATTGCTTTTAGCCCGGCAGAGATCAAGGTACAAGACAGAGGCGTCTTCGACCAGTGTGGGTTTGAAGACGCCTCTGTCGTTTTCTAGAGAAGGAGGTGGGTACCTGGGGCTGCAAGCAGCAGAAATGAGCAACGATCGCATGCGAACGCATGGGAACGAAATTTACGGAGGTGTATCATGAACGGTTATAAGAGAGTTGTCCTGTTGTTGGTTGTCCTTGTATGTTTCCCGATATTTCCTGTTCTCGGTGAAGAAGGTGGAAAGAAGGAGGAAACAAAGGTCACGGGTTCGGGCTCCCTGGGGGTCTACAACCAGTATATATTCCGTGGTTACGAGATAGGAAAAAGCGGTCTTGTGATCCAACCGTCCCTTACCGCGTCCTATGGGGGTTTTTCCGCAACCTTCTGGGGCAACGTGGACACGAACCAGCGAAGCACGAAGACGGCCGACTTTTCGGCGGAGAGCAAGGCCTTCAAGAAAGGGTGGAACGAGACTGACCTCACCTTGAGCTATACCCACGCCTTCGACAAGCTCTCCCTCACGGGCGGCTACATCTACTACGGTACCAACTATTGCGATCAGACGGAGGAGCTTTTCGGGACGATAGCCTATGACATCATATCGAAACCGACGCTCTCCATCTACCGGGATATCACGAGCTACAAGGGCACTTACATCAATCTCTCCTTCGGGCACTCTTTCCCGGTGCACAAGGAGATAACCCTTGATCTGGGCGCCTCCTTCGGCTATTTCGTCGGGGAGAGCGACTACTGGAAGACTTATGACAGGTCGACGGGCGCTTACACAGGAAGCAAGTATAAAGGTTTCCATGACGGCATGGTCAAAGCCGGCCTTACGATCCCCATTACCAAGGCCTTCACGATACAGCCCATGGTCCAGTACTGGTTTCCGCTTTCGGGAGATGCCGGGAAGGAGTATCCCACGGCGGGCGACATAAAAGATTCGTACAACCCAAACGGGCCCGTGAACAACAGCTTCGTCTACGGGATCGGGTTCACGTATGCCTTTTAGAATGAATGCCATTGTTCCGCTACCCGCGATGACGCGGCTATGTGGAGCCCTGATCGGTCAGGCAGGCCGGTCTGATGGAGGCGAGATGTGCCCCCATGGCCCTCCGCAATGAAGCGGAGAAGACCTGATCGGTCAGGTTAACATCGCGGGAATGCCACGGAAGCCCCACGGAAACGCTGATTCCGTCGGACTGTGGCCGTGAGGCGAAAGAAGTGAACGGACAAAGGAGGTTTCACAATGAAAAGATCCTGGGTGTTATTGCTGTTAGCTCTATTGATCCTCGGGATGACGGGGACGGTGTTCGCCGAGACGGCGCCTGACCCCTTCGGCATAAAGACGCTGGAAGACAATCCGAAGGCACCCGTGGATTACGTCTGGGTGCTGGTCTGTGGTTTTCTGGTGATGTTCATGCAGGCAGGCTTCGCGATGGTCGAGACGGGTTTCTGCCGGGCCAAGAACGCGACGAACCTTATGGCGAAGAACACGATAGACCTGATTGCCGGATCTCTCGGTTTCTTTGCTGTAGGGTACGTATTTCTCAAGGGGACCGACGTGGGAGGGTTCATCGGTGTGGGACCCCTGTTCCTGACCGGGGGCCAGTATGATGTCGGCAAGTACCTTGACTTCTTCTGGCAGCTTGTCTTCTGTGCCACCGCCGCGACGATAGTATCGGGTGCGGTGGCGGAACGGTTGAAGTTCTCCGCGTATCTCTTTTACAGCATAATTATCAGTATGCTCGTGTATCCCATATACGGCCACTGGGTATGGGGCGGCGGGTGGCTTTCCAAGCTACCCTTCGGTCTCGGGCATCTGGATTTTGCCGGTTCCGGGGTCGTGCACGCGGTAGGCGGAATGTTCGGGCTTGCCGGAGCCATAGTGCTCGGACCCAGGTTCGGCAAGTTCACGAAGGAGGGGAAGCCCAAAGCGATCCCCGGACACAGCATCACGCTGGCGGCGCTCGGGGTTTTCATCCTCTGGTTTGGCTGGTTCGGGTTCAACCCGGGTTCCACCTTCAACGCGCATCATCTCAGGATATCGGTCATAGCGGTCAACACTCTCCTGGCGGCTTCGGCGGGCGGATTGGCTGCGTTGATTTTCGTTCTGATGAAGACAAAGACATATGACGTCGGTATGATGCTGAACGGCGTTCTTGCGGGTCTTGTCGCCGTGACCGCTCCATGTGCCTGGATAGAGGCCTGGGCCGCTGTGGTGATAGGATTGATTGCCGGAATACTCGTGGTCATCGGCGTATACACCCTTGAGAGACTCAAGGTGGATGACCCGGTGGGAGCGGTCTCCGTCCATGGGGTAAATGGCGTCTGGGGCCTTATAAGTGTCGGCATATTCGCCGACGGCACCTACGGGAATTACGCGACGGAGGCGCCTTTCGTCAAGGGACTTCTCTACGGGGGAGGAGCGGGACAGCTGATCTCTCAGGCTATAGGCGCCGCTGTCGTGGTACTCTGGGCGTTCCTGTGCGGATACGTTGTCTTCAAGGTGCTGGATGCCGTCATGGGTATCCGGGTCTCTCCCTACGAGGAGATCGGAGGCCTTGATGTGGTCGAGCACGGCGGTTCGGCCTATCCTGACTTCTATACCCAGAACAAATAGAGGGAGGTGGCGAAATGCAGAAGATAACGGCAATAATAAGGATAGAGAAATTCGACGATGTGAGGGCCGCGCTGGAGAAGAGAGGATACCCCGGTCTCTCGTTGGACAGGATCGAAGGCCACGGAAAGCAAAGGGGCCTCAGGCAGCAGTTCAGGGGACGCGAATACACGATAGAGATGCTCCCGAAGTACGAACTCTCGATCGTCGTCAAGGATGGTGATGTGGATGCGATCGTGACGACGATCATGGAGGCGGCGCGCACGGGTGCTGCCGGGGACGGCAAGATATTCGTCTCCCCCGTCTCCGCGGTCTACCGGATAAGGACAGGCGAATCGGGCGAGCAGGCCCTCTAGTTCACTGAAGCGGATGGGGTTCACGGTGGAGATGACCGGTTAAGGTCCTCCCCGCGTTCCCCGTCCGCTGGCTTTACCCTGCCAGGTAACGTTGACAATAATGTTAATGTTCTGTAGAATAATCCCATCACGGTGATGTGAGGAACAATGGCGTTCGCAGGGAACGCCATTTCCATTTTCAGACGAAGGCGTCTTTGTCGGCCCGATGGAGGGCACAAAGACGCCTTTTTCTATTGGAAGCATGAGCCGGCCGGGCCGGAAAGGGGGCCTTACATGGGCGACCAGGGAAATCGCGAGGTAAAGGAGCTTTCGCTTCTTTTCGATATCAGCACCAGGCTGAGCGAAAGCCTTGATCTCAAGACGGTATTGAGACCGATCCTCCACCTTATTGCAGGGCACATGGACATACCCCGGGGCACCCTTACGATACTGAACCGGGCGAGGGGAGAGATCGCCATAGAGGAGGCCTACGGTCTTCGACCCGATGAGCAGGCGAGGGGCCGGTACCGGATGGGCGAGGGCATCACGGGGAAGGTGATAGATACGGGCCAGCCCGTCGTGCTTCCCAACATCGCCGATGAGCCCCTCTTCCTGGACAGGACCGGGTCCCGAAAGAACGTCAACAAGAGAGATGTCGCCTTCATCTGCGTGCCCATAAAGATAGGGAGTGAAGTGATCGGAGCGCTGTCCGCCGACAGGCTGCACAACGAAGGTATGTGCCTCGAGAACGACGTCCGGTTTCTGACCATCATCGCGTCCACCATCTCCCAGGCTGTCCGTCTTCGCCAGCTCGCACAGGAGGAGTTGGAGAAGATGCGAGAGGAAAATCGCCGCCTGAAGGACCAGTTGAAGACGCGCTACGACATGAAGACCATCGTCGGCAACTCCAAAGGGATGCAAAGCGTGTACTCCCTCATCGACAAGGTGTGCGGTACCAACGCCACGGTGCTCATCCTGGGGGAGAGCGGTGTCGGCAAGGAACGTGTTGCCCAGACCATTCACTACAGTTCGAACAGATCCTCCCGCCCCTTCGTGAAGGTGAATTGTGCGGCGCTGCCGGAATCCCTGATCGAGAGCGAGCTTTTCGGCCATGAAAAGGGCTCGTTCACGGGCGCGACGATGGCCCGCAAGGGCCGGTTCGAGGCTGCCGGGGATGGAACCATCTTTCTCGACGAGGTGGGCGACCTGCCGCCGGTGGTCCAGGTGAAGCTGCTGCGTGTCCTGCAGGAGAAGGAGTTCGAGCGCGTGGGCGGCAACGCGCCCATACAACTGGAGGCCAGGATCATCACGGCGACGAACAAGGACCTCGAGACCCTTGTCCGGGAGGGGAAGTTCCGGGAGGATCTCTACTACAGATTCAATGTCTTTCCCATCCTCGTCCCGCCGCTTCGGGACCGGAAAACGGACATCATGCTGCTGGCCGACCATTTCATTCAGAAATACGGCAGCGAGCACGGGAAGGAGATCACGAGGGTGTCCACGACATCAACGGACATGCTCATGAACTACCACTGGCCGGGTAACGTCCGGGAGTTGGAGAACTGTATCGAAAGGGCGATCATCCTTTGCACCGACGGCGTCATTCACAGCTACCATCTCCCGCCTAACCTCCAGGGGAGAGGTCCGGAAGGACGGGATACAACCGCTTCCGGCTTCAAGGGCATCATGGCCAACATGGAGCGGGAGATCATCATGGAAGAACTGGAGAGAACGGGCGGCAACATGGCGAAGGCTGCCCGGACGCTGGGCATCACGGAACGGATGATGGGGCTGAGGGTGGCGAGGTACGGGATCGATCCCGGACGGTTCAAAGGGAAAGGGCAGAAGTGAGTGCTCCAGGGGAAGAATGTGGTTTCAAGGAAAGGCCAACGGTAGGCGAACAAGGCATGACCGACTGGTGAACATTTTTGTCAGTAACGTCCAATATCATTTGACCCGGGTGTCCGGAAGCGATAGACTCAACCTACACATCAAAGCCACAGGGAGAGAGATATGATGACGCTTGTGCATCCGGTTTTGCAGTACCGATGGCAGGTTAAGGAAACAAAGGCGGGGCCACAGCTTGTCTACTTCGGTTTGCGCAACCCGCCGAATCACACGAGGAACATCATCCCTTTGCCCCGCGAACTGGCGGATCGCCTGCAATTGCTGGACGGTCGGACTGCCGCGAAGGACCTGCCATCAGACCTTACCGACCATGAAATGTACGCCCGGTTTGTTGCGGAAGGCATCATAGTGGAGGCGCATGAGGTCCGTCAGCCGTCCTCCAGAGAGAACTTCCGGGAGTGCGTTCGCTGCGTCACCAATGACTACGTTCTCCCGGGGCTGGAATTCGACGAAAAGGGGCTGTGCGCCTTTTGCCAGTGCTACGAACTGGCGGAAAGATCGGGACAGGGCGCGATAATGCAGGACGGCATCACGGATGAGGACCTCATCCGGATCTCCTCCGGGAACACCGGTTCACGCTTTGACGCCATGGTCCTGTACACCGGCGGCAAGGACTCCACGTATCTGCTCTGGTATCTGGCAAAAAAACTCAAGCTTCGTGTCCTCGTTGCCTCATGGAATATGCCCTACACCAACGAAACGAGCAGGGAGAACATGCGGCGGGCCATGCAAATTCTTCCAGATGTGGAATTCGTCGACCGGACCCTGCCCTGGAACATGGTCCGGCAGGGCATGCGTGACCAATTCGAGCGTGTCGGCTGGCCCTGCCTTTGCCCCACGGTGGCTCACGCGCTGTTTTACCCCCTTGCGGTACAGGAGAACATTCCCCTCATCATGCACGGGGTCGAAGAGGTGCAGCTGGCGGTCATGAACTACGTGATGACCGAGATCAGGTCCGGACAACCCCACGAGGAACGAATCCCCGATCATCGCGCCGACACGTTGAACTTTCTGCGGATGGTCGCGACGGTCTCCGAACCCCCGCAGCCTTATTCCTTGACCGCCGACCTCGCGCGGCACATGTCTTCCGTCAGCGAGCTCCTGACCCCTGTTTACAAGCCCCTCAACGATATTCTGGCCAGAGCGGAGAGCGACCCGGGCTTGCCAATCCCCATCCTGCGCCGCCTTCAGTCCAACACCGCCTATGGCTCATGGGCAAAGGCTGTCGAGCTCGTGAAGCAGGAAATGGACTGGCACATGCCGCCGGGACAGAAGGGGCTCCTGCACACCAGTTGCCGCATCGAAAAAGTCAAAGACTATTGCCAGTTCAAACGCTTCCAGGCCGCGGCGAGCACATTTCTTCCACAGGCCATTGTCGAACTCGGCGCCGGTGTCTATTTCGGGCTTCTCTCCCGTGAGGATGCCCTCAATGAACTGGAGGAAGCGGGATATTACCACGAACCACAGGTGCTGTCCGAACTGACCCGCGATCTCGGCATCGATCCCGATCGGGGGCATGTGCGGGGTGAAATGTCATATACCCTGGGAGGATGCACCGGGTGTTCCGTGTAAGAGGGACAGGGGCGGAGGCAGTCCGAAAGAATGAACGAGACCGTTTTTGAGATCAGGCGAATTGGGGTGGTACAGTCGAGGCTGTCAAGCCGGGAGGAGGCCCCCAACCAGGGAAGCGAAGGGGCACCCGACGCATGGATCGACGTGGACCCCGTCTTTGCGGAGGGTCTTCAGGGTGTTGCGGTGGGCAGCGACGTCATCGTGGTCACATGGTTTCACCTGTCCCGCCGCGATCTGTTGAAGGTGCATCCCCGCGGGGACCGCGCCAGGCCCGTGACCGGGGTCTTCTCAACGCGCTCTCCCGACAGGCCAAACCCGCTCGGCCTTCATCGCGTCAAGGTTATGGAAATCACCGGGAACAGGATAAGGGTGGCGCCCCTGGAAGCCATCGATGGAACACCGGTGGTCGACATCAAGCCCGTGCTGCCGCAATCCGCGGATTCCTGATAACGCCACAGCCATCGGCACCAGCGTTTCTTCGGGCAACCGCGTGCCCTGGCATGATCCTGGTCATCTCTTCGGTTGCTTGCCGTGAGATCCGAGCCCTTCCATGGAGTCAACTCACTATCAGTGAGCTTGCCAAACGATGGTCTTCTCCGATTCGCTCGGTTTCCTCCGGTGTGATTCCCGCTTCCAGGGCAAATCGGGGCCACCGGGCCACGGCCTCGCCAACCTGCTCGATCATCTCTCCGGCTCTTCCGATACTGAACCTGTCCGCGACTGTCAGCAGGTCGCTGCGGGAGATACCGGAGAACCTGCCATTGATGGCCATGAGATGCTGGTAGGTCCATTCTCCCCTGGGATTGTACGCATGGGTGACGTCATACGCCGGCGCGAGCTCCCAGTCGTGGCCCTGCCGGAGGATGAAGGAGAAGTTCTTCGTATGGTCATCACAGTTCGCGGCCATCACGTTGAACACCATCCGTCTGAAGGCCTCTTCCATGGCGGAGGTACCCAGCTGTAACCGTTCGATGACCGCAAAGAACTGACCGTAGTCGTGGGTGCTCTTTTGCCTGTAATCGAGGTGCATCATGGCGCACAACGTCTGCATGTGGTGCCTGGTGTTCCCATCGCGGTCGAAGCGGCGCGTCATGAAGTGCGCGCGGCCGTTCTCCTCCATGAGCCTGGAATACGACATGGATATGCCCGCCGCGAGCGCCATCAGGTGATATGCGTACTCGATGCGGCCGTAGTTCCGGGATCCTCCAAGCTCGAGATCGGCTCCCATCCCGTCGAACTTGAGTATCCAGTGCTCAAAGCCGGGTTCGACGTCGAACTGTCCCGCTTTGATCTCCTTGGTCTCCGGGTTCCAGGCGATGGCGGCCTTGGCCCTTGCGCCGCCGGCGGACGTTCCCACATGAATGATCTGGTTGAGCGCCGCCTTTGCGAGGTGGTCAGTAGAAAGATCTCCCCTTACGGCGCGCCGTGCCGCCTCGACGAGGCGTGAGAGGTGGATGGCGCTGGACCTGATGCCAGTGGAAATGGCAGGACGAAACTCCAGCGCGCCGACGCCCCTTCTTCCCATGTAGGCGAGCCTGTCAAGGGGCGTGATGTCAGCCTTCTGAATACCTTCTCTCGCCATCCACGCATCGATGAGAAGGTTACCGAAATCGTCAGGCAGGGCGTCCGCGATCATCCCGGGAAGTCGCCTGAATGATGCCTCCGGCAGATCGGAAAAGAGAAAAGGAGAAGAGGCCCGGGACAGGGGCATGGTCAGGGGGGCGAGTTCTATGCCGGACCTCACGAAGGCGGGATCATATTCGAAGGCGTAATAACCAAGCCTCGGCTCGGGCGCCAGGCCACCGACAAGTCTTCCCCAGATACGGACCTCGATGGCCTTCACCGGTTTGTACATGGGCTCATACCTCTCTCTTCCTTCGGGAAGCACGCTGTCTCGGAGCCTTCTTCCTGGACTTCAGTATCTGCATCGGGCTGATCGATATCTCCGGCTGCAGGGCATTGAGCCATTCGACCCGGTCCAACACTTTCAGGACGCTGATGAAGGATTTGAGGGTGGATCCCTTGCCTGCCTCGATATTCTTGACGACGTTCAAGGCTACCCCGGCTTGTTCCGCGACATCCCGCTGGTCCAGGTCCTTAAGGAGCCGCAGGCGCCTGACCTGCTCTCCAATTGTCTGTTCCCACTCCTGAGTTGTACGAAAAGTATCCATAATAGCCTCTTATTGGAATGTAGTCATAGATAAGTATACATTATAGCCGTGTTAAAGTCTACTAGAGGTCTCGCTGTGACATCAGAAAGGGATGCCGCCGCCCTGTCTCCCCCCTGTTGGTGATGGCAATGATAATATGTAGTTACGAAGACTAACTCAATTTCTGAAGATGTCCCCACGACCCTGATTGCATGTTTCGTCAGCGTCTGATACCATGCATAAGACCATCCGGCCCGTTGCCAGGATGGACTGCCGGACAATGTACAGAGCCTTTCTCTCAACCCCGAAGACCGTCCCGTGCCTTGATCGCGATTTTGTCGAATGGCATAATGGCATTTCGCATTACGGGTTCTGGGCCGTTGTGGTCGAGGATCCCTCCTGGATCGCGCTGTGTGACGCGGCGCGGGAGCACGTGAAAGGTTTCGTGCATCCGGGCTATCAGCGTGCGTCGCATATTACGGTCACCGCATGCGGTTTGTTCGACCGGAACCATTTCTCCGCCGGGCAGCTCAACCGGCAAAAGGCGGCCTTAAGCGAAATGAGGATTTCCCCATTTCACCTGGCGGCCGGTTCGCTGAACAGTTTCACCACGGGGCCGTACCTGACCGTCGAGGATCCGGCGGGGACGATCAGGCAGATTCGAGACCGTCTCGCGATGATCTCCGCGGAAGATACTCCGGTCCGATACGAGCCTCATATCACTTTGGGCTTGTACAGGGACGCATTCGATACGGTTGAGATCGCAGACTGTCTGGCGAAGTTCATATGCAAGCCGGTCGGGCCGATGCTGGCCGTAGAGCTGTCCTTCTGCGTCTATGAGACGAAGGAAGTCCAGGGGCGGTTCCACATTATCGAACGGGTGAAGCTGAACGCTCACGCGCCGAACACGCCGGCCGTTTCGAAGCCGCGTCTCTGAATTGTTCTGCCTGCACTCGTCACGTGAGGTCCGCGCGGAGCCTCCTCGCCAGACGGCCACACTCCATCTTCCTGGAAAGCTAACAAGTAAAAGGTGTCTCTGTTGGCGCCTATCCCCATAGTTCAGGATCGGGCCCCAGGAGCTTCTCAAATGACATATCGAAGGATGTCCCTACGTCCTCCCAGGCGGAGCATTCTTACTTTGGAAAGAGTATCAGTTTCCGCGGGTATTCGGGAGAGTGCAATAGCGCCTGCGTAACAGCAGCAACAGTCACTATCACTCAATCTGGCCTGATAGAAGAGAGAATGCGAAAATGCGAAGAGCGTTGCCTCTTCTTTTCACCAATGCCTGGGACGGGAATCGAACCCGTACACTCTTGCGAGCGAGGGATTTTAAGTCCCTTGCGTCTGCCTGTTCCGCCACCCAGGCACTAAGTAAGTCCTTTTATAATAGTAAACAGTCCGGATTGTCAACAGGAAGAAGGCGAGGACCACAGAGGCGACTTGAACCGCTTGAGCCGTTTTAACGCCAGGAAAGACTCTATATTTCGCGTCATTCGGGGGCTGGTCCGGTGTTTTCACGGGCGAAAGCGTGATACCGCGGTGTTTCCGATTCCCACCTTCTTCCTGGATTCCGACCTTCGTCGGAATGACGGGGAAAGCGAACGTTGACAGAACCCTGTTTTTTCGCTTATTCTGTTTTTTGTGCTCCCTGATCAGTTGACAGGCTTCGTTCTAAACGCGTTCCTGGTGGTCTTTGCGTACTTTATGGGCTCCATTCCCATGGGGGTTATCCTGGGGAGGCTCAAAGGGGTTGACCCCAGGAAGACGGGCAGTGGGAATATCGGGGCTACGAATGTCATGCGCGCCGCCGGGAAGAAGATGGGGATCATCACGCTTATCCTCGATACGGCGAAGGGGTTTTTGCCGGTTGCCCTGGGGACGGCTCTTGGGGTGCATGTGTACGTTATCGCCCTCGTGGGGCTAGCGGCCTTTCTGGGCCATGTCTTCCCTGTCTTCCTGAGGTTCAAGGGAGGGAAGGGTGTTGCCACGGCGCTTGGGGTTTATCTTGCCGTCAGCCCGCTGACCATCCTGGGGGCCTTCGTTGTCTTCATCATCGTCGCCGCCATATGGCGCTACGTATCTCTCGCCTCCATGATCGGGGCCACGGTGGTCCCCATCGGCCTGTACCTTGTCGGGGCTCCTTGGGCCTTCGTCGTGATGGCAGGCCTTATCACCGTTGTCGTCCTCATCCGCCACAAGGACAACATCACCCGCCTCACGAAGGGAACGGAGAGCAAATTGTCCTTATGACGGTTTGCCTTGCCGGCAAACCTGCACACGGGCACACGGGTCTGCGCGCAAGCGCGCAAACGAGTCTGCGCTTCGCGCAAACGCGGAGAAGAAACGAAAACATTCCTGGGAATACCACGGCAGGTTTTCTAACATCGACTACAAGCTCTTGGTTGTCGTTCGGGCCTGAATGGCCAGTTCCATACTAATGGTGTTTTTACCCCGTTTGCCTGCAGGGCAGACCCGTTGGCGCGATAGCGCCGACCCTCAGTCGACGAACAACGGTACGAGTTGCCGGTTCTTGATGTCTGCGAGGCCCTTGTCGGTGATGCGCAGGAATGGGAGACCCGAGAAGGGGATGGTCTGGATGGTAAGGAAGGGGCGTTCGAGGGTGATGCCTATCTCGCGGACCTTTCTTTCCATTTCCTTTGTCCTGTCCGCTATCTCGTCTATGGTGCCGATGGGCATGGTGCCGAAGACGGGCATGGGGAATTCGAATATCACCTTGCCGTCTTTGACGATGACAGTGCCGCCCGCGATGTCTATGAGCCTGTTGACGGCCGTTGCCATGTCTTTCTCAGAGCTTCCGATGGTCAGGATGTTGCCGGTGTCCCAGATGAGCGTTGTCGCCAGGGCGCCGTTCTTGATTCCGATGCCGTTGATGAAGCCGTGGCCGTGCTGCGCGGCGTCGTAGCGGTTGATGACTGAGACGCGGATGATGTCGGCGGACGGATCCGGCTTGAGGCAGCCGTTCCGGATGGAGGGGGTCCACAGGACCTCTTCGGTGATGGTCTGGTTGACGACCCTGATGACCCGTACGCTCCGCGGCGTGTCGCCGTCGGCACGGATCCTGAGGTCGTCGGGCGTGCATTTCGCCGCCTTTACGCTCTCCCGCACGGTTTCGGGGTAGACGTGGGGCGGGATGTCCTTGATGAAGCGTCCCTTCTCGAAGACGACCTCCCCGTTCGTCATCACCTGTTCCACCGACACGGCTTCCAGATCCCCGAGGAAGAGGATATCGGCGTGGCGGAGCGGCGCAATGGCGCCGAGGTGCCTGAAGCCGTAGTAGTCGGCGGGGTTGATGGTGGCCATCTTTATCGCGTCCATGGGCTTGAAGCCGTAGGATATGGCGGTGCGGACGACGGAATCGAGATAGCCTTCCTCTCTCAGCATGACGGCGTCGAAAACATCGGAGGTGAGTATGAGGCGCCTCGTATCGATGTCCATGTCCTTCAACCGATGGAGCTCGGGGAGTTCCTTCCTGACGAAGCCCTGGCGTATCATGATGGTGAGCCCGAGGCGGAGCTTTTCCATGACCTCGTCGACCGTCACCGATTCGTGGCAGGACGTGATGCCCGTCAGGACGTACTGAACGAGTCTCTTCGCGCGGGCCCCGGCGGCGTGGCCGTCGAGCTTCCTGCCGGCATTGATGGCGCTCACCGCCTGCTTGAGGACCCGGGCGTCTCCTTCGACGATGCGTGTCCAGTAGGCCTCGCCTATCGCCGGCACATCCTGCCGCCTGAGAAAGAGGTTGAACTCCTCGAGGGTGAGCCCCCTGGAGCTTTCCATCTGCGGAAAGGGGGGCGTCAGCGGAGGGGCCAGGAAGTAGCAGCGCAGGGGGTAGCCCCGCGTACTTTCCGTGAAGGCGGTGACTCCCTCCATGCCGCAGGCACAGGCGACGGCGCTCGTCTCCGTGACGACGGTGGTCGTGCCGCCCCGGATGGCGTAGGGAACGAGGGCGTAGAAGGGATAGAGACTGTCGATGTGGGTGTGGGAGTCGATGAAACCGGGGCACAGGTAGGCCCCGTGCGCGTCGATGACCTTCTTCGGACGGTACGAGGCGGCCTTGTCCTTATCCTCGACGGAGGCGATGAACCCGTCCTTGACGATGACGGATGAGCCTTCATCGATGCTGTTGGTGAATACGTTGACGATCTTCCCGTTCAAGATGACCGTGTCGGGCCTTGTCCTGCCCTTGACGACATCGAGAAGCTTTCTCAGAGTGGCCGGTCTCATCAGCCTCGCCTTCCTTGATGCGGAATTTCTCTATTTTACTTGAAAAAGGCCTCTCCTGCAAAGTATTGTTGTAGGTATTTCACCATCTTTGGCCTTTGGGGAGAGTCCGTTTTGGAGCGCCACAGGCGATACCTGTTTCTGATTCTTGCCGCGCAGTACCTCATCGTCTATTTCCACCGCGTATCGCCGGCCGTGATGGCCCAGGACCTTGCCGCCGGCTTCGGGATATCGGCGACGGCACTCGGTGTCCTCGCGTCGGCGTACTTTTACTCCTACGGGGCCATGCAGGTCCCCGTCGGTATCCTTTCGGACTCCTGGGGACCGAAGAAGACCATTGTGCTTTGCAGCCTGATAGCCGCCCTGGGTGCGATCGGGTTCGGCCTCGCCCCCTGTTTCAGCGTTGCCGTAGCGGCCCGCTGTGTTGTGGGACTGGGGCTTGCCGCCGTCTTTGTATCGTCTCTGAAGATCTTCGGGCTCTGGTTCCGGGGGGCCGAACTGGCGAGGGTTGCGGGGGCCCTCATGGCCGTGGGGGGTATCGGATGGTTCTCGGCGACAACGCCCCTTGCCCTGCTGTCGGATGTGCTCGGATGGAGGTTGGCCGTTGTCATCGTGGGTGTCATGTCCCTGGGTGTTATCTTCCTCATATGGCGGTTTGTCGAGGACTCGCCGGAAAAGAAGGGCCTGCCCCCCGTTGTGGGGGCGGGCGAGGGCGTTGTGACGGGTAGACGCAACGTGGTCAGGGACCTTAGAGTCATCCTGGGGAACAGGTATTTCTGGACCATAGCCATCTGGTTCATCATGAGGGGAGGGGCCCTTTTCGGGTTCTTCGGTCTCTGGGCGGGGCCGTACCTCACGGATGTGTACGGGTTCAGCAAGGCCACCGCGGGAAACATCCTCTCCATGATAGCCTTCGCCATGATATTCGTGAGCCCCGTCATAGGACACCTTTCGGACAGGACGCTGAAGAGCAGGAAGAAGATCCTTGTGTGGTCCTCGGCCCTCAACGTGCTGTGCTTCGCCTGCGCCGTCTTTTTCTTCGACCGTTTCGGGCTCGTTGCACTCTACGTGCTCTTCTTTTTCATGGGGATCACGATCAGCTCCGTCGGCACCGTCGCCATAGTCACCACGAAGGAGCTTTTCCCCGAGGAGATAGCGGGCACGTCCATGGGTATGATCAATCTTTTCCCCTTCATCGGGGCCATCATCTTCCAGCCGCTCATGGGCTACGTCCTCGACAGGGCAGGCATGACAGGCGGCTCCTACCCCCCCTTCGCCTACAGGCAAATGCTGTGGATACTGTTCATTACCAGCATCCTGTCCCTCATCAGCATCATGAAATGCAAGGAAACCTTTAAGGGCTGAACCCTTGAACCTTCTTTGAATCTCTTGCCATCGAAGGGGGTTTTGGGCTACATTGAAGCGTACTCCATAGTGAAGATGACTGGCGGGACAGGACCAAAATGATCGACAAGACACTCCAGGACCTCAAGGCCCTCGTGGCCGTTGCAAGCGCAGACCGGGCGCCGGATATCGTCATAAAGGGCGGTGAAATCTTCGATGTCTTCACCGGGGAGGTCTTTTCCGGCGACCTGTGGATCTGCGGCAACTGGATCGCCTACGTGGGTGAGAAGGAAGCGAAGGCAGGAGAGGGCACCACCGTTGTGGACGCAAGCGGGCTCGTTGCCGTCCCCGGGTACATTGATGCCCACGGGCACGCGGACATATTCTACAACCCGGCGACGTTTTCCGATGTTGCCGTGACGAAGGGGACGACGACCGTCTTCTCCGACAGCCACGACCTCATGAGTTGTCTCGGTCCCAAAGGGTTCGTCGAGGTCTTGAGAAAGGCGCGGTATTTCAACATCAAGTACCTCTGGGGCGTGCCGGCCACGTATCCGCCCTATCCTGAGGTGGAGGGCGGCGAGATGTTCTCCATCTACGACATCTGGGATCTCTTCTCGCGCCACCCCGAGTGCGCTTCGGTGAGCGAGGTTTCGTCTTACCTCAGGATAATGAGGAACGAGGACGAGATACTGGAGAGGATGCTCCTTGCCCGGTCCCTGGGAAAGAACGTCGAGGGCCACACACTTGGCGCCTCCTACGACCGGCTGAACGCCCTCGTCGCGGCGGGCATCACATCCTGCCACGAATCGATCCGTCCCGCGGACCTGAAGAACCGCATCCGGCTGGGGCTTTACACGATGGTCCGTCACAGTTCCATCAGGACCGACCTCGAGGAATTGGGCCCCGCCATAAACGCCCTGCCGAATGATTCCATCATTCTCGTGTCCGACGGAATATTTGCCGACGACCTGATGTTCAGGGGGTACATGGACCATATCGTGGGAGAGGCCATCCGTTTCGGTGTCGAGCCGCGCCACGCCATCCGTATGGCCACCATCAATCCGGCCAGGTACTTCAAGGTCGACTCCGAGGTCGGCAGCCTGACCCCGGGCAGGGTAGCGGACGTGCTCCTCCTCGAAAGCCTCGACAAACCCATGCCCGTCAAGGTCTTCGAGCGGGGCACCCTTGCCGCCGAGGCAGGGACTCTCACGCGGCGGCCGTCACCCGAACTGGAGGTCGGGATCGAGTTCTACCCTTACGCGTTCTCGTCCGTGGAGGCAGCGGAGTTCGTCGTGGAGCGTCCGGGGGTGGAGACGGTTCCCGTCATAGACATTGTCGACCGCACCGTCACGAGGCGCATGGATGTCGCGCTGCCGCGGGACGGCGGTATCATACTGCCCGACAGGAAAGGCGATGTGCGGAAGATCATGTACTCCCGCAGAGAGCAGAAGAAGTGGGGCCAGGGGTTCCTTCACGGCTTCGGCGCCGCCTGTGGCGGCATTGCCTCCACGGTGGCCCACGAGACGCACGGTCTTCTCGTCCACGGTTTCGACGATGACGACATGGCCCTGGCGGTGAACACGGTGCTCGCCATGAAGGGTGGAATAGCCATCGTTGACGCCGGTAAGGTTCTCCATGCCCTGCGGTTGCCGATCGGCGCCATCATGTCGCGTGTCTCCCTGCCGGAGCTGGATCGGGCTCTCCGAAAGCTCGTCGATCTTCTCCACTCTCTCGGGAATAGCCTGGAGGATCCCCTGTGGACCATGGGCTTTCTCCCCTTCACCTCCATCGTGGAACTGAGGATCACCGTTTCGGGCACCTATGATGTCAGAAAAGGTTCGATAGTGTTTTGAAGAAGGACAGGAAGAAAAAGAAGAAAGGTTCGACGGGAAAGCTGTACAAATACCTGCTGATACTCCTCGTCGCGTCGGCGGTGCTTTTCGTCGCGGCCTTCATCTTCTTTATTGTCAACGACATACCATCCGTCGTGGCGCTGAAGGACCTCAAGAACAAGCCCGTGACCAGCGTCTACGACGTAAATGACGAACTCACTTATCTTTTTGTGCCTGACAACAGGGTTTTTGTCCCCTACAAACGCATCCCGAAACATGTCAGGGCCGCCTTTCTGGCGGCGGAGGATGCCGATTTCTTCAAGCACGGGGGTGTCGACCCCATGGGTATCCTGCGAGCGTTCATCAAGAACGTGGCATATGGCCGGATGGCTCAGGGGGGCAGCACCATTACCCAGCAGGTCATCAAGTCCCTCGTTCTGGGGCCTGAGAAAAGCCTGAACAGGAAGATACGCGAGGCCATTCTGGCGTACAAGCTGGAGAATTACCTGAGCAAGAACGAGATCCTCAACCTGTACCTCAACAACATCTACATGGGACATGGTGTCTACGGTGTGGAGGCTGCATCCCAGGTGTACTTCGGGAAGCATGTCTGGAACATAACGCCCGCCGAGGCGGCGCTGCTGGCAGGTATCGTGCAGGCTCCCTCCCGGTACACTCCGAAGAGGCATCCCGGGAACGCCCGGATGAGACAGGAATACGTTATCGACCAGCTGGTGGAGAAGAAGTTTGTCACCGAGAAGGCAAAGCAGCAGATGCTCAAGGAAAAGATCGATATCAGGGAAGATGACGGTGTCTTCGCCGACAGCTACTATAAGGACCACATATTCAAGTATGTGGAGGCCCGCTACGGCAAAGGGGTTCTCTCCAGGAAAGGGATGAAGATATACGCGGCTGTTGACAGAGGGATGCAGAAGACCGCGGAGAACGCGATCAAGAGGGGCCTTGAGCTCTATGAACGGAGAAAGGGTGAATTTACGGTCCTCTACCACGTGGAGCAAAGGAAGTGGGATAACTTCAAGAGGGCGGAAGAGCGCGACCACAAATTGGTGCCCGTCAGCAAGGGGCGGGTCTCTAACCTGCTCATATCGGAGAGGATAAAGGAAGGATATGCCGTTTTTGTCGGCGAGCAGAAGGGTGTGCTCAAGATGGATACCCACCCTTTTAAACCCGGTGACGTGGTGAAGGGTCTCTGCGCCGGTGAGGATAAGAAGAAGACCCTTGTCTTCGAGGCCCTTCGTTCGCTGAAAGTGGAAGGATCGCTCGTGAGTCTCGATGTCAATCTTGGATATGTTTACGCCATCGTCGGAGGCAGGGATTTCCAGGCGAGCCCCTATAACAGGGCCACGGTTGCAAAGGTGCAGGCCGGCAGCGCCTTCAAGCCTTTCATCTACGTTACCGCGCTCAAGAAGGGATATACCCCCGATTCCGTTCTCCATGATGAAGCGAAGAGCTATTCCACGGGGATGGGCAGGTCCTGGACGCCAAGGAATTATGACGGCAAGTATTCGGGCGACATATCGATGCGGGATGCCATCGCCTATTCGAAGAACGCGGCGACAGTGAGGCTTCTCGAGGAGATCGGCATTGCCCCCGTCAAGGAGACCATCAGGGATATCGGCATAGAGGCCGACATCGAAGACAACCTGTCCATCGCTCTCGGTTCGTCGAACGTTACCCTTCTGGAACTCGTGAAAGGCTTCGCCGCCTTCGGAAACGGGGGCTATCGCATAAAGCCCATATTCATCAGGAAGATAGTCGATCAGGACGGCACCGTCCTGGAGGAGAACGCGGTGCAGAAGGAGAGGGCGCTGCCCGAGGAAGTGGCCTCGTCAATGAATATCCTTCTGAAGGGCCCGGTGCAGTATGGAACCGCGAAGGGGGCTTCCGGCATCGGATTTCCCGTGGCTGGCAAGACGGGAACGACGAGCAATTACTACGATGCCCTGTTCGTGGGCTATTCCCCTCACGTCGCGACAGGTGTGTGGGTGGGATTCGACGCGAGGACATCGCTGGGGAAGGGAGAGAGCGGGGGGCGCGTGTGTCTGCCGATATGGATGAACTTCATGGGGTCCGTCCTGGGCCGTTTCCCGGGCGGGGATTTTCCCGAGGTCTCCGGGTCGGCGGGGTCTCCGGGAATGGCGGGCGAGACGGGTACGCAGCACAATACCAATAGTATTGAGGGGATGGGAAGATGATGACACAAGAGAGCATGCAAGGAGTGACCATGAAAGGAAAGGGAACATTTTTGAAAGGCCTCATCGCGGTTTTCATTGTTCTGGCCGTTTCCATCGCATGTGCGGCGCAGACGGCTGGGCCCCAGCCTCAACCCGGAGAACAGTCCGGGGAAAAACCGGCGGTCTCCCCGAAGGGCCAACCGCAATGGAGGCTTTACATGGGGAACGATATGAGGAGATACTATTTCGACTCCAACAGTATCGAGAGACTCGACAAGCGCATCGTGAGGGTCTGGGAGCGGATAACACAGCCGGACAGGGACGGCAATGAGACAGAAAAGGTTCAGACCCTCATGGAGCTCGATTGTGGATCCAGCAGATACCGCATCATCGCCGAGAAGGAGTTCGACTCAGTGAAACCCGGGGAAACGCCTGAGGCGCGGATGCAAAACGGTCCCTGGACCTATTTCAATCAGGAGGCCATCCTCGGTATCCTGCAGGACAATGTGTGCTTTCCGTTGACGACACCGGCAGGTGTTACTCCCCCGAAACCGGTGGGATCGGAAGAGCCCCAGAGACCGCCGACATTCAAGAGATAGCGCCTGCGGCGCTGCTTGAACCGCTTGAGCCGCTTGAGCCGCTTGAGCCGCTTGAGCCGCTTGAGCCGCTTGAGCCGTTTGAGCCGTTTGAGCCGGAGGAGTCATTTTACAGAGTTGTTGCTTGGATTCCGTTATGATGGTGTCGTGGTGGCTGAGAGGGATACCAGGTTCCTGTCCAGCGTCAGGACGGTGTAACGTTCAAGCGGCTGCCGTCTTTATTTCCCCACGCAGAACTGGCTGAAGATCTCGTCGAGGATTTCTTCGGGGCAGGTTTCGCCTGTGATCTCACCGAGGTGGTGAAGGGCCTCGTGGAGCTCGAAGGCGAGGATCTCCGGAGAGGTACCCATCTCAAGCCCCTGTGCCGCGGCTGCTATGTTGGACGAGACCTTCATGAGGATATCCCTGTGACGAAGGGTGGTGATGAGGAGGGAATTCCTTCGCCCATTTTCCGAAAGGGTTGAGATGACCGATGACCTGAGATCCTCGAGGCCCGTCCCTTCTTTTGCTGAAACACGTATTGGTTGATGTATACCCTTTCCAGTCAACATGTTATCATCCAACTGTTGAGTAAGATCGCACTTATTTATCACAACAAGCTTGTTGTATTGATGAATATCGTTAAATACCCGCTCGTCATTGTCGGAATAGGGGAGTGAGCCATCGAGGACCCAGAGGATGAGGTCCGCCTCTGCCGCCCTGTCCCTCACCCGGCGTATACCCTCTTCCTCCACGACGTTCTCGGGCGTTCGTATGCCGGCAGTATCAACGAGGCGGAGTTTTACCCCTTTCAGATACAGGGTCTCCTCGATGAGGTCGCGCGTGGTGCCCGGCAAGGCCGTCACTATGGCCCGTTCCCTGAGGACGAGGGCATTGAGAAGACTCGATTTCCCAACGTTCGTGCGGCCGAGTATGAGGACTTCGAAGCCCTGTTTCAGCCCCCTTCCTTCGTAATAAGACGATATGAGCCCGTCGATCTCCTCTTTCGTCCTCCTGAGGGATTCGAAGGGCATTGAGAGGTCCGCATGAAGGTCCTCGTCGGGGAAATCGATGGTTGCCTCCAGGGCCACGAGGGCCTGCTTCAGGGTCTCTCTGAACAGGTTCATCTTTTCTGAGAGACCGCCCTTGAGGCATGCGAGGGCATACCGCAATTCCTCGTCCGTTTCGCTTCTTATGAGGTCCAGGACCGATTCTGCCTGCACGAGGTCTATTCTGCCGTTCAGGAAGGCCCTGCGCGTGAACTCGCCGGGCTCGGCGAGACGGGCGCCATGCTTCATCACGAGGTCCACGATGGCCTTCTGCGCGGCAAAACCCCCATGTGAATGGATCTCGGCGATATCCTCGCGGGTATACGTGGCTGGAGCGGCCATGCGGACGGCGAGGACCTCGTCCACTTCCCGGGCATTCCCGGGGTCCACGATGTGTCCCAGCAGAAGCCTGCCGCATGCCTTATTGCCCGGGGTCTTCCCGCGGGGTCTGAAGATCTCCTCGAGGATTGAGTGCGCTTCGGGCCCGCTGATGCGTATTACGCTGATGCCGCCTTCACCGGGAGGTGTCGAGACGGCGCAGATGGTGTCAACGTCTCCCGCGCGTGTTGCCACGGAAACCTCCGCGGGCGCCACCCCGGGGTCCTCCCCGGTCGCCTCCGAAAGGGATCCCCGTCGGGGTGAGGACGACCCTCTTGATGTGCCCCTCTCCCTCGCTCTTCGTAGTGATGCCCTTGTTATGCTTGAAGAGTGTGTGGATGATGCGCCGCTCGTAGGGGTTCAATGGGTCAGTCTTGAACTTCTTTCCTGACCGTTTCGCTTTATCTGCGAGACGTTTCGCCATTATTGTTAAGGCTTTTCTCCTTCTTTCTCTGTAACCATTTATATCTACGAGTAATTTAAGGTTATGTTTGAACTTTTTCGCCACCGCCAGCCTCAGGAGATGCTGCAGGGCCTCCAGGATCTCTCCGTCCTTTCCGATGAGGACATCGCCGTCGTCGCACTGGACGAGGAATAGTATCCTGTCCGTTTTCTCACTTATGTCCGTGGCCATAACCTGGAATTCGAGCCCGACGTGTCTGCCGAAGTCCTTCAGGAATTCGATCCCGAATTCCTCGGCCGATTCGCGGAGGGGGGTTTCACCGGAGGCCGTCGTCCCGGCCGTCTCACGCCCGTTGTCCTCCTCACTGCCTTTCAGCTTCACGGTAATGCGTACCTTCTTCGTGCCCAAAAGGCCGAGAATGCCCTTCGTATCAACTTCTCTTACCTCGATGTCGAGGTCCCTTTCATCGACATTCAGTTCCTGGGAGGCCTTCTTGACGGCCTCTTCGTATGTCTTTCCTTCGAACTCGAGCGTTTCCATGTGTCTTTTCTCCTTACCGGGCCACCTTGAGCTTCCTGTTGATGTGATACTGCTGAGCGATGGAGGCGACGTTGTAGACGAGCCAGTATAGTACGAGTCCCGACGGGAAGCCCCAGAAGATGAAGGTAAAGACGATGGGCATGAACATCATCATCTTCTGCTGCATCGGATCGGTGCTTGTCGGTGTCATCTTTTGCTGTATGACCTGGGTTACGCCCATGATGAGCGGCAGGAGCCTGATGGGGATGCTGTACCCCATAACAGTGAAGGAGAAGAGGTCTTCCGGTGCCGACAGGTCGTTGATCCACCAGAGAAAAGGTGCGTGCCTCAGCTCGATTGCGCCGGAAAGGGCCTTGTAAAGGGCGAAGAAGACAGGGATCTGGGGCAGCATGGGAAGACATCCGCTCATCGGGTTGACACCCCGCGATTTGTATATCTGCATCAGTTCCTGATTCAATCGTGCCTTGTCGCTCTTGTACTTCTCCTGCAGCTTCTTGATCTCCGGCTGGACCGCCTGCATCTTTGCCATGTTCTTGAAGCTCATCACGCTCAAGGGGTGGAAGATTATCTTTATGAGGATCGTGAGGAGGATGATATCGATACCGTAGTTGTGCGTGAAACGGTGGAAGAAGTCGAGAAGCCATACCATGGGCTTGGCGATGACATCGAACCAGCCGAAGTCTATGATCTTTTCCGCCCTGACGTTGAGGCTGGCCAGCACGTCCGTCTTCTTCGGTCCGAAGTAGAGCTTGCCGGCGAACTTGTTCCCCGGCGGGGTAAGACGTATGTAGGGTATCTCCTTGTCGGTCTTGCCTATCGAAAGGGTCGGCTTGGTATCTTCCCGCGGAATGTATATGAATGTGAAGAAGCCTTCATCGAACCCCGTGTACTGGTAGTTTTTGTTGAAGTTGAGCGTTTCCTTTATCGAATCGATCTGATTCAGACTCTTGCCGTCGAAGACGAAAGGACCCTTGAAGACGTAGCTTGACTCATTCTTGTTGGATATAACGGCAAAATCTGCCTGTACTCCCTGGGCCTTCGATTCGTCGACCTCCACGGAAAGGTCTATGGTGTAGCTGTCGGGATGAAAGGTGTAGATCTTTTTCAGTTTCGTTCCGTTCTCGAGCGCCCCCGTCATTGTTATCGATGCCGGGCTGTCTTTGACGGTGAGACCTGCCTTGTCGGAAGTGAAATAGGTTCGGTCGAAGGATCCGTTCTGGTGGATGGCGGGGTTGTAAACGTATGGCGTTACGTCCTCAATGATCTCCTTGTTCTCCGCCCCCTTGACCGTCGCTTTGTAGTTCCTGAGCTTCACGCTCGATATGCCTCCGCCGAGGTCTGCCAGCGTAACGTCGAAGTACGGTGTTGAGACCGAGACGGTTTTTGTTATCTTCTTGTCCGTTGGCCGGGTGGTGGCGGGGGACGGTTGGGTGGCCCCGGGCGCGGCCGGAGCGGCGTCGGTTGTGGCTGCGGGCTTCGAAGCCTCACCCTGAGGCGCGGGCTGGGTCTGGGTTTCAGGTTGCTGCGGCGCCTGCTGCGGCATGAAGTACGTCTGAAAGACGAAAAGCATGGCCATCGTCAGTACAAGCACGATGATGGTGCGTTTATCCATTCGTTACCTCCGTTATGGTACGGGGTCATATCCGCCCGGGAACAGCGGATTGCACTTCAGTATACGTTTGAGCCCCAGGAGCGTACCTCTCCAGACACCCTTTTTTTCGACGGCTTCGATCATGTATTGGGAACATGTCGGGTAAAACCGGCACTGAACGGGCAGGAAAACGGAAAAGGTCACCCTGTAACATTTCACGATGAAAATGACGATCTTCTTCATTACCTGGTGCTTGTGCGCCTTTTCGTTGAAGAAAGAAGGGTCATGAGCTCCGGCCCCATGCTTCCCATGGAGAGACGTTCGGGCAATCCCTTGACCCTGATGAGGCTGTTCGAATCTTCCCTGAAGAGGTTCTTGTGTAAGCGGAAGAATTCCTTCACGATCCTCTTCACTCTGTTGCGCACTACTGCAACCCCCGTTTTCTTGCGTATAGTGACGGCAAACCTTTTGATACCGCTCCGATTTTCTGTGGTGAGCAGGACGAAATGTGCCGTCTCTGAACATCTTGTCCACGCCGCACCGCGAAAGTCCCCCCTCTTGAGCCTTTCTTGTTTTGTCAGGGTGCAGATCATCAGGTTATGTTCTACTGGCAGCAATCATTTCGGGTGGTTGCCGCCATTGCCTCTGTCCGGACCTTGAGCCGGCCGATCAAACGGAAAGGCTCTTCCTGCCCTTTGCCCGCCTGCGCCTGATCACCTCGCGTCCGGAAGCGCTTCTCATTCGCACGAGAAAACCGTGCGTTCTCTTTCTGCTTTTGTTATGAGGTTGGTAGGTTCTTTTCATCTTTCATCCTTGTTATAATTTGAAATTATTACTTAAACATAAAACTGATAGGGAGTCAAGATGCAATGGGCTTGCCGGGTCGGCAAGCCCGCACACGGGATGGAGAAACCATTATTACGGAGAGGGTGGTTCACGGTCGGACAACCAGCGGTAGCTTGCGGTCTATGCCAGAGAAACTGCCATGATATTCCCGCAGGTATTCTCGCTTTTCCTCGTTTGCGCGCCTGCGCGAAGACCCGTATGCCCGTTTGCGCGAAGCGCAGACCCGTATGCCCTTCGCGCAGACCCTTTCCTCTTGATTTTTGAGGGAAAGCCATGTTAAATTCACGGGATTTTAAACGATTTTTCAGCGTCGAAAGGAGTTTTCATGAAAAAGTACGAGCCTGAGGCGATCAGGAATGTTGGTATTTTCTCTCATGGTGGAGAGGGTAAGACGTCGATCGTGGAAGCCATGCTCTTTCTGGCCGGGGAAAACACAAGGCTCGGCAGCGTAGACGAAGGCACCTCTCTTATGGACTACGAGCCGGAGGAGGTGGAGCGAAAGATCACGATATCCTCCACTCTGGCCTGCTTCGAGTGGGCCAAGAACAAGATTAACCTCCTCGATACTCCCGGTGACGACAACTTCATCTCCGACGCGAAGCTGTGCATGAGGGTCGTCGATGCCGCGGTGATCGTCATGAGCGCCGTATCGGGCGTGAAGGTGGGGACGGAAAAGGTCTGGGGATACGCCAACGAGTTCGGCGTGGCAACAGGTATCTTTGTAAACAAAATGGACCGCGAACGAGCTGATTTCGTAAGGACCGTCGAGGATATCCAGAAGAACTTCACCGACAAGACGTGCCTGGTCGTGCAGATACCCGTTGGTCAGGAAGAGGACTTCAAGGGGGTTGTGGACCTTCTTGCCATGAAGGCCTTTATCTTCAAGGAGGATGCCTCCGGTGCCTTCGATGTGGTGGACATACCGGCGGAGCAGCTCGACCTCGCCGGGAAATATCGCGAGAAGCTCGTGGAAACCGCGGTCGAGATGGATGACGAGGTAATGGAGCGGTACCTGAACGGCGATGAGATAGGTCCGGAGGAGATTGAAAAATGTCTCAAGGCCGGCATTGCGGGCAACAAGATCGCTCCCATCTTCTGCGGTTCGGCGGCTCGGAACATAGGTATCAACACACTGCTTGACGGCATAGTGAAGCTCTTTCCGCCTCCATCGTTCAAGAAAGAGATAGAGGCGATCGACCCCAAAACGGGGGAGAAGACGACGCGCGAGTCATCGGTCAGCAAGCCTTTCAGCGCCCTAATTTTCAAGACCATCACCGATCCCTTTGCGGGTAAGCTGACGCTCTTCAGAGTCTATTCGGGGGAGATCCATCCCGACATGACGGTGCTCAACGTTCTCAAGGACGAAAAGGAACGGATCGGACAGATCTTTTCCCTAGTGGGTAAGAAACAGAAACCTGCCGGTTCCGCGAGCGCGGGCGACATAGCTGTTGTGGCGAAGCTTAAGGACGTCCAGACGGGTGATACCATCTGCGATGAGAAGACGCCCATCAGGTACGAGGGGGTGACGGTGCCGAATCCGGTCATATCCTTCTCGTTGCAGCCGAAGGCAAAAGGTGATGAGGATAAGCTCAACACCTCGCTGGCGCGCCTCATCGAAGAAGATCAGACCATCAAATACTCCCGCGACGAGCAGACGAAGGAGTTTCTCCTCTCAGGCATGGGTCAGGTCCATATCGAGGTCGTGGTCGAGAGGATGAAACGCAAGTTTGGCGTCGAGGTCGAACTCAAAGACCCGAAGGTCCCCTACAAGGAAACCATCAAGGGAACCACCAAGGTCCAGGGAAAGTACAAGAAGCAGTCCGGCGGCAAGGGTCAGTACGGCGACACATGGCTGGAACTCGCTCCCAAGCCCCGCGGTGAAGGTTTCGAGTTTGCGGACAAGATCGTGGGCGGGGCCATCCCCAGGCAGTATATTCCCGCTGTCGAGAAGGGCATTGTGGAGGCCATGAACCAGGGTATCCTGGCGGGCTATCCCGTCATCGATTTCAGAGTTACTCTCTATGACGGATCCTACCATGACGTCGACTCTTCGGAAATGGCATTCAAGATTGCCGCGTCGATGGGCTTCAAGAAAGGTCTCGAGATGTGCAAGCCCGCCCTTCTCGAACCCATCATGAAAATGGAAGTGATCGTGCCCGACGAGAACATGGGCGATATTATGGGCGACATGAACTCCCGGCGGGGCAAGATCATGGGCGTGGAAACGAGGGGCAGCAACCAGGTGGTCAAGGCGGTGGTGCCCATGGCCGAGGTGCTGAGATACGCGCCCGACCTGAGGTCCATGACCGGCGGGCGGGGAACGTTCACCATGGAGTTTTCCCATTACGAGGAGGTCCCCGGACAGATCGCCGATAAGATAGTTGAAGCGGCAAAACGAGAGAAAGAGGCCCAGGAGAAGTAGCCACGGCGCACGCGCAGAATATAATGGTATGAGACGGGGCCCCTGAAGAAGGGGCCCTTTTTGTTGTTTTCGGTCTCGACAGTGTGAACAGGGGAGCTAAGGCGAGGAGGGCAGATGCGGGCCGTTATCCAGCGGGTTAAGAGCGCTTCCGTGGAGGTGGATGGAAGATGCGTGGGGCGGACGGGGTTTGGTCTCCTTGTCTTTCTCGGTATTGGCAGAGACGATGGCGAAAGGGACATCGACTGGTTGATCGAGAAGATCGTCAACCTGAGGATCTTCGAGAAGGAGGATGGCACATTCGATCAATCCTTGCTCGACAGGGGGGGCTCCCTTCTCCTGGTATCTCAATTCACACTCTACGGCGACTGCACCAGGGGGCGCCGCCCGTCATTTTCCGATGCCATGCCTTCGGCCGAGGCGAAGGTTCTTTTCGAGGCCTTCGTGGAGAGGGCCAGACTCCGTGTTCCCGACGTGCAGGCCGGGGTGTTTCAGGCCCACATGGAGGTGACCCTCACGAACGACGGCCCCGTGACGCTGATCATAGACTCCCGGAAGCAGACCGGATAGGGTGGTGTGCTACTACGTCTAACGGAGAGAACGCAGCGTAAGACATGTAATCACATTTGTCTTGACAACCTCATCATCTTTCTCATATAATCATACTTCATCTTAAATAGATACGGTGTATTACGACTGTCCCGAAGACGGTTATTACATGACAAGGGGAGCCATCATTCCGCCCCCCGGATTGCCTGCGAGTCCACGCAAGGACGGGCGGCGATGCCTGAGCGGCCATGGATGCGAAGCTCGATGATACAACCACGTGAGCAACAAGAACACTTAACCGACGTTTGCAGCAAGAATTCCGAAGGATGTGTCTTCACGCTGCCCGTGAAGGCCCTGCCGGGGAAGGCCGGGTGCCTGTGAAGAGCGCTCATGACAATGGGGCCTTCGAGGAAGACAGGGCCGGTGAGGGCCGTGTCGCATCGGGCGATAATGCGATACCTGCGGCGCTTCGTTACATCCTTTCTCTCCAGAGGGAGGACGGGGGGTGGGGGACGTCTGAGGACGGACCCAGCTCCGTGCACATGACTGCGATGGCTCTGATGGCGCTCGGACGCTTTCCTCCGGACGATCAGGGGCATGTTGCCCTGGAAAAGGCGACGGGATACCTTCTGGCGAGACAGCACGCGGACGGAGGCTTCGGGGATTCCCTTTCCACCGTGCACGAGACGGCTCTGGCCTGCCATGCCCTCGAAGGTGTGCTCGTTGACCCGAAAGTGGTTCTGAGAGCGAAACAATACCTCATTCCGGCACAGTCGGAGAACGGTTCGTGGAACGACGACCTCTACTCGACCTCTCTTGCTCTCGAGGCCTTACTCGCTACCCGGGACGGTGGCGCGGGCACCGTGGCCGTGGGGGAGGAAACGGGGGTCGAAGAGAGAGAACGTGAGGGCGTTCAACCGGGTGACGGGAAGGGTGGGTACCCCGGGTCTGCCGGCGCCCCGTCGGCTGATCTGGACAGGACGGGGACGGAAGGGGGCGACGAGGGTACGAGCCCGAAGGGCCAGTTCGCGGCGGCAAATGAACGGACAAAGATCTCTCTTGTTTCACGCCGCAGGGCCAATGCCGCTCCCGCCCCGGACGCCGCTCAGGAGACTGTCTCCACAGGCAGGAGCGTCATCGTGCGCTCCGTCGACACGGACAGAAAGGAATATGGCCCGAACGAGACAGTGCTCATATGTTCCACCATCGAGAACCGGTCGGAGGCGGACTTCAGCATTGTTGTCAATGCCCAGCTGGCGGATGCCCGCGGCCACATAGTGGACGTGGCGGCCCACGAAACGGGACCCGCGGTGAAGCTTGGGGCGGGGGCCTCGGAGTCCGTAACGCTTCTGTGGAACACGGGCATGAGCCAGCCCGGCGCCTACAGCGTGCGTTTCCATATTGCCGACCCTGCCAGCGGGAGCGTTGTCGATGAAAGAAAACTCGCCTTCGTCGTCATTCCCTCTGCCGGCGTCGACGATCTTGACCTGGTTGTCACCCCCTCACATCTCAATCAGGATGAGACGAGAACGATTGAGATGCAGCTTACCCTGCAGAACAGGTCCAATACAGACGCTGTCATGAACGTGGAAACCCTCGTGAAGGACCCGGAGGGGACTGTGATCCATGAGGCTCGGACCGACGTCGAAGTCCCGTCGTCGTTACCTGAAAAGACTCTGGAACTGCCTGCCTTGACTCATGATTTCAACCGTTGCGGGCAGTACCTGGTGGAGGTGTCGGTCCGTTCGGGAGATGTTCTGTGCGGACAGGTGAGGAGCGGCATCCGTGTCGCCCCGGCGACGAGGATCGAGATCGTCAAGACCCTGGATCCCGCCACGGTCACCCCCGACGGGGACAAGGAGGTCCGGGTGGGTATCCGCCTCGAAGGTGTGGGTGCGACGGCCAACCCCTCGCTCCTGTCAGCGGTGACGAATACCGGCGGCGACAGGATCACCCTGGCCTTCGACAAGGCTATGGCGGAGCCCGGCGGGGATGTCCCGCTGTTTACGGTCACGGCCGACGGGGCCCCATATCCTGTTGCGGCGGTGCGCCTCAGGGAATCGGACATTACCAGGATCGACCTCGTTCTCGCCGCCGCGGTGTCAAGGGGACAAGGGCTCCTTGCAAGCTATTCCGGTTCGAGCCTGACGTGTGTGGAAGGCAATCCCCTCCTGCCCTTTGACAACGAAACGGTTTCGAACCGGGTGTCGCCACCCATATTCAACCAGGATGGTTATGGTTTCAGCGGCCACATCGCGCCGAACCCGCTGGCCGTAAGGACGGTCATGACCGGGTACGGCGATTGGCCCAGGGGCTTTTACAAGAATGTCCTCGCCTTTGCCGGCGCCGTGTTCGACGGTCAGGCCATCTGGATGGTCCCGGCCAATGCCGACAGCGTGGTGAGACTCGATGCGGGCACCGGTGAGATGACCGCATTCAACCACTGGCCCGAGGGGTTCCGCAAGGGGAACCTCGCCTTTGCCGGCGCCGTGTTCGACGGTCAGGCCATCTGGATGGTCCCGGCCAATGCCGACAGCGTGGTGAGACTCGATACGGGCACCGGTGAGATGACCGCATTCAACCACTGGCCCGAGGGGTTCTCAAAGGGTGGCCACGCCTTCGCGGGAGGTGTTTTCGACGGTGAATCGATCTGGATGATCCCGTCCTATGCCGATAGCGTTGTGAAGCTGGACACCGGCACCGGGGAGATGACGAGGTTGAGCGCCTGGCCGAAGGGGTTTTCAAAGGGTGGGTACGCCTTCGCGGGGGGAATCTATGACGGCCGTTACATCTGGATGGTCCCGGCCAACGCCGACAGCGTGGTGAGGGTGGACACGCGCACGGGCGAGATGAGCGCGTACGGCGGGTGGCCCGAGGGACTCGGCAGAGTGGAATACGCCTTCGCTGGTGGTGTGTTCGACGGCCGTTACATCTGGTTGGTTCCCTATTATGCCGACCGGGTCGTCAGGGTGGACAGTCAGACGGGCGAGATGACCGGTCATCACCGCAGGCCCGAGGGACTCAGCAAGGTCGAATATGCCTTCGCCGGCGCCGTGTTCGACGGTCAGGGTATCTGGATGATCCCCTTGAACGCCGATCGGGCTGTCAGGATAGATAAGGATACGGGTGAGGTGACGGAGTACCCTGACTGGCCGCAGGGATTCATCAAAGGAGTGAACGCCTTCGCTGGTGGTGTGTTTGACGGCGAGGGTATCTGGATGATCCCCTCCTATGCGGACAGGGTGGTGCGAATATCCTCGTTTTCGTCACTATCTCTTTCGGCGGCCATCACCGCCAGCGATGTCTTCTCGGTATACATAAGCCAGGACGAGTCCGTGGAGGGCAGGTTGGCGGGTCAGGGCAGGGGATGGTCGTCGGTCCATACCCTCCATGCCCCGCTTGTCCCCGGTATTACCAACTACCTGCATGTGAAGTGTGTCGATACCGCGGGTCCCGTGGCGGCATTCATGGCAGACATCCTTCTCAACGACGAGAGCTTCCGTTTTGCAGACGGGTCGAGGCACCTTGTGACAGGTGAGGGAGCCTGGCGGGTTTGCACCGACGGGTTCGGAGGTACCGAAGGGCAGGTCACGACGGTATGCAAGAACGGTGAAGGTTCATGGTCGACACGCTTCGGTATCGACCTCGAGGCAAACTGGATATGGACCGGCAGGGGCGTGGACAGGGGCGCACGGTTCTTTTCCACCCCCGTATACTATTCGGCTGTCCCCGTGGCTCCCATGGAGGACGTGGTCATCACCGAAAGGGTGGCAGGGGGAAAGGTGACCGTGGATGAACGTTCCTTCACGCGGGAACCCTCGCGGGTGGAGCGAGGAGAGGACGGGACGACCGTCGAATGGCGCTTCAAGGAGTTCAGGGTGGGCCAGCGTGAAGATCTCATTTTCAAGGTGACGCTCAAGGACACGATCCCCGGTGAAGAGCGCCTCGTCAACCGTTCTCTCAGGGTGGCCTACAGGGATGCACAGGGAGAGGAGGCGTACAGGGAACTGGGCTCTTCTCACGTTCACGTTCTCGCCTCGCCCTTTGACTGCTCCATCGGGACGGAGCGCCAGGTCTACAGGATGGGTGAGGATGTGGTCATTTTCTGTTCCGTCAGGAACCTGAGCGACTTCCCCAGGGCCCTGGACGTCAGGGTGATAATGGAGGATGGGCAAGGGGTGCTCATCGAGGAGACCCTTGTAAAGGACGTGCGCTGTGCACCTGGGGAAGAGAGGGGTATCGACGGGCTGGCATTCAAGCTTGTCGCAACCAATGCCGGGCCCCACAGGCTCCGGCTCTTACTGCATGAAGGTGAGGGGGAGACAGCTCTGGCTGCGGCCGGTTTCACGGTGGAGGACGTGCCCGCAATGGGAGTTCCCTTGCATGGTGCCGGGGCGGCGGAGGAACAGACAGGGGCTGCTCAAGTCGGGGACGGGAGCCCATCCGGCGGGGACAGCGACTATGACGGGCTCCCGGTCGAGGTGGTCGATGGGATCGCGCCGGATCTGCTTGAGAGAGTACTGGCCGGTCTGGAAGGAACGATCAGTGCACAGCCGAGCCCGATATTCCAGGGATTGTCGGAGACCATTTACTACACGCTGTCGAAGGGCGAGGGAGGAGACCTTGCGGGACTGCGCGTTAGCGTGGTGATCGCGGACCGGGAGACGGGAAAGGCGAGACAGTCGTTCCTGGCACCCCGGGCGCACTTCAGGGGCGGGTCCTTTGGCGGCAGCTTCACCTTTTCGACAGGTACACTGGAGCCCGGGGAGTATGCCGTAATACTGATGGCTTCTTCCGGTTCCGAAAGTGAGGCGCGGGAGATAGCGGTCACAAGCTTCGTGATCCGCAGGATCGAGACAGTAGTGACCTGATACGGAGTGGCAGCACGCCGTCAGGGGTAGAACGAACGTGAAAGGAGGCGCTTATGCCGAACGATTTCATTGGGGATCTTTCAAAAACAAGGCTTCTCGATCTTATATCACCTCTCTTGAACAGGAAGAAATCGGGCATGATACAGATCAAGGGAAGCGAAGTCGGCGAGATCTATATAGAGGGGTCGAACATAATCCATGCCAGGACGGGAGAGCTGACAGGTGAAGAGGCGATGCTTGCCATGATGGAATGGAACGCGGGCCGCGCCACCTTCGACTGGGAGGCGGCGACAGACGAGCAGACCGTCTTCATGCCGACGGAGCAGCTCCTCATGATCTGGACGAACCGCGAGGCGGAATGGGGGAGAATCAGGGAACTCATCCCGTCTCCGAACGTCGTGTTCCGGATCCCTGTTAACGGTTGTCCGGACAACAGGAACGTTCAGGCAAACCAGTGGAAGCTGCTGGCTCTCTGCAACGGGATGAGGTCTGTTTCGGACATCGCAGAGGCACTGGGGTGGCAACTCTTCGAAACATCGCAGACGCTATACGGCATGGTCCAGGACGGCCTTCTGGAGAAGTCGGCCGAGAAGAGGGTCGAACAGGCCGAGAGGACGCGCAGGACCGTGAACGGCAATTTCTTCCCTCTCATCGAGAATGAGTTGAGGAAGGCCATGGGCCCCATTGCGCCCATCGTTATCGACGATAAGCTCGCCGAATTCGGAGAGTCGAGAGAGGCTTTTCCCGAGGACAGGCTTTCGCCCTTCATTCAGGCCATTGGTGAGGAGATCTCCGATGGATCGAAGAGGGTCCTGTTCACGCGTCTCATGGCGGAGCATCTTGCACGAAAGCAAAAATAACTAAATCCTAAAATCTCAGGAGGGGGTTTGCATGTCTACAGAGAACAAGATCACATCAGGGTTGCTTTTCAGGCTCATTGCGGGAATATTCGTCCCCATCCTGCTCGCTTTCGCCTTTCTGGGATGCGTGCTGTTTCTTAATTTCAATATCGGAGGCTTTCAATTCCAGAGCATCCGCGGTATCTGGTCAAAGAGCATGAACGATCTCGGAGCTGCCAGCGTGAAGGAATCAACGGCAGCGCTCAACAAGCTCGGCGAGCAGATCATCCGGCAGAAGGCCGAGGACGTCGCCATGCAGATGGAGATCGCCCTGGGGTCGGCAAAAAAGAAACCACCCATGGAGACATTGCGTAACGACGGGTTCCTGAAGCAGATCGCCGTCCAGAAGGTCGGTCTGACGGGTTACACTGCGGTGCACGATGCTAAGGCCATCAACCATTTCCACTCCAACCCCAAGATCATTGGATCGGACCTGCACGACCTTTCCGGAAAGCTTCCGCAATTCTGGAAACTCCTTGAGAAGGGACTTGCCGGAGCCGTCGGGGGGTATTACAACTGGAGGGAACCGGACGGCACCATCCGTCCGAAGTACATGTACATTGCCCCCGTGAAAGGTGCGGGTCTCTTTGTTGCAGCCACGACATACATAGACGAGTTCTCGAAGCCGGCCCAGGCGATAACGGCAACGATGGGTCAGGTGCAGAAAACGTACTCCGCGCAGTACAACAGGCGTTTCGGCCTTATCGTTATCATTCTCGCCGTTGTCCTTATCGTATTGCTCGGTGTCATCTACCTGTATTCCTTCTCCGTGGTCCGTCCCATCCGGCACCTTTCGGAGGTGGCCGACAAGATAAGCATGGGCGATCTCAAGGCGACCGTGGATGTTAAGGTGAAGGGCGAGATCGCCGTTCTGGCCCAGTCGATCGAAAGGATGCAGGCGAGCGTGCGTGCGGCGATCGAAAGGCTCCAGAAGAGAAGATAACAGGGAACGATCGCGGGTCGAACGAGAAAAGGCCTGCGGTCCAACGAAAGAACAGAGGTCGATATGATATACCCACAGGGAAAAACGATCCATCAGAACTTGTCCGCGGAGTACACGGATGTTTCACGGCTCCTGTCAACCCTCACGGGCAACGGCTTTTCGGGAGTGGTGGAGATAGAAGGAGCAGGCACGAAGGGCGCGTTCTTCATCTCGAAGGGCCAGATGATAGAAGCGGTGGTGGGTGTGGACACGGACCCGCCGGCAGTGACGGGGGATGGTGCGGTACCGGAGCTTCTTGCCCTGGCGAGGCAGCCACAGGGGCTCCTCCACGTATACGAGCTCACAGCTGCCCAGGTCGAGGTCGTCACGGGTTCCTTGAGGTCGGAACTTGTCTTCAAGGACCTCAGTACGGATTTTATCCGCGTGGAGCAGTTTGTCGGCAAACTGTCCGACGAGAAGCACACGGGTTATATCGAGATACTCGGCAAGGATGGGAAGCGTATCGGGACCCTTTCTCTCAGGGCGGGGGAGCCTGTGGCGCTTGAGGTTCTTTCCGAATCCGGTCAGGCGACTCTTTTCGAAGGTGAGGCGATACCTTCGGTGCTCGATAATGCCGTACGGAACGGCGCCGTGTTCAATGTATACCGCAGTTGCGGTGTTACGATGGGTGACCCGAAGGCGGCCGATGGGCCTCTCCAGGGTTCGGACGGGCCTTCGCGGAAGGCCTCCGGCTCTCAGGGCAGGGCCAGAAGGGAACCGAAACAACCCGGTGAGCCGGCCGTCGAGCCGGAGAAGCAAGCAGAGGCTCCGATGAGGCCGATGCCGCCGGAGGACCGGGCGGCGGAACCGAAGGAAGCTCCCGAGTCGGCGCCGGTGGAGGCAGGCGCGGGGAAACAGGAGATTGAAGATATCTCCGCAAACGGTCGGAAAGAGTTCATCTCAGCCCTTCAGCGGGTGCTGTCCAAGATAGAGTCATTTGTCGATCACATCTCAAAAAAAGGTGACTTTCAAAGGGTCTTCAGACGGGTCTGTGTGGATGCGTCGGACCTGTTTCACTTCCTTGACCCCTTCGAGGGGCAGTTTGAGTACGATTCCGGCAGAATGCGCGTTGACGAAGCGATCGGTTCCGACGACCTTGCCGTCGCCACGGCGTATTGTCTCAATCTCGTGCTGGCCGACCTCAACAGGGAATACCTGAAGGGAGCCGCCCTGCCGCCGGGACTTAAAGGGGAGATAGAGTCCGCGTTCAGGCACTACAAGGACGCAATCAAGAACTCCGGCATGAACTTCGTGGTTCCCGCCAACATGAGATGACCGACAGAGGCGTGTCTGCTCCTTCTGTCGGGCGGCACATCGCTTCCGGAAAGCGCTTGACAAGAATGCGGGTTCATTCTACTGTGTAGTTGTCACGTTGCTAATGGCTGAATCGCGCAAGAAGAAAGCTACTCCAAAAGTCGATATCTACAAGGCCTGGTGCAAGGCATGCGGCATCTGCGCCGCGTTTTGTCCCACCGGCTCCCTGGCTCGCGACGAGGCAGGGTACCCCTATGTCAAGTACCCGGAGAAGTGCATCAATTGTGGTTGGTGTGAGATACGGTGTCCTGATTTTGCCATCACGGTAGAGCGGCAGAGGAAAAAAGAAGCGAGAAAGGTGAGGGAGTCCTTTGAAGAAGAAGCCCCTGAAGGAACGGCTGCTCCAGGGGAATGAGGCCGTTGTCGAGGGAGCGCTCCGCGCCGGGTGCCGGTTTTTCGCCGGCTATCCCATAACCCCGGCCACGGAGATCTCGGAGCAGCTCTCAGTCAGGCTGCCGCAGGTCGACGGTACATTCATCCAGATGGAGGACGAGATAGCGAGTTTGGGGGCGGTGATCGGCGCCTCGCTGGCGGGGGTGAAATCCATGACGGCGACAAGCGGTCCCGGTTTCTCGCTCATGCAGGAGAATCTCGGCTTTGCCATCATGGCCGAGGTGCCCTGTGTCGTGGTGAACGCCATGAGGGGCGGTCCGAGTACCGGACTTCCAACGTCCCCGGCGCAGAGTGATGTTATGCAGGCCCGCTGGGGTACACACGGCGACCACCCGGGCATCGTCCTGTGTCCGTCGACGGTCCGCGAATGTTTCGACCTCACCATAAAGGCATTCAACTACTCGGAGAAATACAGGATTCCCGTGATCCTTCTCATCGACGAGGTGGTTGCCCACATGCGCGAGAAGATTACCATCTCCGACGATGAGGATATCGAGGTAGTCAGCAGGGTAAGACCAACGGTGCCGCCGGAATGGTACATCCCCTACGAAGACACCCCCCGGGGGGTGCCCGCGATGGCGGATTTCGGGGAGGGATACCGCTATCACGTCACGGGGCTCACCCACGACGTGCGGGGGTTTCCCACATCCCGCCCCGACGAGGTCGATCCCTTCATACGCAGGCTTTTCAGAAAGGTGAGCCAGAACTTCGCGGACCTGCAGATAGGCGAGCATTTGCTGATCGATGACGCCGACGTTGCCATCATCGCCTACGGGTGTGTCGCCCGCTCCGCGAAGCGTGCCGTTTCGGACTGCCGGGCAAAGGGGACAAAGGCGGGGATGCTCAAGCTGAACACGCTGTGGCCCTTCATGAGGACCGACGTGGAGAAGGTGCTCAGGCAGGCGAGGGTTGTCATCGTTCCGGAAATGAACATGGGGCAGGTCTCGCGGGAAGTCAAGCGGGTGAACAAGGACGAGGCCAAGATCTTCACCATCAACAGGGTGGACGGCACCATCATAACACCGCAGGAGATAATGGCCCGGATCAAGGAGGTGTTCTGATGAGTGACATCACCAAGCTGATCCACAACTATCTCCGGCACGACAAGAAGTTTCCCCATGTATGGTGCCCCGGCTGTGGAATCGGCATCATGCTCGGTGCCCTGATCAGGGCTATCGACCACAGGGGGTACGAAAAGGACGAAATCGTCCTCGTGTCGGGTATCGGATGTACCGGCAGGCTCCCGGTGTACGTGGACTTCAACACGCTTCACACCACGCACGGCAGGGCGCTTACCTTCGCGACGGGGATAAAGCTGGCAAAACCCCGCCTCAAGGTGATTGTCGTCATGGGGGACGGCGACGCGGTAGCCATCGGCGGCAACCATTTCATCCATGCGGCCCGCCGCAACATTGACCTCACCGCGATCATCGTCAACAACAGCGTGTACGGCATGACGGGAGGGCAGTATTCCCCGACAACGCCCTACGGCATGAGGACGGCGACGAGCGTCTATTCCAACGTGGAGCACTCCTTCAGCATATCGGAGCTTGCCGTGACGGCGGGGGCCGTCTTTGTGGGCCGGGGAACCGTTTATCACGCGAAGCTCCTTGAAAGCCTCATGGAGAAGGCTTTCCAGAAGGTGGGATTCTCCGTTGTGGAGATCATCTCCCACTGTCACACGCAGTACGGGCGATTGAACCGGATGGGAAGCGCCGTGGAGATGATGCAATGGCAGAGGGACCACGCGGTGACGATGGAAAAGGCCGCCCGGATGAAAGAGGAAGACCTGAAGGACAGGTTCAGGATAGGTGTCCTTGTTGACAGAGATCTGCCCCCGTACCAGGACGAGTACGAAAAGGTACGGAGATGGTCGAAGGGTGTCGAAGGGGAATAGCATGGGCTTTCGGTATGATATCAGACTCAGCGGATCCGGAGGACAGGGGATCATCCTGATGGGCATCATCCTCGCCGAGGCCATAGGTATCCATGACGGCAGGTTCGTGGCGCAGACCCAGAGCTACGGTCCGGAGGCGCGGGGAGGTTCGAGCAAAGCCGAGGTCGTCGTCAGTGACAGCGAGATCGATTACCCCAAGGCGCTCCAACTCGACCTCCTGGTGGCCATGAACCAGAAGTCCTGTGACGATTACTACATGGACCTCAAGCCTGACGGGGTCCTTATCGTCGATTCGACCCTGGTCAGGCAGGTATCGCTGTCGAGGGCGTACCGGATACCTTTCACAGGCATAGCGCGGGAAGAGCTGAAAAGAGAGATGGTCGCCAATATTGTGGCGTTGGGGGCCCTCGCCGTGCTCACTCCCATGGTCTCCTCCCGCGCCATCGAACGCGCCGTCCTCGCCCGCGTCCCGAAAGGAACGGAGAAACTCAACAGGGATGCTCTCCAGGCGGGCATGAAGGCAGCGCGTAAGACGAAAAGGGTGCGGTTTCCCGAGGCGATCTCAGAGGTTGTCGATGAGGATACATGAGTTTCAGGCCAAGAAACTTCTCGCGGAGTATGGTGTCCCGATTCCTAAGGGGCAGATAGCCAGGACGGATGAAGAGGCACTGCACGTGGCGCGGCAGCTGGGAGAAGGGCCGTTCGTGCTCAAGGCGCAGGTCCACGCGGGGGGCCGGGGAAACGCGGGAGGCATAAGATTTGTGGATACCCTTGCCGACGTCGGCCGCGCAGCGTATGAGATGCTCGGTAAGACCCTCGTCACTGCCCAGACGGATAAGGAGGGAAGACCGGTCCGGACGCTCCTTGTTGAGGAGGCTGTGAACGTCAGCAGGGAGATCTATATCGGCATCGTCATCGACAGAGATAAGGCATGCCCCGTGATACTGGCGAGCGCCGAAGGGGGTGTTGAAATCGAAAGGCTTGCCCGGGAAGAGCCGGACCGGGTGATCACCGAGGTCGTCGATCCCTCGGTGGGGCTCCGGCCCTTCCAGGTGAACAGGATCTTCTACGGGCTCGATCTCGACGAGTCCCTGGCGGGTTCGGTGATGGCTGCCGTGATAGGACTTTACAGACTTCTTATCGACAAGGACCTTTCTCTCGCCGAGATCAATCCCCTCGTTGTGACGGATGACGGAAACATTGTTGCCCTCGACGCAAAGATCGTCGCTGACGACAACGCGCTCTTCCGCCATCCCGACATCGCGGGTCTCAGGGACATTAGCCAGGAAGACCCGCTCGAGGTGGAGGCGGGGAAACACAACCTCAACTACATCAAGCTGAAGGGGAATGTGGGCTGCATGGTCAACGGTGCCGGCCTTGCCATGGCAACAATGGACCTTGTCAAGCTTGCCGGCGCGGAACCCGCCAATTTCCTTGACGTCGGCGGAGGGGCGACGTCGCAGATGGTGAAAGAGGCCATGAGGATCCTTGTCTTCGACAGGGACGTGAAGATGATATTCATCAACATCTTCGGCGGGATACTCCGGTGCGACACCCTGGCGCGGGGTGTTGTGGAGGCAGCCCGTGAACTGGTGATAGACGTACCCATCATCGTGCGCCTTGAGGGAACGAACGTGGAAGAGGGCAGAAGGATACTTGCCGGATCGGGTCTCAGCTTTGCGGTGGCATCGGACCTTGCGGACGCGGCGAAAAAGGTGGGGGAGACGGCAAAAAAGGTTTTCTCATGAGCATACTCATCGACAACGACACCAAAGTCATCGTTCAGGGCATTACCGGTAAGGAAGGTGCCTTTCACACGGAGCAGATGGTTGCTTACGGGACCAGGGTTGTGGCGGGGGTAACCCCGGGGAAGGGTGGACAGTCCTTCGGTGGCATCCCCGTTTTCAACACCCTGCGGGATGCCGCCCGGGTGACGGGCGCGACCGCCTCCGCTGTCTTCGTGCCCCCGAGGTTTGCCGGGGATGCCATCATGGAGGCAATCGATGCGGGAATAGAGACGATCGTGTGCCTGACCGAGGGCATACCGACGCTTGACATGATCGCCGTCAGACAGTATATGAAAGGGAAGGTCGCGCGTCTGATAGGTCCCAATACCCCGGGGGTGATAAGCCCGGGGAGCTGCAAGATAGGGGTAATGGCGGGATACATACACCTGCCCGGACGGGTCGGGGTGGCATCCCGGAGCGGTACCCTGACGTACGAGGTGGTCGATCAGCTCACGAAGAAGGGGATCGGTCAATCGACATGCGTGGGCATCGGGGGCGACCCTGTGATCGGCCTTGACTTCGTGGACATTCTCAGGATGTTCCAGCATGATGACGGCACTGACGCGGTCGTGATCATAGGAGAGATCGGAGGCACGGCGGAACAGCAGGCGGCCGAGTACTTTCGCGAGCACATGACGAAGCCTGTCGTGGCTTTCATCGCCGGGATGACCGCACCGCCGGGAAGGCGCATGGGTCATGCCGGCGCCATTATATCAGGCGGCACCGGGACGGCGGCACAGAAGGTGGATGCCCTTGAGGGGGCGGGGATCACCGTGGTCAGAGACCCGGCCCGTGTCGGTGAAACCCTTTCCGGTATTCTATCCCGTTCAACCCGGCAGTAAGCGCCAAAATACAGGGAGGGTGTCATGAGAAGCAACAGGTTCCACTGGTGGATCGTATCGTTCTTGTGCGTGGTGTGCGTCGCCCTCACAGGGACGGCGACGGGCGAGACGGTCGTGGACGTCTGGAAGGACGTGAAGACCCCTTCGGCCCCCGAACTCAAAGCCGTGACCCTCGACAGCGCCACCACGGCGCTTCTTCTGCTCGATTTCAACAAGCAGGTCTGCAACAATGAGCGACGGCCCCGCTGTATAGCGTCTATACCTGCCGTGGCGAACCTGGCGGAAAAGGCCCGCGCGAGCAAGGTCGCCGTTGTGTACAGTCTCACGGTAGGTTCGTCGATCGGCGACGTTGCACCCATGCTTGCAGCAAGGCCCGGCGAACCGGCGGTAACCTCCGGCCCCGACAAGTTTCTGGGGACGGACCTGGAGAGGATACTGAAGGAGCGGGGCATCTCCACGGTCATCGTCACGGGCACGGCCGCCCATGGCGCGGTGCTGAACACGGCGAGCGGAGCGGCGTTCCGCGGCCTCAAGGTGATCCTGCCCGCCGACGGCCTTTCGGCGGAGGACCTCTACGCCGAACAATACACTGTCTGGCACCTCCTCAACGCCCCGAGAGTCTCCACCCAGACCACGGTGACGCGGACGGATATGATAACCTTCAAGTGACGAAGAGGATTCAAACAATGCCTCTTCCATTCCACTGTTCCGGCAGCGTCTCTTGTGTGCTTTCAGCTGTAACAGGACTTCTTCCGGTTCCGGTGTGTGGATGTCGTTGAGGGCTGCAGGTCCCTTCGGGACGACCCTGTTGCCGACAAGAGGGAAGCCTGAGCGCGGGTTCCGGGTCATGATCACCCGGGCACCGGCGTATCACAGCATATCGGCCCGAAGGGGTTGAGAAAAAAGCCGCGTCCCCGGTGGTTACATGTGGTTACATATGGTATAATGAACTCGTGCGGGCGGAAAGATGACAACGATACGCTTACCTTCGGTGAGCGGGATGTTCTATCCCGACGATCCCGTCATTCTCAGAAAGGATATCGAAGCCTACCTGGAACGGGCCGACGTCGAACCCGTCCCGGCGAGGGTCCACGCCATGGTTTCTCCCCATGCGGGATATGTGTATTCGGGACAGGTCGCGGCCTTTGCGTACAAGGCTGTTTCTGCGCTCGAGGTTGACAGTGTCATCGTCATTGCCCCGAGCCACAGGGTTTACTTCGAAGGCATTGCCCTGTGGGAGAAGGGGGGCTTCAGAACCCCGCTGGGGGATATCGGTATCGACGAGAGGGGTGCCGCGGAGATCCTTGAGACGGGTGATGTTTTTGCGGCCAACAGGAACGTCCACGGGGCGGAGCACTCCCTGGAGGTCCAGTTGCCTTTCCTCCAGTGTGTCTTTAAGGATTTTCTTCTCCTGCCTCTCCTTATGGGGGCGGCGACGGAGGAAGTATACGAGAAGGCCTCCGATGCCTTAAGGGAGATGATCGCGGCTTCCCCCATGCGCTATCTCATAGTGGCGAGCACGGACCTTTCCCATTATCATCCCTATGACTCGGCCGTGAAGATCGACACCGTCACGGTGGAGCATCTCAGGAATTTCGATATCGCGGGAATGATCAGAGACACGGGGTCTGAAAAAGCACAGGCATGTGGCGCCGGACCGATGATCACCGCCATGATGACGGCCCGGAAGCTCGGGGCGGGGGCCGGAAGGGTACTCAAATATGCCAATTCGGGTGACGTTTCGGGGGACCGCAGTGGTGTCGTGGGATACGTATCGGCGATATTTTTCGAGAAGTGATCGCCAGGGACGGATGGATGGCGCTTTCCGCTGAAGAAAGGCAGAGGCTCAAAACCCTCGTCAAGGAGACGATCGAGGGCGTTCTCTTCGGCAGGGAAACACTCCCTGTTGACCTGACGGAACCCCTGAAGGAGAAGTGCGGTGCCTTCGTGACGATCAAGAACTGCGGGAATCTGCGGGGGTGTATAGGTTACGTGAGGGGCTATCTTCCTCTTCACGAGACGGTGAAGGAGATGGCTATCGAGGCGGCCTTCAACGACCCCAGGTTCGAACCTGTCAGCCGCGACGAGTGGAAGGATATCGATTTCGAGATCTCCGTCCTGACCCCGATGAAGAAGATCGAGGATGTGGGCGAGATAGAGGTCGGGGTCCACGGCCTTTACATAGAGAAAGGTGTGCATTCAGGTCTCCTGCTTCCCCAGGTGGCGACGGAGCAGAAATGGGACAGGACGGAGTTTCTTGAGTACACGTGCTACAAGGCGGGCCTTCCCAAAGACGCATGGAAGTCGAAGGACACCGACATCTTCATCTTTTCCGCGGATGTGTTTTGAGCGGCGGAACCAGCGAGATTTTCAGAACAAGGGCCGGAGGGAAGGGATGATAGACAAAAGGACGCCCATTCGGGAGGTTCTCGCCAGGTATCCCCGGACTGCCAGGGTGTTCGAGGACTTCGGCCTGGGGTGCGCCGGATGCGAGGCCGCGCTCTTCGAGAGTGTTGAACAGGGAGCTCAGGTCCACGGTGTCGATGTCGAGAGGCTCGTCGAGGGTCTCCTGAGGGTGTTGAGAGAAGGTAGGAACAGTGAACACTGACGGAGTTTGCCTCTCATGATCGGCATCTACTCCGTGATACTTGCGGCCGGCTCGTCGATGAGGCTCGGTTTCAACAAACTGGCCCTCAGGATCGATTCGGAGCCCGTCATCCGCCGGACGGTAACCCCCTTCGTGGAGGCCGGCCTTGGAGGAGAGGTGATCGTTGTTGCCGGGACCGATACCGCCCCCGTTTCGGCGGCCCTCGAAGGCCTGAAGGCGAGGGTGGTCCCAAATGAGGAGCACCGGTTGGGGATGTCAAGCTCCATCAAGGCTGCCCTGCCGTGGATAGCGGACGCGAAGGCGGTCTTCTTTCATCTCGGGGACAAGCCTTTCGTGAAGAAGGAGTTCCTGACCGCCATGATCGACCGGTATCACGACGCGGGCGGGGGTATCATCGTTCCCGTCCATGACGGAATGAAGGGCCACCCGGTCCTTATGAGCTACGGGCCGTACAGGGAGGAAATGGAGCTTCTCAGTGGCGATAAGGGTCTCCGTGAAGTTATAGAAAAGCACAGCGCAGATGTGCTATTTATAGAAGGCGACGAAGGGATCCTATTCGACATCGATACAGTGGAGGACCTTGAGACCCTGAGACGACGGGGATACAGGGTCGAAAAGGGTGACTTCTGAGACTGCCAGCCAGAGGAGATTGAGGGAAGTGCCGGATAAGGCAAAAAGCATTGCTGAACTAACTGTTGTTGTGAAGGGGGCCGGAGAGATGGCCTCGGGTGTCGCCCACAGGCTATTCCGGGCGGGTATAGGGCGCATCGTCATGCTCGATATTGCGATGCCCCTCTGCGTCCGGCGGTTTGTTTCCTTCTGCGAGGCTATCCATGATGGTACCTCCGTGGTCGAGGGCGTTACGGCTGAACTGGCGGGTGATGCCTCCCGGATGGATGTCGTCTGGGAGGCGGGCCGGATCGCCGTCTTCGTGGACCCTCAATGGCGGAGCATCCCCTTGCTTTCTCCCGATGTCGTCGTTGACGCGATCATGGCGAAGAGGAATATCGGAACGAAGAAGGATGAGGCTCCCTTTGTCATAGGTGTGGGTCCGGGCTTCGCGGCTCCCCGTGACGTCCATGCCGTGGTGGAGAGCAACCGCGGCCACGATCTGGGACGGGTGATCTATGATGGCACGGCGGAACCCTATACCGGTTTGCCGGGTGAAATGAAGGGTGTGGGCAAAGAAAGGGTGCTTCGCTCTCCTGTGGCGGGACGGGTGAAACACGTTCGTCGGATGGGCGATGAGGTCAAGAAGGGCGACCTCGTTCTATATGTCGGTGATGAGCCGGTCTATGCCCCCTTCGACGGTGTGCTCAGGGGTCTCATTCGCGAGATAGACGTCGAGATAGCGGAAAAAGTGGGAGATGTGGATCCGCGGGCGAAGAAGGATTACTGCTACACCATCTCCGATAAGGCCCGCGCCATCGGAGGTGGGGTCCTGGAGGCCATCCTCCATGAGTACAACAGGGTTCCCGGGTAGATAAATTGTAAGGTTACGTTCCGGGAGTTACAGGGATTGCGCATGAACATATTTCAGATCATCAGGGAGTGCCTTCAGGCGGGTGGCCGGGGAGTGCTCGCGACGGTCATCGGCCGCTCCGGCTCCGCGCCGCGCGATGTCGGCGCCAAAATGTACATCGACGAGACAGGGCGGTCCTTCGGGACGGTAGGCGGAGGTCTGCTGGAGCGCTACGTGCAGGAGGAAGCGGCGGGAAAGGCGAATGATGACAGGGCATCCATCTTCCACATGAGTATGGATTCCAGGACCGTTGCGGAGCAGGGTATGGTCTGCGGGGGTAATGTGGACGTTCTTCTGGAACCTGTGACGCAGTCTTACCGGTCGCTCTATTCCCGTCTTGCCGAACTGGAGAAAGAGGGCGGAAAGGCTGTTGTTGTAACCGCCCTGACCACGGAGGTGTTCCGTAAAACTCTTATTGAAGAGGGCCTGACGATCACCGGAGACCCCATCGATGAAGACAGCGCCGCGGATTACCTGGGTCTTTTCGGTGAAAGGAGACCCGTCATCGTCGGGGAAGGCAGGCTTGTCGTCGAGCCTCTCTTCAATCGCGACAGGTTGTATGTGTTCGGGGCGGGTCACGTATCACAATACATTGCGCGGATAGCGGACATGGTCGATTTCAACGTGGTAGTCATCGACGACAGGAAGGAATATGCCAACGCCGAACGTTTCCCTGAAGCCGGGGAGATCGTGGTACGCGACTTTGTCGAGGCGTTCGATTCCCTGAGTTTCACGGGTCGTGAGTTTGTCGTCATTGTCACCCGGGGCCATTCTCACGACGCCGATGTCCTGAGGGCGGCACTCTTGAGGAACGCCAGGTACGTCGGCATGATCGGGAGCAGGAGAAAGGTACGGATGATCTTCGACCTCATGCGCGAGTCGGGCTATTCCGACGAGGCCATCTCCCGGGTGTATGCCCCCATCGGCCTTACCATACATGCCGAGACACCGCAGGAAATAGCCGTGAGCATCGTCGGCCAGTTGATACAGGTGCGGGCCGAATAGAGGTTTGCCATGCTGAATGACGACAATATCCTCGAGAAACAGCCGGTGAGGGAGCGCATCGAAGACAGCTCGCTCCCCACCACATTCGACCCTCTGAGAAAGTACTTGTCGGAGGTTTCGCGGTACAGCGTCCTGACGCGGGAAGAGGAGTTTGAGGTGGCGCGGAGGGTGTACGAGGATAAAGACAGGGATGCCGCCCAGACGCTTGCCATGTCGAACCTTAAACTGGTAGTGAAGATCTCGCTGGAATACTACAACACGTACCTCAATGTCCTCGATCTCATCCAGGAGGGGAACGTCGGTCTGCTTCACGCCGTGAAGAAATTCAACCCTTACAAGGGAACCAAGTTCTCGACATACGCGTCATTCTGGATACGGGCGTACATACTGAAGTACATCATGGATTCCTGGAGTCTTGTCAAGGTGGGGACGACGCAGAGTCAGAGGAAGCTCTTCTATCGCCTGAACAAGGAAAAGCAGAAACTGGAGGCCCTCGGGATGTTCCCGGCCCCGGCCCTTCTCGCGAGTAATCTCGATGTGAAGGAGGAGGAGATAGAGGAGATGCAGAAGAGACTTGCCTTTACCGACGTCTCCCTCGATTCGCCTATCCACGATGAGAGCGACGACACCATCATGGATATGATCAAGGGCGGGGACGATGTCGAAGAGGTGGTTTCGGGCAAGGAGAAGCGGGAGATACTGGCCCAGAGGGTGAAGGAATTCAAGAAGGACCTGAACCCGAAGGAAGTCTTCATCTTCGAACAGAGGATTATGGCGGAAGAGCCGCTGACCCTCCAGGAGATCGGCCAGCAGTTCAAGATCTCACGGGAGAGGGCGAGACAGATCGAAACCAGGGTCATCAAAAAGTTCAAGGAACGATTCCAGAATGAGTTTCAGGAGCTTGACCTGTAACCCCTTCGCCATCCAAGGCGGCTTAAAAGGAGGTCACGCCCCCGACGGAAGGAATGTCCCTATCCAGAGATTCAGTGTGTTGTAGTAGGAACTGACCATAAGAAGGCCAAGGATGATGAGGAGCACGCCGAGTACCTTCACGGCGAATCGCGCGATGAAACCGAATCTCTTGAGCAGGATGAACAGTCTGTCGAAGAGGAGCGAAGAAATGATGAAGGGTATCGCCAGGCCGAGAGAATAGAGGGAGAGCAGATAGGTCCCATGCGAGGTCTTGCCCGCCATGGACGCCACGATCAGGATCGAAGAAAGCGCAGGGCCGACGCAGGGCGTCCAGCCCAGGGAAAAGGTCAGGCCCACGACGAAGGAGCCGGCAAGCCCGACCGGCTTCTGTTCAAGCTGCATCATGTACTGACGGTTGAAGAAGGATATCTTTATAATGTCGAGGTAGAAGAGGCCGAGGAGAATGAGAATTATCCCCCCGAGGCGTACGATGTATGCCTGGTACTCGGCAAAGAAGCCGCCCAGCAATGACGTGGAGATGCCGAGGGCCACGAAAACAAAAGAGAATCCGAGGATGAAACTGAGGGAATGGAAGAATACCCTTTTTCTGTGTTCCTTCGTGGGAGCTGCGACATCATCGACCGTTATTCCGCTGATATAGATGAGGTACGAGGGGACAAGGGGAAGGATGCAGGGTGTGAAAAAGGACAGGAGCCCCGACACGAAGGCGGCAAGTCCGCTCACATTCATCGCTGACAGGCCGCCAGGTTCCATGACCCGTATCTTATGGGTTTTCTCCTGAGGATGTCAAATGAAATGCGCCGCCATTGATATCGGTACAAATACGATCCTCCTTGTCGTGGCCGAAAGGGACGACAGGAACAGGGTGTTCCGCGATATTGTCGATATGTCGACCATCGTGAGGCTCGGAGAGGGGCTCACAAACTCCGGCCTCCTGAGCGGTCCGGCCATGACCCGGACGATGGAGGCGCTCGGGCGCTATGTCGATATCGCCGCATCCCATGGAGTCGAGCGGCTCTTCTGTGTGGGCACCGCCGCGCTGAGGGAGGCCGCGAACAACGGTGAGTTCCTCGCCGCCGTCAGGGGGGCCTTCGATTTCGATGTCGAGATCATTAGCGCCCGGGACGAGGCGCGCTACACCTACCTTTCCGTGTGCGACGACCATGCCGTCAGGTCGTCGGCCATGACCATAATCGATATCGGGGGAGGGAGCACGGAGGTGATCAGCGGGACGGACCGGGATTTTGCGGGATACGTCTCCCTGCCGATGGGGAGCGTCAGGCTTACCGACGCCTTCATCTCTCACGATCCTCCCGTGAGGGAAGAGATGGAGCGCGTTGTCTCATACGTCCGGGAACATCTCCTGCGGGTGGCATGTCCCGAAGACAGTACGCTTGTGGGGACGGGAGGCACGGTAACGAACATCGCCGCCATGGTGGCCGGGATCGGGACGTACGACAAAGGGGTCGTGCACGGTTTCGTCATTGAGCTCGGGCAGTTGAGGGAATTGATATCTTTCCTGGCGGGAGTGACGAGCGATGTCAGGAGGGACGTCACGGGGATGGAGCCCGGCAGGGAAGACATAATCGTCCAGGGGGCGGTTATTCTGAGGGAGATTATGGAACACGGCGGGTTTAACAGGGTTACGGTCAGCGCGGCGGGCGTGAGGTACGGCGTGATATACGAGAGGTGCGGGTTCAACGGTTAGCGGGCATCCATTCGGTTCGACTGCGGGGACCCCATTTTTTGTGTGGACCGCCACAGTTCTTTTGTGATAAAAGTCATACAATAGCGGCAAAACATCCTTTTGAATCTGAGAGTTCACACTGGAAGCGCTCGTAGAGATTCTTTCCAAAACGCCTCACATGTTTCAGGCGCTTATCGATAACATCCCCAGTCCTGTCTATTACAAGGATGCAAGAGGGGTCTATCTCATTTACAACAAGGCCTTTCGTGAATACTTCGGTCTCACCGACGAGCAGTTCATCGGCAGGGATGTCTTTGAGCTGCCCTTGAGGCGCGAGGAAGCCGAGGTCCATCACGCAATGGACCGGGACCTTCTCGCGGAGCCCGGGGTCAGGTCCTACGAAATGAAATCTCTCCGCCGGGACGGCACGCTGCGCTATGACCTCAACAAGAAGGCCACGATCATCGCCGATGACGGAAGTGTGGGCGGCATCGTTGGCGTCATCATAGATATCAGTGAACAGAAGAGGATGGAAGAGGATATCCTGAAGGCGAAGAACCTCCAGTCGCTGGGTACCCTGGCCGGCGGTATCGCCCATGATTTCAACAACCTTCTTATGGCCATCGTGGGCAACCTTTCACTTGCCAGGATGCACACACCCGACAATGGACGGTTGATGGACTATCTTAACGAGGCTGAGAGGATCGCTTTCCTGGGAAAGGCCCTGACGCAGCAGCTGCTGACATTTTCCCGGGGAGGAAATCCCGTTCGAAGCATAGTCCAGCCGGGCGTCCTTGTGAGGTCCGTCGGGGAGCGGGTGTTGCGCGGCTTTCCCATTGATTGCGTCTACGACATATCTCCCGATCTTCTTCCCATTGAGGCCGATGAGGAGCAGGTCAGGCAGGTTATCGAGAACATCCTGAGAAACGCAAGAGAGTCCATGCCGACTGGCGGGAAGATCACCGTAACCGCCAGGAACGTAAGCATCTCCCCCGAGGACAGGCTGCCGCTTATGACCGAGGACCATGTGAGGATATCCATAGCCGACGAGGGTGCCGGTATAGCCCCCGAGGATATCCCGAAGGTGTTCGATCCCTACTACACAACAAAGGGCATGGGTTCGGAAAAGGGGGTCGGGCTCGGGCTTGCCATTTCCTATGCGATTGTCAGGAAGCACAACGGCAGCATTGCCATCGGGTCGACAAAGGGACGGGGCTCCGTGTTCCACGTAAACCTGCCCGCCTACAAGCAGGAGGCGGCGCAGGAGGCGGCGGGGGCTCGCAGACTTGCCGGTACACGCGAAGGCAGGGTCCTTGTTCTCGATGACGAGGAGCTTGTACTCGAGATAGGGAAGGAACTTCTGGAGTACCTTGGCTACTCGGTAACCACGGTGCAGAGCGGAGAGGAGGCGGTGGCCCTCTACAAACAGGCAATGGAACTGAAGAGCCCTTTTGATGCGGTCATTCTCGACCTGGCTGTCCCGGGAAGTCTCGGAGGCAAGGAGGTCCTGCGGGAGCTCCTGCGGATCGACCCCGGGGTCAAGGCGATCATATCAAGCGGGTATCTCAATGATCCCGTTGTGGCCGATTATCGGGAATACGGTTTTCAGGACGTGCTGACAAAACCCTACGATTCGAGCGAGCTTGACGAGAAGCTGAAGAAGGTTATCGAGAGGTAGGTGCGGGGAAGGACTCTCAGTTCTCCTTTTTCACGGTCAGTTTTTTTCCATCCGTACAAACAGTGACGCAGCCGTCGCGGTCGGTTCTGTAAAGAGGGACTGACAGGTCGGCGTAGCGGGCGATCGTCTCCGGGGAAGGTATTCCGCGAATGCCCGGACCCACACTCAACACGGCCATCTCCGGCCTCACGGCGCGAATGAAATGGATCGTGCTGGAATAGCGGCTTCCGTGATGGGGGACCTTCAAGACGGAGGACCTCAACGGTGCCCCCAACAGGATCAGCGCCTTCTCCATATCCTCGCCGATGTCTCCTGTGAAGAGAAAACTCCTCTCGCCCAGTGTCATCTTCAGGACGAGAGAGGCGTCATTGAGGTTGTCCTGCCAAGTTGTGTCTGGGGGTGTGAGCACGGACATGGCGGATCCCGAGGGAAGGGAAAGCACGTCGCCGGCAGCCAGGCGCACGGATGGTATCTGACGCTCCCCGAGAATACTGCCGATATGGTTCGTGGATGGCTGCCCTTCTGGGCCGGTCAGGCCCAGGTAAGCCCTGACGCCGAAATGACCGAGAATGAAACGCAGCCCCCCGATGTGGTCCTGGTGGGGATGACTGTTCACCACGTAATCCAGGGTCCCTATCTTCTTTGCGAGGAGGATGGGAGCGATGACGGATCTGCCCGTATCGAACGCGGTGCCGTGAAAACCGCCTGCGTCGATGAGAATGCGCACGCCGCGAGGTGCCTCGACGAGCATGGCATCACCCAGCCCCACGTCGATGTAGCTGACACAGAGGTCGGTATTGTGGAAGCGCTTCTGCCACGAGACGAGGCCCGCGACAATAAGGAGCGGGAGGACAACGCCGACGAAGATGAAGCGGACGGGCCTTTGTCGGAGGAAGGGGAGAGAGAGGACGGTGGCGAGACAGAGGATCGCTTCGGGAAGGTTGGGGCGAACCACGGGATAGATATACCCCCGGTTCACTGTGTCCAGCACGGCTACGGTGATCTCGATGACCCCTCCCGACAGGCGCAGGAGGTATTCGCCAAAGGGTGCGACGAGTCCGGCGAGGGCGAGCGGTGTGGAGACGAGGCACATGAGGGGCACGGCCACAAGGTTATAGACAAAGCTTAAGGGGTTGAATCCATGAAAATGATAGAGGACGACGGGCAGGGTCCCGATTCCGGCAGCGAGGCCCGCGGCCGCAAGTGACAGGAACCACCTGACCGGACGATTGGTCTTCACGAGAAGGGGGTCAATGGCGCGGCCGGTGAGGATAATGAGGAGGACGCTGATAAATGTCAGCTGGAAGGAAGGGGAGAACAGGGAGTGCGGGAATATGACGAGTATGATAAGGACGCTGAGGAAGAGGGCATTGACGGTATGTCCCTTGCGTTCGAAAAAGAGTGCAAGCATGTAGATGGATATCATGATCGTCGCCCGGATCGTGGGGAGGCGCGATCCGGCGACAAGCATGAAGAGGATGGTGAAGGGTATGGTTATAAGGGCGGCCCACGCGCGATCGGTCCCGTTTTGGCGCATTCGGGAAGAGGTGCGAAAGGCGAACCGAGCGATGAAAAAGAAGAAGCCGGCGACGACCGCGAAATGTGATCCCGATATGGACAGGATGTGCGAGGTCCCGGTCTCGAGGAAGAGGGTTTTCGTCCTGTCGTCAAGGCCTGCCGTGTCGCCGATGGTCAGAGCCTTCACAATCGGGGCATGACGGGCGCCGCTTGCGTCGACCTTGCCGGCGAGATGCCTTCTTAAGCCATCTATCAGCCTGTCTCCCGACCGGACGGAGACTATCTCTCCACGGATCTCGCAGAAGGTCCCTTCAAGCTTCTTCACCCACCCCCACGAGATGTGGTGGGGATTCCTGAAGGTGGGGACAATGTGTCTCAGTGTGCCGAGCACGGCAACGCGATCGCCGATGGCGCAAGGGTGGTCGGAACGGATGAGGGCCCGTATGCCCGAGAGCTGCAGAGGTTCATCGATCTCGATGACCCCGGAGTCTTTCGATGACTCGACAATGGTGCCCCGGTACAGCGAAGGACCTGTATCGACGATAGGGGAAGGCTGGTCGAGAAACTGGAGGGACAACCTGAACATCCCGGCCATGAGGAAGGCAATGATGAGCGTGGCGCCTGCCGCCCTGAGAAACCCCTTTCCGGTCAGGAAGGGAACGAGGACAACGAAGACGCCAAGGCTGATCAGTAAGGAAAGAAACGCGATCTGATGGGTGGCCTCCGCGTATATGCCGGTGACAAAAGCAAGAACGGAGGCTACGAACAAGCCTTGAGGATACCCGTGAGAAGGAACTGTGTGTTCGTTCCCAGGTCGGCCACGTAATACCCTCCTTCGAGGACGCAAAAGAGCCGGCGATTTGCCGATGCGAGAGAGGAGCCGACCTTATGGTAGTCTTCCCCGTACAACATCCCGCCCCAATCGCGGACGTAGGTGTCAAATCCTACCGAACATCCCAGGACATCGTAGCTGGAAGCATCGGAGAGGGCTTCCTCCAGATCCTTGAAGAAGGCATCCCGGGAACGGGCATCGATATTCCTGAAGGTGATGCGCGGGTCGGAACGGACGATGTCATGGGTTCCGTTGCCGTAGTGGAGATCGATGTCCACTATGAGGGCACTCTCGACCGTATCATGGGCGAGAAGGTTCTTGACGGCGAGCGCCATGTTGTTGAAGAAACAGAAACCGCCGTTAAAATCATGACCCGCATGATGTCCCGGCGGTCTGACGAGGGCAAAGCAGGGCTCTCTGAGCGCCGTCTCGGCGGCCATCATGGCGCCGCCTGCGGCAAGGATCGCCGTATCATAGACCTCCCTGGTGCGCTGGACGGTCTTGATAAGACTTTCGCTGTGGCACGATGCAAGGTCCGAAAGTGCACAGGGCTCGGGTTCGATGAACTCGGCTACGTCCTTGATCTTCGAGTGAATGAACTCCACCCGGTCAGGATTCTCGCAGTCCACGGTAGGATAGTCGGTGAGAAATTGAGGGCTGTATATGGTCTTTATCTTTTCCATGCTTCTTTTAATCACAAAGACGGTAGCAAGTCAATGAGGAAAAGACGGGTGATGGGGAACAGGGGACGGAGGTGGGAGGGAGGGGTCGAGATAGGACCTATTAGGAGAGAATAGGACCAATAAGACATATAGGACTTATTGGAGGCTTAGGACTTATAGGACGGAGGATGGGGCCTCTACTGCCGGTGGGCCGTGGTCTTATAGGTCCTATTTCGTCCTATAGGTCTCATATGTCCGATAGGTCCTATATCCTATTCGTCCTATATCTTCGCGAAGACTCCTTCTCCTCCCCCTTTCCCCTTCCTCAACCCTTTCCCTGCGCTCCCCATTCGTGGTATAGTCTTACCCTGTCATGAAACGTATAATCGTAGGCACCGCGGGGCATATCGACCATGGTAAGACGACCCTGATCAGGGCGCTCACGGGTATCGATTGTGATCGTCTCAAGGAGGAGAAGGAAAGAGGCATCACGACGGAGCTTGGTTTTGCGCACTGGCACCTTGCCGATGACCTGCTTGTCGGTATCGTCGATGTCCCGGGTCATGAAAGATTCGTGCGTCACATGGTGGCGGGCGCCTGGGGTATCGATACGGTGCTTCTTGTTGTTGCCGCCGATGAAGGGGTCATGCCGCAGACGCGGGAGCACCTGGACATATGTGAGATCCTGGGACTCACGAAGGGGATCGTTGTCATAACCAAGAAAGACCTTGTCGACAGGGAAATGCTCGAGCTGGTGGAGGAGGACATCAGGGATTTCCTCAAGGGAAGGGCGCTGGAGAACGCTCCCGTGGTGGCGGTATCCGCTACGACGGGGGAGAACCTCGATCTCCTGAAGGCCATGCTGCGTGACGTCTCAACCCGGATCGAGGAGAAATCGAGGGAGGGTATATTCCGGCTGCCCGTCGACAGGGTATTCACCCTTCGGGGGCTGGGCACCATCGTGACGGGGACCTGCATCTCAGGGTCTCTTGCCGTGGGGGAGGAAGTTGAGTTGTTCCCTTTCAGCAGGAAGGCCAGGGTGCGCAGCATACAGGCTTATCACGAGGATGTGAAAGAGGCCAGTGCCGGCCAGAGGATCGCCCTCAACCTTCAGGGGCTGGACAGGCAGGAGGTTGAAAGGGGAAGCATGGTGGCGCGGCCCGATACGCTACTGCTCACGTCTCGTATCGACGCCTCGCTGCGTCTTCTGAGGGTTCCCATTAAACCGATACGCCACGACAGTATACTACGCTTTCACATCGCTACGACACAGGAGGAGGCGCGCCTCGTTCTACTTGAAAGCGACCAGATAGAGCCGGGTCAGGAACTCTTCGTGCAGTTTGTCTTCAAGACACCCATCGTCGTTTTGCCCGGTGACAGGTTCATTCTGCGAGGCTCCTATGCCATCCAGACGGTGGGCGGGGGAAGGGTTCTCGACATCATGCCCGCCAGACATAAGAGAAAGACCGGTGATCTCGGAAGGGCGTACCGAATCCTCAGTGATGGGACGGACCTCGAGAAAACGGCGTATCATATACTGAAAGGCGGTTTTCAGGGGGTAAGGCAGCAGAGCCTGTCCATACTCACCGGAAAGGATACTCCATCCATGGAGAAGATCGGGGACGTGCTCCGGAAAGAGGCGGTCGCGGCCCTTGTCGGGAAGACATATGTGCATAAGGATTATTTTGGCGCTTACCAGGAGAAGATCGTGGCCTTCATCGGGGAGTATCACAAGGCAAATCCCTTGAAGATCGGCATCCCGAAGGAAGAGCTTCGCTCGCGCCTTCCCGCCGCCGATGTCCAGGTATTCCAGGCCGCCCTCGATGAATGTGTGGGCTCCGGCCTCATCGTCGTCGAAAAAGACCGCGTGAGGTCCCGGGACCACGCTGATAAGGGCGGCCAGACCGACGAATATGAAAAGCGCGTTCTCGATGCCCTCCTTGCGGCGGGATTCACCCCCCCGGGACTCAAAGACCTTGCGGGGATCGTGGGAGTCACGGAGAAGAACGTGCGGGAGCTTCTTGAACGCCTTGCTTTCAGGGGCGGTGTGGTGAAGGTGGGCCAGGACATGTATTTTCACAGGGACATGATCGAAGAGGCGAAGGACAAGGCCGCGAAGTATCTCCGCGATCACCAGGAAATGGGCCCCTCGGACTTCAAGTCGGAACTTAACCTCTCAAGGAAGTTCCTCATACCCCTCCTCGAATACCTCGACCAGATTAAACTCACGATCAGGAAGGGGGACAAGAGAGTGTTGAGGGGATAAGGACGTAAACGGGCGTACGGGTCTGCCCTCAAGGGCAAATGGGTCTGCGCTTCGCGCAAACGAGAAAACGAAACCGACGAAGCAGACCCTTCTCTACTGGTCTGTTTTCCCCGTGTGCCCGTTTGCGCGAAGCGCAGACCCGTACACGCGTATGCGATCACTTCGTTGTTGCCGTTGCCACCAGGGATGCTATCCAGCCCGTGCGGTTGCCGTAGAGGCTCACCTTGTACCACTTCATACCCGTGTTGTCGCTGCGTTCATCGAGGATGGGGAGTATTTCTCCCTGAACGATGGTGAGGATTCGCGGGGAGTCGATGTCCGGGCCGCTGCGGATGTTGGCGGCCGGTGCCCTGACAACGGCGACACGGTTCCCGGACGTTTCGTGTTTCTTCTTCATCTCTTCCTTGAATGCAGCTATGACGTCCTTTTCCGGGGTCGCGTCGGTGGAAGTCTGAGCGGATGCCTGCGCCTGGGATTTCACCTCGGCGACTTCCTGCTGATCCTTCGCCTGCGCGTTCTCGACGGCTGGCTCCTTTGGAACAACCTCCGGTTTCTGGACCTCTTTTATGATGACGGTGTTCTGCGGCTGCTTCGTGGCCAGGACAAAACGGTATCCTGCCGCCCCGATGAAGATGAAGAGCAGTATGAGCAGTGTTGTCAATACGGGTTTCAGATATTGACGCGAGTTCGAGTTGAAGAAGGCCGGGCTGGCGGTGTGTGAGACGTATTCCAGGGGAGGCGCCGGGTTGCGCGTCGTAGCGGCAGCGACCAGGTCGTTCGGCGCCTTCACGGTCTCCCTTGGTGCTTCCCCTCTGTCGGCAACGATGTAGGGCAGACTCTCTCCCCTTCCGCTCATGGAGTTGATGGCCTTGGAAACCTCCTTGAAACCTATCTTCCGGGTCTTGTCGTTATAGCCGTTGAGAAGGGCAAGGTCAGCCACAGCGATGATGGTCCGGGGAAGGCCCTTGGAATACTTGTGAATGATCTCTATGGCGTCCTCGGCAAATATCTCCCGGGCAACGTCGAGGCCGGCCTTGTTGAGGCGATACCTGATCAATTCCCGCGTCTCTTCGAACCTCAGCGGGGTGAAGTAGTAACGGACGGGAAGCCTCTGCCAGAATTCGGGCATCTCCTGCAGGGTGTCCCAGAGGGCCTTCTGGCCGGATAGGATGAACGTATGAAGGTACTCGTTGTTGTGGGTGAGGTTGATGAGTACCCGGAGTTCCTGGAGGACGCTGCGGGTCTCGCAGAGCATCTGTCCCTCATCGATCACGATGATGCTTTTGCCGCCCTCCTGTCGTGCCGCAATGAGGACGTCTTTGAGGGTCGTGAGATTCTTCAGTTTGTCGTTCGCGGGAGCCTCTCCGGTAATGAGGCCCGTGATCTGGCCGATCATCTGATCGCCTGTAAGTGTTGGGTGGTCGACAAAGGCGTACCGGAAATAGGAACCGTACTCGGCCTTCATCTCGTCGATCAATTTGAGAAGAATGGTGGTCTTGCCGAGTCCGGCGTCCTCGGAAGCAATGACTACGCCGCCCTTGTTCGTGCTTATGGCATACTTCAGACGCTCAAAACATTCGAAATACTGGCCCGTCACACACATCATATTTCCGTCGGGCGCCAGAAGGAACGGATGGTGGTCAAGACCCCAGTATCTGAGATACTCCTCGGTCATGGCTTGCATATCTTGCATGGTACGTAACCTATTTTAATAGCATCGCTTCTGTTATGAAAGACAATTCTTGATTTCTCAGGGATCTTCTCAACCGCCTTGCACGTTGGTCTGTGAAAAGTGGAGGCCCTCTTGTTGCCGATGTACTGCTTCTCCGTGTCCTGTTTCTTCTCCGACCATATCCCCTTGTCGTCAGCCTTTGCCTTCCTTTCGGCATCAAGGAGGGTGTCTCTGTACTTGATATTGGGACCAGCGACATCCGCCCGGGCGTACCCGTTCCTGATCAGGTCTGCGTTGACGAAGGTCTTCTTGACAAAGACGTAGGCCAGAAGGTTTCCCTTTTCGTCCTTCTTCTTCGTGTCGAATTCCAGTCTGACCTTCTTCATGAAGACAAGCCTCTTGTTGTAGGCGACGGCCTGCCTGGCATAGAACTCGGCTCCTTCCTTCCTGTTGAGTTCCGGGGTGGTCACTCCGATGTACCGGACGATCTCTCCCGTTTCGAGTTGAACAGTGTCGCCATTGATTATCTTCCTGACTACAGAGTCTCTGGCGAGAGCAACGCTTAAGGGGAGGACGAGCGCGACAAGCAGGACTGAGACGATGTATCTGATGAGCATATCGATGATGATTCTACACTATTTTATCGTGCCATTAAACAAAATACATGAAGGACAAAAAACCGCCCCCCTGACAACGGGGGGCGGTTCGCGCTATGCTGGATCAGATGTTAACCAACCTTGAAGATCATGGATGCGCCGGTGTCGCCGGCTGCGCAGCCTGCCCAGAGACAATAGCCGCCACCGATGAGGACCATCTCCTCGAGCATCTCGGCGATGATCCTGCCGGCCGTCGGGGCCTGGGGATGCCCGTAGATCAGGGATGAACCGTAGTTGTTCATCATCATGACGTCGATATTGAACTTCTTTGCGAAGTTGAGGTCATTCGTCGTGAAGGGGTTGTGGCTCTTGATGGCCTTCATGTCGGTGATCTTGAGGCCGGCATTGGCAAGGGCCATTTCAGCCGCCGGTACGGGTGCGGAAGCCATGAAGCCGGGGTTGACACGGGAGTAACCGTAGGAGACGACCTGGATCTCGACCTTGGGGTCGGCGCTCAACTCTTTTGCCTTCTCCCGGTTGGTCACGATGAAACCGACGTTCCCGTCCGCGGGGAATGTCTGGGCGCCAAAGCTGTGGATCCCGCCTTTTTCCGCGGGGCCGAGCTTCGCGAGGCCTTCGGCTGTCGTGGGGGTAACACCCTCATCAAGCTCGACCAGGATGCTTTTCTTCTTTGAGACCTTTACTTCCGCGGGGAACATGTATTTCTTCTGGAATTCCCTGTCATTTGCCTGTGACATCATGTACTGCTCATAACGCCGAAGCACGACTGCGTCGGACTGCTCCTTGGTGAATCCTTCCAGTTTGGCGACGTTCTCAGCCGTACCCACCATCTTTGTCGGCGGGGTGACGTTGGGGTCGCTGTTGAAGTTGTCCATCATCCAGTTCTCGTGCAGCAGTTCACCGCCGGGGCCCATGGGGTTCGGCCATACGGTGTGGGGTCCATTCGAACAGCGGTCGGACATGAGACCAAAACCGACATCATAGACACCGAGTTCGATGTCTTTCGCGAGCAGGTTCAAAATGGTGGTGGAAGTTGTGCACGCCTGGTTGACCATGAGACCGGGCACATTCTTCTTGTTGTCCGTCATCATACCCGCTGCCCAGTTATGGCTGTAGAACAGGTATTTGTGGGCGATAGAGGTCCCGTAATAGAGATAGTCGACGACCGTCGGATCGATCTTCTTCTTCTCCAGGAACCATCTTCTTGCAGTCTTTGCTCCGAGTTCAATCGGGTTCTCGTTCTGCATGCTTCCCTGCCAACGGGTGAATGGGGTTGAATAGTAGCCGTTGTAGGGGATATACACCTTCGAATAAGTCTTCATGAAGCTACCTCCTCCTAAATATTTTGATAAATCAGGGCGCTTTTCCGGCTCTTGTCAATCGTGAGACTGTTCGATCAGGCAGCGCGCCGGTTGATCCTGTTTGTACTGTTTCCTCCTGATTGAATATCGCTACGCCCGTTATTTTCCCTTATAATTGGGCTTTCTTTTCTCGACGAAAGCATTGATCCCTTCACGTCCGTCTTCGGATGTGAATGCTATTGAAAAAGAGTCCATTTCCAGCGTCAGCCCCGTTGCTATGTCGGTGTCCATACCGGTGTCGACACATTTCTTGATAAGTGCCAGGGCCGCCTTGGGCTTGGCGGCGAGCTTGGAGGCCCATTTCCTGGCCTCTTCCATCAGCTGATCCTTCGGCACGACCTTGTTGGCCAGACCAACCCTGTATGCCTCCTCGGCGTTCACGTTGTCGCCGAAGAAGAGCATCTCCTTGGCCTTGGGAAGCCCCACGAGCCGGGGAAGACGCTGAGTCGCGCCGGAGCCGGGCATTATGCCGAGGTTGATCTCGGGGACGCCGAATACCGTGTCTTCCGAGGCGATCCTGAAGTCGCAGCAGATCGCCACTTCGCACCCGCCGCCAAGGACCAGGCCGAAAACGGCGGCAATCGTGGGTTTTGCAATGGATGTCAGTTTGTCAAAGGTCTTCCTCGGAGCGGTCCAGAGGAAGTCGAGTGTTTCCACCGCGGATTTTCCCATGACATCTTTCACGTCGAGACCGGCCCCGAAAGCCTTGTCGCCGTTACCGGTGATGATGATGGCGCCGATAGAGCTGTCGTTCTCGAGGTCGACGATCGCGTCGTAGAGGTCGTAGTATGACTGGACACTCAAGGGGTTCACCGGAGGCCGGTTCAACTTGATGATCCCGACCGGTGCCTCCTTCTCAACTATAATAGTTTCGTAGGCCATGGGAGCCCTCCTTTATGAGTGTCTTACTTCGAGTAGTCGTACCAGCCTTTGCCGCTCTTGCGACCGAGGTTGCTTGATTTCACCAGGTTCTTGAGCGTGAGGGGCGGATCCCATTTCAGTTCCTTCGGCAGGTTGTCATAGAAATACTGCTGAACGTGGAGGTTGATGTCGAGTCCGGTGAGGTCCATCAGTTCGAAAGGCCCCATGGGATAGTTGAGGCCGAGCTTTGCTGCCTTGTCGATGTCTTCCTTGGAGGCAATGCCCTGCTCGTAGAGCTTGATGGCTTCGATGAAGTGGGGAACCATCAGCCTGTTGACGAGGAAACCGGGGATATCGACTTTAACCTCGACGGGTTCCTTGCCGAACTTTCTCGTAAGATCGATCGTTGCCGCGACGGTTGCGTCGCTTGTCTGGACGCCCCGGATTACCTCGACGAGCTTCATGAGCGGAACGGGGTTGAAGAAGTGCATGCCCACAACCTTGTCCGGTCTCTTTGTGGCGGTTGCCATCTCGGTGAGTGACATGGACGATGTGTTCGAGGAGAGGATGACGTCGGGTTTCGTAATCTCATCAAGTTCGGCGAATACCTTCTTCTTTATGTCCATTATCTCGACGACGACCTCGACGATGAAATCGGCATCCTTCATGGCTCCCATATCGGTGGTGCCCTTTATCCTGCCCATGATGGCTGCCTTGTCATCCGCGGACATCTTACCCTTCTCGACGGTCTTGGCCAGGAACTTGTCTATGTTCTTGATCCCGCCTTCAACGAATCTGTCTTCAATATCTCTCAGGATGACATTGTAGCCCGCCATCGAGGCAACCTGAGCGATACCATTCCCCATAACGCCGGCACCCAGAACTCCGATTGTCTTTATGTCCATACAGCCCCTCCTATAAAGTGATTTTTTGGAAAAATTAAAAAATTCACATGCCCATATATCTAACTATTATTGGACATGACGTGTCAACTGTTTTCGTCGCCTAAAGCCAATATTATTGCGGGGTATCGGGCCAATGGCCACTGACTGGAACGCTGCGGCGCCCGGCCCCCTGATACCGTTATTACCGGTTAGCCCGTTTTGCCCGCGAGATGGGCCACCCGGGTCTTGAGATTCAGCAGGTATGCCTCTTCCGGTTGCTTCGGTCCCGGGTTAGGGTCGTACTCCTCCTTTTTGATGCGTTCGACAACCCTCTCGATCGATTCCTTCTCTATCGCCAATAACTCCATGACCCGTCGGCGGAACGAGAAAGCTGCCTCGAGGGACGAATCGAAGAAGTCTCTAACATCACTGCCGGTATAAACGAAATGATGACCCTGGCAAAAGATGCTGGCGTCGAGCGCGGCGAGGCGTTTTAGAGACGTTATGTAAGCATCGAAGTCGACGAGGAACTCACTGACTATCTGCCCTGTCTGGCTGCGGCAGCCGGCCGATTCGGTGGCTACGAGGATCCCGCGGTCCGGGATGTAGTAGCTCAGCATGTCCCGCGTATGCCCGGGTGTGAAAAGGACCTGAACATGGAGGGAAGAGTTGACGGCAAAGACCTCCTCTTCTTCGAAAACACGGTCAATGGTGAAGGGCTCGAAGGAGGAGCGGAGAATGACATCCCCGTCTACATCGGGCGAAGCCTCGGCGAGCAGAGTAAAATTGCGGGAGAGAGAGGTCATGAGCTCGATGGCGTTGGGACGGCGGAGGATCTCGCTCGCCCGCTTCGAGGCGCATATCGTGATGCCCGGAAAGACCCTCTTGAAATATGACGCGGCCCCGCAGTGATCGTAGTGGACGTGAGTGAGGAAAAGGTGGGATGGGCTTTTTGAACCCGTGACCTTTCGGATGTCCCTGGCGTAGAAGGGACCCATGGCATAAAAACCGGCCTCGAACAGGATGGGAGTGGCGCCGTTCAGAAGGTAGGCAGGCGACCATGCGAACCCCGTCACATAGAAATCGCGGTCAACGTGTCCTGTCGTGCTGAGGATCATGCTTTTCTTCTTGCCATGTAACTGAACCAATTATATAAAACCCCGGGTTCTTATGCAAGGAATCTCATCGTCTTTCGGGGCACACAGCCCATTCCGGGGAAGGGGGGCCGCATCCTCGTTAACCGCCGTAAATCATTGGTAAACGTTTATCATATTCATCAGAATTAGCTTGACAGGCGAAAAGCCCTTTTGCTAAGATAGGTTTGCTAATTGTTTCACAACATTGCCCCACAAAATACCGCCAAAGAAAGGAGAGCAAAATATGGATTTCAAGATTTCCGATGAACTCGAATCAATGCGTAAGATGGCCTATGATTTTGCCGTAAAGAACATTAGACCGACGATGGAAGAAGATGAGAAAGAGCACAAATATCGTCCGGAACTCTTAAAGAAAATGGGCGATCAGGGCATGTTTGCCTGCCTCGCACCGGAGAAGTTCGGCGGCCTGGGACTTGAAGAGGGCAACATGGCTGCTACCCTCATGGCGATGGAAGTTGCTCGGGTCAGCCCGTCATGGGGTCTTCCCTTCAACCTTCAGATGAACGGTCCCCAGAACGTCCTGCTCAAGTTCGCCAGCGACGAGTTGAAGGAACAGTTCCTTCCCGGTCTCATTGCCGGAACGAACGGCGGCTGCTTCGCCATCACTGAGCCGAATTCAGGGTCTGACGTGGCCAGCATGAAGACGACAGCGACGGAAGTCGATGACGGCTTTATCCTCAATGGCTCCAAGACATGGATCTCGGGCGTTCCTTACTGCGGCTGCGGAGTAGTCTATGCAATGACGGACAAGGCGGCGAAGCACAAGGGCATGTCTGCGTTCTTCATCGATTTCAATACCCCCGGCGTGGTTCAGAGAGCTATCACCACGAAGCTCGGTCTCCACTGCGCACCGACAGGCGAGATCTTCTTCGAGGAAGCGAAGATTCCGAAGAGCGCCCTCGTCGGCAAACTGGGTCAGGGCTTCAACATATGTATGACGATGCTCAACTTCACCCGTCTTAGCTCAGCGGCAAGGGCTGTCGGTGTGGCGGAGAGCTGCATCGAAGAGGCCTGCAAGTATGCGAATGAAAGGGAGCAGTTCGGCCAGCCTATAGGCCAGTTCCAGATGGTTCAGGAGCAGATCGGCCGCATGTCCGTCGAGCACGACGCGTCGAAGCTTCTCGTCCTGAGGGCCGCATGGCAGAAAGACCAGGGAATGAACAACACCCTCGAGACATCCATGGCGAAGTACTATGCCGGTGAGTCGGCTAACTTCTGCGCCTCGGAAGCCGTGAAGATCTTCGGCTCCTACGGGTTCTCCTCCGAGTACCCTGTCGAGAGGTACCTGAGAGACGCCAAGTCCTATCAGATCGTCGAGGGAACGTCCAACGTCCAGAAGATGATCATCGCCCAGTTTGCTCTGGGATACAGAAAATAGTGTAGTTAGTCAATCCTGAAGGAGGTATGTGTATGGCTACGGAAGTAACATGTCCCATGGTTGGAAAGATCGTTAAGATTGATGTCAAAGTTGGCGACAAGGTGGCCGAGGACGATCAGGTTGCAATCCTCGAGGCAATGAAGATGGAAATGCCAATCGTCTCTCCGGCAGCCGGAACCGTCAAGGAGATCCTTGTTCAAGCCGGTCAGGAAGTGGAAGCGGATACGGTCATAGCAACTCTGGAATAGCACAAAACAAAAAGGGGGAGAAGCTTATGTTAGTTGCCGGGATAGATATAGGTTCGATTACAACTGAAGCTCTGCTTCTCGACAAGGATAAGGGAATATTGGGTTATACCATCCTTCAGACAGGCGCGGATTCCAAGAAGACGGCTGAGATGGCACTCGAGAAAGTGCTTGCCTATCCGGGCAAAAGCCCTTCAGATGTATCCTATATTGTAGCTACCGGCTGCGGCAGAAAAAGAGCGGCCTTTGCGAAACAGGCAGTTACGGAGATTACATGCATCGCGAGAGGCGTCAATCATCTTTTTCCGCAGGCGAGAACGATCATCGATATCGGAGGTCAGGATACGAAAGTCATCAGGATCGATGAAAAAGGCCGCGTCGTTGAGTTTGAAATGAACGATAAGTGCGCCGCCGGGACCGGAAGATTCATCGAGGTCATGGCCAAGGCGCTGAACGTCGAACTCGACAGGATCGGTGATATTTCACTGAAACACAAGAAAGAGGTGACCATCAGCAGTATATGCACGGTTTTTGCGGAGTCGGAGGTGATATCCCTCGTCAGCGAAGGCGAAGAGCTTGAGGATATCCTTTATGGCATCCATAAGGCCATCGCCGACAGAACGATGGGTCTCATCAACAGACTCGGCGGTATTCAGAACGATGTCATCATGGCGGGCGGGGTTGCCAAGAATATTGGAGTTGTAAAGGCCCTGGAAACGGCCCTCGGGACGCAGCTCAAGATCCACGTAGAGCCGCAGATCATCGGTTCCCTGGGCGCCGCCATCATAGCCATGGAGAAGTCAGCTTAGGACGAACTTCGAATTAGACGGAAAGAGGGGCCAGGGTGTCAGACTGGCCCCTTTGCTTGTCTCTGCTACGGATGCGCCTGCTCTATTGTGATACCCGGACGAGTCCCCTTTTTCTCAAAGAGATCTGGTGCAGGACAACGGGTATGAGCAACGCAATGGCAATGATGTCCGTGACGAAACGTGGTTCTATGAGGAGTATCGAGATAATGAAGAGAACCACCCGCTCCCATAGGGAAGTCCCTGTGAGAAGCCATCCGATAGTTGAGCATGACAATAGAAAGACACCCACCGAGGCCGTGAAAGTGACCCATATGATGTTTAGCACGCTTCCGGACATCAGGAGGGCGGGGTTGAAAACAAACATATAGGGTATGATGAAGGCCGCCAGACCTATGCGGCACGCGGTTACGGCCGTTTGCATGGGAGAACTTTTGGCAATAGCCGAGCCGGCGTAGGCGGCGAGGGCGACAGGAGGGGTGATCGCGGAAATGATGGCGAAATAGAAAACGAAGAGATGCGCGGAAAGAACTCCTATGCCGAGGTTCGTGAGAGCCGGGACGGCGAGGATCGCGCAGATGATATACGCAGCTGTCGTCGGCAGACCCATGCCGAGGATCAGGGACGCTATCATGGCGAAGAAGAGGGTAAGGTAAAGGTTGCCGTGGGCCAGGGCGATAATGGCCCCCGAGAATTTCAGGCCGAGTCCTGTGAGCGTGACTACGCCGACGACAATCCCGGCGGCGGCGCATGCCGCGACCACGCTCAGAGCGCTCTTGGCGCCTGCTTCCAGCGTTCTGATGAAGCCTTTGAGATCGAGACGCGTATCTTTCCTGATGGAGCTGAGGATGATGGACGAGATGATCGCCCAGAAGGCCGCGAAGGAAGGTGAGGTCAGTTGGACGGCCAGAAGGTAGATGAGGACGAGAGCGGAGATAGCAAGGTACCCGCGGCTCTTCAGGGTCCCGATGAAGGAGGGAACCTCGTCATCCCGGAGGCCTTGCAGACCCACCCTTTGAGCCTCTTTGTGAACGGAGGTGAAAAGGGCTATATAATAGAGCAGGCTTGGTATGATGGCGGCGATACAGATCTTGAGATAGCTTTCACCCGTCATTTCCGAGATGACGAACGCGGCTGCCCCCATGACCGGTGGGACGAGTTGGCCTCCACTTGAAGCCACGGCCTCGACGGAGGCGGCGAAATGAGGGGTATAGCCGGTCCGCTTCATGAGAGGGATCGTATAGGTGCCGGTGCCGACAACGTTCGCTACGGCACTTCCCGAGATGGTGCCGAAGAAGCTGCTGGAGATCACGGCCACCTTCGCCGGGCCTCCCCGCGCCCTTCCCGCTATGGAATTGGCAATGTTGATGAAGAAGTCCCCCGTCTTTGTGGCTTCGAGAAAGGCCCCGAATATGACAAAGAGGATGACGAAGGTCGCCGAGACTCCTATCGGCACCCCGTATATGCCTTCGAGCGTGGTGTACATGTGGGTGGATATCCGTTCGATATCGTAACCCCTGTGCGCTATGGCCTCGGGAAGATATGGACCGAAGTAGGCATAGAGGAGGAAGAGACCGGACACGATCACCAGCGCGAGCCCGATGACCCTCCGTGTCATCTCGAGCACCAGAAGGGTCGTCACGACACCGAAGACAACGTCGGGTGTTGTGGGAAGGCCGGCCCTGTCCACCAGGGCATCCATGTTCAGTATTATGTAAGCGCCGCTGACGAGACTCGCCAGCGCCAGCAGGATGTCAAAGGGGGTGATCTTCTTGCCCTTCAGCAAAGGATAGGACAAAAAGGTAATGAGGAAACCAAAGGTGAGGTGTACCACCCTTTGGGACCAGGGGTCGAGGCTGCCGAAACAGCCCGTGTACAGGTGGAAGAGAGACATACAAACGGCAAAGAGCGTTGCAGCGATAGCAATAGTTTTTCCCATTGTCATTTCCCTCGCGTATTCAAATAGAGTCTACGGACAGTAAAAGAGGAACCGGTCTTCTCCGGTTCCTCCCGCCTTTTACTCTTGAGACGCCACAGGCATTGTCTGGGCCGTCTACTTCACTACGCCAATTTCCTTGTAGTATTTCAAGGCCCCGGGATGTATGGGAATCGGGCTGTTCGTGGCCGACGCCTTTGGTGTGGTGTACTCTGCGATCTTATGCGTGTTGACAAGTGTCTTGTGGTTCTCAAAAACAGCCTTTGTGACCTGGTAAACCAGGTCCTCCGGGGTGTCTTTGTGGCAGACGACAGAGTTCCATACCGACACGGAAAGAACCTCTTCCGTCTGTCCTTTGTACGTGTTCTTTGGAAGGGTTATCCGTCCGTAGAACGGATAGGTTTTGACAACCTTGGCGACCTGTTCCTCCGTGAAGGGTATGAACCTCAGCTGGTGGGTTGTGGAAAGGTCGATTATCGATGATGTGGGAGGCGCCACGTCCCAGATACCCACGTCGATGATGCCGTCCTTCAGTTGTGTCGAGTTCTCGGAGAAGGAGAGCCTGTAGACCCTCATATCGGAATACTTTATCCCGAGCAAGGGCAGGATAAGGTTTGTCTTATACTCCGTTCCGCTTCCGGGAGCGCCCACGGAGACTTTCTTCCCCTTGAGGTCGGACAGCGTCTTCGCCGGGTACTTGTCCAGCGTAACGATGTGGAAAACGTGGGGATACATCTGGAATACCGTCCGAATCGAATCAATCTTGTGATCCTTGAACTTTCCCTCCCCCGTGTAGGCCTGATAAACAGTATCGTTCATGGCCAGGGCGAACGTCACGTCCTTCTTCCCGACGAGCCGGATGTTCTCAACGGATGCCCCCGTGACCTCTGCCGTGGCCTTAACGTTGGGAACCTTCTGGTTGATTATCTCGGCCAGGGTTCCACCATACGGGTAGTAAACCCCGCCGGTGCCGCCAGTAGCGACAACGATCCTTTTTGACTGCTGAGCATCAGCCTGTAGTGAGAGAACGAGCATGAACGCGAATGCGAGGACGACGAACATCGACCTTTTTCCCATAGCAACACCCCCTGGTCAACTTTTTGTGATGTGTGAATGTTTCCATGATATCCAGTTGCCATTTTCTTGTCAAACTAAAAATGGTAAAAATAGCTTGCGGTGATATGGCGGGGAGACAACTGCTTGATTCTAAGGGTCTTTCCGCACGGGAGGGCCAGAGAGTGTCCGGGGATTTGAACCCCTATCCACCGGCCTTTGTATCCTTAAGGCCAGAAACCGGTACAGCGGATGGTTTTCTATGCGAACGGTAAAATGGCTATCCCGTTCTTTCTTCAGGGCATCTACGGGGATTTCCTTGATGGTGAGTGTGAAGTTCCTGCCCTCAGTGCTGAAGATTCGGATCGCCGACCATGTACCGCGAGGGGCGGCATCGGCGACACCGTAGTATTCAAGGACCCCCTGGGAATCGGTAACTACTTTTATCAGGACAAACCGGTTTTCGTGGATATGGAGATGTTCCTCGACGGGCGCGTCGTACATGGAATTGATGTGTGATATCACCATGCGGTCGCCGTCCCTGACGGATGTCGCATGTACAACATCCCCGTCGTCGGTTCGGACGAGGACGCACCGGACATCTACCAGCATGAGGGCCGAGAGGCAAAGGAGAAAGGTACCGGAGAGAAAGACGAGGAGCAGGATCTTGCGGTGCCTGGTTCTCAAAGCGGAAGGCGGGCCAGCCGTATGGCATTTTGTGACAGGATGAGCTCCTTGTCGCGGTGAGCGAGCGAAAGCCCCGTGATCTTTGCCAGTTCACTTTTCATCGTGCCGAAGGGGACGTCGGAACCGAAGAGGACGCGTTCGGGACCTATGGTCCGGACGAATTCGAAGATCATATCCCTGGAGCCGAGGGCCGTATCGAAATACACGTTTTCGTTGTTCCTGAAGGCCTTCAGGAAATCAAGGGGGTAGCCACCGAGGAGCCCGAGGTGGGGGATGATGAGCGTGATCTCCGGGAACATGTCCGCAAAGGTTTTCGTGAATTTCAGTTCCTCCTCGAATATGACGGGCTTGCCCGTGCTCGCGATCCCTTGCACGAGGCCCGCCAGCGCGGGGTCTGCCAGGACGCTGTAGTTGGAGGCCGAGTCCTGCCAGCCCCGCATCCAGTGCCATTTGCCGCCGAAGTAGGCTCCGGGGATAGGATCGAACCCCTCGGTGTCGTAGTTCTCCCTGATGTAATGATAGGGAAAGAAGCTGTCGACGCGCCGGGACTCGTCGAGGATGCGCACATTGATCGCGTTGTTTTCGATTGCCGTCGAAGGGAAGGGTATGATAATAACGTAATCGACGCCCGATTCCTTTTGCTGGTGCAGGAGCTGACCGGTGGTCACGTCGATGCCCATCGAGGAGGAAGGACCCCAGTGCGAGTGACTGTCGATTATGAGATCGAAGTCCATGCGTGCATGATGATTACCACATGGGGTGGTCTTTGTAAATATCTATCGAGGAAGGAGAGGTGAGGTATAATGCCTGTGGCGCATACGCTGAAGACCCCGCTTTTGACGGTGGATGTCATCATACGGTTCCGGGGCGGGATCGTTCTCATCGAACGAAAGAACCCGCCGCCGGGATGGGCCTTGCCGGGGGGATTTGTCGACGTGGGGGAGTCCGTCGAGGAGGCGGCCGTGAGAGAGGCCCGGGAGGAGACGAATCTCGACGTCAGGCTCATCGAGCAGTTCCACGTCTATTCGGACCCGAGGCGAGACCCCAGGTTCCACACCGCGTCCGTTGTCTTCATAGGGGAGGGGACGGGTACCCTTGAAGGCCGTGATGATGCCCGCAGGGCAGCCGTATTCACGTTAACCGACCTGCCTGAGGTGATGGCCTTTGACCACGGACGCATCGTGAAAGACTATTACCGATACCAGGAAACCGGTTCCGGACCGAGCCTCCTGTGAGCAAGGGTCGGGAGCGCATCGGTGCCAGTATTCTATTGCAAAGTGGCGTTCTCTGTACTAACCTTGTATATTCTGAGCATCAGTCGCTGGTTCCCTTATGCGAGGCAGCGATATTATTTTGTCGAACGGGAGGCTTCATGAGGTCGGACAGGATGAAGAAGGGACTGCAGAAGGCACCGCACAGGAGCCTTTTCGGAGCCATGGGATACCTGAAGGAGGAACTCGACAGGCCCATCATCGGCATTGCCAGTTCCGCCAATGAGGTCATTCCCGGGCACATACATCTCGGAAGGATAGCGCAGGCCGTCAAGGACGGTGTCCGGATGGCCGGCGGAACTCCGATGGAGTTTTCGACGATAGGCATCTGCGACGGCATCGCAATGAACCACGAGGGCATGAAGTACTCCCTCGGGTCTCGTGAGCTTATCTGTGATTCCGTCGAGGTCATGGCGAAGGCATATCCCTTCGATGGACTTGTGCTGATCCCCAACTGCGACAAAATAATCCCGGGAATGATGATGGCGGCCATGCGCCTCAATATCCCGAGCATAATGGTCAGCGGCGGTCCGATGCTGGCGGGTCGTTTCAGGGGGAAACCGGTGGATCTCATATCCGTATTCGAAGGGGTGGGGAAGGTCGCCGGCGGTCTCATGGATGCGAAGGAGCTTGCCATGCTCGAAGAATGTGCCTGTCCGGGCGCGGGTTCGTGCAGCGGCATGTTCACGGCAAATTCGATGAACTGTCTCTCCGAGGCCCTGGGGATAGCACTCAGGGGAAATGGAACGATACCTGCCGTCCACGCGGCGAGGGTAAGGCTTGCCAAGGAAACGGGCATGGCCATCGTGGACCTCGTCAGGAAGGGGTTGAGACCGAGAGACATCATGACGCCCGATGCGTTCCGGAATGCCATTTCCGTGGACATGGCATTCGGAGGTTCATCGAACACGGCGCTCCACCTCCCTGCCATCGCGCATGAAGGCGGTTTTGAACTCCCTCTCACCCTTTTCGACGCCATATCGGAAAAGGTGCCTCATATCTGCAACATGAGCCCGGCGGGGCCTCATCATCTCGAGGACCTCGATGAAGCAGGCGGAGTCTACGCCATCATGAAGGAACTCTCCCGCAGGAACCTTATAAAGAAGTCCTGCCTCACCGTTTCAGGCAGAAAGGTCTCCGAAGTCCTCAAAAATGCGGACGCAACGGACAGGGATGTTATCCGCACAGCCGAGAACGCGTACCACGAGAAGGGCGGGCTTGCCGTGCTCACAGGCTCCCTGGCGCCCCAGGGGTCGATAGTGAAGCGCATCGGGGTCAGCGAAAGCATATGGCGTTTCGAGGGGAAGGCCCGGGTATTCGCAAGCGAGGAGGATGCCGGCAAGGCCATCATGGAAGGCAGGATATGGGCGGGTGATGCCGTTATCATCCGTTATGAGGGGCCGAAGGGTGGACCGGGCATGAGGGAAATGCTGACGCCGACGAGCATCCTGGCGGGCCGGGGGCTCGATACCGCCTGCGCCCTGATCACCGACGGGCGATTCTCGGGGGGCACCCGGGGGCTGTGCATCGGGCACGTGTCACCGGAAGCGGCCGAAGGCGGGCCTATCGCCCTTGTCAAAGATGGCGACATCATAGACATCGACCTCATGAGGAAGACCATCGATCTCAAGGTGGAGAAGGGCGAACTCGAGAAGCGAAGGAAGGCCTGGAAGAAGCCGAAACCGAAGATCACGGAGGGATACATGGCACGGTATGCCAGGATGGTCACCGGTGCCGCGGGCGGGGCCATTTTCAAACCCGACAACGACTGAGCATCACTGAAAGGTCTAATATAGTGGACAAACGTAAGCTTGGCAGAACAGGCGTCGAGGTGACCATCATGGGCCTCGGCGGGGAGGGGCTTCTTCGTTCTCATGGACGGGACAGGGAGGCGTATACCCTCGTCAACAAGGCGCTCGATCTGGGAGTTAACTACTTTGAATCCGCCCGCGCCTATGACGGCAGCGAGGAGTATTACGGCAAAGCGCTCAGGGAGCGCAGGAAGGACATCTTTCTGGCGGGCAAGTCCCATGCGAGGACAAAGCAAGGCGCCCTTGGGCATCTTCACGAGACACTGCGTAACCTAAAAACGGACCACCTGGACCTCTGGCAGATCCACGACGTCAGGACGATCGAGGATGTGGAGGCTATCTTCGCTGTCGGAGGCGCCATCGACGCCTTCGCGGAAGCGAAGCAGAAGGGTCTAGTGCGGTTCATCGGTGTCACCGGCCATCAAAGCCCGTCGGTGATCACGGAATGTCTCAGGCGCTTTGATTTTGATACCGTGCTTGTGCCCGTCAATCCCGCTGAGGCATCGCAGAGAGGTTTTCTGGAAGAGATACTGCCGCTGGCTAATGAGCGGAAGGTGGGTATCATCGGCATGAAGATATACATACGGGGATTCACGTCAAAGCTTACATTCTACACATCCATGGAGGCCTTCTTCCGCTATGCCCTGTCCCAGTCCGTCGCCACCGCCATTATCGGCTGCGACGACCTGGAACAGCTCGAACAGAACGTCTACTTTGCCCGCTCCTTCAAGCCGATGGACTGGGAAGAGCAGGACGGTTTCGTCGACGCCGTAGCGCCCCACGCCCGAGATCTTCTATATTACAGAGAACAAACAAGGTAATAGGTAATGGGGAACGGTTTTTCCCATAACCCATAACCGGTCTCTTTCCCCGCCCGTCCCCATTACTTCTCCCTTCTCACCGGCTGTGCCACGAAATGGCGCACTATGACGGATACATCTTCCTTCTGACAGGCGCGGACTGTGTCGACGACCCCGCCGTCGGAGACTGTGAACCGTTCCTGCTGGCGCATGTATTCCGCCCAGGATTGGACTATGAAGGACTCAATGAACCGGTATTCCGACCCCGCTTCCCTGAACAGGTTCCAGCGGAAGGCGCCGTCGCGCATCCGTATTGTCTTCAGAGAGCCCATGGCGGAAAGAAAGGCGCCGAGGTGGTCCGGGTCGATGGAGTATTCGGCAACGACGAGGATCGGACCCCCGTGAATGTCCGGTTCCATCCCACCCGGAAACTGGGGCCAGTGTTCGGACGGTGTGAGGTCCACCCCGTGCGGCTCCAACAGGGTCCTCCGGGAGGTAACGAGGAGTCCGGCGGCCGTCGCCAGGGAGGTAAGAACAAGGGTTTCGGTGATGCCCATCCAGGATGCCAGGAATCCCCAGAGTGCGCTGCCGATGGCGAAGGGACCGAAGAAGGCAAGCATGAAGACGGACATGACGCGGCCCCTGACCCAGGAAGGGATGATGGAGAGGATTGCCGTGTTGTAGGTGGATATGATGGCGAGCCAGGCGATGCCGCCGGCCAGAAGGGCACCACCGGTGAGATAGAATGTGCCCGAAAAGGAAAGGACGCCTATGGCCGCCGCAAAGAGAAGCGTGGCAAGGTTGGCGAGAGACTTGAATCTTAGCAGTTGCCCGGCGCGGGGAACAAGGATGGCTCCCAGAAGCCCCCCAATGCCGAAGAAACACAGGAGCAAACCGAAGCCTGAAGGGTTGAGATCGAGGCGGACGCGGGCTATTATGGGGAGGAATGTCCACAGTGAACTTCCGAAGAAAGAAAAAACCCCCATGCGAATGAGAACCGTCTTGACCTGGGGAACGTTTCTCACGTAGCGGACCCCGGTTCTTATGGCGCCCGTAAAGCGCTCCGCAGGCAGAGTCTGTTCCAGGGGCCGGTATCTCCAGGACACCAGCGCGAGGACGACCCCCATGAAGGACAATGCATTGACGAAGAAGACCGAGGCGGGGCCAAGGAGGGCCAGAAGCAGGCCGCCCAGGACGGGCCCGGCGACGCGTGCGACGTTGAAGGCAACCGAACCCAGGGTGACGGCCGACTGGAGATGCTCGCGAGAGACCAGTTCGGGGATGATCGATTGCCAGGTGGGGGCATTGACGGCCGCCGCCACGCCCAGCGCGAAGGTGAGGATTAGTATCGTGCCGGGAGTTACAAGCCGGGCCAGCGTCAGGACAGCGAGGGTCAGGGCGGCTGAGAGCATTACAACCTGCGCCGCGATCAGCAGTTTCCTTCTGTCGATTATGTCGGCGAGGGCACCGGCGGGCAGGGCAAGAAGAAAGAAGGGGAGGGTCATGGAAGTTTGCAGCATGGCGACCATGAAGGGAGATACCGTCATTGACGTCATGAGCCACGCCGTACCCGTTTCGTGCATCCATGACCCGACGAGGGAGACCATGTTGGCGATCCACAGCGTCCTGAAGAGAGGCCCTTTGAGGGCGCTCCAGATGTTCTTCTGTTGGGTGTTCTCTGCCATGAGATGAGCCGGGTGTTATCGGGAAGGGCGACCTGGTCCCTTCAGGACGGTTCTCCTTCCACGCCGCTTACCCCTAGAAATAGAACTTCAGGAAGGGCAGGGCCTTGTTTGAATTGTACTCTTCCTTGCTGATCTTGGAATCGCGATTGAAATCGATCTGATCGCGCCTTTGGATCGCGGCCCTGTAGAATTCATCGGAGGTGACGAAGCCATCGCTGTTCCTGTCCATGAACTTGAACTCTTTCACCGCGTCAGGGGTTCCTTTCGCCGAGAATTCCTTCACGTCGATCTTGCCGTCGCTATTCTTATCGTACTCTTTAAATTTCGATCTTACTGCGGATTCAAATTCGTCGGCAGCGATCACGCCGTTGCCGTCCTTGTCCGCCTTGCTGAAGCTATCGGGGCCGGCATACACGTTCCACGCAAGGAACACCACGGCGGCGAACAGCAGTGCCAGTATTATCGTCTTCTTCATACAACCTCCCTGACTCTACTGTAAATAACCTGCCGGGACATGAAAATGCAAAGGAAAAAAATGGGAAGGGCTACAATTATGTGCTAATATTAAACCCAAAAAATCCAGTATACAGAGGAATGCGTGGACGGCAAGATCATTGATGAGATACGAGGGATCGTCGGAAAAGAGAATGCAATAGACTCCCTGGAGGAGCGGCAGTGTTATTCGTACGATGCAAGGACCGATGGGATCATCCCGGACCTCGTCGTGTTCCCTTCCTCGTCGGAAGAGGTCTCGCGCATCATGAAGCTTGCGAACCGCCATGGTTTTCCCGTTATCCCGAGAGGGCAGGGCACGGGTTTGACGGGTGGGTCCATACCTGTCGTGGAGGGTGTCGTTCTTGTTTTTACAAGAATGAACAGGATCCTTGAGATAGACACGGAGAACCTCATAGCCGTTGTGGAGCCGGGCGTGATCACCTTTAACCTTCAGCAGGAAGCGGCAAGGCACGGTCTTTTCTATCCGCCGGACCCTGCATCGTACAAATACTCAAGTATGGGCGGGAACGTCGCCGAGTGTGCGGGTGGGCCGAATTCACTGAAATACGGAGTGACACGGGATTACGTCATAGGCCTTGAAGTGGTGACCGCCACGGGAGAGATTCTCAATACCGGTGTCCGGACGATGAAAGGGGTTGTGGGTTACGATCTGACGCGTCTTTTCGTGGGGAGCGAGGGCACTCTGGGACTCGTCACGAAGATCACCGTAAAGCTCATACCCCTTCCTGAAGCAAAGGCGACGATCCTTGCCCTCTTCAACGAGGTGGAAGACGCTGCACGCGCTGTCTCGGCCATCATTGCGGACAAGATTATCCCCTCCACCATAGAGTTCATGGACAGGGCATCCATCCGGTGCAGTGAAAAGGCCTCTCCCATGGGCATACCCGAGGAGATCGGAGGCCTGCTTCTTATTGAGGTCGATGGCAATGAAGAGGCGGTGGAGCCGCAGGTTGAAAAGGTAAGGAAGATCCTCATTGCTCAGAAGGTCGTCAGATGCGATGTGACCCGGGACCCGGCTGAGGCCGATAAACTCTGGCAGGCGCGGCGTGTTCTCTCGCAGGCCACCTACAACCTCAACCCCGTGAAGATAGCGGAAGATGTCGTGGTGCCACGCTCGCATATTCCCGCATTGATCCGGGCGTTGGAAGCCCTTGAAAAGAAATACGGGATTCCCATTCTGAGCTTCGGCCATGCCGGTGACGGCAATTTCCATGTGAGCATCATGATAAAGGACACTCCCGAAGACCGCCACAAGGCGGAAGAGGCGGTCAAGGAGATCTTCGCGGAGACCGTCCGTCTTGGCGGCACGCTCTCGGGCGAGCACGGGATCGGCACATCCAAGTCAGCCTACCTCGACATGGAGCTCTCACCACAGGTGATAGCCGCCATGAAATCGATCAAGACCCTCTTCGACCCCAACAACATCCTCAATCCGGGGAAGATATTTGGATGAGGCGGGTAACAGGTAACAGGTAACAGGGGTGGGTGCTTGTGACTTATTCCTCGTCCGGTTCCGGGAGGATTTCGGAGATCTGGCGGTACTCGCTCATGACCTTCCTTGTGAAGGAGGTTGTTTTGGCCTTTTCTTCACTGACAGGTTTCTTCACCTTGCCGGGACCGGCGTTGTAAGCATGGAGGGCGGATACTATGTTGTCGAACATGCCGCGAAGCTTGGAAAGGTAGCTCACGCCGATCTGTATGTTCTTTTCAGGCTCGTGAAGGCATTTCGCGCCCTTGACCTCCACTCCTGATTCCCGTGCTATAATGCGCGCGGAAGCGGGTTGTATCTGCATGAGTCCCCGGGCACCGCGCCGGGAGACGGCATCATTCCGGAAATTGCTCTCAACCTTCATGATCGCGAGAATAAGACGGTAATCGAGGTCATATTTCTTCGATTCCTCGTAAACGCTGCTGGCGATTACCCGTATCTTGTCGTCCGGTACGCCCGGTTTACGCTCTTTCAGAAAGGCGATGGTTTTGTCGATGATCGCCGTCCTCTCTGCCCCTTCGTCCTCGAGGAGAATACCCGTGGACGAGAAGGTGTTCGTTGCGAAAATGGCTGCGGCAAAGAAAATCGTTATGAGAATAATATATGATCGCTTACAAAGCTGCATGGGTGTTTTTATAGCCCAGGTCGGTAGTACATGTCAACCCATTTTCTGCTCAATATGGCATATAACTATTGGAAAGAATGGAGTTATGGCGAAAAAAGGCACGGGCGCTTAATTGCAGGTTTTATGGTAACGGCCTTACACCTGATGTTTGACATGGCTCCGGTGATTTGTTAGAGATGTTGGATGACGAGGGGGCTATCCTTCCCGGCCGGTTTGGCGACAACAGCAATGGGGATATTGCCCCACGACGATGTCGACCAGGCGCTCGAACTCGCATTGTCGCTCGATATCCCTTTCTGGCCGCAGCTCCCGAAGCTCTCCTTTTACGAGGATATGTACGTGCAGGCACTGGAGAGGTTTCCCGGAGTGGTCTTCGACGAAGGGGCCGCCAGGTGCTACATCGATACCGCGCGGTTCTACCGGGAACTGGATGACTTCTTCGCCCATGAGGGTGACATGGGACATTTCGTGCTCTCCGACAGTCATTCGCTCGTCTACCGCCGGTTCCTCAACCGTGACCTTTCGCGGTTCGCGGCCGTCCACGGGCAGGTCATAAGCCCCGTCAGTCTGACACTGAAGATTGTGGATGAGAATGGAAGGCCGATAGTTTATAATGATGACATACGTACCGTCGCGTTCTCGTTCATCCAGAAGAGGCTCAACGCCCAGTACAGGGAGCTTGCGGCGAGGAACGAGCGCGCCTTTGTCTGGATCGATGACCCCGGTCTGGAGTTTATCTTCAACGCCATGAGCGGTTATGACCACGTTAAGGCACGGGATGAGATGTATGAGTTCTACGAAGGTGTCGAGGGCCCGCGGGGTCTGCATCTGTGCGGAAATCCGGACTGGGACTTTCTTCTTTCTCTTAACATCGGCATCATTTCGTTGAATGCCTATGGCTTTGGTGATATTTTCGTTAATTATGACAGGGTGAAGGACTTTATAAGGGGGGGCGGGACGGTAAGCTGGGGCATCGTGCCTACGTACGAAGAGGAGTTTGCCAGAGAAAATGCGGGGACCATGGCGGACAGGCTCGTGGCGATGTGGAAACCGCTCACGAAAAGAGGGCTGACACCATCGGAGATCGCCGAGGGGAGCCTCCTTGCTCCCGCCACCTGTAATCTCCTCAATCCTGACCGGACCGAGACGGTCGGGCGGGCCTTCCGCCTGCTCGGTGAGCTATCTCAGCGCCTGAAGGAAAGGTATATTTCATGAAGACGGTCCATATCGTTTGTAAACGAGAGAAGAAGGATGCCCTGGAGATCGCCCGCGAGATCATACAGCGTTTCGGCGACAGGAGTGATATTGTGGTTGAGGAAGAGGCCGCGGCGCGGATGGGGTATGGTGAGACCTTCGAGATGGAACACGTCGGCGAAGGGGCCGACCTCATAGTCGTCCTCGGGGGGGACGGCACCCTCCTCTCCGTTTCACGCCATGGCAAGGGCCACGAGGTCCCCATCATAGGGGTCAATCTCGGAAGCCTCGGTTTTCTCACGGAGACGTCCACGGAAGAGTTCGCTGTCACGCTCGATAAGGTCCTGAAGGGAGATTTCAGCATTTCGAAGCGAATCATGCTCGATGTGAGGGTCAACCGGGAAGGCGATCCCATCTTCGACATCACCATCCTCAACGATGCTGTCATCACCAAGGACGCACTGGCGCGGATCATCGATATCGAGACATACGTGAACGAGGAGTACCTCACGACGTACAAGGCGGACGGCCTCATAGTCTCGACGCCCACGGGGGCGACGGGCTATTCCATGGCCGCCGGGGGGCCTCTCATCTACCCGTCGCTGACGAACCTCATCGTTACCCCCATCTGTCCTCACACCCTGACAAACCGGCCCATAATCCTGCCGGAATCCGTCGTGATACGGGCCGTTCTGAAGTCGAGGGATGAAAAGGTCATATTGACCCTCGACGGCCAGGTTGGTTTCCCGCTCGAATATGCGGACGAGGTCACGGTGAAGAAGTCGAGCCATGCCGTGCACCTCGTCAAGTCCTCTTCGCGAGGTTACTTTGAGATATTGCGGACGAAGCTGAAATGGGGTGAACGATAGAGGATGCTGACCTATCTGGGCGTCAAGGGCTTTGCCATCATAGACGAGCTCAGGATCGAGTTCGGGGACGGGTTCAATGTCATAACGGGCGAAACGGGCGCGGGCAAGTCCATAGTCATCAATGCCCTGGCCACGCTCATGAACGCGAAGTCGGCCCCCGACGCCGTCAGGTCAAGCTCCGCTCAGGCCGAAGTGGTGGGGCACTTCATGAGCGGCGATGAAGAATACATCCTGAAGAGGGTGATCGGAAATTCAGGCAGGTCCCGGGCGTTTCTGAACGAGGAGCCTATAACCCTCGCACGGATGGAGGCGCTGGGAGGAACCCTCATAAGCGTTTACGGGCAGAACGAGTTCCAGCACCTCCTGGAGAAGGAGAATTACACGGGGATCGTGGACAACCTCCTCGGGCTGGGCCGGGAACGGGAAATGCTTTCCGGGAAGGTCGAAGAGCTGAGGAAGATGAATGCCGAGCTTGCCGCCAGGAAGAGGGAGGCTGAGGGAAAAGACAGTGAGATGAGGCTTCTCGAATTTCAGGTGGAGGAGATAGAGAAGAAGAACATCGCCGGGAACGAGGAAGAGACCCTCAAGGAACGTCTCAAGGTGCTCAAGGGGGCCGAAAAGATCAGGAAGGTCTTCGAAGAGATGACGGAGGGTCTTCAGGGGTCCGAGCAGTCGGCCCAGACTCTTCTCAAGAGATACTCGGCGATGCTCAGGGCCCTCGGTCCCATCGAGGCCATGGAGGCATTGAAGAAGAGGGTGGACAGCGTATCGTACGAGATCGAGGACCTTCTTCTGGAGATGCACGCGATAGAGAGAACACTTTTCTTCGACGAAGAGGAGATGATGCGCGTCGAGGACAGACTGTCTGAGATATTCAGGCTCAAGGACAAGTATGGGAACAGCTGCGAAGAGATAGAGGCCTTCCGCCTGAATGCGAAGGAGAGGCTTTCCTATCTCACGGGACTCACGGGGGATATCGATGCCCTCGAGAAAGAAAGGAACCGTCTCGCTGCGGAGGTGGAGGAGATGTCGTCAATGCTCTCGGCGAAGCGCAGGAAGGGTGCGCCCGGGATCGAGAAGACGATCGTCGAGGAGCTGGGGTTCCTGTCGATGAAAGGACTTCAGTTCCATGTGGTCATAACGGACAGGGGACATGTCGAACGGGACGGACAGGACGAGATCGAACTCGTTATCTCGACAAACCCCGGCGAACCCCTGAAACCTTTGCGGAAGATAGCCTCCGGCGGCGAGCTGTCGAGGATCATGCTTGCCATCAAGAAGGTCATCGGAGGAGAGGAGGAGAAAGCCCTCATCTTCGACGAGGTCGACGCCGGCATCGGCGGGAGGGTCGCGGACATGGTGGGACGAAGACTGAAGGACCTCTCCGCCGCGCAGCAGGTCCTGTGTATAACACACCTTCCCCAGATAGCGGCTTATGGAGACAGGCACTATCTTGTGGAAAAGCAGGTGAAGGACGGACGGACCACGACGGCCATACGTGAGCTGACCGCCGAGGAACGGGTGGAGGAACTCGCAAGAATGCTTGGCGGGGCGACGATAACGGAGACGACGATAAAGAGAGCGCGGGAGATGCTTCAGTCATGATCAGAAAAGCAAAAGTGGAAGACGTAAAGAAGATACACCAGTTGATCAACCAATCCGCGTCACGGGGCGAGATGCTGCCGAGGTCCCTCGGGGAGCTCTATGACAATCTGAGGGACTATTTTGTCCATATCCATGATGGAATAGTCACGGGGACAGGAGCCCTGCACATATGCTGGGAGAATCTGGCCGAGGTCCGTTCGCTCTGTGTTGGCGAGGTGGCCCGCGGAAGGGGTGTGGGAAGGGCGCTTGTCGAGGCCTGCGTGGAAGAGGCGAAGACCTACGACATACACAAGCTCTTTCTCCTTACCTACCAGGTGGAGTTCTTCCTCAAGTGCGGGTTTACGATCACTGACAAGAAGGTCTTCCCCCAGAAGATCTGGTCCGACTGCATCAAATGTGCCAAGTTCCCCGAATGTGACGAAACGGCAATGATAAGGGAGATATGAAAGACGGCTTGAATGGCTTGATCCGCTTGAATCGTTTGAACGTCAAAGGCACATGCCAGACTTCATCAGCCGTCATTCCGGCGAGCGTCATGCTTCGTTGCCGTCATTCCGGCGAAGGCCGGAATCCAGGAAAGATGGGGCTCCAGTTCAGGCTCTGCATAGCCGATATTGCCTGGGATAAAGAGAAACACTGGGACAGATGGTAAGCGACAGATTCGCTAAGGGAGTATTAATGAAGGATGTATTAGATAGAGCGGCCAGTATTTTCGATCACGCTGAGGTTTTCTATCTCAATGAGAAGGGAAAGAAGATCGAGGCCAGGGATGGGGAGATCTGTGCCGCCGAGTTCAAGGAAGAGGAAGGATACGCCCTTCGCGCCATCAAGAACGCCAGGCCGGCCTTCGCCTACACCTACGATCGTACCGACCCGGCCGGGAAGCTTATAGCGAATGTGGAAGCCCTGCTCCCTGTTATGGAGGAGGATGAACACAGTGTTTTCGCTCCCGCCTGCGGGGGATATCCCGTCGCCCGGCTGTACGATGCCGCCGGGATATCCGTGAGCGACGACGAGAAGAAGGCGATGCTCATGGCCATGGAGAAGGCGGTCAGGGAGCACGACGGCAGGATAACGGCTGTCAGGAACTGCGAATTCCATGAGGTGGAGCTTGAGGCGGCTCTCGGGAATTCGAACGGTGTCCTGGTGCAGGGGAAGAAGACCCTTTTTGTCTGGTCGGCCATGGCCGTGGCCCGGCAGGGGGATGACGAGGTTTCCTGGTATGACTGGCGCTGGTCGGACGAACTCACGGGGATCGACCCGGTCCGGATGGGTCTCGACATCGCGGAAAAGGTCGTCTCCATGCTGTCGGCGAAGCAGATATCCACGGGCTCATATGAGGGGATACTGACGCCTCGTGCGGCGTCGGACCTGCTCGGCATCCTGTCGGAATCCTTCCTTGCGGAGAACCTGTACAAGGACAAGACGCAGTTAAAGGGAAAAGAAGGTGAGCTGTGTTTCGCGAAGGGCCTTAAGATAGTGGATTCAGGAATGGCCGGTCCCGACGCCTTCGTCTTCGACGGAGAAGGTTCTCCCTCCCTTGAGAACACTGTTGTAGACGACGGGGTATTTCGGACATTTCTCTATGATACCTATTTCGCGAAAAAGCTGGGAAGGGTCTCGACGGGCAACAGCGTGAGGGGCGGACTCAAGAGCCCTCCGAAATGCGGTACCCGGGGAATGTACGTCGCGAAAGGTGTCAGGGACATACTGGCCTCCATGACGGCCGGCATCGTGATAGAGGACCTCATGGGAACCCACACAGCGAACACCGTAACGGGCGATTTCTCCGTGGGCTGCCTGGGTTACATCTACAGGAACGGTACAAAGGAGCCCTTCCAGGGCGTCATGTTCTCGGGAAACGTCTTCGATATCTTCAGGAACATCAAGGAAGCAGGCACCGACCTGACCTTCTACGGCCCCGTCGGCTCGCCTTCGATCTACGTGGAGGGGCTGAAGATAAGCGGAACGTGAGAAGACAGGTCATAGGTGATGGGTCATGGGGAATGGGAAGGCCCCGATCACCTATCACCTATGACCGATGACCAGCATCTTTTTCCTGTTACAAAACCCTTGACATATGGGTCTGCAATTGAGAAGATGTGTCTGTTCAGGGGTTGAACAAATCAATAATCCGACCAATCCATCGTAGAAGTTTCAACCACCATGGCGGTAGCCTGCCCGGACATCGTACCATGAACGAGGCACAATTCAAGACGCTTCGCGAACTCTCCGGTGAAGGAGAGATCTCGCAGCGCGATCTTTCGAGACGGATAGGACTGAGTCTTGGAAGTGTGAATTTCATACTCAAGGAGCTCATAAAGAAAGGATTCGTGAAGGCGCAGCGCTTCAAGAATTCCAACAACAAGGCCGCCTACATCTATGTTCTTACGCCTCAGGGTATAAACGAGCGCGTGAAGCAGACGCAGTACTTCCTGCAGTTGAAGATGAAGGAATACGAACGGTTGCAGAAGGAGATCGAGGAACTCAGGATCGAGAACACCATCAATGAATTGAAGGAGCCGAATGGTGAATAACTCAAAGAATGTCCCTTATTACGCATTTGGAGAGGGTTCTACGGGCGGGCTTGGCACCCTGCTGGCGGAACGAGCGAAGAGTCATGGCGGCCACCGCATTTTCTTTGTGGACCATTTCTTTGAGGGACGGCCCTTGGCCCGGGACCTTCCCGTTGAGGAGGGCGATACCGTATTCTTTGTTTCCACCGTCGATGAGCCGACAACGGATGGCATCAATGAATACTGTTCCGCCATAACAGGGAAGAATCGCGTGCCTCCCTCGGCTATCGTGGGAATCGGCGGGGGTTGTACCCTGGACACGGCAAAGGCGGTCTCGAACCTCCTGACAAACGGGGGAAAGGCAGAGGACTACCAGGGGTGGGACCTCGTGAGGGTACCGGGCGTTTACAAGGTCGGCGTACCCACCATTTCGGGCACCGGGGCGGAATCTTCGCGGACGTGTGTGCTGACCAATCGACGGAAGAACCTGAAACTCGGCATGAACAGCGAACACACCATTTTTGATCAGTTGATACTCGATCCCGCTCTGCCCGTCACGGTACCCAGAAACCAGTATTTCTATACCGGAATGGACACATATATCCATTGTATTGAGTCGTTGAACGGAAGTCACCGGCATGCCGTGGGGGACGCCTTTTCTCGCGAGGCCCTCTCCCTGAGCAGGGAGGTCTTCGGTTCCGCGGACATGCAGAACCGGGCGAATGCGGAGAAGCTCATGGTGGCCTCGTACCTGGGAGGATGTGCCATAGCCAACAGCTATGTCGGTGTCGTTCATCCGCTTTCTGCAGGTCTGAGCACGGTCTTGAAGATCCATCACGGTCTTGCCAACTGTCTTGTCATGAACGTGATGGAGGATTTCTACCCAAAGGAGACGGAGGAGTTTCATCGTTACATGAAGGATCAGGGTGTTGACCTGCCGTCAGGCGTGACGGCAAACCTGGACGATGAGGGTTTCGCCAGACTCTATGAATCCAGCATCATCCACGAGAAGCCGCTTGTCAATGCCCTGGGCGCGGAATACAGGGCGATTCTGACACGGGAAAGGGCGTCGGAGATCTTCAGGAGGATATGACGGGACCCATGGATTTCAAGATCAGGTTCAGCGGCAAGGGGCACGACTATACCCCGGAAGAGATCGATACCGTCGTTCATGCAATGAGAACGGCGGAACCTTACACGCAGGGCGAGTATCAGAAGGCCTTCGAACAGAAGTTCGGCGCCTACATCGGAAGCGGGTATTCCTTCGCGGTCAACAGCGCCACCTCCGCCCTGGAGCTTGCAGCGCAGGTTTGTCAGTTCCGGCCCGGGGACGAGGTCATCATACCGTCGCACACATTCACCTCGAGCGCTTACCCCTTTGCCAAGAAAGGCGCCAGGATAGTCTGGTCCGATATTGACCTCAAGACGAGGGTCGTCACAGCCGAGACGATAAGAGCCCGGATCAGCGAGAGGACACGGGCCATCGTGGTCGTTCATCTCTATGGCTATGCCGCCGGGATGAGCGAAATTATCGATCTTGCCCGTCAGAGGGGTATCCTGGTCATCGAGGATGTGGCGCAGTCCATGGGTACGTCCGTGGATGGCAGGAAATCGGGTACATTCGGGGATATAGGCGTCTTTTCCCTTCATTCCCACAAGAATATAACGACCCTGGGGGAGGGTGGTGTCATCACCGTGAAGGATCCCGGGATGGCAGCCGTGATCCCCATGCTGCGACACAACGGGCATTGTCCTTTCCCTTACGAGAGGGACCATTACTGGATACCGGCGATGGGCAATGTGGACCTTCCTGTTCTCAACGGCGGCGAGCTGATGCCGAACAACTTTTGCATGGGTGAGGTGGAATGTGCCCTGGGCGCGAAGCTGCTCGACAGGCTCGACCGGATGAACCTGGAGAAGCGCACGAGGGCCCTCTATTTCATCGACGCCCTGAGGCGGTACGACAGCCTGGAGTTCCACCGGGTGGAAACCGACCGCCATAACTATCACCTTCTGGCAGCGCGTGTCACCAACGGGAGGCGCGACGAGATGATGAGCTTCATGGCATATGAAAAGAAGATCCAGTGCGTTGTCCAGTACTATCCGTTGAACCGGTATCCGTTGTACCGGAAGCTGGGGTTCGGTGAGGCTGCCTGTCCCAATGCGGACACATTCTTTGATAATATGATCTCCTTTCCTTTTCATCACTGGATGCCGGACGACGATTTCGAGTATTTGCTGGAATCCACGAAAGAAACGCTGGAAAGGTTCTCCTGATGCCGGAAGCCTTCGAAAACATGGGAGACGGTCACGGACCGGCGGTAGTCATTCCCGCCGTGAAGAAGAACGTCGCCTTTCCCGATGACCTGGTGAAGAAACTGTCGGGGACAAGCCTGATACAACGCGCCATCGATGTCGCGGCCCAGGCCTTCTCTGTTTCGGGAACGTATGTATTGACGGACTCGGAAGAGATAGACCTGATATGCAGACGCAACAACGTCACCTGCCTGTATGACAGGGCCCTGCGGCTCGACCCGGAGAACTATCTGGGCAGTATCAGGCCTTATATCCTGCCCCTGGCCGGGGGCTGGCAGGACATCATGATACTGTCGCCATACGTCCCTCTCATCAAGGCGAATGAACTGCGCGAGGCGTATCGTCACTACCACGACAGGGGGGCGGAGCTTCTGGTGCCCGTGAACCGCGATCTGCATCGCCCGTACGCGCCCTGGAAGAGGGAAGTGCACCATATGTTGTATGATGTCGCCGAGACGGAACTGGCCACTGAGCTGAGGGCCTTCAGCATATTCAAGAGCCGTCTCCTCGAGGAGCCCGCCGGGTACCTGGTGGAGCCCGTGGCGTACCCGCTCAGCGGACGGATGATCGAGGTGCGAGGTTACGAGGACTGGTGGTTGTGCGAGAAGCTCCTTAACCGCCGGAGGATAGTATTTCGCGTAATCGGCCACAGGATGGTGGGCATGGGTCATATCTACCGCTGTCTGGCGTTGGCCCACGAGATCACTGACCACGAGATACGTTTTGTCTGTGATACCCATAGCGGTGTGGCCGCCAACAAGCTGGCGGGTTATGACTACTGGCTGGGCGTCTATGAGCCTGATGAGATCGAGGATGCCATCATCTCCCTGGAACCCGACCTTGTCATCAATGACATGCTGGACACTTCCCGGGAGTACGTTCGCCGTCTGAGAGACGGAGGCGTTCGTGTCGTCAATCTTGAGGACCTTGGCACCGGAGCCGTGGAGGCCGATCTGACGATCAATGACCTTTTCGATGAACCATTGTTCGAAGGTGGGAACATTCTCTGGGGAAACTACTGGTTCTTCGTTCGTGATGAGTTCTCGGATGCCAGGCCGCACAGGTTCAAGAAGAAGGTCTCAAGGCTCCTGATCGCCTTTGGGGGTACTGATCCGGGCGACCTTACGCGAAAGATCCTCCGTGCCGTCTTGTCTTACTGCGCGCTGCAGGGAGTGGCGGTTGATGTGGTCACGGGCGAGGGTTACGGGCATATCGAGGAACTGGAGCGCGAGGTTGCCGCCATCAGGGACGCTGAGGTGACCTACACGTACGCGACAGGGATCATCTCCGACATAATGGAAAGGACAGAGATCGCCATCTGTTCGAACGGACGAACGGTCTACGAGCTTGCCCACATGAACATCCCCGCTATCGTCCTTTCCCACAACAACAGGGAGAAGACGCATTGTTTTGCCTGTGATGAGAACGGGTTCGTTCCGCAGGGGATGTATGAAGGTGAAAGAAGCGACAGGGCTGTGTGTGATGCATTGAAGCAGTTGGTCGAGGATACCGGCTACAGGCGCAGACTTTTCGCGAAGCAGCAGCACATAGACTTTGCCCGCAACAAAGGTAAGGTGGTCCGGCGCATCCTTTCCCTGCTGGGGGGGGCGCCATGACGGGGGCGGTCATCGCCGTGGTACAGGCACGGATGGACGCGTCGCGTCTGCCGAACAAGATGATGCTGTGGCTGAAGGGTATGCCCGTGGTCGAGTGGGTCTATCGAAGAGTGAAGATGTCCGGAATGGTCGACCGCGTGGTTTTCGCATTGCCTGATACAAGGTCGAACGACGTCCTGGAGGATTTTCTTGCAGGTATCGGTGCCAACGTCTTTCGGGGGAGCGAAAGGGATGTGCTGGGTCGTTTCTACCACGCCGCGCGCGCTCACGAGGCGGACGCGGTCGTTCGGGTCTGTGCAGACAACCCCTTTGTCTGCGGTTCGGAGATAGACAGGTTGGTAGAGTTCTTCCGGGAAGGCGGCTATGACTACGCGTACAACCATATACCGCGCAACAACAGGTATCCCGACGGATTGGGCGCCGAGATCGTGCATCTTCCGTTGTTGCGTCGTCTCGAAGAGACGGCCGTCGAGGCTTCGCACCGTGAACACATTTTCAACTACATATGGGATAACCGGGGCGATTTTCGTATAGGCACCTGCGATCCACTTGATGAAGAGATCGCCTATCCCCACCTGAAGCTGGACCTCGATACCCCGGATGATTACGCGTGGCTGCTAAGACTGCCGGTGAGGCCCGACATGTCGGCCCGTGAGGTGGTATCGGCGGCACTCTCATGCCCCAGGAGCAAGGAAGATGAAAAGACTCGCTGATCTGATAAGAGAGTATCGTCCCGAGGAATATCTGACTCGCAGGCCTTACGTGATCGCTGAGGCGGGCGTCAACCACGGGTGCGATATGGACATTGCCGCGCGAATGATAGAAGAGGCAAAGGAGGGTGGAGCCGACGCGATAAAATTCCAGACCTACAAGGCGGAGACGATAGCGTCGAAAGACTCCCCGTCCTACTGGGACCTGAGCAAGGAGCCGACGGACAGCCAGTACGAGCTTTTCAAGAAATACGACAGGTTCTGGAAGAAGGAGTTCGAAGTCCTGAAAGAGCGCTGCGACAGGGCAGGGATCGAGTTCCTCAGTACTCCTTTCGATGTCGAGTCGGCCACCTTTTTGAACGACCTGATGGATGTCTTCAAGATATCGTCGTCGGATCTCAATAATAAACCCTTTGTCGAATACCTGTGTGGTTTCGGGAAGCCGATACTCCTGTCCACGGGTGCGTCCTACATGTGGGAGGTGGAACAGTCGGCGAGCTGGATACAGGAGAGGGGCAACCCCCTGGCACTGCTCCATTGCGTCCTCAACTATCCCACGGATGATGCGAACGCAAACCTGGCCATGATCCTGGAATTGAGGCGCGTCTTCCCCAAAAACATGATCGGTTATTCGGACCACACACTGCCCGGTGAGATGAGGTGCCTGGAGACAGCCACGCTGCTGGGGGCTTCGGTGCTGGAAAAGCACTTTACCTACGACAAGACGCTTCCCGGAAACGATCATTATCACGCGATGGACAAGGAGGATCTCAAACGTTTCAACGCGCGGATGGAAAGCCTGTTCCTGATGCTGGGACAGAGGCTGAAGCAGCCCCTCTTGAGCGAAGATAGCGCGCGGAAGAACGCGAGGCGAAGCCTTGTGGCGGCGAGGACGATCCCGGCCGGGAAGAGACTTGAGCCACAGGACCTGACGTGGAAACGGCCGGGTCACGGCATCGACCCGAGAGACTACGACCGACTGATCGGGAGAACGGCAAGGGAGGAACTGGCGGAAGACACCGTTCTTCAGTGGGGCATGTTCGATGCCTGATATCGTTCCGGAGATCGCCTCCTACCTCAGGCGCCTTTTTCCGATATGCCGCAGTATAACGGGAGAGGGAAACCGCGAGACGCTTCGCATCCTTCAGGAACTGGTGCCGTTGAAGGTCCTGGAATATCCTTCCGGGCAGAAGGTCTATGACTGGACGATTCCCCGCGAATGGAACATCAGGGACGCCTGGATAAAGAACGCTTCAGGCGAAAAGGTGGTTGATTTTCAGAGATCGAACCTTCATGTCGTCAGCTACAGCATACCCGTCCATGCCCGGATGAAGAAGAGGGACCTTGCCGAACATCTCCATTTTCGGGAAGACCTGCCGTCCGCCATTCCTTACAGGACGACCTATTACAAAGAGGACTGGGGTTTTTGCCTCTCTCACGATGATTACAGGAAGCATTTCAATGACGAGGAGACGTACGAGGTCTTCATAGACTCGGAATTGAAGGAGGGCGGCCTGAGCGTCGGGGAGCTGACGATAAAGGGCAGGACGGATAAGGAGTATCTCATATCCACGTATATCTGCCATCCGTCCCTTGCCAACGACAACCTGACAGGCCCTGTGCTGACGGCATTCCTCGCGCGGGAACTTCTCAAGAAGAGGACCAATTTCAGCTATCGTATGATCTTCGTGCCCGAGACCATAGGGGCGATAGCTTACTGCGCGAACAACGAAGAGGCCATGAAGAAGATAGAGACGGGATTCGTCGTATCGTCGGTGGGAGGTCCGGGAAAGGTTGGCTACCGCCAGAGCTGGCAGAGGGATTCCGTCATCAATTCCGTCATCGAGGAGACATTCAGGGAGAAGGGTATCACGGACTACAAGGTCTATCCTTTCGACATACACGGGAGCGACGAACGGCAGTACTCCTCCCAGGGGTTCAGGATCAATATCGCCAGCATCAACAAGGACAGGTTCTATGACTACCCGTACTACCACACCTCGCTCGATGACCTTGATTTTGTGTCGGCTGAGAACGTGGCGTTCTGTCTCGACCTCCATGTTGCCGCAGTGGAGAAATTGGACAGGAACATTGTCTACCGGAACCTCTGTCCCAATTGCGAGGTGATGCTGAGCAAACACGGGCTGTACGAGACGACAGGGGGAGGCCAGCTCCCCGTTTTCGGTACAAGGAATCGGCAGGACCTCATTCTGTGGCTTCTGTTTTGCTGTGACGGAACAAAGTCGCTGTGGGAGATCTCAAGGCTCCTCGATATGCCCGTCGGTCCGTTGTTCGATCTGGCGGACGAGCTGACGAAGAAAGACCTCCTGATGGAGAGTTGAGTCGCAGCACATTGCCTGGGATCGGGACGCGATGTAGTGTGGTGACAGCACGTGGCCCGTTGACCGGGGATTCATGGAAGATGTTATGGTAATTGAATTCACTTCGGCAGATGTAGACCAGTTCAAAGAGCTGAGCGGGGACGTGAACCCTCTTCACACTGATGAGATCTACGCCAGAAAGACCCCGTTTGGCGAGAGGGTTGTCTACGGGGTCCTGGTGCTGCTGCGCGCAATGACGGCCCTGAAGGGGAGGACGATCTTCCTGAAAAGGCTGAAGGTCGATTTTGTCCGCGCCGTCTTCCCGGATGTCCCTTACTCCGTGGAGGTTTCTGAGGAAGGCGGGGAGAAGATAGTGCTCAGGGTATTTGACGGGACGATAAACGTGCTGAAAGCCGACCTATCAATAGAGAAAGGACCCTTGCATGCCCCGAATCGCTCCGCTGCCGGACCGGTTGAGACCCTGAGAGAGCCGAGGGCCCCGACACTTGAGGAGTTAGGTGGCAATTATTCTTTTTCGGGTGTGTACGGCATGCCCCTGCGTCCCGGACGGTTCACGGAAGAACTGAGGTCGCTGGATTGGCTGGGTCCCTGGCAGCTGGCTGTGATAGTGGGTTCCAGCTATGTTGTTGGAATGGAGGTTCCGGGACGGCAGGCCCTGTTTGTCGGAATGGATCTTGAATTCGACCGTGTCGACCCTGCACGTGGGGTTCTGGAGTACGAAGGGAGTGTCAGGAGGGCCGACGAGCGCGTCGGGCTGGTGGAATTCGATTGCAGGTACGCAGTAGAAGGGGTGACCGTCGCCTCCGGCAGGTACAAAACGTTCATGCGCCCCGATCGCCGGGTAGATAGCGAGTCAGACTCCGGGGTCGAGGTCCGGGAGATCTTGAAGGGAAGGACCGTGGCGGTGATCGGAGGAAGCAGGGGTATAGGGGCCAGGGTTGCGGAGAGCATGGCCAGACACGGGGCAGACACGATCGTCTGCTATCAGAAATGCAGCGACGACGCGCTGTTTCTCAAAAACAGGTATCCCGGCAGGATCACACTGATGCAGGGTGACGCTTCGAGTATGGCGTGGTGTATGGATCTGGCCCGTGCGTATCCGAAGCTGGACGGGATCGTTCTTTGCGCCTCCCCGGCGATCAAACCGCTGAGACTCGATGTTCACACTGTCGGCAGGGTGAGCGGATTCATCGAAAAGAGCGTGAATCTGGTGGCGGCGCCTCTTGCGGCATTCATTCCCGCCCTGAGCGGGTCGGGAGGAAAATGCATCGTGATGTCCTCCGATGTTGTTAACCGGCCCTTTGTTGACTGGCCTCACTATGTTTCCGCGAAGTGCGCCATAGAGGGGTTTATCAGAACGATCAGGTTGCAGTACCCTTCAGTGGACTATCACATCCTGCGTCCCCGCAAGGTCCTTACGGACCTGATAAATAGCAATATGGGGCGTATTGGCGCTGTATCACCGGATCTCATCGCGAAGAAGATAACGGAGATATTCCTGGACGATACACGTTCAGGCCACGTGAACATAATCGAGGATTTTGGAAGCTAGATCGTCCGACGATGCCATAAGAGGCGACGATGGACACATGGCGCGGCAACTCACACTCTTCTTGACGCAGCCCAGCTCAGAGAAAAGGAGGATTCGATCATGAACATTCTGCTCACGGGCACCGGGAACCTTCTTCAGGGTTCCGCGGTCTGGTCGCCCCTGAAGCCGCACACGCTGGAGCATACCGACCTCAACATGTGGACCCGGGTATTCATGTCTCCCGACGATCTTGATCCAAAGACGGATATGATAGTCTGGGTGGTCAGCCTGGAGGAATTGATAGCAAGATCGGCCTCTTTCAAGTGCAATGACGCGGGGAGCGGCAGTGACAGCGTGGAACCCGAGATCGCTCTTCAGCTGAAGCCTTTGAGAACCTTTTTGAAGGTAGCGCGGAAGACCCGGGTTGTTGTGGCATGGTCCTGGAACGAGGCTTATTCATCCATCCAGTATTCCCGGAGCGTCCCATTCCTTGAACGGGCGGACAGGATCTGGGAGTCCCAATTGAGGGAGATCCAGGCGGACCACGAAAACCTGTTTCTCCTGCCTCTGCGGCCTCATTTCGCCCGCGAGGGCCTCGCGAAATGCTATGACGTGCGGAATTACTACGTCGGATACTGCCGTTTTTCATTCAAGGGCCTCAAGATCATAGCCGAGGCCATTTCAGGTCTTGTCTACCGGTTCGAGCAGGCCCCCAAGAAGGTTCTTGTCCTCGATTGTGATAATACGCTGTGGGGCGGGGTTATCGGTGAAGACGGCCTCCAGGGCATCGTGCTGGGAGAAGACGGCGTCGGAAGGGCCTACAAGGATTTTCAGAAGGGCGTTCGGGAACTGGCGGAGCAGGGCATTCTGATCGCTCTGAGTTCGAAGAACAACGAAGATGACGTGTGGGAGGTCTTTGACAGGCATCCGGAGATGCTCCTCAAGCGGAGCGACCTGGTGGCTCACAGGATCAACTGGCAGGAAAAAGCGAACGGCATCCAGGAGATCGCCGAGGAACTGGGTCTTGGTATCGACAGCTTTGTGTTCTGGGACGACAATCACCTCGAGCGCGAAAAGGTCAGGGTCGTACTGCCGGAGGTCACCGTGCCTGAGGTCTCCGATGAGGTGTTTGACTGGTACACAACCCTGCTGGAGATGAAAGAGTTCCACAAGTTTGTGGTCACGGACGAGGACAGGAAGAAGGTTTCGCAGTATCGAAGCAGGGCGATGTTCCACACGGAGAAAAAGACGGCCACAGATCTCAGCGGATTCATGCGTTCGCTGGAACTCGAGCCTTCGCTGCTTCCGATCTCGCCGCCGTTGCTGGCCAGATGCGAACAGCTTTGCGTAAAGACAAATCAGTTCAATCTGAGTCTGCGCCGGTACGACGCGGCTACGATCTCGAAGCTGTCCGCGGACCCCGACTGCCTTGTCTATCTCGGGCACATGAAGGACCGGTTTGGAGACCACGGCAACGTTAGCCTGGTGATCGTCAGGGAATACGCGGAACACAAACTGGCGTTTATCGACACGTTCCTGATGAGCTGCCGCATCCTGGGCAGGCACTTCGAGGCGTGGCTCCTGGAACAGCTGCGCAGGATGGTCGTGACGAAGGCCATCACATATCTTGTCGCCGAGTATATACCGGCGGCCCGGAACCAGATGGTACTGGATTTCTTCAGGGCCTATGGTTTTTCGGAAGTGAACGGAGACGCGGAGATCAACGGCAAGCCTTTACAGGAACTGAAGACGACCCCGGAAAGCAGGCTCTATCGACTTGATCTGGAAGGAGCAAAAATACCTAACCTGGAGCACTTTAGAGATGAAAATTGAATTGTTGCTGAGACAGTTGTTCCCCGATGCTGAGTTCGATCCCGAAGATCCTTTGCTTGAAATGGGCTCCTTCCCTGAGTGGGATTCCCTGGGGAATCTCAACTTCCTGATGTTGATCGAGGAGACCTGCGACGTCAGGTTCACGGCTGATGACATGGCTGAACTAAAATCCATGAAGGCGATCAAGGCAAGGCTGGCGGAGCTGGGAGTTCAGGCTTGACGGGCAAGGCAAAGGAAGAACTGAAGCGGTCGGTCGGCCTGTGCCTTGAGGCTTTGGGGATCAGGCCTGGTGACGCGGTTTACCTGCACAGCGATGCCATTGTTGTGGGCCAGTTCCCGGGGCAGGGAAACTCCGGCGGCATCAACGCGTTCCTTGACGCTATCGAAGAGTATCTGGGCGAAAAAGGAACGCTCATCGTTCCGACCTTCACGTACAGCTTCACGAAAGACGAGATATACGATGTGCTGAGGACACCGAGCACAGTCGGCCTCATTACGGAAGTATTCAGGAACAGACCGGGCGTGTCCCGCTCTCCGGAACCCATTTTCAGCGTAGCGGCCTCCGGCAGGGACAAAGAGTTGTACGCGGGTTGTGATCCCCACGAATGCATGGGACATGGATCGACCTTCGAGATGCTTCACAGGAATTCCAGCTGGATCGTGGGGATGGGATGCACCTTCAACAGGGCGACCTTCGTGCATTACGTCGAGAAGACACTGGGGGTCTCATACCGGTACGAGAAGATATTCACGGGACAGAGGATACTGGCAGATGGGACGATGCAGAATTGGCAGATAAGCTACTATGTGAGGGATCTTTTCAGAAAGAGTGACATCGAACTCAAGGGACTGCAGGCGGTCATGACGGATGACGGCACCTTCAGGAAGAACCCACTTAAGAGGGTCATGACCTGGGCGGCGAAGTGTACGGACATTTACGACACGGCCAGGGCCTTGATACTTCAGAAAGAGAACAGTCTGATCGAAGAGGGCAATTGAGTGCCTGAGAGAGGTTATAGATGAGAACGAAAGATGATGCCGTATCGAATCCGTACTATACCTACGGTATGCTTTACAAGTCGGAGAACTTCAAGAACTGGGAAGCGGCCAAGGGTCCCAGGTTCGAGGAGTACCGGCGGGCGTGGACACAGAGAGTACAGGACCTGGATCCCGGCGATTTTCCCTTGAACCTCAATACTGAGATAACGACGAGATGCAATCTGGCATGTTCTTTCTGCACCCATCTGTCCCTCAAGCCGGAACAGATAGGGGATATACCGTTTGAAGATTTCAAGCGCGTCATAGACGAAGGAGAGAGGTTCGGATTGCCCACGGTCAATATAAACGGCCTGGGAGAACCTCTGCTGCGCAAGGACATAACGGAATTCATCAAATACGCGAAGCAGCACGGAGTGGTCGATATAATGTTCCATACGAACGGAACGATAATGTCGGCAGGTTTGGCCGGGTCCCTGATAGATGCCGGTTTGGACCGGATCGTTTTCTCTGTTGATTCTCCCGATAAGGAGACCTATGAGTCCATGAGGATCCTGAACTCTTCGTACGTCGAATCAATGAAGAAGAAGAAACAGAAACCAAAAGGTTTTTCGTGGGACAAAACCGTTGGCAACGTCATGCTTTTCCTCGACGTCAGGAACAAGCGTGGTCTTGCCTCACCCATTGTCAGGGCGACGATGGTGGCAACGGACAGGACGATCCATCAGGTCCCCGATCTCATGAACCTGTGGAGGCCCCACGTGGACCACATTACGGTCCAGGATCTGACATGGCGGACCAAATTGCTGGAGAACGGATACTGGGAGAACAAGGAGACGTCGGCACTCCCCGGCAATTTCGATTCGATCAGAGAGGAAGCCGTCAGGAGGGGCATCCGGTTTGTCTGCCCCTACCTGTATCAATCCATATACCAGTTCTACGGAGGAGACCTCATCCCCTGCGGAAATCCGAATGCCAGGACACATCTTGTCATGGGGAAATGGGACAGCCAGACGATCCACGAAGTGTGGACGGGCAGGACATACCGTGACCTCCGGGAACTCCACCAGGCGGGCAGGTGGTATGAGCATCCCATTTGCAGGGATTGCGATGTGGCGCTCCTCGAATTGTACAAGGATATGATCAAGCGGAACATCAAGATCGACTGGGCGGAGTCACAACTGGACAAGAGCCTGGCGATCATGGGTGAGCAGCTTGAGGCGATATATCTCCAGAATGGCTAAAGGCCCGGTCGTTGCGTTCTGACGGAATCGTATGCCGGGCTAGCCTGAGGCATACGGCCGCCGGGCTTTGGAAGGATCGAACATGAAAGGCACTTATCGTGACTATGTCATCAAGGACGGGCGGTTCGTAGGACGCTTCGAGGAGATGTACTCGGAATGCCAGGAGACGCCGTGGCACCAGGATGAGACCGCGGACGCGATCTTTTCGGACATAGACCTCGTTGTCTTGCGTCACATGAAAGCGCGTTTCGGGTTCAGCCGGGTAGCCGATATCGGCTGCGGACTGGGGTACGTGACGTCGCGTATTCATCGGGAGGTCCTGGAACAGAAGGATGCCATCGTGGGATTTGACGTTTCCCCGACGGCTGTCCTGAAAGCGGGAAAGACCTTTCCGGGCGTAGACTTCGAAACTCTCGATATCACGAATCCTCTTGCGGACAGGTTACTTGATGCCTTTGATCTGGTCGTGTGCAAGGAATGTCACTGGTATGTCCTCGATCATCTGACACAGTTCAGGGAGAACATCCTCAGGATGACGAGGAAATGGGTCTACGTGGTGCAGAGTTTTCCCGAGAGCAGGCCATATCTGGGAATGGATGTCTTCCCGTCACCCGAGGCTCTTGTCGATTTCTGGAGGTGCTCCGGTTCTCTCGAGTATCATCTTGTCGAGTGGGACGGCCTTTATGGGGGAAGACCCCTGGTGCACCTCTTTCTTGGCAAGACAATGGACCCTCAGTCTGCCGCAGGCCGGGAAAGCAAGTGAAGAGTAAAGTGATATGGGACAGGCATGCCGTCTATGCCGGTCTGAAAACAGTCGAAGAGTGCCGGCCCCTGCTTCTGACGAAGCTGCGGGATATCCTCAACCGGTACCACGGGACAGAGCATTCCATGCGCTACTGGGATGTGCTGGCGGGAATGTGGCTCGAGCAATTCATGCATGTATGTTACGCAGCGTGGATGGAGGCCGGTGCCAGCGCTGCTGATACGGACGTCTCCGCGCCCTCCGTGCCGGTTCTGGAGCATCTGGTAACTCCGCTGGACTTTTCGGACCGCGTTGTGAGCGGACGGGAGTTCATGGCCAATCTCGTGACGGCAATGGGACGGTTTATCCTGTCCGCCAGACCCATTGCCCGTCTCTCGACTAACGGAAGCGGCGTCATAAACGGAGAGGTGAGGTCGGCGGGGATCAAACATACTTTGAGAGTGGCTTTATCCCGTTTTATTTTTTCCCGGACCCCCCGGGTTGTCATTTGCGCTCCCTATTTCCAATGCAGTAAGACGGAGTGGGTAAGGGTGTTGTGGAAATGGCGGAATTGGGCGTGCATGGACGATTTCGAGGAGGCGCCGGTTGTCTCTTTCGAGTATGATAACGAATGGAGGAACAAGGAGTCCGAAAGGAAAGATGATCTTTCAGGGTTCGCGGGGGCCCTTTCCTTCCTGTTGCCTCTTTGCGTGCCGGCCGTATTCCTTGAAGGCTACGAAGGATTTCGTACTCAGGCCCTCGCTTTGCGGGAGCACAGGCCGGCGATAGCTTACACAGCGAACGCCCTTCATTACAATATGTTGTTCAAACTCTGCGCGGCTGAATGGTCCGAGAGAGGGACGGTTCTCCTGTCACATCAGCACGGCGGGGGATATGGATTGGACAGGATCCACGCCATAGAAGACTTTGAGACCCGGGTCACTGACAGGTTTTACAGCTGGGGATGGTCTCGTGATGACCGCCAGGTGAAGCCGATGAGTATAGGGGTGTATCGTCCCAGGGTGAAAAGGAACCACCGTCAGATCCTTCTGAACTGCATAGATTTTCCAAAGGCCGTCTACAGGCTGCATTTCCACCCCATGCCCGGCACCATGGAGACGATGATATATGAGACGATAGGTTTTCTGGAGGCATTCCCCGACCACAGCGATTTTCTGATCCGTCCATACGCAACGGACTACGGTTGGGGCCTTATGGATAGAATCGTGGCGGCGGCTCCGCGGGCAAGGTACGATCATGGCTCCAGGCATCAGAACATTTACGTGTCCTATGGGGAAAGCGGATTGGTTGTGCACAACTACCTGGGAACCTCATGGCTCCAGACCCTGGGTTTGAACATCCCGACCGTTTGCTTCTATGACCCGGAGACCTATGAATTCCGGAGCGAAGCCAGACCTTTTATCGAAAGACTCGAATCGTCCGGCATACTGCACAGGACTGGAAGAGCCGCGGCGGCATTCATCCGGGAGAGGCAGGGAAACATGAGAGACTGGTGGATGAACGATTCCGTTCAAGAGGCAAGGGAGGCGTTCTGCTCGAGATACACACGATATTCCGATCACTGGGCGGAGGATTGGGAGAAGGAATTCAGGGAGATATTGACGGCAAAGGGTGATGAGGCAAACCCTGCCGGGACAGACAGATCAGATGAAAGACCGACCATCCGGAGAATGATATGATAATACTGGGAATATCCTGGACGATATGTTCGACCGCGGCACTTTTTGTGCACAACAAACTGGTGGCCTGCGCGAGCGAGGAGCGTTTCTCGAGGGTAAAGAACGATGATGCCTTCCCATCCCGGGCGATAACGTATTGCCTCAGGGAAGGGGCGATATCGGCGAGCGAACTCGACGCGGTGGTTGTCTGCAATTATCAGGCGCCCTATGAAGGCCTGATACTGGGACAGGCCGCGTGGTCCATTGAGGACTATCTCGATGAGCAGCGCAAAGTGTGGTACCCGCGGTTCTATGAGAATGAGAGTGTATCCCGCATAGAGGCGATGAAGAACAAGCTGAAGCTGGATGCCTACCCGGCCGGCTACTGGAAACAGAGCCGGGAAGACCCCGAGGCTCCGCGGAAATTCAACGAAGACAGGAAAGACATCATAGCGGCCTTCCTTGGCATCGACAGGGAAAGGGTGCATCTGACGGAACATCACAAGAGCCATGCGTACTATTCATATTTCGCGTCACCCTTCATTGGCGAAAGGGTACTGTCTTTCACCGTTGACGGTATCGGCGACGGGTTCAATGCAACGGCGGGGATCTTTCACGGGGACGGCCTTTACGAGAGAATCTACGCAACGAACGAGTGCAACATCGGACGCATATACAGGTACATGACGCTGCTTCTGGGAATGAAACCGAATGAACATGAATACAAGGTGATGGGTCTTGCTCCCTATGGGAGGGAGAAATATGCCCAAAAGGCGCTGGACCTCTTTCGTGGCACACTATTCGTGGACGGCACCGAATTCAAATGGAAGAACCGGCCCACGGACAGCTATTTCTGGTTCAAGGAGAGGCTGGAAGGCATACGCTTCGACAACATCGCCTACGCGCTTCAGAGCTGGGTGGAAGACCTGCTCACGAAATGGATATCCAATACGATAAGGGAATACGACATTCATAAGGTAGTCATAAGCGGCGGTGTCTCGATGAACATCAAGGCTGTCGGGAACATTGCCCGGCTGAAGGAAGTGGAGGACCTCTTCGTCGCCGGGTGCGGCAGCGATGAATCTCTTGCCATCGGCTCCATATTCCTGCACCTCTTGGAGAGCACGGGATACACGATGGATGGAGGCTTTGCGCCCGTGACCGATCTCTATCTTGGTCCTGCGGTCAGCCGGGACGATGTCGCCCGTCTGTTGAGCGGGATCGATATGACGAAGTATGAAGTGATCGAAGACCCATCCGCCGGACACATAGTCGACAGACTCATCGGGGGCAAGGTGATCGCCCGTTGCCTCGACAGAATGGAGTTCGGCCAGCGGGCGTTGTGCAACCGTTCCATCCTGGCGGACCCCATCAACCTGCGAACGAAGGAAACGATCAATGCCATGGTCAAGAACAGGGATTTCTGGATGCCCTTCGCGCCGGTCCTCCTGGATTCCTGTACCGGCAGGTACCTCCGGAATCCGAACGGAGTGCTTTCGCCGCACATGACGGTAGGCTACGAGACCACACCCGCCGGGTACGAGGCGATGCTCGCGGCCTGCCATCCGGCCGACAGGTCCGCGAGGCCACAGATACTGGAGCAAAGGACGAATCCGAAGATGTACGATCTCCTCCTTGAGTTCGAGGCAAGGACGGGACGAGGAGCCCTGTTGAACACCAGTTTCAACCTCCACGGTCACCCCATTGTCAATACGGCAGGTGACGCCTTCGACGTGTTCACCAATAGCGGACTGGATGGTCTGTATTTTGAGGATGCCCTGATCATGAAGAAGGACTCTGAGGCATGATCTTTTTCGGCAGGGCCTGTGGATGTCCATATCGGACCTATCTGCGTCGGACAGAGTGACTGGTGTCCCGTTGCCGGTGATCACGGGAATGGCAGGTCTACAGGCTTCAGGCGGATCCCATGAGTGAAGGGAAAGAATGAACATATTACTGGTCAACGTTCCCTCGAGAAGAGGTAAGGGCGGATTCACGCTTCCCCTCGGTCTGCTCTATGTGGGGGGCATCATCGAGAGATGCGGGCACAGGGCGAGGATATTCGACCCCTATCTCTACGACGCGGACCTTGGTGATGACATCGGCGCCGCTCTCAGGCAGACGATCAGGGATTTCAACCCCCGTGTTGTCGGATTCGGGGGGATCTCCACATCCTATGGCAGGGCGAAGGAACTGAGCGCCTCCATAAGGCAGGACCAGCCGGAAATGGTCTTGATAGCTGGCGGCGCGCTGTCCTCCGTTGCGGATCTGCTGTTGACGAAGACCGATGTCGATGTCGTGTTCCATGGCGAAACGGAGACGAGTTTGCCGGCGTTCCTCGACTCCCTTGAGAAGGGAGCCGGTTTGGCCGGCCTGACGGGGATCTCCTATCGGTCAGCCGAAGGAGTGGTCAGGACGCCGCCCGTCGAACAGATCGGCGATCTTGATGCGATACCTTTTCCCGCGTACCATCTTGTCGAGCTCGACAGGTATTTCAGTGATGTCAATGACTGGCTCGCCAGCTACGAGGTCAACCTGGAGAATCTGCCCGGCAAGGAAGACATCCTCGGGCGGATTGAGGGGAAGAGGCGCTATATTCCCATCGTCAGCTCGCGGGGATGCACACACAGGTGCCTGTTCTGCTACAGGCACATGAAGGGCCACAGGCAGAACACCGTGGACTACACGATGGCGCACATGAAGTTCCTGAGAGACCAGTATGGCGTGGAAGGCTTTCAGTTCTGCGATGAGCTGTTCAACGCGAAGAGGTCCTGGGTGATGGATTTTTGCGATGGAGTGGAGCGTGAGAACCCGGGGGTATTCTACCTGATAGGAGGCGCCCGGGTAGACAGGGTTGATGAGGAGATGCTCCGGAGGCTGAAGGGAACGGGGTGTATCGAGATAAACTACGGGCAGGAGTCCGGTTCCGATACCATCTTGAAGGAGTATCGCAAGGGAACGACAGGGCGGCAGAACCGGGACGTCACGATCCTCACGACGAAAAAGGTGGGACTGGCGTGCCCCGTGCAGATCGTCATCGGATCGCCAGGGGAAACGAACGAGACGATAGAGGAGACCATAGACCTTCTCAAGGCTGTCGAGGCGTACCAGTACTCGATCAACTACCTCATAGCCCTCCCGGGAACACCTGCCTGGGATGTCGTCGAAGACAGGGGTCTGGTCCCCGATGTGGAAGAGTATCTGGACGAGGTCGCCGACGTCGGCGGAGCGCCGCTGATCAACCTCACGACCGTGCCGGACGATGTATGGAGGGGCTGGACATCGAGGATCAGGAGGGAGATGAGCATCGAGTACCTCAGGAGAAAAGGCCTCAAGGTCCACGACTTCGTCAATATGATACTGATACCGCTCACGCCCCGATGGTTCAAGAGCATCATCAAGCGTTTACCCGGACTGTACAGGAAAGGATAAGGCAGCAGACGTGTCCAGGATCGCTACCATTGGAAGAAACATCAGGTTCACGATTCTGAACCGTGTCGCGTCCGTCGCCATCACCTTCTTTCTTTTTCCTTACATAGTCCGGGAGTCTGGTCAGGAAGTGTATGGCGTTTTTCTCCTGGTCACCACAGTAACGGGATATTTTGGCCTGCTCGACCTCGGAGTCATGTCGGCGGTGACGAAGTACGTCTCGGAGTACAACGGGAAGAAGGACCCCGCGGCGGTCAACAGGATCGTCAGTGCTTCGCTTTCGTTCTATGTGCTCGTTGGTCTCGTGGGGGCGCTGTGCCTTTTGGGATGCTCGATATATTTCGACCGTTTCTTCAGGATAGACCCCCGGAACGTTTCCCTCGTCAGGCAATTGTTCATCGTTGCCGCCGCGTCCTCACTGCTGACCTGGCCGCTGAGCATATTCCGGGGAACGGTGCAGGGGTTGAACCGTTACGATGTTGAGGCTGTCGTGAATATAGTGGTGCTTTGTTTGAACGCGCTGGGTGCCGTCATTGTATTCGGTACGGGGCGCGGGATAGTCCTGTACTTCACCCTCCTGCAGTTTCTTAACATAGCGGGTTGCATTGTGTTCTATATCGTATCGAGGAGGATCGGGCGGGTCAGGGTGTCCTTTCCGTATCTGGAGACGGAGACCTTCAAGTTCATATTCGGCTTCAGTTCCTTCGTGTTCCTGAGTTCTCTGGGGAACCTGTTCCTTTTCCAGGCGCACAACTTCATCATAGGATACTTCGTGTCTCTTTCCGCGGTAACGGTATACGCGGTGGCCTATAATATCCAGAACTATTTCCGCACAATAAACTCGGCGATCGGGGGACCGCCGTGGACCGTTGCGTCCGAGATGGAGGGCAGGAGGGACTATGAAGGTCAAAGGACCCTGCTATTCAAAGGGACGAAGTACATGTCCGCCATCATGCTGCCCGTTGTCCTGATAATGCTGTTCTTTGTGGAGCCATTCATCAACCACTGGGTTGGGCCCGGTTTCGAGGAAAGCATCCTCCCGGCGAGGATAATCATCCTGTTCTGGCTCTTCAACGGTACCGTCGAACAGGCCTCGGGCATGCTGTCGGCCAAGGGCATAGTGAAACAACCTCTTTTCATACAAATAGGTATGGCCGTCTTCAATCTGATTGTAGGACTTGCCTTAATAAGGAGCATAGGAATAGTCGCGATGGCCCTGGGATTAACTCTCTCTTTCATTATCGTTGGCGCTCCCCTGAATCTAAGGCTTTCGCTACGTGCTCTGGGTGTTCCGCTCAGACAGTATCTTGAGAAGGCGGTGACGGCGAATCTCCCGTTATATGTGTTGGTGGCGATCATATCTTATCTGGTGTCCAGCAACTGGTCGCCAGGGAACATTTACACCACCCTGGGAGGAATGGCGGCGATATACCTTACTTCGTTGATTTTCTATTATTTTGTGATCATGAATGCGGGCGAAAGAAGAGAGATTAGACGGCTGGCAGGTGTTGAAGGCCTCTACAGCAGGATATCGCCCAAGTGACCAGGTTCGAGGATTCGAAAAGGAGTAAAGGTGAACACTCTCAAAAGTAAACTAAGGAGAAAGGAACTGACCATTGGTTCCTGGATCACGCTTGCTCATCCGGGTGTGGCCGAGATAATGGCCCGGGCAGGGTTTGACTGGCTGGTTGTGGATCTCGAACACAGCGCGATAACAATCGGTCAGGCCGCCGACTTGATCCGTATCATAGATTTGTGTGGTTCGGTCCCTCTTGTGAGGCTGTCGTGCAATGATGCCGTGCAGATCAAGCGGGTTATGGATGCGGGCGCACACGGTATTATCGTGCCCATGGTAAACACTGTCGAGGAAGCAGAGAATGCTGTCTCAGCGGTTTGTTATCCGCCCCAAGGGAAGAGGGGGGTTGGACTGGCAAGAGCGCAGGGCTATGGGAATTGGTTCCACGAGTACAAGGAGTGGGTTAATAGAGAGTCTGTCATTGTTGTCCAGGTGGAGCATGTTGATTCGGTGCGAAATCTGAAAGATATCCTTGCCGTGGAAAGGATTGACGGATTCATAGTAGGCCCTTATGATTTATCGGGATCCCTGGGAATACCGGGTGAATTTGAGAACGAGTTGATGATTGGAGCAATGAGTGAAATAAAGAAATCAATGCAGAACTCCCCAAAGGTATCGGGCTATCATGTGGTGGAGCCGGAGATTGCCCAGCTCATGGAGCGCGTGAAGGAAGGGTACCGGTTCCTGGCATACAGCGTGGACTTCCGCATGTTGGATTCCTGTTGTCGCTTGGCGCTAAAGGATCTCCGGAGCAATATATGAGCTTCAAGCAAAGGGCCATGCGTTTGGCAATTGGTTTTATGCGGACCGGAATCAGCGTCCTGGGCGGCAGGAGGTCCGCTTTAGTGTCCGCCCGGTTGGTGGAAGGCCTCGCTCCTGTGGTAAGTCAGGAAACAGAGCACGGAAAGATACTTTTCTATTGCCCCGGTGTGATCCCCGAGTGGCGGGCACGCACCCTACTTACTAAAGAACCGGAGACGATCCAATGGATAGACTCATTTCGCGATAACGATGTGATGTGGGATATTGGGGCAAACGTGGGGGTGTACACGCTCTATGCTGCTTCACGAAACGTGGAGGTCGTAGCATTTGAACCGGCACCTGGCAACTATTATGTGCTGAATAGAAACATTGAGATCAATGGGATGGATGACAGGGTTTCAGCTCTATGTGTAGCCTTCAACGACAGCACGAAGATGGCCCCCTTATTCATGTCCAGCACAGCGCTTGGCGACGCTGAGAATAGTTTCGCTGAAGCTGTCAACTGGAAAGGGGAACCGCTCAAACACTCTTTTTGCCAGGCAATGATCGGCTTCAGCATAGACGATTTCTTGAGGCAATTCAACCCTCCGTTTCCCAACCATATCAAGATCGATGTTGACGGGATTGAAGACAGGATCATTGAAGGAGCCGGCAACACCCTATCGAACGAACGTGTAAGGTCGGTGCTGGTCGAACTGGATAGCAGTAGAAAAGGGTATTGCGAGGGAGTAATCCAGAGAATCGAGAAAGCGGGGTTGGTTTTCTGGAAGAAGGAGCATGCACCCATGTTTGATAACAGCGAGTACTCCAGCAGTGATAATTACTTCTTTGTCCGACCAAAACCTTGATTACTGAGATATCATTAACTGTCAGATGTTGACAGGGTTTCGCCTGGAGGGAGACGTTGATGAATATAGTTGGAGTTATACCGGCCAGGATGGCCTCGACGCGGTTTCCGAACAAGCCCATGGCGCCCATTTTGGGGATGCCGATGATAGGCCACGTCTATCACCGATGCCGATTGTGTCCGAGCCTTTCAGACCTCTGGGTCGCGACCTGCGATCCTGAGATCGTGGAGTATGTCGATTCCCTGGGCGGTAAGGCCGTTATGACTGCGGACACCCATCAGCGCGCCTCCGACAGGGTCGCGGAAGCTCTCCTCAAGATAGAAGAGGCGACGGGTGTTCCCGCGGACTACGTCGCGATGATCCAGGGTGACGAGCCGATGCTGGACCCTCGGATGATCGACGAACTCGCGGCTCCGGTCATGAAGGGCGGCAAGGCCGAGGTCGTGAATCTGATCATGAAGATCGAGTCCCGGGAGGAATTCGAGAATGCCAATGTTGTCAAGGTCGTGCTGGCTCAGGACGGTTCCGTCCTCTATTTTTCACGCGAACCCATTCCTTCCGGCAAGAAATTCCAGGGTGACATCCCAATGTGGAAGCAACTGGGTATCATCCTCTTCAGCCGCGGGGCGCTCCTCGAGTACACGAGTATGACGCCCACACCCCTTGAGATCATCGAGTCCGTCGATATGAACCGCTTCCTGGAGCATGGAGTGAAGATCAATGCGGTGCCTGTGGACTATCGCACGTTCGGGGTGGACATCCCCGGGGATGTGAGGCTCGTTGAGCCGTTGCTGCGGGAGGACCCGGTGACGGTCAAGTATCTTCCGGATCGGGGATGACATGAAGGAAGAAGATATCCGCAAACGATCCACCTTGAACCGGTACCTTGAGCTTGTCAGGGAAGATGCCGCCAGACTTATCCGGGATGCGTCGGGGTTCCATCGGACCGCCTGCCCGGCCTGCGGCGGAAATGACCTTGTCCCTCAATTTGAGAAGTACGGCTTTCATTACGAGCAGTGCAGGGCATGCGAGACCCTTTTCGTTAACCCCCGGCCGAAGTACGAGGACCTGATGAAGATCTACGTTGATTCGCCATCGACACGGTACTGGGTCACGGAGTTCTTCCTTCCCATGGCGGAGACGAGGCGGGAGGTAATCTTCAAACCCAGGGCGCGGTTCGTTGCCGAGCGCTTTCCGGAGGTCAGATCCGGCAGGACAGCGGACATCGGAGCGGGATTTGGCTTGTTCCTGGAAGAACTGAAGATGTTCTGGCCCGAGTCGGACGTTGTGGCGATAGAGCCTTCCATGGACATGGCCGGTATCTGTCGGAGTAAGGGCCTGACCGTGATCGAAGAGAGCCTCGAGGATGTCGGGAACGCGGAAGGGTTCGATTTAATGACCGCTTTCGAGCTCTTTGAGCATCTCCATGATCCAGCCCCTTTCGTCGCAAAGGTTCACGAACTGCTGAGACCCGGAGGGTTCTTCTTCCTCACGACACTGAACGGTCTGGGGTTTGACATCCAGGTCCTGTGGGAAGGTTCAAAAAGCATCTTCCCCCCCAATCATCTGAATTTCTTCAATCCCGGCTCCATGGCGACGTTCCTTGAGGGCAGGGGGTTCTCGGTGATCGAAGTGGCGACTCCCGGTCAGCTCGACTGGGACATCGTGGAGGGGCTCTACCGTGACGAAGGGGTTGATCCCGGGCGTTTCTTCAGCACCGTTTCGCGACATGGTACGGAGGATGCGAAGCAGGGTTTTCAAGAGTGGATCCGGCGGAATAACTTCAGTTCTCACATGAGGATCATTGCGAGGAAGGTATGAGATGACGGGAGACATGCTTAAGGTCGGGATAGCGGGTTACGGTGTTGTGGGAAGACGCAGACGGCAGTTCATCGACATACATCCCCGACTGGGGACGGTGGCGGTCTGTGATCAGAATTACGAGGCACCCGGAACGCTTATCGACGGGGTAAGGGCCTATTCGACGTACAGGCAGCTCCTCGAGGAACCGCTGGACGTGCTCTTTGTCTGTCTGCCGAACTACCTGGCGGCGGAGGTGACGATAGCCGGACTACAGAAGGGGCTGCACGTGTTCTGTGAAAAGCCCCCGGGCCGGAATGTCGAAGACGTGCTGGCGGTTCAAAAGACAGAAAGGATGCATCCGGGACTTGTTCTGAAATACGGCTTCAACCACCGCTACCACGGTTCGGTTACCGAAGCGCTCAAGATCGTGCGCTCCGGTGAACTTGGTGACATCATCAACCTCAGGGGTGTGTACGGAAAGAGCAAGATCATCCCTTTTTCAGGCGGATGGAGGTCAGAGAGGTGTTATGCCGGGGGCGGGGTTCTCCTCGACCAGGGTATTCACATGGTGGACCTCATGAGACTCTATTGCGGCGATTTTGTTGAGATAAAGAGCTTCGTGGTGAATGACTACTGGAAGCATGACGTGGAGGACAACGCGTACGCCCTGATGCGCAACAAGAGGGGGCAGGTTGCCATCCTTCATTCCTCCGCCACCCAGTGGCAGCATCGCTTTGTCCTCGAGATCACCCTTGCGGACGGCTATCTGGAACTGCGGGGTATCCTCTCGGGCTCCAAGAGCTATGGAGAAGAGCAGCTCATCGTCGGCAGGCGTGATGAATCCGATGTCGGGACCCTTCGCAGCGAGACCATCAAGTACCTTGATGATAACTCCTGGCGCGACGAGATCAATGAATTCGCGGACTCCGTCATCCACGGCAACCCCATCCAATCGGGAACAAGCGATGACGCGCTGGCCACGATGCGTCTTGTCTATCAGATCTACAACGCGGACCCCCAATGGAAAGCGGCCTTTAACATTGAGTGAAACAAAGGGAAAGGACGCCATGAAGAAGGACCTTCGTAACCTTAATGCCCTGGTCACGGGCGGCACAAGGGGCATAGGGCGCGCCATAGCGAAGAGACTCAGCGACGGCGGAGCAAACGTGACGATAACGGGAGCAGGACCCGCAAGCCCGGCCCCTCCCGGCATCGCCCTTAAGACCGTGAACTTTCTTGATTCCGGCAGCCGGGACGCCTTTGTTGAAGAGGTTGCGGACATGGACCTCGACATACTTGTGAACAACGCGGGTATCAACAGGATAAGCGATTTCGAAGGGATCGATCCCGCCGATTATGAACGCATACACCAGGTCAACGTCTTCGCCCCCTTCCTCCTGTGCAGGGCGGTCATCCCCGTCATGAAACGAAAGGGGTGGGGCCGGATCGTCAACATAAGCTCCATTTTCGGGAAGGTGAGCAAGGAATACAGGGCGTCATATTCTGCCAGCAAGTTCGCTCTCGATGGAATGACGGCGGCGTTGGCCGCGGAGGTGGCGAGATTCGGGATACTGGCAAACTGCGTTGCCCCTGGATTCATAGATACGGAGTTGACGCGGACCGTGCTGGGCGATGCAGGGATGGCGGAGATGGCGTCGAGGATACCCATGGGGCGTCTGGGGACTCCGGAAGAGATAGCCGCTTTCGTGGCATGGCTTGCCGGTCCTGAGAATACCTATATCAGCGGTCAGAACATTGCTATAGACGGGGGTTTTACAAGGGTTTGAAAAGGGGACCGCACATCTGTCGTGGTGGAGGGGGAGGGGACCTGTCGTGAAAGACCCGACCGCTATCGCTGTCGCCTCACGGTCCTTCTCCCGGCATCCCGTTTTGCGCGAGGAACTCCTGTCCCGCTATTCCCGGGTTCGTTTCAATGATTTGGGGGAGACGCTTTCAGGGAAGGATCTGGTCAGCTTTCTTGCGGGCTCCGTCAAGGCGATAACGGCCCTGGAGCCTCTTGACGAAGAGACACTCTCCTCGCTGCCGGACCTCAGGGTGGTAGCGAAGTACGGGGTGGGTCTCGACATGATCGATCTTGATGCCATGGAGCGCCTGGGGATATTGCTCGGTTGGACGGGGGGTGTGAACAGGCGCTCTGTGGCCGAGTTGACCCTTTCATCGATGATCGCCCTTCTGCACAGGCTGCCTGAGTCAGGCAGCGATCTCAGGTCAGGCGTCTGGAGACAGATAAGGGGCAGACAGTTGACGGACAAGACCGTCGGTATAGTCGGATGCGGCAACATCGGCAAGGACCTGATCATCCTCCTGAAGCCATTCGGGTGCCGGATTCTGGCAAACGATATAGTTGATCACCCGGAATTCTACCGGGAGCATGGAGTGATCCCGGTTGGCCTTAAGGAGTTGCTGAGGAGCGCCGATGTGGTGACGCTGCACGTGCCCCTTAACGGGTCGACGCGTAACATGATCAACGCCGGGAGGATGGCATTGATGAAGGAAGGTGCATGTTTGATCAACATGGCCCGGGGCGGGCTCGTTGATGAAACGAGGTTGTCGCAGATGCTTCGGGAACGCCGGCTGGGCGGGGCGGCGCTCGATGTCTTCAACAGCGAGCCGCCCGACGATGTCGGGCTTTTCGATCTGCCCAACGTCATCATGACATCGCATATCGGAGGCAGTACCGAGGAGGCGGTCCTGGCGATGGGAAGGGCGGCCATAGACGGCCTTAAGAACGCGGCCAGGGTAAGCAGTATAGTTCCGGATTACCTGCGCACGCCGGGGTGAGACAGGACAGCATGGAGAGACTGGAGGGTGTGGATGCAACATCTGAGAGAAATGTACAGCAGTTCAAAGAATGCGTCTGAGTATTTTCGATCCTATTTTTCGCACATAAATGACCTTCTGATGGACCTTGATACCGGGGCCATCAACAGCGTCGTTGAGTGCTTCCTGAAGGCGAGAGAGGAGAGGAAGACAATATTTTTTGCGGGGAACGGGGGCAGCGCAGCGACGGCATCCCATTTCGCCCAGGACCTTGGAGAGGTGGGAAGAAAGGCCGGGAAACGGGGCTTCAAGACGCTGAGCCTGACAGAGAACATCTCTCTTCTCAGCGCCGTTGGAAACGATTACGGGTTTGACCAGGTTTTCACCATTCCTCTTGTCGAGTTGTTCAACCCGGGGGACGTTCTCGTCGCCATATCAGCAAGCGGGAACAGCCCGAATGTCATCAAAGCCATCGAATTCGCCCGCGACGCCGGGGGCGAGACCGTGGGACTCGTCGGATTTGACGGGGGCAGGATGAAGGACATGTGCGATCACGTCATCCACGTGCGGACGGATGCCGGTTCGTACGGCCCCGTGGAGGATGTGCACATGGCGATGGACCACCTGATCACGTCCTATCTTATCCTGAGGCTTTCCGAATAGATGAAACGTGTCGCGAGGATCGGGTCCGGGCAGATGCCGGACCCCGGGAAGAATCGTCGATGAAGGCCGATCTGACGATAAGGTCGCACCTGCGGGATTACGGTGTTCATTTCGTCGAGGACCTGGCGGTTCCGCTGCGGGAGCTTGCCGATGGAAACGCCTTCTTCGTGATCGACGCACTGGTATGGAGGATCTACGCACCGGCCTTTCAGGCTGCGGTCGGCAGCGATCGCCTGCTGACCGTCGAAGCGGCGGAGACGAACAAGACGCTGGACAAGGTCCGCGAGATCATTGAAACCCTTGTTGATCGCCGCGTTCGCCGGGGCGACAGACTGGTCGCGGTGGGTGGCGGGATCATACAGGATGTGACGGCCTTCGCGGCTTCGATAACATACAGGGGGATCGAATGGTCCTTTCTTCCGACGACCCTTCTTGCCCAGGCGGACAGCTGCATCGGGAGCAAGACATCGATCAACCTTGGCGACAGGAAGAATCTTGTGGGTAACTTCTATCCTCCCTCGGATATATACATCGACACAGGCTTCCTTGAATCCCTCTCCGTTGACGACATCAAGTCCGGTATCGGCGAGATCCTCCACTATTACATCTACGCAAACGATGACGCTCTTGACGACCTGTTGCGCGATTACGCGACCTTGATCCGGGACCGCCGGCTGCTCTCGACGCATATCCGGAGAAGCCTCGAGATCAAGCGCTCCGTGATCGAGGCGGATGAGTTCGACCGGGGAGAGCGTAACAAGTTCAATTATGGTCATACGTTCGGTCACGCCCTGGAATCCGTTACAGGTTATGCCGTCAAACACGGTCAGGCCGTAACGGTGGGGATGGACCTTGCGAACTACATGTCAGCGACATTGGGTTTGATGAGCGATGAACGCTTTCGGGACCTGCACCGGAGACTGTCTGTCAATTTTCCGGAATACGACCTTGCCACCATCGACCTCGAGGCTTATTTCATGGCACTTTCGAAGGATAAGAAGAATGTGGGAGACAACGTCGGATGCATACTCGCACAGGACGTCGGTATTCTTCTCAAACGGCAATTGCCCATGGATGACATCTTCAGGGAAACTATCCGCAGGTATTTTCTCGAATTCTCCCCCGGAAAGGACCGGGACGTCCGGCACGCCGGTCGACAATGATCTGCCTTTGCCACGCGGCCGTATCTCCCGCGACGCTCAAGGGGAAGGGGTTCTTCAGGGAAGCAGGGGGTTCCGGCGATTGGCTGTACCTCGGACGCGACTACCTCTGCTTCAGGAACTGGCGGCAGGCGCTGGGGCCTTCATGGGAGCACAGGGAATACAGTAAGGAACTACAGTCCCTGGCCCTCGAGTGGCGCGGGCCCTACCTTGACTGGATCACCGGGCTTGGAAGGAAGAACAACACTCTGGCATGGTGGACCTCGTCCGTGTCGGAGCGCAATACCTACGGCAATTCCCTCTATCATTCGATCTGCTACCTCAGGATAGGGCTTTCAGTGTTGGGCTCTGAGAGACCTCCCTCGCTGGTGCTGGTCGAGAGCGCGGCCGTACTTCATGCGCTTGCGGGGCATCCCGGTCTTGCGGGAAGGGTGCGTGTACTGAACTCGCGGACCACCCGTCTGAAGGAGATGTGCCGGTGGATGGTGTCGTGGGGGCGGTACTTCATCAGGACAGCGGGGTCGGTCTGGAACGCGTACGTTACCAGGCACCCCGGTGGAACCCCGGAGGAACAGAAGGATCGACCAAGAGTCCTTATCCACACCTGCATTGACGACAGTTACTTCGGCGAGGACGGTGTTGCAAGGGACCGCTACTTCGGGACGCTGGCCCGCGAGCTTCGCGGCCGCGGTTATGATGTTGTGGTCCTGCCGTGGATATACAGCCTGCGGCGTTCCCAGCGCGAGGCCTTCCGGTGGTTCCGGCAACATCCCGGGGAGTACCTGCTGCCGGAGGATTTTTGCTCCCTTCGGGACTACGTCTGGTCAGCGGGGATCATTATGCGACAGGGTTTCATGCTGAAGGGACAGCACGTTTTCCTAGGAATGGATATCACGGGGCTTGTTCGGGAGGCCTGCCGGCAACAGGGAAGCAGGACGGAGACCGCCAGGTTCGTTCTCTACTACAGACTGGTGCAACACATGTTGAACCGCCGGGTGCGGTTGGACCGTTTCATAGATATGCATGAGAACATGGTCACGGAAAAACCCCAGATAATGGCTTTTCGCGAGTTCATGCCCTGGGTCACGGTCGTCGGTTTCCAGCACTACAGCGAGAGCATTCCTCTCATGCTGTGCCTGTTCACCACGCCGGAGGAGGCCGAATTCGCTCCTCACCCGGACTACATCGTATGCAATTCGCCGCACATGCTTTCCAGGATGGAGCAGATGGGTTATCCCCGGGACAGACTGAGGGTGGGTCCGTCATTGCGCTACCAGCATCTGGTTGGAGAATCGGCATCCGCCGCCCCGGAAGGCAACAAGGTCCTGGTGGTCCTGCCCCTGGGCAGAGACTATACCGCCGAGATGATGGACCTTCTTCTGGAGGGTTTTAGCGAACCGGAGGGCCTGGAGTTCTGGTTAAAGCCCCATCCCATGCTTGAGGAGAAGGAACTACGGATCATCACCAGGGATATTCCAGAGCATTTCACCGTGGTGGAGGGCAATATGGACCGGTGGCTTGGGCGAGCCGCCTGCGTCGTGGTCTCCGGCAGTACCTCTTCTTTTGAGGCGGCGCTTGCCGGAATACCCGTCGTGGTGGTGGGCAGAAGGACCGATCTTGATCTCAACCCGCTCAGCTGGTTCTCCGAGTTCGCGCCGGCCGTGCATTCATCGAGGGAGTTGCGGGACGGGGTGTTGCATGCCCTGAGCGTTACCGGGGATGAGATGGGCGCTCTGACCGTCTGGGCCGAAAAGATGCGTGAGCAAGCCATCTCGGCGATCACGGACGAGACCGTGGGGGCCTTTATGGAACAGCGGGGCGAAAAGAGGCGTGCATCATGAGTAACCTCGGAGATAAGGAAGAGGTAGAGTGATCTTTCAGGCATTGCGCTTCGTCAGTCGGGCATCGGGAAAGATATCCAGCGTAGCGAACGAACTCTCGTCAAGGTTTGCTCCCGGGAGGATTCAAGAGGACCTTGTTCTTGATTCGACCTCTTACGACATGGTCAACGCCGTTGATGAGGCGTATTACGCGGAGCAATACTGGAGAGTTTTCTCCGGGTTTCTCAAGGACATCCCGGATACCTCGTCCTGTCTCGACCTCGGATGTGGTCAGGGACGTTTCAGCTTGAAACTGGCAGAGAGGTTTCCTCGGGGCACGGTCCTGGGCTGTGATATTTCGGAGAACGCCATCGAGGCCGCCCGGCAAAACGGGAGGAACGCGGGTCTAAGCAATGTTGACTTCGAAATCTCTTCGATCGAGGATGCCCTGGGCTCGTGTACCGGAGAAAGTCGGGAGTTGATAATGATGACGGAGGTATCGTTCTATTATCCCGGCTGGCGGGAACAGATGGCTGGTGTCCTCAGGGTCCTCAAGCCGGGGGGATTGCTGGTCGCCTCCTTCAGAAGCCAGTACTTCGATGCCCTGTGCTCCGCTGAGCGCAGGTACTGGGACGACGTGCCTGTGCTTCTCGGCGACCGAAAGGGCCGGATATTCAACTCTCCCAAGGAGTTCAGCTGGCAGAGATCCGACGAACTCCGCTCCCTGTTGACGGGCGACTGCGGACTGGAACTGCTCACGATATTCGGTATCGGCGTCTGCTCCGGTATTCCCGGAGATCCCCACGAAAATATCGTGCGTCCCTCGGGGCTGAACACGCGGGAGCGCGAGCACCTGATGAGGCTGGAAATGGGGCTGGGCGAGAGCGTGCCCGATGCGGGGCGGTACATTCTTGCCGTGGCCCGGAAGGAAGACCAAAAAAGGAAATCATCATGACAATACCTGTTTCAAGACCCTCCATAGGTCAGGAGGAACTCAAGGAAGTTGAAAAGGTGTTTGCCACAGGCTGGCTCGGGCTGGGGTCCACGGTGTTCGAGTTCGAGAACGAATTGAAGGACTATCTGGGGGCCAGGCACGTGCTTGCCGTAAACAGCGGCACGACGGCGTTGCATATCGCGCTGGATGCCCTGGGGGTGGGAAGGGGTGATGAGGTCATCGTGCCCTCTCTGACATTCTGTGCCAGTGTTCAAGCTATCACCTCGCTGGGGGCAGTGCCGGTGTTCTGCGAGGTGAACCCCGAGGACCTCAATGTCGATGTAGCCGATGTGGAGAGAAAGATCACGGTCAGGACGAAGGCGATCATGCCCGTTCATTATTGCGGACAGGCCTGTGATATGGACCGTTTGCTGGAAATGGGCAGGGCAAGGAGCATTTCCACCGTGGAAGACGCTGCTCACGCCTTCGGTTCTTCCTGGAAGGGCAGAAGACTGGGGAGTTTCGGGGACGTGACATGCTTCAGCTTTGACCCCATCAAGAACCTGACCTGCGGGGAAGGAGGGGCTGTCGTCCTGTCCGATGATGGTGTAGCCGAGCTCGTTCGCACCAAAAGGATCCTGGGTATCGACAAGGACACGTGGCATCGCTACAGGAACGAGCGGGCATGGTTCTACGAGGTGACGACCCAGGGTTACCGCTATCACATGAGCAACATCAACGCCGCCATAGGCCTTGCCCAGTTGAAGAAGTTCGAGTCCTTCGTGGAGAAGAAGAAGGACATAGTCCACAGGTACAACGAGGCTTTTCGAGGCATAGAGGGCCTGACAGTGCTCAACTGGAACCTCGACGATACGGCCCCCTTCACCTACATCCTCAAGGTATTGAATGACAGGAGGGAGGAGCTTATCGCGTTCCTTGCTAAGAGGGGAATCGGCACAGGCATCCATTACATCCCCAATCACATACAGCCGTTCTTTAAAGAGTATTCCACATCGCTTCCCGTCACGGACGAGATCGGTGAACAGATACTGACCCTCCCGCTGTTCTATGATATGACGGAGGAAGAGATCCGTTCGGTCATCCGGTCGGTCAGCGAGTTCTTCCTGTGAGAAGACACGGGGTGACCGGGGTCGCGGTACTGAACCGGGGAGAGAGAGGACAGTCTTTATGGGTCTGACAGAGAAGACGGGCAACCCGCTTGTGAGTGTCGTGATACCGGCGTTTAACGCGGGTCCGTTCATCGAGGAGACTGTTGGTTCCGTCCTCGACCAAACGTATACGGATGTAGAGGTAATCGTGTGCGATGACGGTTCTACCGACGACACCGTTGAGAAGGTCCACGCGATGATAAAAAAGGACCCCCGTGTCAGGATGGTAACACAGGACCGCGGCGGTGTGTCGCGTGCCAGAAACCTTGCGATCAGGAGCGCGCGTGGGGATTTCATCGCGCTCCTCGATCATGACGACGTCTGGAGCGCGACAAAACTGGAGAAACAGATCCCGTTGTTCAATGATGAAAAAGTGGGGCTCGTCTACTGTGACGCCTTTCACTGGCTGAACGGTGAAAGGGATACCGACCGGGTCTTTGCCAGGGTCAAGCCCTTCAGAGGCAGGGTGTTCGGGCAGCTTCTGGAGAATTTCTTCATTCTCTGCCAGTCGGCCGTCATACGCAGGTGCCTGCTCGACGGGATGGAGTATGTATTTGACCCCGAGATGGAAATGTGCGAAGAATATGACCTGTTCCTCCGGCTGGCGCTCATCACCGATTTTGACTACGTGGACGAACCGCTGGTCAGGTGGAGGATCCACGGTAGTAACGACACCTTCCTGCGGCCGGAGTTGAAGATCGTCGATATGAACAGGATAATCGGAAAGCTGCTTCATTCCAACGCGGACGTGGGCCGGGAGTATGAGAGACAGGTGGGAAGCTTCAGGAAGAGCATAAGGTACTATCAGGCCGGCCTGTACTGGAAGGACGGAAGAAAAATGAAGGCCTTCGCCGGGTTTTCCTCCCTGGCCGGATACAGGATACAGACTATCGTCCTGGCCCTCCTGTCTTTGTGCATAAGCTACGACACCTACGTGTCGCTTCGCTACGGCAGAAAATAACAATATGGTGCGGGGTAATGAAAAACATTTCGAACATCATCTCTTTATCGAGAGCGTACCTCAATGAGAACTCCGTGTTCCTCTGTCTTCTGTCCACGGTGTGTCTGTGTGCCCTGTATTTCTTTCTCAGGTTCCAGTTCGGCCTGACCTGGGACGTTCTGGTGGTCCTGTATGGCTCCGTGGGTTATCTCATCATCCACCTTTTTCTGAACCTCATCGGGGATATAAGGTCGGTGAAGTACCTCGTAAGGAACAAGATGGACCTCGCGTTCCTTCTCTTCTTTCTGCACAACGCCGTCTTTATTCCCCTGACCTTCTACCGGTATGGGCGGCTGGAGGGTCTCTATGCCGCGAAGAACTACCTCGTTCCCCTCGCGGTGTACTTCGTCGTCGTCTATTTTCTGAGGCACAGGGACGCGTCGCGGGTCATCGGTTGGGTCGTTCTCTTCAGTGTCCTCGTATCGGGGATCTATGTTGCTGAGATGACAAGCGTGCGGTACGCTCCCCTCGAGGTGAAGGCCCCTGTGGAAGATACCTTTGGCATCTTCAAGTATACACGTGCCATGGACCTGTACGCGAAGGAGAAGCAAGCGGAATGCCGCGGTGTTACGAAATCGTGGACAAAGAGTGACAGGAGTCTTTATATTCGACTGCCGGGGCCGGCGGGCCACAGCAATGCCACGGCATTCGTGATAGCGATCGGAACGGTGCTCGCCTTCGCCGCGGTCGTTTTCGGACCCGCCACATGGCACAGGGGAATCGGTCTCTTCGTCTGTGCCATCGGTCTGTTCTGGGGATGTTCAAGAACGAACATGATCGGCGCCGGCCTGGCCATCCTTGTCCTCCTTGGCCTCGGTCTGTGGATGGGGAAGGTGAAGAAACGGGATGCCGCATTGCTCGTGGTGGCGGTCCCCTCGGTGATACTGCTGCTGGTGCTGTTCCAGGTGATAGACTGGAAGGCCTACCAGCAGATATTCAATCTCAAACAGACCTATTACACCCTGACGGCGACCGTCGACAAGGAGACGGCACGTGAATTGATGGTGCTCAAGGGATCTAGTCCCACATCCTTTATCTGGGGGTCGGGGATCGCCCCGATCCTCTCCGACACCTACAGTTCGGGATCATATGTCGGACAGACCATAGCCAGCGATGATGCCTTTTACCTCCAGGTGCTGAGCCAGTACGGAATCATCTGCGTGATCATGTACGTAACCCTGATGGCCATCGGGTTGAAGGGGGCCATAAGATCCTTCTACGGGAATGACCCGGAATACGTAACGAGATACAGGTATGTCCCCTTCGCCCTCATCGGTCTCATAGTGCTCGGAGTGATCAACATATTCCATGGTGCCTCCCTTATCAAGCCCCACGTCTCCATGGTCTTTTACATCGCGATAGGGTGCATGTCCGTGATCCTGTCGCGCAAAGGCTCCGAGGATGCCGAACGCAAGGCGCTTAAGGCAGGTCGGACCGGGGTCCGGGCAGGGCTTTTGAAAATCGACCCTTAGCGTGGACAAGGCCCCTCGCCGTGAGAAAGATATCCCGCAAATGGCTCGTTCTTTCGGGCGTCGTCCTTGCGGTGCTCCTGTGCACGCTTCTTTTTGCCCTCAACATCGTTGGCTGGCTCAAGGGAAATGATGTGCCCCGGCCCTCCCGGGCTATCCTTGTCCTCTCCGGTCCTCCGACACGGTCGTTTTACGCGGCCGACCTTTACAGGCAAGGATATGCGGGAGAGGTCTATGTTACCCGCCCGGTCAGGGAGCCCTTCGCCAGGATGCTCGACGAGGCGGGGATACCCTATCCCAGGACCGAACAACTGCACGTCGACGTTCTCGTGAAGATGGGTGTTCCGGCAACGCGCATCCATGTGGTCGGAGAACCCTGCCTCAGCACGGCCGATGAGGCGGAGGTGGCGCAACGCTTATTTTCGGGCAGGGACTGCAGAATTCTCGTCGTGACATCACAATACCATGTGAGGAGATCTGAGATGATCTTCGGAGACGTTTTGAAGGATTGCCGCTTCAACGTCCTGGGTACTCCCTATGAGGACTTCCCGATCAAATGGTGGAAAGACCAGGATGCGGCAAGGAACGTCCTGCTCGAGGTATCAAAGATCATATTCTACAGATTGGGCGGAAGGTTCGGCGCGGGGAACGTCAAGGGCGGAACCAGGGAACAGAATGGTTGAGACGATAGCACGCCATCGGACAGGATTCGCTCTCTGGGTCCTGTTCTTCTCTTTCTCGGTCTTTGCCGCGATCTCTTTCCAGAAGGTGCTGCTGCCCCTTATGCCAGGGCTGCACGGCGGTCACGGATTGATCGGCGGAGGGGATTCCGTCCTCTTTCACAGGATAGCGGCGGACCTTGCCGAGGGTATCCGTCTTCATGGATGGGGCCGTTTGACCCTGACCCCTTCGCAGGGTGTCACGGGCAACGTCTCGCTGCTTGCCGTCCTTTACATTATCTTTGGCCCCGATCCATCGGTGATGATTCCCATCAACGCCGCCGTGCATGCCACGTCGGGCCTTCTCATCTTCCTGATCGCTCGCCTGCTCTGGCGTGACAGGGTCGGCACCCTATCGGGGATTATCGCGGCATCCCTATTCGTGGTGTTTCCCTCGGCGCTCAACTGGTACGGCCAGATCCACAAGGACGGTTTTTCGATCCTCGGCATGCTCCTTATCTTCTATTCCTGGATCCAGGTGAGGGGACCATCGTCGAGGTTGAGGTCAACCCTCTGGATGGTATTTGGTAACGCTCTCGGGTTGATCCTCGTTGTGTTCGTGCGTCCCTACAACGTTATGCTTCTGCTGCTGTCAGGGTCCGTTCTGTGCTTTGCTCTGCTTGTCTATTACATCGTTACCCGGAAAGGCAGGAGGGTACTCTGCTTCGTTGGCCTCTTCGCGTTGTTCGCGATCGAGCTGGGTGTGGCGGATCTCTCTGTCCACCGTCTGTGGGTCGTCGAAAAGAAGGATATGCTATTGAGGGAGGCGGAGGCAAAGGGCATCAGCTGGCAGTGGAAGGCGGACGGTTTGGTGCCCCGGGCCCTCGACAGGGTCATCGAGAACGCCGCCGCCGTCCGCGTCGTCAACATCTACTACGGCAGGGAGGTGAGGGCGGGTTCTCTTATCGACGAGGACATTATGCCGGACAGTATCCGGTCGTCGCTCGCGTATCTTCCGCGAGCACTCTCCATCGCCCTTTTTGCGCCTTTTCCCGATGCGTGGCTCAGCAAGCGCGGGCTTATCCATCTCGTGTCGGCAGGGGAAACCGCCCTGTGGTATCTCATGGTCCCGGGAGTATGCCTCGCCTTCGGCTACCGCCGGTCTCTGCCGGTATTCCTCCTTGCCCTCAACGCGCTGGTCTTCCTCACAGTGCTGGGTTTCACGACGCCCAATATGGGTACCCTCTATCGCTTTCGCTACCTGTACCTCTTTATCCTGATCCTGATCGGTACGGCGGGATGGACCGAGTTCATCTTCCGGAGGTTCCGATGGAGGGTTGACTTCGCAGGGCGGGAGAGCCCTGGCCCCGTCGCCGGAGACACTGCTCGGGGACAGGCGGGCGCGAGCGCCGTTGTCCCGGCACGATCGATGGTTGCCACCGCCGGTCTTGCCGTCGTTTTCTTCACCCTCGTCTCCAGCATGCTCCTTGTGGTTCGTGATGTCCTGCTCGCGCGGTGGTTCGGTCTTGGAAACGAACTTGACGCTTTCTTCGTGGCCCTCATCGTCCCGATGTTTCTCGTCACCGTTATGAGCATGCCCATAGGCACGGTGATGGTGCCCTCGTTGCTGGGTGTCTTTGAGGGAGGCAAGGAAAAGGCCCAGGAACTGATCAGGACGTGCTCCACCGTGATACTGTGCGGGATGACAGTGCTTTGCCTGATCGTTCTCGTTTTCGCCGGATCTTATCTCCCCCTGGTGGGATGGGGGTTCCCGGCTGCGAAGATATCCCAGTCAAGGTACATCTTGATGATGGTGCTGCCCCTCCTGTTCTTCAGCGGTTTTGTCATACTGGGCAACTCCATCCTCAACGCGCGGCAAAGATTTGCCTTGCCCGCCCTTGCTCAGGCGGCGGTGCCTGTTGTGGCCATTCTGACCCTGTATGTTCTCGCGGGGTGGATAGGCATTTACGCGATGGCCATAGGGACGTGCCTGGGGCAGGTGGTCAATCTCCTCGTGGTCTGGCGCTATGTTCGCAGGGAAGGTTTCTCAATGCTTCCCGAACTGCGCCCCGGGGCGATCTGCGAGACCCTTCGGAGATCGTCGGAGAGGCTGAAGGGGCTTCTCTCGCAGTACGCTCCACTTGTATTCTCTTCCCTTTTTGTCAGCGTGGCGCTTCCCGTCAACAATGCCATCGCGGCGTCCCTGAGCGCCGGCAGCGTCTCGGCCTTCAACCTGGGTACGAAGTTCATTGTGTTCTTCACAGGCCTTATCAGCACCGGGGTATCGACTGTCATGCTCCCCTATTTCGCCTCCTATTTCGTCAGCAACCGCATAGGGGATGCCCGGCGTGAGCTTTCCCTCTTTCTGTTCCTGGGAACGGTCGTCCCGATACCACTGACGCTGATCGTGTTCTTCTTCACGGGTTCGATCGTCAAGTTCATGTTCGGAGGTGGGGCATTCACCGTCGCCGATACGGTCACGGTCACCGCTGTTATCGAATACGGGATGGTTCAGCTTCCCTTCTTTTGCACGAACATGCTGTTCTCCAGATTTGCCAACGCCAGGCAGAAGAACGCCCTTATCATGATCTCTTCGCTGGCGGGTCTCATCCTGAACATTGTTCTCAACTTCGTTTTCATCAGGTACATGGGTCTGGCGGGCATATCCCTTGCTGTGTCAGTGTCCATGATAGGCGCAACGGTTCTCTTTGTCGTTGTCGGTCGGAGATACAACGACATCACATGGATCGACGTTGCTTTTCTCGGGATCGCCTGGTTCCTCTACCTGACCATTCTTCTGTGCTACCACTTTGGAAGCATGCTCAACGTGATCGTAACCTCGGCCGTGCTTCTTCTCGTGATCCTGGACCGCCTTGTCGGGCTTCGGGGTAACCGGCCGGCTTCGACGGACATCGCCCTGAGGTGCTGAGGATCGGGCCTGCCGGACCGGACAATGCGTCTCCCGCCGGGTGGATGAAGGCGATCCGGCCAACGCGATCAATGATGCTGAATTATGAGATCATCTAGCGGACATACTGTGGCGATAGTGGGAGGGACGGGGTTTGTGGGCCGGCACCTGCTGGCACGGCTCGGTTCGCGTCATGACGTGCGGATCAGGGCTCTGAGACGTAAGGGGAGCTTCCCCGGGGACGTGATGGAGAGGGGAGTGGAACTCGTTGACGGAGACCTCTTTGACCGGGCCTCGCTCGAGCGCCTTCTGCTCCCGGGATGCACCGTGGTGAACCTTGCCTATGTTTCGGGACATGATCGGGGCCTTGAGGCGATCGACAACCTGGGCAAGGCCTGCGTGGGCGCCGGGGTCAGAAGGATCGTTCACTGCAGCACAGCGGTGGTGGCGGGCCGGGTGACGGAGACCGAGGTCACCGAGAAGACGGTTTGTCGTCCTTTCAAGGAATATGAGGGCGCCAAGCTGGCTATCGAACAGCTCCTTGTCGACGGGTATGGAGATCAGCTGGAGGTGATCATCCTTCGTCCCACAGCGGTGTTCGGACCGGGCGGGAGGAACCTCCTGAAGATGATGGATAATCTCACGGGTGGTCGCCGGTGGCTAAACTACCTCAGATCCTGCGTCTCGAAACACAGGAGAATGAATCTCGTTTGCGTCGATAACGTTGTGGCGGCGCTGGTCTGGTCCATCGATCACGACACACCCGTCAGAGAGCCAGAGGTATTTATTGTCTCCGACGACGAGGATCCGGTGAACGACTATCGAGGCGTCGAGGTCGAGCTGATGCGCCTGCTGGGCCTGAAACCGTACGTGTTGCCCGTCGTGCCTGCGCCCCTTTCCCTTTTCACGATCTTGCTGAGGGTGATGGGAAGGAGCAACTACAACCCTTCGACGGTCTACAGTTGCAGGAAGCTGATGGAGAGAGGGTTCGAGAAGAGCGTTTCCGTAAGGGAGGGTCTCGCGGACCTTGCGCGGTGGTACAAGTATTCCCGGACAGACGGGGGTGACCGCTGAGGGTATTGAACGTCAACATGTCCCTCGACAGGGTAAACGGGGGGGGCAGCGTGGAAAGAACGCTTCAGCTCACCCGCCATCTCCTGAAGGCCGGAGTTGAATGCAGACTGGTAGCGACCGACACCGGTCTCGTGCCTGATTCCATCAGGGACCTGGAGGAGAGCGTGACCGCCCTTCCGACAATGATGGAGAGGTTTTACGTGCCCAGGTTCTCCCATCGTGTGCTGAAAGAGTGTGTTGCAGCGGCGGATGTTGTGCACCTCATGAACCACTGGACCGTTCTCAATGCACTGGTGTTCCATTATTGCCGGTATCTGCGAAAACCCTACGTGGTGTGCCCCGCCGGCGCTCTGCCAACGGTTCACGGGAGATCGAGGGCCATCAAGAGGCTCTACAACGCCCTCGTGGGCAGGAGGATCATCAGGGAGGCCAGCGCGGCGGTGGCCATATCCCCTCTCGAGATTGCGGACTTCAGGTCCTACGGGGTTCGTGATGAGCTCATCACCGTCATCCCCAACGGAATAGACCCGGAGGAGTTCACCGAGCAGGACGATGAAGGGTTTCGACGGGAACACGGAATGCCCGGAGAGCCGTTTATCCTGTTTGTGGGACGCCTTGATTTCATCAAGGGGCCTGATCTTCTCCTCGAGGCGTACATGCAGGCCGTACGAATGGAAGGGCTGCCGCACCATCTCGTTCTGGCAGGACCGGACGGAGGCATGCTCCATGAACTGCAAAGGAGCTGTGAGTCCGCCGGTTTTGAGAAGAGGGTGCACTTCACGGGCTATATCGGCGGAAGGGAGAGGTCGCGGGCGTACCATGCCGCCGCCTTTCTGGCGATCCCGTCACGCCGCGAGGCAATGTCGATCGTGGTGCTCGAGGCGGGTATCACGGGGACGCCGGCCTTGATCACCAGGCAGTGCGGATTCGACGGTATTGCGCCGGCTGGTGGTGGTATCGTCGTTGAGGCAACGGTCGAAGGCCTGAGGGAAGGGTTGACCTCCATGGTAAAGGCCCCCCGAGGGTTGGCGGCCATGGGGCGAAACCTTGAGAGATTTGCCCGTGAGAATTTTTTGTGGGATTATATAGCCAAACGGTATCTCGAACTGTTTGAGGGGATAGTCCGCCGGTAGTGATGTCGCTGCGGCGGGGCTGCCTGAGGACCGGTTTTTGGAACAGGTTCGGGATGGGTTGATAGCGTGACCGGAGAGTTGCGGTGCAGACTGTTCCGGGTCTTCAGAGAGGGAGGGTCATGTTTGCCGGGAAAACGATGATGATCACAGGCGGTACCGGGTCTTTCGGGAACTCGGTCCTGAAAAGGTTCCTGGATACGCAGGTGAAGGAGATCCGTGTCTTCAGCAGAGACGAGAAGAAGCAGGAGGACATGAGGATAGCCCTCAACAACAGAAAGGTGAAGTTCTACATTGGTGACGTGCGTGATTACGAAAGCCTGAGCTTCGCCATGAACGGGGTCGACCTGATCTTTCACGCGGCAGCCCTGAAACAAGTTCCTTCCTGTGAGTTCTATCCCATGGAGGCTGTGAGGACGAATATCCTCGGGGCTGAAAATGTCTTGAACGCCGCCCTGAGGCACAACGTGAGGAAGGTGATCGTCCTGAGCACGGACAAGGCTGTCTATCCCATCAATGCCATGGGCATGTCCAAGGCTTTGATGGAGAAGCTGATGGTCGCGAAGGCGAGGACGATGGACGGCGGATCGAGAACGGTGCTCTGCGGAACGCGATACGGCAACGTCATGGCGTCACGAGGCTCCGTGATACCCCTCTTCGTGAGGCAGATAAAGGAGGGTAAACCGCTGACCGTGACGGATCCGAACATGACCCGCTTCCTCATGTCCCTCGACGACGCCGTCGACCTCGTGACCTACGCCTTTCAACACGGGAAGCAGGGAGATATCTTTGTTCAGAAGGCCCCGGCGAGCACGATCGGCGACCTGGCGACGGCGCTTTTGCAGATATTCAATGGGAAGAACGAGATCAGGGTCATAGGGACGAGGCACGGCGAGAAGCTGTACGAGACGCTCTTGACGCGTGAGGAGCTGGCGAGGGCGGAGGATCTGGAAGACTATTACAGGATATTTCCCGACGACAGAGACCTCAATTACAACAAGTACTTCACGGAGGGGACGGAACAGCTCTCCCTGCTTAAGGATTATAATTCACACAATACCAGCAGACTTACAGTGGATGAGATAAAGAGGAGACTCCTTAAGCTGGACTACATCCGGGAAGAACTTGCTTCGCAGTGAATGTCATGGACGGAGCGATACGAAGGGATACATCGGGGAGAGCATGACGACATGAAAGACCGGGAGGGTCCATTGTGAAGGCAGGGAGAGTTCTGATCCTGGGCGGAATAGGCATGCTTGGTCATGTGCTTGTAAGATATTTGAGCGGGACGGATCGCTATGACGTTTATGCGACATGCCGCGACAGGGATGAGGTTTCGCGATTCCTTCCTCCCCCTCTGGTGGAGAGGTTTATTGAAGAAAGGGTTCACGCTGAAGACTTCGACAGCATCAGCCGGTCGCTCGATCTGGTCAGGCCGGACGTGGTTATCAACTGCATCGGCATCATCAAACAGCGGCCGGAGGCGGAGGATCCGCTGACGGCCATCACGATCAACTCCCTGCTGCCCCATCGTATCAGCCGGGTATGTCGTGAGAGGGGCATCCGCATGGTCCATGTCAGCACAGACTGTGTCTTTGACGGAAGGAAGGGTATGTACACCGAAGACGATCTGCCCGCTCCGGAGGACCTGTACGGACGTACGAAGCTCCTCGGCGAGGTGACAGGCCGCCACTGCGTCACTCTGAGGACGTCGATCATAGGACACGAGCTTAAGGGGCAATTCGGATTGGTCGAGTGGTTTTTGAGAGAGACGGGCAGGGTTCGCGGTTATACAGGAGCCATCTACTCAGGATTGCCGACCATCGAGTTTGCCAGGATAATCGCTGACCACATTCTGCCTGATACCGGACTTGCCGGGCTGTATCACGTGTCATCGGAGCCGGTGTCGAAGTTCGACCTCCTTCATCTCGTGGCCCGGAGATATCACAGGGAGATAGAGATCGAGCCTTACTCCGAACCTGCCGTGGACCGGTCGCTCCTGTCGGACAGGTTCCGTTCAAGGACAGGTTATATACCGCCGTCATGGCCGGATCTTGTCGACGCCATGTGCACCGATTACGAGACAAACAGGGAGCAGTACGGTCGTTAGTTCCATTCGAGAACCGTCCGCAGCAGGAGAGGAAAAGCCGCCTATGAGCATAAAAGTGATGACTATTGTCGGTACCAGGCCGGAGATCATCAAGCTCAGTCGTGTCATCGATGAGCTTGACCGCCATGTTTCACATGTTCTCGTCCATACGGGCCAGAACTTCGACTATGAGTTGAACGAAATCTTTTTTCGTGACCTCGGCATCCGCAGGCCCGACCATTTCCTGAACGCTGCGGGAGGGTCTGTCGCGCGGACGATAGGGAATGTCATCGCGCACTCCGACGAGGTCATGGGAAAGGAAGGACCTGACGCGGTGCTGGTGCTCGGAGATACGAACAGCTGCCTGTCGGTCATATCGGCGAAGCGCCGGAAGATCCCCATATTCCACATGGAAGCCGGCAACCGCTGTTTTGATGAGAGGGTGCCCGAGGAGGTCAATCGGAGGATTATTGACCACACGAGCGACATAAACCTGCCGTACAGCGACATCGCCAGGGAATACCTGCTCCGGGAAGGTCTCGCCCCGGACAGGATCATCAAGACGGGCAGCCCCATGTTCGAAGTCCTCAGCCATTACAGGGAGAGGATCGAGGCCTCCGATGTGCTGGAACGTCTGGGACTCGGGGAGATGGATTATTTTCTGGTGAGTTCCCATCGCGAAGAGAATATCGATTTTCCGGGCCAGTTCGAGAGGCTGGTCCGCATGTTAAACAATCTGTCCGCCCACTTTGGGAAAAGGATCATCGTATCGACCCATCCGAGAACGAGGAAGATGATCGACCATGCGCGGGTGGAGTTCGGTCCCGGCGTGGAACTGATGAAACCCCTTGGTTTTTGCGATTACGTCCGTCTGCAGACACGGGCGATCGCCACGATCTCGGACAGCGGTACGATCACCGAGGAATCGTCCATACTTAACTTCCCCGCGCTCAACATCCGTAATGCTCACGAGAGGCCGGAGGGCATGGAGGAGGGGGCCGTAATGATGACGGGGCTTGAGTGGGAGGATGTCCTGAAGGGCCTTGAGGTCCTGGCGGCGCAGGAAAGAGGGGCCGCGAGGGGCCTTCGCGTGGTGAAGGACTACGAGGTTCACAACGTGTCAAAGAAGGTCCTGCGGATAATATTGAGCTACACGGGATACGTTAACCGGACCGTATGGCGCAAGTGATCCCCCGAGTCTGAAATGCGCATCCTTCTCCTTGTCGTCTATTACCTGCCGAGCACCATGTCGAGCGCCAAGCTGATGCACGACCTTGCGGTCGAGTTCCGGCGTCAGGGTCACGAACCGGTGGTAATGGCTCCGGATGAGAACATCGGTTCCGATCGTGAAGTCTCGGTCGAGCACGGTATTGAGGTGGTGAGGATCCGAACGGGCAGGATCAAATCGGCGTCAAGGGCGCTCCGAGCCATCAACGAGATCAGGCTTTCGGGAACGCTCTGGGCCAGGGGCAAAGAGTACCTGGACAGGAAAGGGGGGATCGACCTTGTTGTCTACTATTCCCCCACCATATTCTTCGGAGGCCTTGTGGCGCGGCTGAGATCCACCTATGGCTGCTCGTCATACCTGGTGCTGCGGGACATCTTCCCGAAATGGGCCCTCGACGCGGGCGTTATGAAGGAAGGTCTGATCTACCGCTATTTCCGCCGCAAGGAGATCGAGCAGTATGATGCGGCCGACGTTATCGGCGTGCAGTCGCCGGCGAACCTCTCCTATTTCATGGAGGACCCGGTGCTGAGGGCCCGCAGGGTGGAAGTGCTCTACAACTGGACGGCCCTTCAGGAGAAGGGGATACCCGTCAGTCATTACAGAGACCAGCTGGGCCTCAAGGGGAAGGTCGTCTTTTTCTACGGCGGGAATATCGGCGTGGCGCAGGACGTCGATAACATGGTGAGGCTGGCGCAGGATCTCAGAAACGAAGAGAGGGCACATTTCCTGTTCGTGGGGGATGGCAGTGAATCGGGGAGATTGAGGTCGATGATCTCAGATCTCGGCCTGGCGAATATGACCGTGCACGGTGCCGTGGCCCAGGATGAGTATCTTGCGATGCTTTCGGAGTTCGACGTCGGACTGATCTCGCTCGACCGGAGGCTGAGAACGCAGAATTTTCCCGGAAAGATGCTCGGCTACATGTACCACTCACTGCCCATCCTGGCAAGCATCAATCCCGGCAACGATCTCAGGGAGATACTGGAACGGCATGGGGCCGGCCTGGTGTCCGTCAATGGAGAGGATAATGCGCTGCGGGACAATGCCATCAGGCTCCTCAGGGACGAGGGACTGCGGCGTCGGATGGGATTGAACGCCAGACGTCTGCTGGACGAGACCTTTTCAGTGGAAGCCGCGGCCGGGCAGATCCTCTCGCATTTTTCGGGACATGGTTCGGGCACAGAGAGGTCCGTCATTGGGTAGAACACTGATCACCGGGATTAATGGCTATATCGGGTCCAGCCTGGGGAGGCGGTTCCTGAGAGACGGCGTTTCGGTGATAGGGTGTGATCTGGAATCGGGCAACATCGGCGACCTGAAGGCTGACAGTCGCTTTGAGTTCCACAGGGCCGATATAACCAGCGCCGGTGCGATGAGGGATGTCGCGCGTGATGTCGATCACGTGGTCCACTGCGCAGCTTTGGTCCACAAACGGTCGACCGACCTGTCGAGAGAGAACTACTTCAGGATAAACCGGACAGGCACGATAAACATCCTGCGGGCCCTCAATCCGGTGCGGGTAAAGAGGATCGTCCTTCTCAGCACCGTTTCGGTATACGGGAAGCTGCGGGAGGGGACGGTGCCGGACGAAGGCACCGAGCCCGACCCCGACGATCACTACGGGGAGAGTAAGGCTGCGGCGGAGGATGACGTACGCGCCTATTCCCGGGACTCGGGCGTGGCCCACACGATATTGAGGCTCGCGCCGGTCTACGGGACATCCTTTCTGCTCAACATCCACAAAAGGGTCTATCTGCCCGGGGAGGCAGCGTTCTACAGGATAGGCAGCGGCACACAGAGGCTGTCATTATGCTCGGTGAACAACGTGATCGACGTGGTTGGCGCGGGCGCAAGCCATCCGTCCTTTGCCAACGAGACGTTCAACGTCAGTGATGCCGGGGAATATTCCATCAATGATATAATCTCATTTTTCAGGAAGTTTCGGTCGCAGGAGAAGAAGGTCATCATCGGCATCCCTTATGCCTTTCCCCGCCTTGCCTTCAAGGCCCTGTCACTGATCATGCCCGGACGAGGACAGTCCTACACGTATCAATTACAGAAAGTGGCTCTGGATGCCAGGTATTCGGTGGAGAAACTGCGGAAGACAGGGGTCCCCCTGATGTGGGACCTTCACAGCACCTTCAGTCGCGAGACAATATCCGGCGGGAGCGAGGGCGGGTGAAACGCCTGTTCGATACGATTGTGGCCGCCGTCCTGCTGGTGGTCCTTTTCATTCCCATGCTCTTCATCGGTCTTGCCGTGAAGCTTTCGTCCCGGGGGCCGGCGTTGTTCTGGTCGAGAAGGGTGGGTCTTGACAACAGAATCTTCATGATGCCGAAATTCCGCACCATGTACAGCAATACGCCCGATGTCGCCACCCACCTTCTGGAAGATCCGGAGATGTACCTTACGCCGATCGGTTCGGTCCTGAGAAGATATAGTCTTGACGAGCTTCCCCAGATATGGAGCATTCTGAAGGGTGATATGAGCCTCGTGGGCCCGAGACCGGCCCTTCATAACCAGGACGACCTCGTGGAATTCAGGACCGCGAAAGGGATCCACATGCTGACCCCCGGGATCACCGGATGGGCGCAGGTGAACGGGAGGGACTCAATATCGATCCCCGTGAAGGTCCGGTATGACGAGTACTATTTGACTCACCGATCGTTCCTGTTCGACATGAAGATACTGTGGATGACATTTCTAAAGGTGGTAAAGTCTGAAGGTATAAAGCATTAGCAGGCCCTTCGTGTTTAAAATTCAGCCCGATTGTGATATAAGAGAATCCAACTGATGAAAACCCGGTTTATCCTCAGCGCGAAGCGTTTTATGGTAATGACGACGGATGCGATCTCCACGGTTGTGGCGTTCTGGCTTGCCTTTGAGCTTCGATTCAATTTTTCCATACCGGAGATACATCTGAAGATGTTCTTCAACACGCTGCCCGTGCTTGTGGTCGTAAGGGTGGTCTGTTTCTGGTTCTTCGGGCTTTACAGCGGTGTCTGGCGATATGCTTCCATGAATGACCTCTTAAGGATCTTCAAGGCAACCGTTCTGAGCTCCTTCCTCTTCTTCGTGTATGTCGGCCTCGTTTATCACCTGATAGACTTTTCGCGGTCGGTGTTCATCATCGATTGGTTCATAATCGTATGCCTCGTCGGGGGGTCACGATTCCTTTACCGGTTGTTCCGTGAGTCTTACCCGGCGAGGGCAGGCAGGGAGAGGAAGAAGGTCCTTATCATCGGCGCCGGCAGGGCGGGGGAGATGCTTCTGAGGGAGATGAAGCAGAACCCGAGGATGGGATACGAGCCTGTTGGTTTCCTGGACGACGACAGGGCGAAGAAAGGCTTGAGGATCCACGGAGTCCCTGTTCTTGGCAGAATAGAGGACTTGACGAGGGTAGGGGAAAAGAAACAGGTGGAGGAGGCCATTGTGGCCATACCTTCCTTTGGCGGCAAGGAAATGCGAAACATAATTGAGCTCTGTGAAGGTGCCGGGATCACCTGCAAGACGGTACCCGCCGTGAGTGATATCCTGAACGGAAGCGTGCACGTGAATCAAATAAGGGAGATCAGGATAGAGGACCTTCTGGGGAGAGAACGGGTTGAGCTCAACACCGGGCAGATCAGGCGGTACCTTACGGGGAAGAGAGTTCTGGTCACCGGGGCCGCGGGATCGATCGGTTCCGAGCTGTGCCGCCAGATCATGAAAATGGAGCCGGAGCAGCTCATCCTCTTTGAAAGAGTGGAGAACGAGCTCTACCGGATCAACATGGAGTTCTCACATACCTTCGCCGGAAGACCATACACGATGGTGCTCGGGGATATCCTGGATACGCGCAGGCTTGACCAGGCGATGGAGATGTACAAACCGGACGTGGTTTTTCACGCGGCGGCATACAAGCATGTTCCCATCATGGAATCCCATCCGCTCGAAGCCATAAGGAACAACATTCAGGGCACGTACAACGTGGTAAAGGCGTCGCTGGCATCGGGAGTGGAAAAATTCGTTCTCATCTCGACGGACAAGGCCGTGAGCCCGGCGAACGTAATGGGCGCAACAAAGCGCATAGCCGAGCTTATTTGCCAGGGGATGAACGGCGAGAACAGGACCAGATTCATTGCCGTCAGGTTTGGGAACGTCCTCAACAGCGCCGGAAGTGTGATCCCGCTGTTCAAGGAGCAGATCGTGAAGGGAGGACCCGTGACGGTCACCCATCCCGAGATGACGCGCTACTTCATGAGCATTCCCGAGGCGGCCCAACTCGTCATGCAGGCCGGGGCCATGGGAGAGGGCGGAGAGATATTCGTCCTCGATATGGGTGTGCCTGTCAGGATCACCGACCTCGCGCATGACATGATCCGCCTTATGGGACTCAGGATCGGCGACGATATCGATATCGTCTACACGGGATTAAGACCCGGAGAAAAACTTCATGAAGAGCTTGTCTGTGAGGAAGAGGAATCACTGAAGACGATGCACGGCAAGATCACCATGGTGAAATCCCCTCCTCTTGACTGGCCGGCCCTGAAGACCAGGATCGAAGAGGTTATGACTATTGCCGATACAACTGACCCCGCGAGGGTTCTCGACGTGCTGAAAGCTTTGATCCCCGGTGGTACCGGCGGAGGACGTGAATAGGTGATGGTGCTGCAGACATGATCGGGGCAGGACGATAGTGTATACCGCTCTCTTCGTATTCGGAACACGTCCGGAAGCGATCAAGATGGCTCCTGTTATCAGGTCGCTGGAGGCTCAGGGAGGGCTTTTCCGCACGGTCATCTGTGTGACCGCCCAGCACAGGCAGATGCTCGATCAGGTGCTGTCCTTGTTCGATATAAGACCTCATTTCGATCTCGATATCATGAAGGATAACCAGGACCTCTTTGACATAACCCTGCAGGCGCTGACGGGTTTGAAAGAGGTCTTCAAGGAGACGAGACCCGATGTCGTGCTTGTCCAGGGTGATACCACCACGGCCTTCGTGGGCGGACTTGCCGGCTACTACCTGAAGACACCCGTCGCACACATCGAGGCGGGTTTGAGGACGTGGAACAAGTACAGTCCTTTCCCCGAGGAAGCAAACAGGCGCCTTCTGAGCGTTGTCACAGACTACCATTTCGCCCCGACCGAATGGAGCCGGTCGAACCTGGTCGCCGAGGGTACTGACCCGGCAAGGGTGTGGGTGACGGGAAACACCGTTATCGACGCGCTCCTTATGATACGGGAGCGACAGGATGAAGGGCCGGCAAGGACCGCGCTGAAGGAGGGCTTCAGGGACCGGTGGGGCATCGATCCCGGGGACGGCCGCAGGATGATCCTGGTGACGGGCCACCGTCGGGAGAGCTTCGGGGTGGGTTTTCAGAACATTTGCCGGGCCCTCAAGACCATCGCCGGTGAGAGACCCGATGTGAGCATCGTGTATCCCGTCCATCTGAACCCCAGCGTTCAGGGGCCGGTGAGGGAGGTTTTGAGCGGTGTCCCGAACGTACACCTCATCGAGCCCGTTGAGTACGAGCAGTTTGTCTTTCTCATGAACAGTTCCTACCTGATACTCACCGATTCCGGGGGTGTGCAGGAAGAGGCGCCGTCGCTCGGCAAACCGGTCCTCGTCATGAGGGAGGTGACAGAGAGACCCGAAGGGGTCGAGGCGGGTGTTGTGAAGCTTGTCGGCACATCCAGGGAAAGGATCGTGACCTCCGTTTCGGAGCTTCTCGACGATGACGCGCTCTACAAAAGGATGGCGGAGGCGGTGAACCCTTACGGCGACGGCAAGGCGGCCCGGAGGATCGCGGACATCCTTGCTTCGAACCTGGACGCCGGTGGCGCTCGATCATGATGGACGAACCGGGAGGGCCGTGAGGCTCGTTTACGCGATACGGCATGTGGGGATGACAGGGGGAGTCAAGGTCTTCTTCCAGCATGTGGAACTCCTGAGGGGAATGGGCCACACGGTGCACCTGCTGACACGGTTCATCGACGAGGAATGGGGCTTCCGGGTATGGCCCGAGGTCGTGCCCGCCTTCGACGAGAGGACCATACCCGAGGCCGACGGCATCATCGTTACGACGCCGAAGGACGTGGAAGAACTCTGGGGCGTCGCCAGAGCCAGGGGCATTCCCCTTTTCCACTTTCTCCAGGGGTTTGAGCCCGATTATGTCCTGGAGCGGATAAAGGGTTCCGTTGTTCCCGAACGTTTCCGCGGCAGCGGCATCCTCTCGAAACTCAAGTACAGGTACAAAAAGAGGGAATGGAAGGCGAGGCTCAAGAGGTTCGACAGACTCTACGAGCTTCCCACGGTCAAGATAGCGATCGCGCCTCACCTCGTCGATGGAGTAAGGAGGCGCTACAATACCTCCTGTTATCTCCTGCCCAACGGTATAGATCAGACCGTGTTCCATCCGAAGGAGAAGGAGCCGGACTACGGCGGAACGCTGAAGATACTCTCCGTGGGGAACTACAATATAGAGTACAAGGCGATACCCGATGTCCTCCAAGCGGTCCGCATTCTGAAAGGGCAGGGCAGAAAGGTTCACCTGACGCGGGTCTCGCCGGCGGACATCGGAGAGAAAGAGAAGGACGAGGGTGTAGTGGACAGGTTCCTTGTGAGGATATCAGAGGCCGAGATAGCGGACCTTTACCGGGATAGCCATATCCTCGTCGCGGCATCGACGGAGATAGAGGGCTTCGGTCTGCCTCCCGTCGAGGCGATGAGCACGGGGACCCCCGTCATCCTGACGAAGATCTCGCCCTTCTTCGCATTCGATGATGTGCGCGACTTCGCGTATTTTGTCGATGTGCACAGGCCGGAGGAGATCGCAAAGGGTGTCATGGACATCGCCGGCAATCCTGCCCTCAGGGCGGGATTGGTCAGGAGGGGATTTGAGGTATCGGCGAGGTACCGGCTGAGCAACGTGGGGAAGCAGCTGGAAGGGATTATCAGGGAACACGTGGGCAAAGGATGACAGACGATGGAAAGTACTGAGAAGAAAAGGTTGGAGTGTCAGGGAGGGCTGCTTGTCGACAAGAACGCGCCCGGTACCCAGGAAAAGGTCATATCCATTCTCGCGGGAATGCCCCGGGGCAGGCTCCTCGATGCCCCTGCCGGAGAGGGTGCCCTGGTGCAGAGGTTGCTTGGCCTTCACGATATCACGGCAATCGACCTCGACGAGGATTTCTTCAGGCTTCACGGGCAGGTACCTTTCAGGAGGGTCGACCTTAACGGCCCTTTGCCTTTCGAGGACGCTTCCTTCGATTATGTCACCTGCGTGGAGGGCATCGAACACCTTGAGAACCCTTTCTCGTGTGTGAGGGAATTCGCGCGCGTCTTAAGGCCCGGCGGCACCCTTGTCATTACGACGCCGAACATCATGTCCATCAAGAGCAGGACCCGGTTCCTGTTCTACGGGTATCATGACTTCTTTCGCTTCATCAAGCTGCCCCGGGGGTTCCGTCACGGACACCCCGAATACGATCACCAGCACATAAACCCCATGACCTTCACGGAACTGAGGTACGCCCTTGAAAAGGCAGGCCTGGAGGTGACGGGGGTCCACACGAACCGGTACGTCAGGGCCCTCAGGTGGAGCTTCCTGTACCCCTTGGTCAGGCACATGATCGTCAGGAACACGAAGGGGAAGGCGCCTGACGACAGGGACCTCTACTCGCGGGAGATACTGGAAGGCGAGATCCTTGTCGTTGAGGGGAGACGGAGCTGAGCCTCGTGGGATCCCCTCACAGTCTGGAGAAGGCATTTAGATCAGGGTCCGATGCCAGGATCGCGCTTGCCCTGTTTCTGCTGGCCATTGCCGTGCGGGCGTATATGATCGTTACGGCGGACGTCATCACCCCCGACGGCCTCATGTACATCAGGATAGCCAGACTGATCGGGGGTGGAAACTGGAAAGCGGTCTACGAGGATGGTTTCTACAGTACCTACCCTTTCATCATCCTGCTCTTTCAGACGGTTTTCACCAATTGGGAGACGGCCGGAAGGGTAGCGTCGGCAGTCCTTGGCTCCCTTGCGGTCCTGCCCTTTTACTTCCTCTTGAGGCGTATTTTTGATGCCAGAGTGGCCATCGTAGCGTCTGTGTTCTTCGTTTTGAGTCCCCGCCTTGTCCAGTATTCCTCGGATGTTCTCAGGGAGCCGCTGTTTTGGTGCTGTTCTCTCACCTCCCTCTGGGCGGCCTGGAAGAGCATGGAGGAGAAGAAGTGGTTCTATATCGTCCTCGCCAGCCTTTTTGCCGGGTTGGCGGCGTTCACCCGCACGGAAGGGGTTGCGCTTCTCGTGATCATTACCCTCTGGATGGGGTGGGTCCTTCTTTACCGCGAGAGGAATTTCAAATGGTGTTTCAGCCTTTTCTTGATCTTCCTCATCTCCTTTCCTGTGATCTTCATCGGACCCCTGTATCTTCTCAAGACGAAGACGGGTATCTGGGAACTGGGGCACGTCAAGACGAAGATACCCTCTCTGTTGAAAACCGAAGATAGCGCACTTTCCCCGGACGTGGAGAAGGGTCCTCCCGGAGCCGGGGAAGGAGGATCCCCCATCGCACGTCTCCTCAACAACCGGTATGTTGCGTCGCTTTGGGAGACCTCATACAAGTACTTCAGGTCCTTCCATCCCGTCCTGATCCTGTTCCTCTTTTTCGGGGTGGTCAGGAGGAAGGTCATTCCCTACTCGGACAAGGAAGTACCTTTCCTGATGTGGTCTTGCGTCTTCCTTCTCCTGTCCTTGTTCTATGCGTTCAAGGTCTCCTATGTGAGTACCCGGCACGGACTCCTTATGGGTATCCCATCGTTCCTGTGGGTTTCCTTCGGCTTCTGGGAGTTGAGCTTCCGGCTCGAGAGATTCGCGATGAAGAAACGATGGAATCCGATGCTGTCCCGTCACATGGTTATCTGGCTTCTCGTCCTGGCCTGCCTGTCGATCCTTCCCAAGACACTCCAGTCATCGGACCGCGGTAAAATGGAGTTAAAGACAGGAGGGATCTACCTGAAGAACATGGGATATTCCAATGAGACCTTCGCGGTCGAGCCAAGGATCAACAGGCTGACCTTCTACAAGGGCGGCGAATTCATCAATATCCCCACCGGCATCGATCACTCTGTGCTGCGCCCTTTCCTTGAAGCTGCCGATGCCCGTTATCTCGTGGTTGATGAGAGGTCCATCGACGAATCAGTCAGGGGTTTCAGCAGCCACACGGAGGCCCTGGGCCTGGAAAGGATCGATCTTCCCGTGTTTCGGGACTACAAGGAGTATTCCTTCACCCTTTACAGGATACGAAAATAGGGGAAGGATGTGAAGTCCCGGATGCCACGCAGCACAGCCGATGACAGGACAATGAAGAAGGTCTGTTTCGTCGCCACCCTCGAGATGTCGGTGAAGGCCTTTCTTATTGACCACATGGAACTCCTTCAGGATGACTTCGACCTTTGCGTTGTCTGTTCCACTGACGACCCTCGGTTTCTTGACGCCCGCGGCATAAGGGGGAAGGTCATCCCTCTGTCCATATCCCGGAACGTGTCACCCGTGAACGACGTGAAGGCGCTTTTCGAGCTCTTCAGGATATTCAGGGAGGAACGCTTCGACATAGTCCATTCCATCATGCCCAAGTCGGGGCTTCTTGCCATGACAGCCGCCTTTGCAGCCCGTATCCCGACGAGGGTGCACACCTTCACCGGGCAGGTCTGGAAGAACCTTAAGGGGCTCAAGCGTTTCGTGCTGAAGACGATGGACAGCGTGCTCGTCGCCTGCGCCACAGACATCCTCGTTGACAGTCCCTCCCAAAGGGAATTCCTCATAGCCCAGGGTATCGTGGGACGCGACGGGTCGGCGGTCATAGCGAACGGTTCCATGTGTGGCGTCGACCCCGGTAGGTTCCATTTCGACGAAGAGGCGAGAAAAACCTTCAGGAGGGAAGAGGGTATCGACCCCGGGGAGATGGTCTTCCTGTTCGTGGGACGAATGAACAGGGATAAGGGTGTCCTTGACCTCGCCCGGGCCTTCGCGGGAGTGTGCGCGGCAAGCCCCGTGAAAACCCGCCTCATTCTGGCCGGTCCCGACGAGGAGCACATGAGGCAGAGGATCCTGGACGCATGCTCGCGATGCAGCGAGAGGGTTCATTTTACCGGCCCCACGGATGCTCCGGGAAGACTCATGTCCGCAGCGGACGTTCTTTGTTTGCCGAGCTACCGGGAGGGATTCGGCCTTGTCGTCGCCGAGGCGGCGGCCGTCGGAATCCCATCCGTAGGGTCGAGGATATACGGGATCGTCGATGCCATCGAGGACGGCGTCACCGGCTTCCTTTTCGAGATGGGTTCACACCACGACCTCATGCTCAAGATGATGAAGTTCATCGAGGACCCTTTCCTGGCGGGAAAGATGGGGGAGAGGGCCCGCGAGTTCGTCCTGCCGATGTTCTCCCGGGAGAAGGTCACTGCCGCCATGTTGGAGTATTACAGGGTGCTTGGGCGCCGCCGACGGCTGCCGGTCTCGAAGAGGGTCTTCGACATCCTTCTTTCTCTCATCGGTATCGGTATCCTGGGTATCCCCATGCTGGTGATCGCCCTTATCATTTACCTGTCCATGGGCAGCCCTGTTTTCTTCAGGCAGATGCGCCCCGGCTACCGGGGGAGGCCCTTTTCGATCATGAAGTTCCGCACCATGAATGAGCAGAGAGATGTAGCGGGGAACCTCCTTCCCGACGGGGCGAGATTGACGGCCGTGGGAAGGGTCGTGCGGGCGCTCAGCCTTGATGAACTACCCCAGCTTTTCAACGTCCTCCTGGGCGACCTCAGCTTCGTCGGCCCGAGGCCGCTTCTCATGCACTACATGCCCCTGTATGACGAGCGCCAGGCGAGACGCCACGATGTGAGGCCGGGCATCACCGGATGGGCCCAGGTGAACGGCAGGAATGCCATCTCCTGGGAAGAAAAGTTCGATCTCGATGTCTGGTATGTGGACCACCGAAGTTTTTCGCTGGATCTTAAGATCCTCTGGCTGACCGTTGTGAACGTGTTGAAGAGACAGGGCATTTCAGCTGAAGGGTTCGAGACTATGCCGGAATTCAAAGGTTCCCAGGGGCACAAAAGAGACCGGGAGTGAAGACCCTCCCGCGATGAGAGACGGAGTGTGATGAGGATAATTGACGTAAGGTATCTGAAGAGCGTGCGCACCCCCGGGGAGGCACAGGTGGGAGATCTGCCGGAGATCTGTTTTGTCGGGAGATCGAATGTGGGCAAATCGTCGCTCATCAACACCCTCGCGGCTCAGCGCGTCGCCAGGACCAGTTCCCGGCCGGGGGCGACGAAGATGATCAACATCTACAAGGTCCTGTATGAATCACTGGGGAGGCGCGGTTGGGTCATCTTTTCCGACTTTCCCGGCTTCGGCTATGCGAGGGTATCGCGGGAGATGGCCCGGGACTGGCGCACAATGGTCGAGGGATACCTTCTGACGAACGACCGGTTGAGGCGCATTATCTGGCTTCTCGACGTGAGACGGGATCCCGACGACCTCGACAGTATGCTTGTGGAATGGTTCCTTGCGAAGGGACTACCTTTTTCAGCGGTACTCACGAAGGTCGACAAGGAGACGCAGGGCAACATTGCAAGAAAGAAACGTTCTTTCGAGGCCTTCCTTAACGGCAGCAGGGCACACCTCTTCTCGTCCCGGAGCGGTTACGGAAAGAAAGAGCTCCTCCTTCATATCCGTCACATCCTGCAGGGTGAGGATGTCGACGAAGTATCCTGAATCATATCAAGCAGAAGTCCTTATATCCTTAAGAGTGAATATAGATTTGAATATGTAACCTTTTGATTCTATGGCTTCTTGCCCGCCATCGAGACGGTCAAGAAGTGCGATGACGCCCTTTACCTTGTAGCCTTCCTTCTCGACGGCCTCGATCGCCTTCAACGAAGACCCGCCGGTGGTGACCACGTCCTCCAGGATCACCACGCTCATCCCGCTCTTCAGATTTTTCCCGCCTTCGACCCATCGGTTCGTTCCGTGTCCCTTGGGTTCCTTCCGGATCAGGAAACCCTTCATGTCGTTTTTTTCAGCATAGGCCGCCAGCACCACGGAAGAGACGAGAGGATCGCCGCCGATGCTGACCCCGCCGACGGCCTCGACACCGGGGATCTCGCGGGCCATCCTGTACATGATCCTGCCCACAAGGTACATGCCCTCCGGGTTTAAGGTCGTCTCCTTGGCATCGATGTAGAAGCTGCTCTTCTTGCCACTGACGAGGGTGAATTCCCCCTCCTCGTAAGACAGGGTCTTGATGATAGTGAGGAGCGCTGCGCGGTCGTCTGACATCATTTCTCTCCTTTGGCGAAAAGCTCCATCTGTTCCAGTTCCATGCCCCAGGGGAACCGTGAGGGGTATGATCCGGAAAAACAGGCATCGCAGTATGTGTATTCGCCCCTTCCAAGGGCCTTGCGCATGCTCTCTATCGTCAGGTAGTGAAGGGAATCGGAACCCATGTACCTGTTGATCTCCTCCAGGGTGTGCGATGCCGCGATGAGCTGCGAGCGGGAAGGGGTATCGATCCCGTAGAAACAGGGATACATGGTGGCCGGCGAGCTGACCCGGAAATGTATCTCCTTCGCGCCGTACTGCCTCAACATCTTGATGATCTTCCTGCCCGTGGTCGCCCTGACGATGGAGTCGTCGATAACGACGATGCGTTTGCCCTTTACGATATCACGCAGTGCGTTCAATTTCAACTTAACGCCGAAATGGCGTATGGAATCCCGTGGCTCTATGAAGGTGCGGCCCACGTAATGGTTCCTGATGAGCCCCATCTCGAAGGGGACGCCCGTTTGCTGGGAATAGCCGATGGCGGCGCTTATCCCCGAGTCGGGTATGGGGATGACCATGTCCGCATCAACGGCACTCTCCCTGGCAAGCTGCCTGCCCAGGGCCTTTCTCACGCTGTACACGGTCTTGCCGAACATGTAGCTGTCGGGCCGGGCGAAGTAGATAAACTCGAAGATGCAGTGGTGGTGGGTCGTCGGCTTGAAGGGTTTGTATGACGTCAAGCCGTTCTGATTAATGACGAGGATCTCTCCCGGCTCGATCTCCCGGACGTATTTTGCGCCGATGAGGTCAAAGGCGCAGTTCTCGCTCGATACGGCATAACCGTCCCTCATCCTGCCAAGGCACAGGGGCCTGAAACCGTGGGGGTCGCGCACCGCGATGAGCTCATGGTTCGTGAGGGCCACGATGGAATATGAGCCTTCCATCCTCCTCAGGGCGCTGATGAGGCGCTCCACGGTGGAGTCCTCGTGGGCCAGGGCCATGAGATGGATTATCACCTCCGTGTCCGAGGAGGACTGAAAGATGGAGCCATAGTTCTGGAGCTCATCCTTCACGATCTTCGCGTTCGTCAGGTTGCCATTGTGCGCCATCGCCAGGTAACCCCGCGAGTACTCGACCATGAGCGGCTGGGCATTCCCGATGATGCTCGAACCTGAGGTGGAGTACCTCACGTGGCCTATGGCCGACCTGCCCGGGAGCTGTGACAGGGTTTCGGCGTCAAAGATATCCGAGACGAGTCCCATCTCGCGATGGGTTCTCATGGTTTCCCCGTCGGTGCATGATATGCCGGCGCTCTCCTGGCCCCTGTGCTGAAGGGCGTGAAGGCCAAGATAGGCGAGATTCGACGCGTCCTTGTGGTTGTATATTCCGAATATGCCGCACATTGATTTATGTTCCTTCCTGCTGGCCAAGCTCCTCTACAAAGAAATCAATGATGCCGGCATCCATGAGGCAGAAGGATATGCTCTTGAGGGATGTGGAACTCTCCTTGAGAAACCCTGCCGTCTCGCCGACAATGATCTCGGCGCAGCGCTTTTTCGGGAAGCCGAAGATGCCCGCACTGATGGCAGGCATGGAAATGGAGGAGAACCCTTCCCGGTCGGCGAGTGCAAGTACGCTCCGGACCGCTTTCCTGAGCTTGTTCTCTTCGTCGCCCTCTCCCCACATGGGGCCCACGGCGTGGATCACGTGACGCGCCTTGAGCCTCCCGCCGCCGGTCAGAACGGCGGACCCCACGGGCACAAACCCGATCTTGTCGCTCTCTTCCTGGATGATGAGCCCGCCCTTGCGGACGATGGCGCCCGCAACTCCACCCCCATGGCGGAGATAGGAATTGGCGGCGTTGACGATGGCATCGACGTCGCTTTCGGTAAGGTCACCCCTGACAACGCGTAAAACGACGCCGTGAAAGTCTACTTCTTTCAATGTTTCCATGACCGGTCCTTCTATACAAAGCGTTTTTGCCAGCCAATGGTAAAAACGCGTTCCCGGGTGAAGAAGGTCCAAAAGTTCCAAAGTTCAAGAGTATAAAGACAAGAAAACACCGAATGCCTTCGCTATACGAATTGTCTGGACAACCGACCTGCCTTGACGGTCTTTCGCTTGAACTCTTGAACCTTCTTTGTCCCCTTGAACTTTTGAACTTTTGAACCGCCTCCCTCTTGTTGTATTATACAAGGTGATGTGCAGTAAGGAAAAGACTCCTCTCGGCCGCCGGGCTCCGCTTGCGTCCTTGAAGGGCGTGGGACCGGTTATCGCGAAGGCGTTGGCGAAGAAAGGGATATGGTGTGTTGATGACCTGTTCTACTTCGTTCCCATCCGCTGGCTTGACAGGGGAACGGTAAGGAATATATCGGAACTCGAGGCCGGTGAGGACGCCTGCGTGGTTGCTTCCGTTGATTCGTATCGTTCCATGTTCTTCAGGCACGCCAGGAAGAAAGGTTTCGAGGTCATCGTTACCGATGGGAGCGGCTTTATTTCCCTGAAATGGTTCCAGTGGTCGAAAGGTTACCTGCAGAAGATCTGCCGAAAGGGGACGACGCTCTTCCTTTCCGGTAAGGTGGGGGTCTTCGGAGGGACCCTGCAGATAGTCCATCCCGAGGTGACAGTTTTCGGTGAAGACGAGACCCCGGGGGCGGCTCGCAGGATCATTCCCCTCTATTCACAGGTGGACGGGGTGAAACAGGGGTTGATCCGCAACATCGTCTCCGAGGCCCTGAACCTGCTTGGAACCTTACCGGGCGGCATTTTGCCCCGCGAGGCGGAGGAACGCTTCGGCCTCATCAGCTTTGCCGATGCGGTGAGGCGCGCGCACGCGGCGAACGGCGAGGACTTCAATGAGGACAGGGGTAACGAGGCCGTGCGAAGGCTTATTCTGGAGGAGTACCTCCATTTTCAGATGACCCTGATGTCAAGAAAGAGAAAGGCCCGCAGTGGGCGGGGTATAGCCTTCGCCACGAATGGTCCCCTCAACAGCAGGTTCCTGGGGAACCTGGGATTCGACCTTACCGGGGCTCAATCGCGGGCCATAACGGAGATCATGTCCGATATGGGCAGGGACATACCGATGAACAGGCTCCTGCAGGGAGACGTGGGTTCGGGGAAGACGGTCTGCGCGGTGGCATGTGCCTGCGTTGCCATCGACAACGGTTTCCAGGCGGTTTTCATGGCGCCCACGGAGATCCTGGCCGAACAGCATTACCTTAACGTCCATCGGTGGTTCGCCGGGCTCGGTGTCCCCGTCGCGCTTCTCAAGGGCGGCATGGGGCGCGAACGCCGGGATGTCCTTGAGGGGATACGGACCGGGGCGACACCCATCGTTATAGGTACCCACGCCGTGATTCAGGCCGACGTGGAATTCCACAAACTGGGGCTTGTCGTCATTGACGAACAGCATCGGTTCGGCGTGGAGCAGCGCAAGAGGCTCAAGGACAAGTCGCGCCGGCCCGATGTCCTCAGTATGACGGCCACTCCCATCCCGCGGACCCTTTCCATGGTCGTCTATGGGGACCTCGACGTTTCCGTCATCAACGAGATGCCTTCAGGCAGACGAAAGGTGGTGACAAAGGTCCTTTCCGACAACGAACGGGAACGGGCCGAGCGGATGATGAGAGAGGAGCTTGCCGCCGGGCACGGCATCTTTGTCGTCTACCCCCTTGTCGAGGAGTCCGGGGACATCCCCGTGCGGGATGCAAAGAGCATGTCGGCCGAGCTGCAGCGGGCCGTCTTCCCCGAATACAGGGTGGGTCTTCTCCACGGACGGATGAGCGCGAAGGACAAGGAGGACGTCATGACCCGCTTTCGGGAGGGAGAGATAGACGTTCTTGTGTGCACGACGGTAATAGAAGTGGGCATCGACGTGCCCCGGGCCACGATGATGGTTGTGGAGAACGCGGAGCGCTTCGGCCTGTCCCAGCTCCACCAGCTCCGGGGCAGGGTGGGCAGGGGGACGGAGCCTTCACGATGTATCCTCCTCGCGTCGACGAAAAGGACCCATCTGGCGACAAGACGGCTGAGGATCATGGAGAAGACCAGTGACGGCTTTCTGATCGCCGAGGAGGACCTGAAGATACGCGGTGTCGGCGACATGCTGGGGGTCAGGCAGTCGGGTATGCCGGCTTTCAGGATCGGGGACATCGTCAGCGACCTCGACATCATGATCGAGGCCCGGAAGATCGCCGAGGAGGTAACGGCCGGGGTTTCCGAGGAGGAGATGGCAGGGTTTATGAGGCACATAGGCGACAGGTTCGAAGACGAGAGGGATCTTTCGGAGATCGCTTGAAATCAGAGGGAGGCCGTAGCATGAGAAAAGCCAGGATAGTTTGCACACTCGGACCGCCGACACAGACTGCAAGGGCCCTTCAGTCGCTCGTGGAAAAGGGCATGGATGTTGCCCGCCTCAATTTCTCCCACGGCGACCATGCATCGCACGGGTCTCTTATCAGGAAGATACGCGCCGTCGAGAAGAGGCTGCGAAAGCCTGTCGCCATCCTTCAGGACCTGCAGGGCATCAAGATCAGGGTGGGTTCCCTTGAGGGGGGCAGGGTGGTCCTCGGAAAGGGACAGTCCGTGGAGATACGCGCGGGTGCCGAGAGGGGAGACGGCCGGCGTATCTACATAGATTATCCCTGGCTAATCAAGGATGCCCGTGCCGGCGACAGGATACTTCTCGATGACGGGCTTGTCCAGCTCGAAGTCGGGAGCGCCTCGGGAGATTGCATCACCGCAACCGTTGTGGAAGGGGGGGTCCTGAAGGAGCACAAGGGTGTGAACCTGCCCGGGATGAAGGTGAGCGCGAAATTCTTCACCGAGAAGGACAGGGTGGACCTGGAGTTCGGGATATCCATGGGCGTGGACTATGTCGCCCTCTCTTTCGTCAGGAGCGCCGATGACATACGGGAGGTCAAGGCCTGGATGGCCGCGCGGGGTGTATCGGTCCCGCTTATCGCAAAGATAGAGAAGGAGGAGGCGATAGGGGACATCGACGGAGTCCTCGCCGAGGCCGACGGCATCATGGTCGCCAGGGGGGATCTGGGTGTGGAGATGCCCCTCGAAGAGGTCCCTGTCTTCCAGAAGATGCTCATACACAAGGCGAACGAGGCGAGGAAGACCGTCATAACCGCGACCCAGATGCTCGAATCCATGACGCACCATTCCCGCCCGACCCGGGCGGAGTCGACGGATGTGGCCAACGCCGTGCTCGACGGTACCGATGCCCTCATGCTTTCCGCCGAGACATCGGCGGGCCAGTACCCTTTCGATTCCGTCGAGGTGATGGACCGGATCATCTCCTTCACGGAGGACCATATAAGGGAGACGGGGGAACGCTTCTACGCTCCATACCCGGAGGGCTCGTTGTTCGATTTCCCCGGTGCCGTTGCCGAGGCGGCTTCACGCGCGGCACAGGACACCGGAGCGCGGTGTATCGTGGCCTTCACGATGACGGGCTTCACAGCATTGCTCATCTCGAAGTTCAAACCCGACATGCCTGTTGTGGCACTCTCGCCGGATGCCTCCGTGGTACGGCGAATGAAGCTCTATCGCGGCGTGATTCCCTACCAGGTGAGAAAACTGGCAAGTACCGACAGAATGATCGGGGAGGTGGACAGGTTCATGGTGGAAGCGGGCTTCGCGAAGGAGGGGGATGTCATCGTCCTCGTGGCGGGACACCCGATCGCCGAAAAAAGCAGAACGAACTTCATGAAACTGCACAGGGTGGGGGAAAAGACGGTTTGAACCGCTTGAACCGTTAGAACCGTTAGAACCGTTGGGGGGGGGTAGGAGTGTTGGGGTCTTGTCCCCATCACCCATAACCCATCACCCATAACCTTTATTCTATATATGTGTCCGGTGACACGACCACTTTTCTGGTGCGGATCTTTTCCGCCGCCTCCCCCTCGGTGAGGGCAAACAGGGGGCTTATTTCCACCTTTGCGTCGGGCGGGACCTCGACGCCCGCCTTTTGGAGCCAGGTGCGGTGGAGGTCGATGAGGGCCTGCCGGGCAGTGTCGGGGGAATCGGGGCCCTCCTTGTTCTTTACGGGCGCAAATTCCTCTTCCCGGGCGATCTCCATACAGCAGGAGCTTTCCGCGATCGGTATAGCGTCGAAGACGAAGGTCTCGAACTTCCACACGTCGATATTCGCCGGCTCCCAGTCGGAGAAGGCCACGTAGGCTGATTTCCTGGCACAGTGGTAGGGCAGGGCAAAACCATCCCTGTTGAGGTCCCTGATGAAGGAAAGGGAAAAAATATGAATGGCCGTATTCCCGGCCCAGTAGAGTATTCCGCCATTTTCATCGAGAGCCCGCATGTAGCTCTCATCGAGGTCGCTGTACTCGATGATGGCCTGCCTTCCGTTGACGTCGAGGTATACGCCGACCTTCTCATCAACGCTCCTTCGCCGTACGACCTTCGTCGACACCTGGGCCTGCGCCAGCGCGTGGTGACCGAGAAAGACGGGGTCGGCGATCCTGACGAGGGGATTGTCCACCTGGCAGTAGAAGAGCTCCTCGTAGCCGGCGGTGATAAGTCTTGCCAGGATACCGCTGTCCGAGAGGCCCTTCAGTGACCCTCCGTGGCCGTTCGGGCTCGCATAGAAATGCACCTTGTCCCGGAGGATGAGCTTGCCGTCGGGTGAGACGGCAGGAAGGACCTCCTGGGAGAAGAAGTGTACCGAGTCGGGAGGGAGGCCGAAATGACGGTTCCTCTGGAAGAACCGGACCGTGTCCTCGTGATTATCGGTGCTTGTCATGATCAAAAAGGGTATCGTGACGCCAAAACGCACCGAAAGAGAGCGCACCTGTTCGGCAAAAAGCTGGAAGAGTGTCTTCCCTTTGACCGGCGAGAGAGGAAACGTGCCCTTGGGTCCTTCAAAGCCCAGGCGCGAGCCCTGTCCACCGGCCACGACGAGAACGGCCACCTTCTGGCGTGCGAGAAGGGACTCTCCAATGGACCGGGCCTTGAGGGCGTCGTCCTCTTCGCGGGAGGTTCGGGGTATGCACACGACGGCGGGAGGACTGATGTCGCCAATGCGGGGGGAATTGACCGCCTTCGTGAACTGCCGGTGAAGCTTGAGGACGAGGCGGATATCAAGGTCGCGGTTGTTCTCGAGGAACATGCCCCTCTGGTGTGAGGTGAGAGATCGATAGTGGTCGAGAATGTGATGCTGCCCATAGTTTTCGAGGGTCTTCAATAAGTCCTGTTCAGTCATTTCACCATCCATCAAGACAATAACTGCGGAGAAGATGCTCCCTTGGTATGAAATCTTACAAGATTTCCTGTGCCGATGACAAATAGAATCGCCTGAAAATTCCTGTTCTTCTTGACTGAATTATCGATTGTGCATTAAGTAAATTCCACTTTGCACGATAACCTTAATTAGTTTAGAATGGAACCAAACCCAGCAAGCAACGGAGGTTATCAATGAAAGTGCTCGTTGTTGACGATTTTGCGACGATGAGAAAGATCATCAAGAATGTTCTGAAGCAGATAAACATCGAAAACGTCCTGGAAGCGGAAAATGGCAAACACGCCCTCACCGTCCTTGGAGGGGACACTGTCGATCTCATTATAAGCGACTGGATAATGCCGGAAATGACGGGCATCGAGTTTCTCAAGGCGTGCAAGAACGATGATAACATCAAGAAGATCCCCTTCATCATGGTAACGGCGGAGGCCCAGAAGGACAACATCATGGAGGCCATCAAGTCGGGTGTGGACAACTATATTGTCAAACCCTTCACCCCCGAGAAGCTCAGGGAAGCGATAGACAAGGCGAAAGCCAAGGTCGGTAAATAATACAGCGCCGGAGGCAGGCATGGATGTCAAATATATAAATCCTTTCATTATGGCGGCACAGTCGGTATTCAGGACTATGCTGGGCATTGAGGTGACGTTAAGCAAACCGGTGATCAAGACGAACCGCACGACCTCGGGCGAGGTGACGGGCATAATGGGCCTCGTCGGCGACAGGAAGGGCACTATCACCATAAGCTTCCAGGACAAGGGAGCGCTCTTCATATACAAAACCCTTATCGGAGACGAATCGTCAGCCATCAATTCCGATGTGGTCGATGCCATCGGCGAGCTGACGAACATCATATCAGGCCAGGCGCGGAAGGAGTTCGAGAAGGCCGGGATCAACCTCAAGGCAGCCATCCCGATGGTCATTGTGGGCAAGGAGATCGAGCTCAACTTCATCACCACCCTGCCCATAGTCCAGCTCCCCTTCAATTTCTCCGTAGGCAACGGCACCCAGGAAGTAATGTTTCTCGACTTCTCTTTCGAATAGAGAAAAGGGGACAGGATGAGATAATTTACAGGGTTCAGGAGGGGTCTTCGGCCCCTCCTGAACCCTGTTCTCTTGCCCTGACGCCCGGCGGTTCCAAACGGTCTCCTGCCCCCCTTGGACTTTTGAACTCTTGAACCCTGGAACCGCTTTTCTCTCCTTAAGTTATCCCCGCGAACAGCGACAATTTACAGTATGGAAGCGTCAGGGGTTTACCCTCAGAGAAATGTACCGATGAATCGAGGAAGGGTCGGGATCTATGGATGACATCAGGAGTGGGATTGAAGGACTGGCGGCCCGGGTGGGTCGGCTGATCCCGGGGACGGAGGAACAGTTCCTTTTCATAGGGTCCCGTCTCAACGAAGTGTACAGGGAAGTGGAGAAGATATCGCATCAGGCTTCATCACTGGTCGGCATGCTCGACAGTTCCGTCATGAAAGGCACGATAGGCCGCTTCCGCGAGATCCTTGAGAGGATGGACAGGCATATCGGGGGCTCCGACAACAGGTTCTCGTCAGGCGTGGCCGCCCTCAACGACGTTCACACCGCGGTTTCCCGCGTGGGCGATCCCCTCGCGAATTTCCGCAAGATCGTCAAGACGCTGAAGATACTTGCCATATCGACGAAGATCGAGAGTGCCCAGCTGAAGAAGATGGAGAGTGATTTTATTAACCTGGCAGGTGACGTGGAGCAGCTTTCCGCTCTCATCCACGATAAGTCGGCAGGCATCGAGAGTCACCGGCGCTCGCTGATGTCACTCACCGAGGCAACCCTCACAAGGATCGTCGCCATCAACGAGAAGAGCAGGGGCTACATCAGCGAGGTGCTCGGAAGCATACGATCGAGCATCGAGCTGCTCGAGAGCAGGCACAACCTTTCGTTCACCGCCGCCGATTCCATGCTGAACCGATTCAACGCGACGTCGAAACAGGTCGGCGAGGTCGTCATGTCCATGCAGTTCCACGATATAACCCGCCAGCAGGTGGAGCATATCAGGGACGTCCTCACCTCGATGGAAGGGAAACTGCATGAAACATCACGGGGGGCGGACGACGCGCCTTACGCATCGGATCTCGTGGCGGAGGCCGCCATTGCCTGCGAGCTGCAAAAGGCCCAGCTCGCCGATGCCGAAGGCAAGTTCGTCCACGCGGTGGATGCTATCGTCGACAACCTCCGGGGCGTCGTGAAGAATGTCTTCCGGATTCTCGACGATATCCAGAAGATCACGGGAGGGACCGACCTCATCGCGAGCACCTTTCTGTCAAACATAGAGTCGGGGACGACTGCGGTCATCGGCAGACTCGAAGACACGGGCCGGGCGGAGGGTGAGTTCGTCGATGCCATGGGAGAGCTCTCTTCCGCCGTCTCCACGATCTCAGGCCTCGTTGACGACATCGAGGAGATCGGCGAGGAGATCGAGCTCATCGCAGTCAACGCCCGCGTTAAATCGGCCCACACAGGGGTCGAGGGCGCGCCGCTCGGGGTTATCGCGGAGGCGATATGGCACCTTTCCATAGATGCAACTTCACAGAAGACCACCATCTCCGAGCTCCTCAGGGAGGTCGTTGCTGCGACGCAGGGGCTTCAGGCCGCCGTGAGGGAGAGGGCCGGCGACGGCGACTCCGACAGCCGCAGTATCATCGGCGAGCTGTCGGGGCTGCTTGACGAGCTCAAGGAGATGAACGACGGGGTCATGGGGCTTGTGCATGAGATAGAGGGCGGCAGCCGGAACCTGTCCGGCCTCATCGAGGAGACGATCGAGAACATCTCCGTCCACAGGGACCTGAGGCGGGAGGTGTCGGGTCTCGCGGTACTCTTTGATGAGGTCATCGCCGCGGCAAGAGGCGCAGTGTCCCGTGAGGAACTCGAAAAGGCCCGGGGCCTGTCCCTGGAATACATCGCCAGCAGGTACACGATGCAGAGAGAGCGGCTCATCCACCAGAGCGTGGCATCCAACGTTATCCCCTTTGCCGGTAGGGAAAGGGGCGATGCGACGCCTGCGCCGCCGGAAGAGGATCTCGTCGGCGACGATGATCTTGGCGATAATGTGGAGCTTTTTTGATGATGAACACCGTGGATCTATATATATGTATCTTGATGTACAAGGAGGAGTGCGGTGACGAAACGTATCATGACTGTCGATGATTCTGTCAGTGTCCGCCAGATGGTCAGTTTCACCCTGAAAAACGCGGGCTACGAGACGGTTGAGGCAAGCGACGGACAGGACGCTCTGTCCAAACTCGGCGGCTCGGGGGTCCATATGATCGTGACGGACCTCAATATGCCCAACCTCGACGGGATAGGACTCATCAAGGAGGTCCGAAACAAGGCCGAGTACAAGTTCATACCCATCATCATGCTGACGACGGAATCCCAGGACAGCAAGAAGCAGGAAGGCAAGAGCGCCGGCGCCACGGGCTGGATAGTGAAACCCTTCAAGCCCGATCAGCTCCTGGCGGTTGTAAAGAAAGTTCTGGGATAGGAGGTATCCGGCGATGGCGCCCCCCGACGATGCACGAGGCAGGAACGCCGATTACGGCTCCGTCAGACTGTCGAGCAAGCTCTTCGACCAGCTGACCGTATTCATTCACAACCAGGTGGGCATCAAAATCACCCCCGTGAAGAAGGTCATGCTCGAGGGAAGGCTTCAGAAGAGGCTTCGCAAGCTGGGTATGAGGTCCTTCGAGGAGTACTGTACGTTCCTTTTCAGCGACGAAGGGAGGAACGGCGAGCTCACGAACATGATCGACGAGGTGACGACGAACAAAACGGATTTCTTCCGTGAGCCGGCTCACTTCAACTACCTTACCTCCAGGGTACTGCCCACGCTTCTGAAGAGTGACAGGTTCACTCTTTCTAACAAGCTGACCATCTGGAGCGCGGGGTGCTCCAGCGGAGAGGAACCCTATACCATTGCCATGGTGGTGCAGGACTTTGCGGATACGGCGGGCGCGGAGCCGCTTCCCTTTCAGATCGTCGCGACCGATATCTCGCGGCGCGTCCTGGAGAGGGGTCTGAAGGCCGTCTACGAGGAAGACCGTGTGGCGCCTATACCCATGGATATCAAGAAGAAGTTCCTGTTAAGGAGCAGGAACGCCGGAGCGGGGCTCTTCAGGATAGCCCCGGAGATACGGTCCCGTGTCTTATTCCGGAGGCTCAATTTCATGGACGGGGATTTCGGCTTCCGCGAGAAGATAGACGTCATCTTCTGCAGGAACGTTATCATCTATTTCGACAAGACCGTGCAGGAAAAGCTTCTCAACAAGTTCTGCAGGTGTCTGAAGCCCAATGGGTACATCTTCATGGGCCATTCGGAGACACTTTTCGGCATGGACCTGCCCCTCGAACAGGTAGCACCGACGGTGTACAGGAAGACCGGTACAAAAGCCACGATCAAAAAAACGGCATGAACAGGGCGTAAGTGGAGGCATCATGGCAGAGAAGATCAAAGTCCTGATCGTAGACGATTCAGCGGTAGTGAGACAGGTGCTTGAAGAGGTCCTCGGATCCGACTCGGCGCTGCAGGTGGTCGGCTCGGCGAGGGACCCCTTTGTGGCAGCGGACATCATGAAACGCGTTGTCCCCGATGTCATCACCCTCGATGTGGAAATGCCGCGAATGGACGGCATCACCTTCCTTCACAAGATCATGACCCAGAAGCCCATCCCCGTTGTCATGTGCTCGAGCCTCACGGAGAAGAACTCCGAGACGGCGATGAAGGCGCTGGAGTACGGCGCTGTGGACATTATAGAGAAACCCCGGATGGGTGTGAAGCAGTACCTCGAGGAATCGAAGGTTATCATCTGCGATACGGTGAAGGCGGCAGCTGAGGCACGCCTCGGGCGCGCCAGGAAGAACAACGGCTTCATCAAGGTGGAGCCGAAGCTCACCGCCGACGCCGTCATCGAGAAGCCGAATTCCCGCGCCATGATCCAGACAACGGAGCGTATCGTCGTCGTGGGTGCGTCGACAGGCGGGACGGAGGCGCTCAAATCCTTCCTCGAGGCCCTGCCCCTCGACGCGCCGGGAATGGTGATCGTCCAGCACATGCCGGAACATTTCACGGCCGCCTTTGCAAGGAGGCTCGACGGGATATGCCGCGTCTCCGTCAAGGAAGCCGCGAACGACGACACGGTCGTCCGGGGACGCGCTCTCATCGCTCCGGGCAACAAGCACACCCTCCTCAAAAGAAGCGGGGCGAGATACTATGTCGAGGTAAAGGACGGACCACTGGTATCGCGTCACAGGCCTTCCGTCGACGTGCTCTTCCGGTCGGCGGCGCGGTACGCCGGGAAGAACGCCGTTGGCGTCATCATGACGGGGATGGGTGACGATGGGGCCAAGGGGATGCGGGAAATGAAAGATGCCGGCGCCTACACCGTTGCCCAGGACGAAGCGACATGCATCGTCTTCGGCATGCCCAAGGAGGCCATCAAGCTCGGCGCCGTCAAGACCGTGGCCCCTCTCGACCACATAGCCGGCATAGTTATGAGGGAAAGCGGGTAGAAGAAGGAGACAATCGGGTTATGGGTCATAGGTCATAGGTGATGGGAGGATACGGTCTTTCCCATAACCTATCACCTATCACCTATTATTATCTGTTGCCTGTCCCTTCGCCATTTTCAGCGCCAGGTTGAGATCCTCTATCCTGTATGGTTTTACGAGAACGCCCTTGAAGCCATGCTCCTTGTGGTTGACTATCTGGGGGTCGTTGGGGTAGCCGCTTGACAGGATGGCCGAGACACTGCGATCTATTGCGAGAAGCTCCCTGAGTATCTCGACGCCGTCGAGTCCGCCGGGAGAGATGAGATCCAGGATCACCACATCGAAGGGCGAACCCGTCTCCTTCGAGGTGCGGTAGAGATCGATGGCCTGCCTTCCGTCGGCGACGCCCGTGACCTCATGGCCGAGGTGTGTAAGCAGCATCGTCGTTGTTTGAAGGATCGACTGTTCGTCGTCGGCAATAAGGACCTTGAGGGAGGTTCTGGCCGCGGGTTCGGTTAGAACCTTTTCCTCGGGCCCTTCCCTCAACGACTCTGTCTTGTGAGCCGGGAGATACACGGTGAAGGTTGCCCCTTCCCCCGCCTGCGACTCCACTTCGATCTGGCCGCCGTGTTTCTTTATGATGGAGTAGCACACGGCAAGGCCTAACCCCATTCCTTTCTGGGGCCCGAAGTCCTTTGTGGTGAAGTAGGGGTCGAAGACTTGCGAGAGATGTTCCCTGGCGATACCCTTGCCCGTATCTGAAATGGAAAGCTCCACGTAGTCCCCGGTGGGCAGGAACGTTCCAGGCTCTACCTGGAACGTCCTGTTCCGGACAGATAGAGAAATGGAACCGCCATGCTCCGGCATGGCCTCCCGGGCATTGCGGACAAGTTGATGGATAACCTGCCGGATCTGCGTCTCGTCAGCTTCGACGGGCCACAGGTTCTCCTGAAAGCTGTACCGGCACTTCACTCGCGAGCCGGACAGGGATATCCTCGAGACCTCGCGGACGATGGGCTGCAGGTGGAGGGTCTTCTTGAGGGGGCTTCCGCCCTTCGAGAATGTCAGGAGTTGTGTTGTAAGCTCTTTCGCCCTGTCGATGGTCTTCTCGGCCTCGCTGAGCTTCTCCCGGGCCTTTGATTCTGATTCGGGCAGGTACATCCTGGCAAGGGAGATGTACCCCAGCATGGACATGAGCAGGTTATTGAAGTCGTGGGCGATGCCCCCGGCAAGGATGCCAACGGACTCCAGCTTTCTGAAATTGAGGAGTCCGTCTTCCATCTGCTTGCGTGCCGTGATATCGGTGAAGAGGGATATGGAGCCCACGAAACGGTTTTTCCTGTTCAGGATCGGGCTGGCGGATACATTGACCCAGAGGGATTGCCCGTCATTTCTTCTGAAGCGGCGCTCGTATTGGTCGGACAACCCTTCCTGCCTGCGCTGCCTCTTCTCGAAGTGGTCTTCCAGATCCTCCTCGGATATGAAATGGTCAAGGGACTTCCCGATCATCTCCTCCTCGGAACAACCGAACATCTTCTGGGCCTGGGCATTGACAAAGGTGATCCTGAAGGCCTCGTCGGCCACGCAGATGCCCTCGCTCGCCGTGTTGACGATCTGGCGGTACTTCTTTTCACTTTCCCGAAGGGCTTCCTCGTAGCGGCGCTCCCTGGTGATGTCGCGCATGAATATGGCAATCTTGCCGGCATTCCCGTTACTGTCGGGGATGGGATAAAGCTCCACCTCCATCCATGAACCATTGGTCCTTGCCTCAAGCTTTGCGCTCTTTCCGTCCTTGAGCACCTTGAGGACCGTATCTCTTACCTTTCCTGAAAGATCTCCGGTCAGAACGTCGTAGACGCACGAACCCACGAGGGACTGGCCACCGGCTTCATATCTGGCGGCAAACTTGTTATTGAGGGCTATAATATTACCGTCCTGACCCGCGAGGACCACCAGTTCATCGGTGGCGTTGATCAGGGCCAGAGCTGTTTCTCCCAGAAGCTCCGCCGGTATGGTGCGGTGCACCGCATGCTCGTTGTCGAGGATCTTACAGGCATCCATCTGTCACGTCCGGGTAGTATTTGACAAGACACGTGGGGCATATGGCGTGACTGAACTCGGCGTCGGAATGGTCGCTGATGTACTTCTCCAGTTCATTCCAGTATCCGGAGTCATCACGTATCTTCTTGCAGTGAGAGCATATGGGCAAGAGGCCGCCGAGTCTCCTGATCTTGTTCTCCGCTCGTGCCAGATGCGTGACGAGTTCTGACACCCTGGTTTCGAGATCCATGACGCGCAGGCCGGTCCTGACGCGGGTCTCAAGCTCCCCTCTCGCGCAGGACCGCGGGAGAAGATCGTCGGGTCCCGACGGGGGACGGGCAAATGGCTCGGCGTCCGGCCCATCGGCTGTCATGAGTATGATGTAGGTCCCGGCCGTGTGCCGCGAGAGACGGATGCGCCTGCACAGGGCCACGCTATCCACTCCCTGCATGGCTCCATCGAGGATGACAAGGGCAGGGCGGACCTCCTCCCGTTCCATGTGATGGAGAAGCTCCCTGTCGTTAGGGACGACGATCGTCTCGTATCCCCAGGCCTGGACAGATGATTCCAGAAACTGCACCGTTGGACCGACATCCCCGGATATGAGGACCCGGGTTGAACGGGCGGGGTTCGCATGCACGTTCCTGTCGATAGGGTCTTTCCGCAGAGCGACGGTTCCATTTCTTTTGTCCGGGGTGGTCATATGGAAAGGAAGAGGAGGATGTCGGTTGTCTGATCAAGGATGCTCGCGCCGGGAACATCCTCCTCTTGAAAAGCCGCATGTATATAACCGTTGGCCCTGATGTTTATTGGGGGGTGGCGAAGCTTCTGTGGCAGGGGGAGAATACGGTAGACGTATTGGGGGGCATGATCTACCAGTCTTGTGTTGCTTATGGCGAGTTTTGTTTGGGAAACGGGGATGTCTCCCAATCCCTGCACGCAAGAAGCTTCGCCGGTGGAGGTCAGTATTGAGTCGCATGTGGCATAAAGATCAACCATGTCATTCGATATAGCAATAACCGTGCCAACACGTAACACATTGATATGACTAGGGAGGGCAAAGTCCGGAGGCCGATTATTATGGAATCAATTCCATAACTATGGAATCAATTCCATACGAAAAGTCACAGAAAGAACCGTTTCAGGAGGACAAGACCGTTTCTAAGATACTCCGTAGTCCTTCACCTTGGTGAGGAGGGTCTTGTAGTCTATCTCGAGGAGTTTTGCGGCCCGGGATTTGTTGCCGCCGGTGATCGTGAGCGCCCGCTTGATGACCTCCGTTTCCGCCTCGCGCGCAGCCTTGAGGGCAACCTGCTTGAGGGGCATAAGGAAAGCGCCGTTGTCCCGGCGGGCCACCGTATCCCCTACGATAAATTCGATGTCCTCGGGTCTGATGACGCCCTCGCGACAGGTGAGCACCGCCCTGCGGATCACGTTCTTGAGCTCCCGGATGTTCCCGGGCCACGGATAGGTTATGAGCAGTTCCGCGGCCTCAGGCGTCAGTTCACGCATCTGCTTCTCCAATTCGTGCGAAGCCGCGGTCATCAGCTTCATCGCGAGGAATGGTATATCGGAGGGTCGGTCACACAACCTGGGTATGGTGATCATGTACTCGCTGAGCCGGAAGAACAGATCCTCGCGAAACTGCCTCTCCCGGACGGCGTCCTTGATGTCCGCATTGGACGCGGCGATGATCCTCACATCGACATCGACGGGCTTGGTGCTCCCTATGGGGTAGATCCTCCTTTCTTCGACGGCCCTGAGGAGCTTGCTCTGAAGGAGCGGGGGCGTGTTCTCCAGTTCGTCGATGAAGAGAGTCCCCTTGTGCGCTATCTCGAAGAAACCCGTCTTTTTCCTGTCCGCCCCCGTGAACGCTCCCTTCTCGTGACCGAAGAGCTCGCTCTCTATAAGGTTCTCCGGTATCACCCCGACGTCCACGGCCTGGAAGGGGTTCCTGGCTCTTTTGCTCAAATCGTGTATGGCCTGGGCCACCACGGACTTTCCCGTTCCCGTGTCTCCCTGTATGATGACGGAGAAATCCGTCTTCGATACCTGGCGTATGTGGTTGATGACGCTCTTCATGGCATCGCTTCTGCCGAAGAGCGATTCCAGGGACCCCAGCATCGTGTCATCGAGCTGGTTGAGCGCCTCTTGCAGCGAATAAGCCTCGATAGCACGCTTTATCGTCAGGATGAGCTTGTCGACCTGAGGGGGTTTTGTCAGAAAATCATAGGCGCCGAGTTTGATCGTTTGCACAGCCGTGGGGATGTCCGCGTAGCCCGTTATGATGATCACCGGAACGAACTGGTCTATCTTCTTGAGCGCGTGCAGCGTTTCTATGCCGTCCATTCCCGGCATTTTGAGGTCGAGAAGAACGCACAGGGGATGTTCTTTCCTCAGGGAAGATATCCCCTCCTGGCCCCCCGACGCCTCGAGGGGCACGAAACCATTCTTCCTGAGCAGGGTGCCCAGAACCAGCCGCACCGACCTGTCATCATCGATGATGAGGATCTTCTGAGGTGTTATCGTCTCGGAAAACATAATCTTTTCAATGATGATACAGCACAGGAGGAAGGGATGTCAATCGGGAATCTCCGGGCTCCGGTCCATCGCCCATCTGGAAGGAGGGTCAGTCGACCTTCTTCATGGTAAAGAGGAAATCAACGAGCGGCGCCAGAGCGGGGACCGCCTTGAGGTCCGCGGTGATGGTTTCCGCCAGAGGTCTCTTGATGGAATCCTTCGACAGTTGAAGCTCCAGGGTTCTCAAATCTATGGCCAGATCGCTCTTCGCGGCCTCTGACAATGACGGATCGTTGCGGACGATGAGTTCCATGCTGGCTATTATATGCCGGGCAGCCTCTTCCGAGAACACTGTCCCCTGTTGCCCCACGGCGGGACGTATTGGGGGAGGCGATGCGAATGAGGAAGGCGGCTGAAAAGATGACGCCTGCGGCGGTTGATACGGGGCGACCGGGGCGGTTGAACTCTCTTCGTTGCCCCCGGCAGCAGCCTTGTACCGCTGGAATTCGGCTATTATTCCCGTTTCTCCTCCATCGCGCACGAAATTCTCACCAATGGGAGTTATAAAGGCGCTCAGCGATGTCAGGTGATCGTACGTCAGAAGAACATAGCTCTTTTCTTCAAGCAAATGGCATGCCTCCACGACCTGTTCGTGGTCCTCCACGCCCAGACCGGCGGCGATATCATCCACGGAGAGGAAATAATTGGTATGCCGCAAATTCGTCATTTCCTCGTAGAGCGCGGCAAGGAGCAGTTCAGCAAGCTGGTCGAGGTTCAAAGCGTCCATCGGGCACTAGTATAGCAAGTGTTGCCGTGTGGAGTAAAGGGCAATGTGCAGAAGAACATGTTCCGTGCTACTGGTTCCGGGTTGCGGGTTACAATACAAACGTCATCGGGTGCCTTGGACCCTGAAGCACACGGAGGGTTATTTGTCTCCCGTCAGGACATGTCTGATGGTCATCAGAAAGGCTGCGATGAGGCTCGTTATGCCGCCGAGGATGAGGAACGCCTTCTGAAGGGACCAGGCGCTGGAAAAGACGGAGATGTCCATTCGTGCGAGCATGATGTTGATCTGGTCGGACAGGAGGGGAAATATGAATATCGCGAAGAAGAAGACGATGGAGAAGAGGATGGAAGAATACTTGAGGAACCTGAGACACATCCGGATGAGATTGGCGGAAAGGTCGAGGACCTCCAGTGTCTTCTCGACGGAGGCGAGCTCGTCAGATATCTCCCGGCACATCTGGTGGCAGCTCTCGAATTCTACAGAAGACTCGAAGTAGCGCACATCGCCGGTGCGCTCCATGGACCGTCTCAGATAGGCCAGGCGCCCGCGGTGCTTGTCTGTGAGATAAGAGTAGCGGTAGGTTTTAAGGAATGCGTCGGCCTTGTTCAGACGCGCACGCAGGTCTTTCATTGTCTCGGCCAGTGTCCGCGACTGTTCATCGATGGCGTTCCTGCACATCGTCCTGATCGAGCCGCACCGGCGGGGAACGTCGAGGCAGCCCAGGTAGCTTTCCGAGTGTATCGATACCTCGATCTCCTGCAGGGCGGGCTCGATGGTCTTCAATGCCGGTATCGGCAGGAGTGTTCGACAACGATTGAGTTCCTTTCTGGCGTCCTCAAGATGGGAGATGGCGTCATTCTTCGCTTCAGCCATGAGCTCCGTCAGGTGCGCGTAGATCGTGTTCCTGTGATGAACCAGGGCGGGATCGATGAGGACCGTCGCGAACAAGTCGGGATCACCTCTGACGAGCCTCACGAGTCTCTTCATGGCCCCCTTTTCATCCTTCTCCTCAAGTCTGAAGAGGATGTCCTCGTACGCCGCCTCGAGGCAGCTGCCCTCGAGGCGGAATATCTCGCCAAGCATGTGCCTGAACCTCATGGTGTCCCCTGCCAGCTTGTACAACCTAGCGAGAATGAGGGATGCATAGATCTTATGGACGTTCGTCCCCGCGGACTCCAACGCCTTCCTGAAATCCGAGATCGCCGCTGGAACGTCCCCGAGTTCCATGTTGAGAATCCCCGATACGCAGTTGGCTTTGTAATCCTGAGGCCTTCTCTCGAGAGCAAGCTTGAGAAAGGACCGGGCCTTATCATAATTGGAAACGCGCAGCGAGTCCTGTGCCAGCCAGGCGAAGCCTCCTTCGTTCTCGGTCGCGGTGGAGCGGACCGATTCCCATGATTCCGCGCTGTTGTTCCAGAGGATCCGCAAGAAGCGAAGCTGATAGACCCACCGAATATCGAAGAAGGCGAGTGAGACCAGTTCCTCCCCGCTCTGGGCGTTTCCGGCGGAAGCGGAACCGGAGCCCGCTTCGATGGCGGGGAGCGATCTCTGAAGGAAGACACCGAGTGTCTCGATGGTCTGAATTGGCAGGTATCCGAGGTGCCGGATCGAGTTGCCGGGGTCCGTCAGGTTCCGGGAAGGACAGTGGTCGACCTTATGATGTGTGCTCCCGCAATAGAAACAGGGGGGAAAACTGCCCTGTGGCAAGGAAACGGTCCCTTCTGAGCGATACGGCGGGGGTGCTTCAAGCACCGGCGCGGAGCCCGATATCCTGAAGAGCCTGCCTACCGCTTCGAACGTATCGGTGGGATCGGCCCCGGCACGGTAGCGGCTCTGCATATGCCGGCACACCTCCGCGGACACATAAACGGCGCCATAGGGCAGGGAATCAAGCTCGGCCCCGGGCCCGTTTGCGAGAATCTCATCCTCGTCCCGGGCTGAGGCTCCGGTTACGTAGATCTTGACGGGCAGGACGGTGTTGGGAGTATCCCCGCCTCTCGCGGCAAGCCGCGAGAGCACCCTTTTCGATGCCTGAATGGCGGCAGGTGCCGTGGCGTATGCGAAGACGGGCTTGTCGCCCTGGGATCTGCTGATTCGAAGACACTCGTCTTCGGGAGGGTCGCCTTTTTCGCCCCGGCACAGGTCGGCAGCATCCACCAGGCTGAGGATCTCCGGATGGAGGGGGTCAGTGACGAGAACCATGAGGACCCTCCTCGACGGGGCGGGTACCTCTGCAACCTCCCATATGACTTTGTATATGCTCAGGCCGTCAGGGACATTCTTCAGATTCCAGAAATCGATGCGTTCAAACTGGACCAGGGGGTCCTCCCTGGTCGACTCATAGACCTCATGGGAAACGAATATCTGGTCTCCGCCCGCAAGGTTGGTCAGCTTTGCGGCAACATTGACCACATCACCGTAGATATCCTTCTCTTCCACTATCACCTTGCCGCGGTGCAGGCCGATCCTTACGTGGATCTCATCCTCGGGGCTGCTTTCGCGATTGTGGAGGAGGAAACTCTGCTGCATCTTCATCGCGGCCTTGAGCGCCTCCACCGGGTCGGGAAAATAGACGAGGACAGAGTCGCCCACTTCCTTTATGAGTGACCCTCCATACTCTTCCACAATGGACATGGCCATGTGGTGATGGGTCCTCAGCATTTCCCTGCCGCGGATGTCGCCATGGGTCTTGAAGAAGGTAGTAGACCCCACGATATCGGTGAACAACACCGCGATGTCCCGCATGGATGCGTCAGGGTACGCTTCTATGAGAGAGGTGAGGAAGTTTTGAACGGGTTTCTCTTTCGATGCGGCATTCAGGCTCATGACGTACTATTGATTATCGGCAGGGGATGAGCAAATCTTAACGGGGGAACGTCAATCTTCGCCGGGATAGTCGGAACGATCCGGCCGGAAGGAGCGCGAGCTCTTCTTCTCCGCCGTCAGGTGCTTGAGGTGAAGAACCTTTTCCCTGGCCCTTCTTGAGCGTCTCCTCTTTTGACGGCGTATTTTTTCACGCAGTTGCTGTTCTCTGCTCTCATTTCCCAGGGCGATGCCCTCGATCTTGTCGGTAAGGATGCGCCTTGCCAGGAACCTGTTGAGCGCCTGGGAGCGCTCTTGCTGGCACTTGACCTCGATGCCTGAGGGTATGTGCTTCAGATAGACACAGGTCGAGGTCTTGTTCACGTTCTGCCCGCCGTGGCCGCGGGAGCGCACGAACTTTTCCAGGATGTCCTTTTCTTCTATCCCCAGCCGCTCCATTCTCTCCCGAAGGGACTTTTCCTTCTCGGGGGTCACGGCGAACCGGGCAGATGCCGTCATCGAAACACCTCCGTAAACAAGATACACCATCGTGCATTCATTTGATAACCCAAAAAGTATGTTCCTGTCGGGAGGCGGGACCATATCGTGAGAAGAGAAGTAATATCTCACCGGTCCTCAGGGACCGCAGAGACTCTTTCCAAGGAGTGAAGAATGGATACCATGGTGAAGACCGCGGCCGTCGCGGTCATTTTGTGGGGCGCCCTCTGCGGGTGCGGCCGGGACAGAGGCGTCCCCGAGACAGCGAAGATTCAGCCGGCGGCGGAGGCACGCTACGGAAAGGAACTGGAAGAGATACGAAAGAGCCTGAGAGGCGACATAAAGATCAAGCTCCGCAAGGACGGAAAAGGATCCTACTCCTGGGAGATAACAGGCAGGGACCCGCAGGAGATCGTCAGGGCCGATGCCGTCCTCGGCCGGAGGATCAATGCCGGGAAGCCCGAGTGAGGCCTATGGACCGTGCATGGCGGATCGCCTCCTGATATTCAGCCGCTGAGAGCCCTTGTGATATCTCGGGAAACTCACCGGCCCGGTGACAGGGATAGTACTGGGCCATGATGTTGACGTAGGAATCAGGCGAAAGCTCGGCGGCTATCCGGCCAAGCACCCTTCGCGTATCGGCTGATGCACCCGGCATGACGAGATGCCTGATAATAAGTCCCCGCCTTGCAATGCCCCTGTCATCGGTTATGAGGTCTCCCACCTGGCGGTGCATCTCCTTGACGGTTTCCCATACCACCGACGGGTAGTCTTCCGCCTGGCAGTAACGGGCTGCCAGGGCCGGGTCGAGGAACTTGATGTCCGGCATGTAAATGTCGAAGATGCCGTCAAGGAGCCTTATGACCTCAACCGAATCATATCCGCCGCTGTTGTAAACGAGAGGAATGGTGAGGCCTTTCTCTACAGCCCGGGGAAGGGCCTTGACGATCTGGTGAACGTAATGGGTGGGGGTCACGAAATTGATGTTGTGACAACCTTTGCCCTGAAGGTCCATCATCACATCCGCGAGCGCATCGGCGGAACAGCTCACGCCGTCTCCCCGGATACTGATGTCGTAGTTCTGACAGAATGCACATCTGAGATTGCAGTGTGTCATGAATATCGTTCCAGAACCGCCCGTCCCCACGAGTGGTTCTTCCTCTCCGAAATGGGGTGATGCAGAGGAAATATAGAGGGAGTACGGGGCCTGGCAGTAACCCCGGCCATCACCCGTTCTGTCGGCCATGCACTGCCTTGGGCAGAGCGTGCAAGGGGAGGCAAGGCGGAGAATTTCCTCCAGCCTGTCCCCGAGGATACCCTCCCTGTGAAGGTTCTTATAGGATGGAAAATCGGTCATGACACTTTAAAAATATCACACAATGGTTTACTATAATAGAGCAAACAATATACGGGACGAGGTAGACCCATGAAGAAATACGAATATACCGTCAGGATCTACTCCATGGAAGAACTGAAGCAGAGCGGTGTAGATGTCGAGGAGGAGAACAGCATCGTCTACGCCTGCAGGCCCGGTGGGGAATGCGAGGTCCACGACGTCGGGGCCGAACAGCTGGAAAATCTTTCCGGTCTGCTCAATACCATGGGGGCTTCGGGGTGGGAACTCGTGGAGCTCGTCTTCCACCAATCCGGTATTGTCAGCTTCTGGAAGAGAGAAACAGCCGACAGGAAGGACTCATGACAGGAGGTATTATATGCCTTTGACACCGTGGAAGTCCATGTGGGAGACGAAGTTCCCGTCCCTCAGGGAAGAGATGGACCGGGTGTTCGAGGAATTTTTCGGCGAGGCCGGGTTTCCCACCCTTCGCGAGGCCGACTGGCTTCCTGCCGTCGACGTGGTGGAGAGGAAGGGCGACATCGTGATCATCATGGACATACCGGCGATAGATCCGGCGGAAGTGAATATCACCATCCTCGATGACAAGCTGACCGTCGAGGGTGAACGTAAACGGGAGAAGGAATTCCTCGAAGAGGAATATTACCGCTCAGAGCGGGTGCAGGGATCCTTCCTGAGAAGCATCCAGCTTCCGGCGGACGTCATCGGAGAGAAGGCTTCCGCCACATACAACGCGGGAGTACTCACGATCACGGTTCCCAGGTCGGAAAAACCGGAGGCGAGAGAGATAAAGGTCAGCGTACAGGAGGCGCGTGCCGCCCGGACACCGGTCGGCACGAGGCAACGGAGGAAGACGAGATGAAAGAAAGGGTCGAACAGGTACTCGAGAAGATCAGACCCCTTTTGCAGAGGGATGGGGGAGATATTCAGCTTGTCGATGTCACTGACGGCGTCGTGAAGGTCAAGCTGCAGGGCGCGTGCGGAAGCTGCCCCATGAGCACAATGACGCTGAAGATGGGTGTTGAGAAACAGCTCAAGCAGGAGATCCCGGAGGTCAAAGAGGTCGTTTCCGTTTGAGAGGCCCGGCGATGCATCATACAGGGCAAGGATTGACGGACGTCAGAGCTGCGGCCCGGAATGTCTCCTGAAAAGCGTCTGATCATCATAGATGACGAGGTGACTTTGCTCGCCGTGTTGCAGGAGTTCCTGCAACAGTTTGGTCTGGAGGTCTATACCTACGAGAGCATGCCCGACCTCCCCAGGGAGCTTGCGGACAAAAGACCTCACGCGGTATTGTGCGATATCGTCCTCCCCGGCATCTCGGGAATAGAGATCCTCAAGGAGATAAAGAAGATCGACCGTCGCATACCGGTCATCATGATGACGGGATACGCGGAGGAGAGGGAACGGCTGGAATCGCTGAGCAACGGTGCCTATGCCCTGCTCACAAAACCTTTCAAAAGTTTCGAGGAACTCTACCACATTGTGAACAACAGCATGGACCATTACAGGGAAGTGCTCAGGACCGAGGAATTGACGGCTCAGGTCGAGGAGCGTTTCCGCCGCGAGAAGATCAACATCCTCGAGCTGGAGTTCCTCAAGAACCTCCAGCACATGATCGGCGAGACGGAGGATCCGGCCTTCGTGCTGAGGAACGCTTACACGCTCCTCGGAAGCTTTCTCGAATTTGACTCTTTCGGCACGATGCTTGTGGGCGGACGCGAGGCGGACATACACATCTTCCCCGAGGCCTCCGGTGACGCCGAGCTCCAGCGGTCAATGATCTCCGTGCTCGCGGGCCGGGGTGACCAGGAGCCCCGTCAGGGTGTTCCCGGATCCGCATCGGTTGTGACGGAGCTCAAGGCGGCGAACCGTCTCTACGGATATGCCGCGCTGTACAGGCAGGCACCATTCAACGAGGAGGAGGCATCGATATTCACCCGTTTCTGTTCCCACATAGCCCTTACCCTCGAAAAAATAAGCCTTTTTGAAGAGATCAGGACCCTGTCCCGGCATGACGGGTTGACGGGTGTTTTCAATCATGCCTGCATAGTAGGCGAGCTCGCGGCCGAGATCGAGCGTGCGAAACGGTACGACTCCTCGTTCTCGATTATCCTCTTTGATGTGGACGACTTTAAAACCGTCAACGACCGGCACGGCCACCTGGCCGGCGACCAGGTCCTGAGGGATATCACGCGTACAATGAAGGAGAACCTGAGAAGCATCGACAGACTGGGCAGGTATGGCGGAGAGGAATTCCTCGTCATCCTTCCGGAAACCGGTCTCGACAAGGCCCTGGTGGTTGCCGAGCGCTTGCGGACCGCCGTCGGCAGCGCCGTCATTGATCCCGGCGGCGATCGGATCCATGTGACGGTGAGTGCCGGACTGGCTTCCTACGCACCGGGACGGCTGGAAAATGACCTCATCAAGGAGGCCGACGACAACCTTTACCGGGCAAAAGCGGAAGGGAAAAACAGGACATATCATGAAGACTTTCGATGAAGCGGTATCACTCATAAGGGATTTTCTACGCATAGACACGACGAACCCACCCGGGAGAGAAGAGGCTGCGGCGCTCTTTCTCGAGGACGTCCTCAGGCGTGAAGGGTTGGATGCCGAGATATATTCGTCCGCCCCTTCACGGGCCAACATCATCTCACGGATAAAGGGCAGGGAAAAGGGGCGGCCCATCATCCTGCTCGGGCATACGGACGTCGTTCCCGCCAGAGAGGAGGAATGGACGGTCCATCCCTTCGGCGGTGAGATCAAGGATGGCTATGTCTATGGCAGAGGAGCGATCGACATGAAGGCGCAGGTGATATGCCAGCTCCTTGCTTTCGTGGATCTGGCGCAACGAGGCATCACCCCGAAAAGGGATATCATCTTTCTCGCCACCTGCGACGAAGAGGTGGGCGGCTCCTACGGGATGGAGTTCATGCTCGACAGGATCCCGGGTCTTAAGGACGCTTCCTTCGTCCTGAGCGAGGGTGGCTGTCTCATTGAGGAGGACGGACTCGTCCACGCCCAGGTGTCGGTCACAGAGAAGAAGTTGGGCCAGTTCATTGTAAAAGCGAAGGGGACCGGGGGGCATGGATCAATGCCCCACGGAGACAATGCCAATGAAAAGGTCGTCGAGGCCGCACATCGGATCCTGTCCCACAGGTGGCCCCTCAAGACAATGCCGATAACATCGGCCTATCTCGGAGGCATACTGAAGGGAAGAAGGATAGGGGGATCTGAATTCCCCGGCCTCACGGAGGCCCTGAAGATACCGGAGTGGAGGAAGGCGCTCGAGGGCAACGAGATCTACAACGCCATCCTAAGGAACACCGTGACGCTCACGATGCTCCGGGGAGGCGAAAAGGTGAATGTCATACCCACCGAGTCCTCGGCGACCTTCGATGCGAGACTCCTTCCCCGGGAAACCCACGAAAGGTTCTTCCGGAAAGTGCGGCAGCTGGCGGGAGAGGAGGTCGTGATAGAGCGCATCGGGGAGAAGATCGGCGAGCCCGGGCCTTCACGGTACAACACGGTCTATTTTCAGGGCGTAAAGAGTCGTATCACGTCGCTGAAAGGACGGATCCCGGTCCTTCCCTTCGTTACCACCGGTGCGACGGACCTCAGGTACTTCAGGGACGTCGGCGTTCCCGCCTACGGCTTCTTCCCCGTGACCCTCACGAAGGAGGAACACATGAGAATGCATGGAAGAGACGAGCGGATATCCCTCGAAAATATCAGGGAAGGATTGGAGGGGTGCAGGGGTATCGTAGATTTCCTGGCATCGGGCAGCGTTCCGTAACGATATTTCTTGACAAAGGATGTTGAATCTGTCGAAAATAATACGTGAATTCATTAACAAGCCTCAGTTAAAATACAGGAAAAATCGTTCTAAAGGAGGTGAAGCAATTAGTCACTCAAAATCCAGGCGATACGCCATTATGGGGGTAGTATGAAAGAAATAATGCAAGGAAACGCAGCAATTGCAAGAGGTGCCTGGGAAGCTGGTGTGAAAGTCGCTGCCGCCTATCCCGGAACACCGAGCAGTGAGATCCTCAAAGACGTTGCCGACACTTATCCGGAGATCTACGCTGAATGGTCACCGAACGAAATGGTGGCGCTCCAGGTAGCTTCGGGTGCGGCCCTTGCCGGCGCGAGAGCGATGGCATCCATGAAGCACGTCGGCATGAACGTCGCGGCAGACTCCCTGATGACCCTTGCCTACACGGGTATCAAGGGTGGTCTCATGATCGTCGTGGCGGACGATCCCAACGTCCACAGCTCCCAGAACGAGCAGGACAGCCGCAACTGGGCCCGTTTCGGAAAGGTTCCCATGCTGGAACCGGGTGACGCCCAGGAATGCCTTGATTTCACCAAGGCCGCCTTCGACATCAGTGAAAAGTTTGACACCCCCGTTCTCCTGAGAACGGTGACAAGGATCGCTCACGCCGATTCACTGGTCCAGACGGGCAAGAGAGTGGAATCCAAGATGCCCCTCGGACTCGACCCGAAAGAGGCGCCGAAGTACGTCATGGTCCCCGCCCATGTCAGGCCGAGAAGAAAGGCCGTAGAAGAGCGCATGAAGAAACTGGAAGCCTTCGCCGACAAGACGAAGATCAACAAGATGGAGATCAACTCCAAGAGCGTCGGCATCATCGCCAGCGGTTCCGCCTACATGTATGCCAAGGAAGTGTTCCCGGAATACTCCTTCCTGAAGCTCGGAATGGTCTGGCCGCTTCCGAAGAAGATGATCGCCGATTTCTTCAAGCAGGTAAAGAAGGTCATGATCATCGAAGAACTCGATCCCTTCTTTGAAACAGAGATCAAGGCGATGGGTTACAAGGTCTTCCATGGCAAGGACATCATCCCCAACATGTACGAACTTTCACCGGAGATCATCGAACAGGCCGTGAAGGGCAAAGCCTACAAGGCCCCGAAGATCAGGGTGAAACCGGAAGACCTGCCGAGAAGGCCGCCGAACCTCTGTGCCGGCTGTTCTCACAGGCCGCTCTTCTATGCCCTGAAGAAACTGGGTGCCTTCGTTTTCGGCGACATCGGCTGCTACACTCTGGCAGTCGCCCCGCCCATCTCCGCCCTTCACACCACGATCTGTATGGGTGCGGGTACCGGTATGGAGCACGGTGCCATGAAGGCAATGGGCAAGGAAGCCCTCGGAAAGATGGTAGCCGTCCTCGGCGACTCCACGTTCCTCCACTCCGGGATCGCTCCCCTCATGAACGCTGCCTATAACAAGGGTACCACCACCACGATCGTCCTTGACAACAGGATCACGGGTATGACAGGTCACCAGGAGCACGCGGGAACGGGCTTCACCGTTCGGGGCGAAGTGGCGAACCAGGTGGACTACGCCGAGATCGGCAAGGCCCTGGGCGTCAAGAGCATCCGCTACATCGATCCTTACAACATCAAGGAGACGATGGAGGTGGTCAAGGAGGAGATGAACAAGGACGAAGCATCCTTGATTCTCTGCAAGGACAGTCCCTGCATGTTGCTTCGCAGGGCGAAACCTCTCGATAAGTTCAAGATCCCTCTTTACGCTATCAGTATGGACAAGTGCCGCGGCTGCAAGATGTGCCTCGAGATCAACTGTCCTGCCATAAGCTGGCGGGAAGCAGCGGGTCAGACGGCGGACGGCCAGAAGAGGAAGGGCACGGCCTATATCAATCCCGATCAGTGTGTTGGCTGCGAAGTCTGCGTACAGGTATGTAAATTCGACGCCATAGAACCGGCTAAGAAGTGAGGAGGCGGATATGAAAAAAGACGAAAAGACCACAAACATATTTCTTTCCGGTGTAGGCGGGCAGGGTGCCATACTTGCGAGCAACATTCTCGGTGAGGTTTTCATTCGCGCCGGATACGATGTCAAGAAGGCGGAAGTCCACGGCATGGCCCAGAGGGGCGGGGATGTCACCACCCATTTCCGTTTCGGCAAGAAGGTCTATTCGCCGATCATCAAGTACGGCGATGTCGATTTCCTCCTTTCCTTCGAGCTCCTCGAAGCCATTCGCTACATCAACTGGGTCAAACCGGACGGCAAGATCGTCATTAATACCCAGGAGATCCTTCCCCCGTCGGTAAGTCTTGGCCTGATGCAGTATCCCAAGGGCGTGGAGGATACCTTCAAGAAGTATTTCAAGGAGAATGTCCATGTCGTCGACGGCCTCGGCATAGCGAAAGAGCTCGGCAACCTGCAGGCCCAGAACGTCGTCCTCGTCGGCGCGTTCTCCCACTTCTTCCCGAAGATAAAGGAAGTCTTCTTTATCGATGCCATCAAGAAACTGCTGGCGCCGAAGCTTCACGATCTCAACATCAAGGCGTTCGAGGCGGGAAGAAAGGCCCTGTAACAGCCGAAGAAGTTTATGACTTTAAGATCCAAGCGATTTAGACAGGAAGAAAGGCCCTTTCGGGGGCCTTTCTTCTTCCTATTATTGACTCTCCTCATTTTGATCGTCTTGTTCTCATTCCCCGGAAGGATGGCAGCGATGGAAGTCCACTCTCTTAAGAACGGTCTCACGTATATCTTCGAAGAACGCAGGAACACCGGTGTCGTAGCCATACAGGTGTGGGTGAATGTGGGCAGCAAGGATGAGGACGACCGGGTGGCCGGCATAACCCACTTCATCGAGCACCTCATCTTCAAAGGGACTGAGAAGCTTAAGGGCAACGCCTTCGCGTCCCGGATAGAGGCTATGGGGGGGAGCGTCAACGCCTTCACATCTTTCGACAACACCGTCTATCATATCGTCATACCCTCCCGGGTATTTCGGGAGGGTTTCGACCTGCTGATGGAATCCGTCAGGAACCCTGCCTTTCCGGTGGAGGAGATAGCAAAGGAACGCAAGGTCATCCTCGAGGAGATAAAGATGGGTGAGGACGACCCCCAGCGGAAGCTCTTCAAGGAACTCTTCTCCCTGAGCTACCATGGGGAGGCGTACGGGAAACCTGTGATCGGCTTCTCGGAAACCGTGGAGAAGATCTCGAGGCAGGACATTGTCGACTATTTCCGCTCCCACTACGTGCCGTCGAACCAGACTGTCGTTATAACGGGAGACTTTGACATCACATTGGGACACACTCTGATGACCGAACACTTCTCCGGGGATCCATCCGTCGCACCCCCGCCGGAGAGGCATGTTCCCAAGGGCGGACCGAAAGGAGAGAAAGAGAAGGTCCTCGAAAGAGACCTCAGGGAAAAGTACATTGCTCTCGCTTATCCTATCCCTAGAAGGACAAGCCCCGATGTGCCCGCCCTCGACATCCTCGGCGTCATTCTGGGAGACGGGGAGAGTTCCAGACTCCAGGAGACACTGAAGAACAGGAAGGGCGTCGTGAACGGAATAGCGACATATGTCTTCACCCCCAAGGAAGAGGGTCTCTTCGTCGTTTACGCCAACCACTCGGACAGTGCCAGGGATCTGGTTCTTCAGGAAATAGACAGGGAGATCGACAGGGTGCAAAAGGATGGCATCAAGGACTGGGAGCTTACGAAGGCAAAGAACATGCTGAGGGCCTCCTATGTCTACGATGCCGAAACAGCGCAGGGTAGAGCCCGTCAGATTGGCGACTCCAGGACTATGACCGGTGACCCCCATTTCACGGAGAAGTATCTGAGAGATGTCGACGGGGTCACGGCGGACGACATCCGGAAGGCGGCCGTCACGTATCTTCGGTCCGATGACCGGCGCACCGTTGTCATGGGGCCCGGCAAGGCGGTCAAGAACCCCTACCGCAAGACATTGGGGAATGGCCTGACATGTCTTGTAAACAGGAACACTTCCTCGCCGACCTTTTCCTTCAGGATCGGTTTCATCGGGGGCCTCAAGGCGGAGGAACCGGGAAGGAACGGCGAATTCAGTCTCCTCGCGCGGATGCTCCTGAAGGGAACGAAGAAGAAGAGCTCCTCGGAGATAGCGAGGCAGATAGACCTCCTCGCCGGGACACTGGTGCCTTATAACGGGCGCAATCTTTTCGGCCTCTCGGGCAGGTTCCTGAGCAAGGACGCAAAAGAGGTCCTCAAGCTTCTCGGGGAGCTTCTCATGGAGACATCCATGACGGAGCGGGAACTCGCACGGGTAAAGAGGGAGGTCCTCTCCGAGATACGTCAAAGGGACGACGATCCCGTATCTCTCACCTTTCTGCGGTTCAACGAGGCCATATTTGACGGCCATCCTTACAGCCGGGATCCCCTTGGGAGCGAAAAAGACGTCCAGGCGCTTTCCGTGAAGGACCTTGAGGGACTGTACCGCCGGTATGTCACACCCCATGGTGCCGTCCTCGCCTTTTCGGGAGATATCGATGAAAAGGAGATCTTTTCGTACTTCGAAGAACTCTTTAGCGGCTGGAAGGGCCGTGAAAGCACCCTTGCCGGGCTACAAGTCAAACGGGCAGGCAAGGAAGTCGCTGTTGAGAAGGACATCCAGCAAACACACATGGTCTTCGGTTTTGTGGGTCCGGGACTGACGGACGGGGACCGGTACGCGGCGGAGGTCCTCGACGCCGTACTCAGCGGCATGGGCGGCAGGATGCACAGGGCCCTGAGGGAGGAAAATCCATATGCCTACGCCGTCACCTTTTTTAATCAGATGGCTTATGAGACGGGCGCGATGGGAATCTATATAGGAACGAGCGAGGCCTTCGCCCGTGATGTTATCCGTATCGCCCGCGAAGAGATCGAAAGGATCAGCCGGGAAGGTATCTCCGAAAAAGAGCTTCAGGATGGAAAAAATTACCTCATCGGCAATCATTACATAAGGATGCAGTCCAACGGCGCCATCGCCTCGTCGATGTGCTTCGACACGCTCTACGGTCTTAAGCCGGACCTCTTCAAGACCTGGCCGGGGATGATCGAAAAAGTGACGAAAGAGGATGTGGACCGTGTAGCCCGGAAATACCTCACCCTTGACTCGATGGTCAGGCTCATCGTGGGAAAGGTGAAGAACAACAACCAGTGACCGGGAATAGTTGGGCGTTTCCCATGACCCATCACCTGGAGCTCACACCAGTCTACAATGGATCTACGGCAACAAACACGCCGACTCTCGGGAGCAATCCAGGGAAACAAAAACAACCAATTCACCAATAACCAATTGAACAGACAAACAGAGCGGACTGTTTGCATCATACTGGTTATTGGTTATTGTCTGTTTGTCTGGTCATTGTTCATCCTCACTACCTTCATCTGAGTTCTCAAAAAATGACCGTATGGCGCTGATTATGTAGTCTTTTTCCTTTTTCCTCAACTCCGGAAAAACGGGGATGGCGAGACTTGTCCTGGCCGCCTCTTCGGCGATCGGAAGATCACTCTCCTTGAAGCCGAGATAGGAGAAACAGGGCTGCAGATGAAGGGGGAGGGGATAGTAAATGCCAGTCATGATCCCCTTTTCCCTGAGGTGGAGCTGGAGGGCGTCGCGCCGCACCGTTCGGATCACGTAGTGATGGAAGATATGCGAGGTCTCGTCGTCGATGGTGGGAAGGACGATGGGAAGGTCTCTCAAGTGCATGTTGTAGTAGCCGGCGGTCTCGAGACGGGTCCTGTTCCAGGAAGCAAGCTTCTTTAGTTTGACGCAGAGCGCAAGGGCCTTTATCTCGTCGAGGCGGCTGTTGAACCCGATCACCTCATGGATATAGGGCGTCTCGCCCATCCCGTGAACACGAAGCTTGCGCGCCTTATCGGCAAGGTCCGGACGGCGGGTGAGCACCATGCCCCCCTCCCCGATTCCGCCGAGGTTCTTCGTGGGATAGAAGCTCGTGGCCGCAATGTCACCAAAGCTGCCCGCGGCGACCCCGCCGCGCTTTGCCCCGAGTGCCTGCGCCATGTCCTCAACCACCGCCACGCCGCGCTTCTCGGCGATGGCGAGGATCCTTTTCATGTCGCATAACTTCCCGAAGAGATGCACGACGATGATGGCCTTCGTTTTTTCGGTGATAGCCTTCTCGACCTTCACCGGGTCGATGTTCATGTCGTTGTCCTGAATGTCGGCGAAAACGGGGCGCGCGCCCACGAGGGCGATCGAACTTGCCGTCGAGAAGAAGCTGTAAGGCGTGGTCACGACCTCGTCCCCCCGTCCGATGCCGAGGGCCATGAGCGAGAGGATGAGGGCATCGGTGCCGTTGGCGCAGGAGATGGCATGCGCCCCGCCCGTCATGGAAGACACCTGCCCTTCGAGTTCCTGGCAGTACTGCCCCAGTATGAGCTTCTGCTCGTCCAGAATCTCCCGTATGCCCTTGAGGATCTCTTTCCTGACTCCCTTGAACTGCGCCTTCAGGTTGATGGGGGGAATATTCATACTTGCAGCATCCTTTCGTTATGGGATGTGATCGGCCAAGGATCGGATTATGTTAGCATAATATCTCCCGGCAACTCAATGATTCATTCCTTCTATCCCGTCCGGCCCGGGATATGCGCTGTCGCTTCTCCCTCCCCGGGCCTCCACTATACACCTCCCGCCCCGGGTTTCCACCACGGGAAGAGCGGCCGCACAGTTTCTGGCTACGGGGTTGTTTCGAGGGGACCTGCCAGTATTTCGCCCTCTTCGGCGGGGCGCCGGAAAAGGCGGCGATGAGGTGTCTTGACAACCATTAAAATCGTTGACAAATACGTGGAATTGCGGTAAAAACATTGTGAAATTTTTTTCAACTGAACTGAAAGGAGACCTGTATGAAAGAGGCAGTTATTGTATCGTGCGCCAGAACTGCGATCGGCCAGTTCGGTCAGTCACTGAAGGACGTACCCGTTGTCTCGCTTGGTGGAACAGCGATCAAGGAAGCCATTAAGAGGGCGGGGATCAGGCCTTCGAAGAACAAGGACAGGGAATTTGCCCCCGCCATCTTCGAAGGGAAGACGGACACCGAACTAGAGGCGAAGTACTATGATTACGACAGCAGTCTGAAAGAGGTCGTGATCGACGAAGTTATCATGGGTAATGTTCTTCAGGCGGGACTCGGTCAGAACTCCGGACGACAGGCCAGCATCCATGGCGGCGTACCGAAGGAAACAGCTGCTTATACTATCAATAAAGTCTGTTCATCGGGATTGAGGGCGATCATCAACGCCAATCAGTCCATTATGGTCGGCGATAACGAAGTGGTTGTGGCAGGCGGCATGGAGAACATGAGCCAGGCCCCGTTTACGCTCCCCGGACTGAGATGGGGCGCCCGCATGTTCGATACGAAGGCCGTCGACCTTATGGTCCTCGACGGTGTGTGGGAAATCTTCTACGGCTACCATATGGGCTTCACCGCTGAGAATATCGCAGAGAAATACGGCATCTCCAGGGAGGAACAGGACAAGTTTGGACTTCTGAGTCACCAGAGAGCGAGAGCCGCCATCAAGGCAGGCTGGTTCAAGGATGAGATCGTTCCGGTCTCCATTCCCCAGAAGAAGGGCAACCCCATCATTTTCGACACCGACGAAAGGCCGATGGACACCACCCTTGAAAAGATGCTGTCCCTGGCACCGGCTTTCAAGAAGAATGGAGGGACGGTGACGGCAGGCAACGCCTCCGGTCTCAACGACGCCGCATCCGCCGTGGTCATGATGTCGCGGGATAAGGCGAAGGAACTCGGCATCAAGCCTATGGGCAGAGTGATCTCCTGGGCCAACGGCGGTCTTGACCCGGCGTACATGGGCTTAGGCCCCATCCCGGCCATCAAGAAGGCCCTCAAGAAGGCCAACCTGACGATCGATCAGATCGATTGCATCGAGCTCAACGAGGCCTTTGCCTCCCAGTCGATCGGCTGTATCAGAGAACTCGGCATCAACATGGACAAGTGCAACATGTTCGGCGGCGGCATCTCCCTGGGACATCCCATCGGCTGCACCGGCGCCCGGCTCGTCACCACGGCCCTCTACCAGATGAAGCGGCTCGGTCTCAAGTACGGTCTTGTATCTATGTGCATCGGCGGCGGTATGGGTCTCGCCGCGATCATCGAATGCGAGGCGTGATGATGGAATTCAAGAACCTTATCCTTGAAAAGAAGGACGGCGGTATCGCTATCCTGAAATTCAACAGGCCCAAGGCGCTGAACGCCCTCAATTCGGAGACGCTCGTCGAATTGAAGGAAGCGGGCCAAATCCTGAATGCGGACAAGGACGTCAGGGTCGTTATCGTGACAGGTGAGGGCAAAGCCTTCGTCGCGGGGGCCGATATCCTTGAGATGAAAGACCTGACGGCGCTCGAGGGCATGGCCTTCTCCGCCAGAGGGCATGAGGCTTTCGCCACCCTCGAGAACATGGAAAAACCGGTGATAGCCGCCGTGAACGGCTTTGCGCTGGGGGGCGGGTTCGAGGTCGCCCTGGCCTGTGATATCATCTACGCTTCCGATAAGGCAAAAGTCGGCTTTCCCGAGACAGGTCTCGGAATACATCCCGGATTCGGGGGAACGCAGCGGACGGCGAAACTCGTCGGGCTGGCAAAGGCGAAGGAGCTTATTTTTACGGCAAAGACCATCGGGGCCGCGGAGGCTTACGAGATGGGTCTTCTCAACAAGGTTGTGCCCGATGATCAGCTCATGACTGAGGTCATGGACCTCGCGGTCAGGATCAGCGCAAATGGGCCGTTCGCGGTCAGACTGGCAAAGGAATGCGTCAACAAGAGCCTCTCGCTGGACAACAAGGAAGGACTCACCCTCGAAGCAAAGGACTTCGGGCTCTGTTTTGCCACAAAGGACCAGAAAGAGGGTATGACGGCATTCGTGGAAAAAAGAAAAGCCACCTTCAAGGGTGAATAAAACATATAAGGAGGGCACTGTGAAGATAGCGGTTTGTTTGAAACAGGTTCCTGATACCGAAGCAGAGATCAAATGGGATATCCCGAAGGGAACCCTCAGCAGGGACGGAATGGATTCCATCACGAATCCCTTCGATGAGTTCGCGCTTGAAGAAGCACTGCTTACGAAGGAGAACTATGATGGCGAGATCGTGGCCATTTCCATGGGCCCCGAGGGAGCAAAGGACGTACTGCGGAACGCCCTGGCGTTGACGGTCGACCAGGTGGCCCTGTGCACGGACGACGCTTTCGCCGGCTCCGACACGTATTCGACGGCGTCTGTCCTCGCGGCAGCGATCAAGAAAATCGGCGACGTTGACGTCGTGTTCACCGGCAAGCAGTCTACCGACGGCAACACCGGCGTGGTCGGGGCAGAACTGGCGGCCATCCTTGGCTTCAGCCCCCTGACACAGGTTTCAAAGGTCCGCTCCGTCGACGGGGCAGGCAAGAAGATCGTCGTGGAAAGGGCCATCGAAGGTGGCACCGAAGTGGTCGAGGCAAAACTTCCGGCCGTTGTCTCCGTTATCAAGGGTATCAATGAGCCGAGACTTCCTAACCTCATGGGGATCAGGAAAGCCTCCAAGATCGACATCCCCCAGTGGGGCGCGGGCGACCTCGGCGTTGACGCCGGCAAGGTGGGAACCGCAGGCGCCAGCACGAAAGTGGTCGAGATAGCCGTACCGCCTCCCCGGGGCGCGGGCGAGATCCTCAAGGGCGAGATCGAAGAGATCGCCAACACGATCACGGACAAGCTCATTGACTTGAAAGTTATAAAATAACTTGGAGGAGGGAGAGAACAATGGCTAATGATGTATGGGTATACATAGAACATAAAGACGGTGCCGTTGCACCGATGTCTTTCGAGCTTCTCGGTATAGGCAAGCAGCTGGCCGACGCTTTCGGCTCCAGCGTTTGCGCCTTTGTCGTCGGCGACAAGGTCGATGACCTCGCGAAAGAGGCCGGTGCCTACGGCGCCGCCAAGGTCTATGCCGTGGAAGGCGATGTTTTCAAGGGTTTCAGGGGCGAGGCGTACGCCAAGGCTGCCGCTTTTCTCCTCGACAAGTATAAACCCGAGGTAGCCCTTTTCAGGGCCACCGTCATGGGAACCGATGTTGCAGCCGGCGCGGCAGCGCAGCTCGGCTTTGGTCTTTGCACGGATACCATCGGTCTCGCAGTGGACGGCGGCAAGGTCAAGATGACCCGCGCGGCCTTCGGCGGGAACTATTCAGTCTCCGTTGTCAACGAAAAGGCAGCACCCCAGATCGCTACGGTCAGACCGAAGGCCTTCGCGATGGGTGAAAAGGATGCCTCCAAGAGCGCCGAAGTCGTAAAAGAATCCTTCGCACTCGCCGATGCCGACCTTTCAACGAAGGTCGTCGAGTTCATACAGTCAGCCACTTCGGTCAACCTCGTTGAGGCCGACATCATCGTTTCCGGCGGCCGCGGACTCGGGACCGAGGCGGGCTTCGAGGCCCTCCAGCAGCTGGCAGACCTTCTCGGCGGCGCAGTCGGCGCATCGCGTGCGGCTGTCGACTCCGAATGGATCCCCTACGAGCACCAGGTGGGTCAGACGGGCAAGACGGTCAAGCCGAAGATCTACATTGCTTGCGGCATCTCCGGCGCCATCCAGCATCTCGCCGGGATGAGGACGTCCGATTGTATCGTCGCAATCAACAAAGACCCCGACGCACCCATCTTCAAGGCTGCGACGTTTGGTATAGTCGGCGACTACAAAGAGATCGTTCCGAAGATGATAGAGAAGTTCAAATCCAAACTGGGTAAGTAAAGTAAGAAAAAGGGAGGGCATTAAGCCCTCCCTTTTTCTATTATTCCGTTCTCTTCCATGCCTATTATTCATTTGCCCTGAGGTCCCGTTTCCTATTAGAATAGCGCCATGGAAAAGCTTGATCTGAAAGGGAAGACGTGCCCGGTGCCCGTCATAGAGACGAAGAAGCTCCTTGAAGCGAGGCGTGTGGATGACGTCGAGGTTATCGTAGACAACCCGACTGCCAGCGAGAACGTGCGGCGTTTCCTGGGATCACGGGGCTACTCGACAACAGTGGTGCAGGAAGGTGACGTTTACAGGATCGAGGGTTGTCTGCAGGAGAGCGGTGCAGCGGAGCTGCAGCCCGCCGCAGAAAAGAAGGTTCTCGTTTACGTCGATACTGAAACCATGGGAAGAGGGGATGACGGGCTCGGCAGAATCCTGATGCGGTCTTTCCTCAACACCCTGAAGGAACTGGAGATCCGCCCCTGGAGGGTTGTGTTCCTCAACGCGGGCGTCAGGAACGTGGTGGCGGACTCCGAGTATTTGGGTATATTGAAGGAGATAGAAGGACTCGGCGTCGAGATCATCGCCTGTGGAACCTGCCTCGATTATTTCCATCTCAAGGAGAAGGTTGCGGTGGGGAGGATAAGCAACATGTTCGAGATCCTGACCTCATTCAACGAAGCCACCAACGTGATCAGGCCCTAAGCCGGCACGTTACCCGGGCAGGGGCCATACATGATCTACCTTGACAACGCGGCGACATCCTTTCCGAAGCCACCGGAGACCATTGAGTTCCTCAATGACTTCGTGACGAATATCGGCGGAAACCCGGGCAGGAGCGGTCACACACTCTCCCTCGAGGCGGCGAGGGTGATCTTCGAGACCCGGGAAAGACTCACCGCCTTCATCGGAATGGCCGACTCCGAACGCCTTATCTTCACCCAGAACGGAACCGAGTCCCTCAATATGGCCCTTCTCGGCCTTCTGAGAGACGGTGACCATGTCGTAACCACGAGCATGGAGCATAATTCTGTGATGAGACCCCTGGAGTTCCTGCGGCATGAGCGGGGGATATCTTACACGGCCGTGCCCTGTTCGTCGGAGGGATTGCTCGATCGCGCGGGCCTCCGGTCCGCTCTCACGGAGAACACGGCCGCGGTTGTGATCAATCACGGGTCGAATGTCACGGGCACCGTTCAGTCACTTGACGGTATTAAGGATGTCATCGGCAACGCCCTTCTCGTCGTCGATGCCTGTCAGACGATCGGCTCCATGCCTTTGGACATGGAAGCGGTAAAGGCCGATATCCTTTGTTTTTCGGGCCACAAATCGCTCTTCTCGGTCCAGGGGGTCGGCGCCCTGTACGTGAGGTCCGGCATCGAACTCACACCCCTCAAGTTCGGGGGGACGGGAAGCAAGTCAGAGTCGATCGAGCACCCCGCCTTCCTGCCCGACAGGTACGAGTGCGGGACGCCAAACACACCGGGGATAGCCTCACTCCTTGGAGGACTGACGTTCATAGAGAAACAGGGTCTCGGGGCGATCGTGGATAAGAAGCAGCGGCTGCGCCGGCTGCTTGTTGACGGCTTGAGATCCCTTCCCGATGTTGTCGTATATGGACACCCGGACCGTCAGGAAGGATCATGTTTGGCAACCGTCGCTTTCAATATCGAGGGCAGACTCCCTTCGGAGGTCGGGTACGAACTGAACCGGAGGTCCATATATGTTCGCATAGGCCTTCACTGCGCCCCGGTGGCACATAAGACGATCGGTACCTTCCCGGAAGGGTCTCTTCGGGCGTCACCGGGCTATTTCACCAGTGAGGATGACATAGGGACGTTTGTCGAGGCGGTGAGGGACATTGCCAGGGGATAGGAGATTCATCATTCTCTTTCGTACGATCCACGATGTCCTGCGAGCCGAGAAGATGCTCAAGAAAGAGGGTGCCAGGTACGAACTGGTGCCCGTGCCAAGAAACCTGAGCTCTGACTGCGGGATGTGTGTCAGGCTTGACGACGACCCGGCGCGCATACGGCAGTGCCTGGGCGATATCGAGATCGAGAAATGCTTCGCCCTCGACGGCGAAACCTACGAAGAGGTCGAGCTCTGACCTTCTATTCCTTTTTACTGCTGATTCGGTAACCACATTAGATTCGTTCAGTTACATCCTCGCTTAACCACTTGACAAAAAATATGCCAGTGAACAGATTACTTTCACAAACAGGAAATACAGATCAAGGAGGTTAATAGCATGTTATGGACAGACGGTTTTGGCATGTTTGGCAGAGGTCTTGATCCATGGTCTGAGTTCCAGCGCATCGAGAACGAGATGAACCGTGTCCTTTCGAGGTTTGTCTCCCCCTCAACAGGCGATTTTCCCGCAGTGAACATATGGAGCGATGGCGAAGAAACCCTGGTGACAACGGAGATCCCGGGCATCGACGCGGGAACCATTGATATCTCCGTCATCGGCAAGACCCTGATACTCAAGGGCTCCAGGGAGCCCGACAAGGTGGAAGAGGGCAGTTCCTATCATCGTCGGGAACGCTGGTACGGCCAGTTCAGCAAGGCTATCGAGCTTCCCTTTACAATCGATGCGGACAGGGTCGGGGCCGATTTCTCAAATGGCATCCTTACGATCAGTCTGCCTCGGTCAGAGGCGGAAAGACCCAGGAAGATCGCCATTAAATCGGCTTAAAGGAGGTGTATAATGGCTGATAAGAGCAAGGAGATGCAGAAGAAGGAGGCCGCGGAGGCTGAACTTGTGGAAAGGACCAGGGCAGCGAAGATATACAACCCCGATGTCGATATCATGGAGGGCAAGGACAAGATCGTCGTGATTGCCGACATGCCGGGCGTCAACGAGACCTCCGTGGAGGTGACCCTTGATGACAACGTTCTGACCATCTACGGAAGGGTTGACTGGAAGCTGCCTGAAAAGATGAAGCTCACTCATGCCGAATATGGTGTCGGTGATTACCAGCGGATCTTTACAATATCGGGGGAGATCAACAGGGAAAGGATTGAGGCCAATGTGAAGAATGGGGTTCTCAGACTGGTCATGCCCAAGAACGATGTCCCGAAGATGAGGAAGATCGCCGTCAAGGCGGGATAAACGGGGTGCAAGACACAGGAGGTACGATCATGACGACAAGAAGAATTTCACCGGTGGCAAAGAAGAGCCGCTACGCCGTACAGTCCTCGGAGGATAATCCCCTTCTGTCGTTAAGGAACAACATAGACAGGCTTTTCGACAACTTCTTCCGGGGAATCGACATCAGCCACTTGGCTGCGACACCCCCGATGTTCAGTCCCAGCATCGACGTGGCGGACAGCGGCAAGGAACTCAAGGTGACCATGGAGCTCCCCGGCATGAACGAAAAGGATATCGACGTGTCCCTTACGCAGAACTCACTCACCATTCAGGGGGAGAAGAAGGATGAGACCGAGGTGAAGGGCAGCAGTTACCATCGCATGGAACGCGTCTACGGCTCGTTCACGCGCACCATCCCTCTTCCCGTGGAGGTGAATGTGGACGGCGCCAGGGCAAGCTACAGGAAGGGTGTCCTCTCCATTACCATTCCAAAGACGGAGGAGTCTCTCAAGGAGGCAAAGAGGATCCCCGTCAAGATATCAGGAAAGTAGAGCGCCCCTCACCCATCACTGGTCACAGGCCCCATCTCAAGGACAACGCTTCCCGCAAAGGGGGCCCGTGACCTGCCTTTCCTCCGGCAAGTCTGGAGCCTTCAAGGCTTCTCCTGCAGCGACTTCTTCTCTGTTGTCTTATCCCTGAAACCTGAAACCCGCTTCTACGTTCTGATCGCCCCGTGGGGGCACATCTCCTGGCAACAATAGCAGCGGATACAGGCCCGGTGGTCAATGAGGGGTGACCTTTCACCGAGGCGTATGGCGTTGGCGGGGCAGACCCCCGCGCAGATGCCGCAGAGCCGGCACGCGTCCTGGTCCACTCTCGGTTTCCTCGTGAGAACGCTCCTGAGAAGCCTCTTGACGGGGCGGGGCAGGTTCCAGTCCGTGTCACATGTCCTGGGCATGGGAAAACGGGGCGGGGCGGGGGGAAGACCAAGGTCGATCAGCTCACATGGGGGGACAAGGCCGTGACGGGCCGCGCATGCGGTGATCGGCAGGGGTGCGCCGCGCCAGAAGCGCTTCTCGATGAAGGCATCGAGGGCGAAGGCGTCCCGTGAGATCGCAATCAGGCTGCAGGCAACGGGGTCGCCGTTTGACGGGCCGTCGCCGCACATACCCAGGATCCCGTCGAGGACCGTAAGCGTTGGGGAGACAATGCGATGAATGTCGACGATGATTGAGGCGAAGAGGTCCCGGTCCCTTCCGGCACGAAGGTGCCATCGGCCCTTGGCGAACCCCCGGATGAACCCGAAGGTGTTCTTGACGCCGAGCGTCATCCCCATCATGCCGTGGGTCTTGAGCTTGGGAACGTTGATGACGGCCTCAAACCTGTCGGGGTCCTCACCGAAAAGAAAGTCCCTGTAGGGCGATACACCGCTTCCTTTCTTCGGGACCTCCCGGATGAAGGGAAGCGCCCGAACGCCAAGGTGCCTCAGCATGTCCGCGTACCCGCCGATCCTGAGGACCCGGTCCAGAGATTCATATCCCGGGCTGTCGCCGATGGAGACAGTGCAAGAGTGGTCAACAAGGAGTTCAAGGAGGGCCCGAAGGAAGTCCGGGTGGGTGGTTGCGGCCCTGTCGGGCGTTTTCGAAGCGAGGAGATTGGGTTTAACGAGAACGCTGCATCCCCTGATGTGAAGGTCGATCAGGCTGAATCCTTTTTCAAGGAAGCTCTTTATCCGCCCCGGGTCATAGGAGTCACTCCTTCCCGCTACCACTTTTTCCAAGAGACCTCTCCGGGGAGAAACTGACCTCGAGGAACGTCATGCACAGATCCCCCTCACTCAGCCTCCAGCAGATCCTGTTTTCCGTTTCGTTCAGGTAATAGGACACCCTGTATTCGGGTCGCTCTCTGACGAGGTGACCGTCCTCGCCGCTGAGGGGTCCTTTGAGCGTCAGGTCCTCAATTATGTCTGTTATTCGCACGCGAAAAAGCCGGTAGAAGTCGTTCTCGTCGGTCAGTTCCTCATCTGCGGTCTTCATGACGAAGTGATCCCGGGACCGGTCCACGGTGAGGACAGTGTTGCCGAAGGGCCCGTAGACCTCGAGGAAAAGCCTGTCCGGGTACACGGCCCTCAGGGACATGTCGCCCGTGTACTGCCGTGTCTTGAGCATCACATCGAGCTCGCAGAGGGCCTCGAGATAATCGAATTCCCCGGGCCATGTTATCGGGAGCGGCCGTTTTCCCATATGGGTGCAGGCGAGGAACAGAAAGGGCAGCAGAGCAAGAAGAACGACACTCCTTCGCATCACTTCTTCTCTTTTATCGTCTTGAGCTTCTGCTCGACGGCGTTCTTCTTTGTTGGATCCTTCTCGAGCGTTACCGATCTCTCATAATGGTGGAGAGCCTTGTCGTAATCCTTGAGGGCCGTGTAGATGTCGCCGAGATGTTCATGGATTGTGGGGTCCTCGGGCATGAGATTGCTCGCCCTTTCAATCTCGTGCAGGGCGGCCTTCAAGTCGCCCTTCTTGTAGAAGACCCAACCCAGGCTGTCAATGATATAGCCGTCATCGGGCCGCTTGACGAGAGCCTTGCGTATCATTGCCTCCGCCTCGTCGAGACGGATACCTTTTTCAGCGAGGGAGTAACCCACGAAGTTGAGGGCGTTCGGGTATTCCGGGTCGATGGCCAGAACGTCGTCCATAATGGCGAGGGCCTTTTCGGAATCGCCCTTCTTCTCATGGAGCATGCCGATCTGGTAGAGGACCTCAATGTTTTTCGGCTCGATTCGCCGCGCCTCCTCAAGGGCACCGATACCCGCGGCGAGATCGTTCTTCTCCTCGTAGAGCATGGACAGAAGGATATAGAGCTCGGGTTTCCGGTCCATGCCGGGCAGGTAGCCCGTTATTGCCCTTATCCCATCGTCTATGGTCCCCGATTTGATGTAGATCAGGGTCATCTGTTTCAGGGCCGTAACGAACTCTTCCGCCTTCGGATCGATCCTGCCAAGCTCCTCAAGGGCCCTCTTCATATCTCCTTTTTCCCTCCAGGCCATGGCCAGATATATTCTCACCGTGTAGTCATCGGGTCTGCTGGCAAGGACCATGTTGAATTCCTGTATCGCCTCGTCGTAACGAGCCTTTTCGTAATGAAGCAGGCCGATACGGATCCGTAAGGAAAGGTCCTGTCGGTCAAGGTCGGAAAGCTCTTCGAACTTGCCTATGGCCTTGTCGTACTCCTTCTGCTGTACAAATATGGCGGCGAGCCTCGAGCGGGCCTTCTTGTCATTCGGATCATAGGTAATGACGCCCTGGTAATACTCAACGGCCTTTTCCAGGCTGCCCTCGATCTCGTATATGGTGGCAAGGTCGAGAAGGGCAGGGGTAAAGTTCGGCTTTATCTCCAGGACCTTTGCCAGGTAGGCCTTCGCCTTGTCGAAATCCTTGGCCTCGCCATGAAGGCGGCCTGTGTAGTAAAGCGCGATGATATTGTCATCGTCATAGGCAAGCACCTTCTCGTAGATGGTGATCGCGTCGCCGTACTTCTTCTCGCCGATATAGATGGAGCCGAGGTACATGTAGGCCTCGGTGTCCTCCGGGTTGAGCTCTATCAACTTCTCGTAGAGCGCCTTGGCCTTGTAGGTGATACCCTTGGAGGCGTGAATGCCCGCGAGGATCATAAGGGCGACCCTGTTCGTGGGGGCAATGGTTATTGCCTCATCGAGGAGCTCCTCGGCCTGCCGGAATTCTCCTCTCTTGACGAAAAGAGAGGCGAGGGACGTCCTGACCTCAGCAGATCCCGGGTCTTCCTTGAGGGCCTTGCGGTAGTTGCCCTCAGCATCATCGTATCTCCCCAGGGCCTCGCTGAGGTACCCCCGGAGAAAGAAGTAGACCGAGTCCGAAGGGGCCGCGGAATGGAGCTGGGTACAAAAAAGAAGAATGAGTGAGACAAAGAGTATCGGTATCCTCATCACCCTGAATGATAACACAGAATCGATGGGAAATCTAATCATGGGATGGCAGGAAAGTCTACTTTATGAGCCAGCCGATGCGCGACCACCGTACGTACTGGAGAGTATTCATCGCACCGCTGTCCCAGGAGAAATAGATGATCAGTGCCTTTCCCACGAGATGCTTCTTGTTCACATAACCCCAGTACCGGCTGTCGAGACTATTGTCCCTGTTGTCACCCATAACGAAATAGCTGTCCTTCGGCACCTTGACGGGAGGGATGTTGTCCTTGTCGATGAAGGGCAGGAAACCACGCGAGGCCGGATCGGGCCTGAAGTGTCCCCAGCTGTCCTTGATCTTCTCTCCGTCGATGAGTATGGTCTTGTCCCGGATCTCCACCGTCTCGCCCTCGGTGGCTATGACGCGCTTGATATAGTCCTTCGTGGGGTCCTCGGGATACCGGAAGACGATGATGTCTCCGCGCTTCGGCTTCCCCGTGGTGAAGAGGATGTTGTCGATGAAAGGTACCTTTACCACATAACTCATCCTGTTGACGAGCAGGTGGTCCCCAACGAGCAGAGTCGGTTCCATCGAACCCGATGGTATCTTGTACGCCTGAATGACAAAGCTCCTCACAAGAAGGGCGATGAGAGCGGCGATGATGATCGATTCGATGTACTCCCTGGTCTTGGTCTTCTTCTTTTCCATTAAAGCTCCTTACTTATGCCTCTTCGTACCAGGCGGTGATGTATGCGGCAGAGGACGGGTGGTCACATCTTCCCGGGAGCTGAGACACCCGCCAGGTGAAGGCCATCCCTGATCACCCCCCGGAGGGTGGCTAGCAGGAGAAGACGGGCGCGGGTCACCCGGGCGTCGTTACCGAGGACTCTCGTCTTATTATAGTAACTGTGGAACCTGCCCACGAGTTCCATGAGGTAGAACGTGACACGGTGGGGCTCAAGGCTCCGGGCACTTCCTTCAAGGACACTGTGGTAACGTGTTATCCACCGTATGAGGTCAAGCTCTTCCTTCGAGGTCAGCAGGGCGCATTCCACATCGGCAAGGTTGTCCGTGTCGATACCTGCGTCGCGGGCATTGCGGAAGATACTCTCTATCCTCGCGTGGGCATACTGGACGTAATAGACCGGGTTCTCGTTGGACGTCTTCTTCGCCAGGTCGAGATCGAACTCCAGATGCGCATCGCTCTTGCGCATGAGAAAGAAGAACCGGCAGGCGTCGCGGCCGACCTCGTCGAGAACCTCCCTGAGTGTCGTGAACTCGCCGGACCGTGTCGACATTCCAACCGGTTTACCCTCCTTGATCAGGGTGACAAACTGGATGAGGAGGAATCTCAGGTCGTCTTTGTTCCTGCCCAGGGCCTGAGTGGACGCCTTGAGGCGGGGGATGTACCCGTGGTGGTCCGAGCCCCATATGTCCACAAGCAGGTCGTAGGAGCGCTTGAACTTATTGAGGTGATAGGCGATGTCGGAGGTGAAGTAGGTGTTCTCGCCGTCGGACTTGACAAGGACCCTGTCCTCGTCCTTCTCGAAAAGACTCGTCTTGAACCACAAAGCGCCGTCCCGATCGAAAGCGATGCCCCGCTCCCTCAAGATGGCAAGGGTCTCATCGATAACACCCGAGGTGTAAAGCGACGACTCGAGGAAGTAGTTGTCGAAGGTGACGCCGAACTCCGCGAGGTCGTTCTTAATGCCTTCCATGATATGGGAACTCGCGTAGACAGCCAGAAAGTCGATGGCCTCTTCCTCGCCGGCGGGCACGGCAACCTTCTCGTCGATAACCTTACGGGCAAGTTCCCGAACGTAATCACCCTGGTAGAGGTCCTGTGGGTATTCCACCGCCTCGCCGTTGAGTTCCTTCAGCCTCAGGAACGTCGATCTGCCCAGTGTCCTGATCTGACGGCCTGCGTCGTTGATGTAATACTCCCTGCCCACGGTATGTCCCGTCTTTTCAAGCAGGTTGGCCAGCACATCGCCGACCGCCGCACCCCTGCCGTGCCCGATGTGCAGAGGGCCTGTCGGGTTGGCGCTGACGAACTCCACGAGGACCTTCTTCCCGCCGCCCACATTGGGGTAGAGACTCTCGATCCCCTTCAACGCCGTATCCTTGAGGAGTTGCTGCCACAGGCCATCCCTGAGGGAGAAATTGATGAAACCCGCCCCCGCCACGGTAACGGACTGGCAAAGGTCGGACCCCTGCATCCCTTCCACGAGCATATTCGCCACATCGACGGGTTTTTTCTTCAGTTGAGGGGCGAGGATGAAGGCAACGTTCGTGGAATAGTCGCCAAACCCTTCCTCACGGGGTGTCTCTATGATGAAATTGAGTCTTACGTCAGGAGGTATTGAACCGGAGCGTTGCGCATCCTCTATACCATTATTTATTATCTTTGCCGCTATCGATCTGAGCATCCGCCTTGTCCTTTTTTATCTGAAGGTCCCGCGTGAAGTCGGGGCATCGCAGGGACACGTCCTTACCGTGAAGATACTTTTTTTTGCATTCCTCGCGCCACGCACAAACCACGCAAAGGGTAGGTTCGTCGCTCACAGGTTGGCTCCAAGGATCTCCCCGTACAGCCCGGGCTTGATCTCTTTGAGTATGGGCCACTCACGACGGATGAGTTTCAGCCGGTCAAGGTCGACGTCGGCGAGAAGGACGGTGTCGGACCTGCCCGTCGGCCCGCCGATCAACTCCCCCTCGGGATTGACACAGAAGCTCATTCCGTAAAAGTCCTGGGCGTCTTCACTCCCCGCACGGTTCACGCGCATGATGTAAACTCCGTTGGTGATCGCGTTTGAGGAAATGACGCTTTGCCAGATGTGCTGGGACTTGAACGCACACGAGGTCGGGGCGAACACGATGTCGGCTCCCTTGAGGGCCAGTATCCTCGTTCCCTCCTGGAAGAAGTTGTCCCACGATGTCTGTATGCCGAACTTTCCGTGGCTCGTTTCGAAAACGGGAAGTCCTGTATCCCCCTGCTCGAAGTAGAATTTTTCTTCCCACAGCGGGATGTCCGTCACGTTAAGCTTCCGGTATGAACCAAGCGTCCTGTCGCCTTCAATGACCACCGCCGAATTATAGTAGTGGTCCCCCACCTTCTCGAAGATGGGCAGAATGATAACCGTGTCTGTATCCTTCACGAGGGACTTGAAGAGTCTGACTGTATCGCCGGCGGCGCCTTCGGCCAGGGGAAACGCCGCCTCGTCCCGGTCCTTAGGGAACCAGTACTGGTTGAAGAGCTCCTGAAAGCAGATGATCTTTGCCTTTTCGTTAAGGGCCGCATTGAGTAGCTTGACCGCTGTATTGACGTTCCTGTCCTTGTCCCTGGTGCACGCAAATTGTATTCCGGCTATCTTCATGAATGTTCTCTGACGACATCCCCCTGGTTCCACCCGGCACACGTTGCTTCATCAACTGCAGCTCAAAAGCGCCCGGGCAGGAAGATAATATCATAAAATGGGGGGTTTGTGCCGCAAATCTCCTTGATTCCTCTGGAATTTGTTCAATGCAAAGAAAGGTACCAGATGAAAATGATCTATGTCAAGGAAAAATAAGGGAAAAGTCCGTGTGCGCCGGTGAGGACGGTATAAGACCCTCACAGGACACACACGGACGCGATATCAGTAGTTCTCGGCCAGCACTTCGTAGTGCGCCTGCGGATGGGCACATGCCGGGCAGAGCTCGGGAGCCTCGGCCCCTTCGTAAACGTAGCCGCAGTTCCTGCAGCGCCATTTGACGGGAGATGGTTTCTTGAAGACCTGTCCCGTTTCCACATTCTTCAGAAGCTTCCGGTACCGTTTCTCGTGTTCCATTTCGACCTTGGCTATTTCCCGGAAGACCTCGGCTATCTCTTCAAAGCCTTCCTCGTCGGCCACCTTCGCCGCCTCCGGGTAGAGAACGGTGTGCTCCAGGTTCTCACCGGCCGCGGCGGCCTTGAGGTTCTCCGCCGTGCTTCCGATGACACCGGCGGGGTAGGCCGCGGTAATCTCTACCTCGCCTCCCTCAAGGAACTTGAAGAAGCGCTTTGCGTGCTCCTTTTCGTTGTCCGCGGTATCGGAAAAAATGAAAGATATCTGCTCGAAACCTTCCTTCTTTGCCTGGGATGAAAAATAGGTATACCTCATCCGTGCCTGCGACTCCCCGGCGAAACTCGCGAGGAGGTTCTTCTCGGTGCGTGTCCCTTTGACGCTGTTCATTACTTCCTCCTCCCTAGTTCTTCCAGAGGCCGTGGACGTTGCAGTACTCCCTCGCCGTCACGGAATCACCCTTGACGGGGAAGAAGGCCTCGGGCGCCTCTCCCGGCTTGAGAAAGCGCCGGTACACTGCCCCGTCGACGATCGCCTCGATCCATTCTATATAGTGGTTTTCCTCCATGGGATGCTGGACGCTGCCGACCTTTATCGTGATCCCGTCCGCTCCCTTTTCAATCACCGGCACATGCTTTTCCTTTGAAGCATCCACGGTATTCTCCGTCAGCAGTTTCATGGGCTCGTTGCAGCACACGATCACTCCCTTTCCGCCATGGAGCACCTCGATGATATTCCCGCATATCTCACACTTGTATACCTGAAGTCTTTCCGCCATGCACGCCTCCTTTTTCGGTGAATTCAACTGCATATCACAACGATGATGGTTTCAGATTAATACAGGGCATCGGTGATGTCAATGGTACCGCCGGCGTCGATATAGCGAGGCCGACAGGAACAACGGCACCATTATCCTCCACGGAAGAAGGGCACAATTCTCTTTTAAGACCGTTATTTTTGTGATAATTTATCCCCAATGTTTGGCATTGGTCTCCCCGAACTCATTCTCATAATGATCGTGGCGTTGCTGGTGGTAGGGCCGAAGAAACTCCCTGAACTCGCCCGGTCCGTCGGCAAGGCCCTCCATCACGTCAAGAGCATGACTGACGACGTGAAGCAATCATTCGAAGAGGTCACCGCCGATGATGTCGAAGAAACCCCGAAGGCGGAGAAGACGCAGGAGACGGAGGCGACCGGGGACGGCGAGGCCCACGGTACCGGGGCAGACAGTGGCGGAGAGCCCTTCACTACCGAAGCGGGGGTTTCCAGCGAACCCGGCATGATCGAGTTTCCCGCGAGCCCGGATGCCGATGAGGAAAAACCGGTGCAGACAGCGGGAGCGGAGCAAGGCCTTGAGGAAAGCCCGCAGGGTCAGCCGGACACAGACGAGCCCGGCGGATATGGCAATCTGAGGGGGTAATTGCGGACCTGATCGCTTCCCGGGGCGAAAAGACGACGACAGCCTTGCTATGGCCAAGAAAGCCAACCCAGACGAAAAACAACCTTTCATCTCGCATCTCAAGGAACTGAGACAGAGATTGGTCATATCGCTCCTGTCCGTCTGCGTCGCCTTTGCCTTGACCTATTTCTTCCGGGAGAGGGTCAATATCTTCCTCCTCCAACCTTTTAAGAATGTCATGCCTCCCGGCAGCAGTTTCATTTTCACGGGGGTCACGGAGGCATTTCTCACCTATTTCAAGATCTGGATACTCACAGCCGTGACCGTGGCCTCGCCCGTCATCATTCACCAGGTGTGGATGTTCGTCTCTCCCGGCCTTTACGAGAAGGAAAGGAGATACGTCTATCCCCTCATCTTCTGGGGAAGTCTTTCGTTCGCACTGGGAGTGGTCTTCTGTTACTTCATCGTCATGCCCAATCTCTACAGGTTCTTTGTCAGCTACGCCTCCGACTTTGTCATTCCCATGCCCGACCTCAAGGGGTATGTGAGTCTTACCCTGAAGCTGCTCGTTATCTTCGGGTTCCTCTTCGAACTCCCCCTTGTCGCGTATTTTCTCGCGAAGGTGGGGATACTCAACCATCGGTTCCTGGCAAAGAAACGGCGATACGCCATCCTGGGAGCGTTCATCCTGAGCGCCATCATAACGCCCCCGGACCCGGTCAGTCAGATCCTCATCGCGATGCCCCTCTGGGGCCTCTACGAACTGAGCGTTGTCATCGCCCGCCTCTTCGGAAAAAAGGAGAAGACCGCAAATGAAGGATCTTGATATCGTCATCCTTGCCGCAGGCAGGGGAGAGCGCATGATTTCCCACAAACCCAAGGTAATGCATGAGATCATGGGAAAACCCCTCCTGGGACACGTCGTCGACGTCGCCGGGAGCCTTGAACCTGCGCGTACCATCGTCGTTACCGGCTACAGGCGCCACATCGTAGAGACCTATCTTGAGGGCAAGGGCGTGACAACGGCATTTCAAGAGGAACAGAAAGGAACGGCCCACGCGCTGGCATGCGCCCGTGGCCACCTCGAGGGGAACGACGTCCTCGTTCTCCTCGGTGACGTTCCCCTCATCGAGACCTCCACACTCATCCGGTTCCTTGAATTCTGCCGGGCAGCGACTACGATCGTCTTCCTGACTACGGATGTCGACGATCCTTCCGGCTACGGCAGGGTGGTCATGGATGGGGACATCATAGCCGACATCCGCGAGGACGCCGACGCGACAGCCGAGGAGAGGCTCATCCACAGGATCAACACGGGGATCTGTTATATTCCTTTCCGGGACCTGGCGCTCATCGACCTCATCGATACCGCCAACAAGAAAGGTGAGCGCTACCTGACGGACATCTGCAAGGTAGCCAGAGCCGAAGGCGGCCACGCGAAGGGTTTCTTCCATCCCCGCGCCGAAGAAGTCCTCGGCGTCAACACTTTGAAGGGACTCCTCCAGGCGAACACGGTTATGAGGCAGCGGATCAACGAGGAGCACATGGCTCGCGGCGTCACGTTCCTCGACACCGACATCTACGTTGAGAAGGACGTGGTGATAGGCCGCGAGACGGTTATCGCGCCCCACTGTCACATCGCGGGGGCAACAGTCATCGGGGAAGGGGTCTATATCGGGCCCTCATCGATCATCAGGAACTGCAGGATAGGCGATGGCGTGACCATTGCCGGCCTCGTCTTCATGGAGGGCGTGGAGGCAAAGGAGGGCGTCAGCATAGGTGCGCTCTCACGGTTCAAGCAGGACATGGTCCTGGAACGAAGGGCGTGAGCAGGAAAAGGAGGAGACACGGGTGTGCGGTATCGTAGGTTATCAGGGTAGGGACGGGGCACGGGACATTCTCATCGATGCCTTGAGGCGCCTCGAGTACCGGGGTTACGACTCGGCGGGGATAGCCCTCTGGAACAACGGAGCCGTGAGGCTCGCGCGCAGACAGGGCAGGGTGGGCGACCTGGCCGAGGCCATCGGCGCGGATGGTTTTGACGGTTCCATGGGGCTCGCCCACACCAGGTGGGCGACCCACGGTGTTCCCTCGGAGCGCAACGCCCATCCCCACACGGCCGCCGATATCACCGTCGTTCACAATGGCATTATAGAGAACTACCTCGAGTTGAAGGAAATGCTGAAGGGAGAAGGGCACACCTTCACGTCTGACACGGACACCGAGGTCATCCCCCATCTCATTGCCAGTTTGCTCGGCAAGGCGGGGACCTTCGAGGGTGCGGTCAGGGCCGCCCTCGCGATGCTCAAGGGGTCCTACGCGGTGGGAATCATCAGGGAGGGGGAGGACACCCTCATAGCGGCAAAGAAAGAAAGTCCCCTGCTCGTGGGCCTGGGGGACGGCGAGTACATCATTGCCAGTGACGCCCCTGCCATAATCAACAGGACCAACAGATTTATCTTCCTCGAGGATGACGATATCGTGGTCATACAAAAGGGCGACCTCAAGATTAGGAATCTCGACGGAGAAGAGGTCACGCGTGAAGTGCGGTCGGTCCAGTGGTCGGGTGCGATGGCTGAAAAGGGTGGCTACAGGCATTTCATGCTCAAGGAGATATTCGAGCAGCCGAGGGCCATATCGGACACCCTTATCGGAAGGATCGAGCAGGAAGAGGGCGAGATATTTTTCGAAGACCTCAACCTCCCCGACATCACAAAGGTGGGAAAGATCTGGATGGTCGCCTGCGGGACCTCATACCATGCCTGCCTCATAGGAAAGCACATCTTCGAGGCAAACCTGAGAATACCGGTGGAAACCGACATCGCCTCGGAATTCCGCTATCGCGACCCCATCCTCGACAAAGACGATCTTGTCATACTCGTTTCGCAATCGGGCGAGACCGCGGACACTATAGCGGCCATGAAGGAGGTAAAGAAGAGGGGCCTTCATACCCTGGCCATATGCAATGTCCTCGGCAGCACACTCTCGCGGGAATGCCACAGCGTCATCTACACACACGCCGGGCCCGAGATAGGGGTGGCCTCGACAAAGGCCTTCACGACGCAGGTCTCCGTCTTCTTCATGCTCATGCTCTACCTTGGAAGGCGTCTCGGTGTCCTCGACGCCGACGAGGCGCGGCGCCTCATCGGAGAGCTCAGGAAGGTCCCCCACAAGATCCAGACGATCCTCGACGCCAGTTCCTCCATTGAAGAGAATGCCCGGGAGAACATGCACTACCGGCACTTTCTCTACCTCGGCAGGGGCATCAATTTCCCCACCGTCCTGGAGGGTGCCCTGAAGCTCAAGGAGATCTCTTACATTCACGCGGAGGCATATGCGGCCGGTGAGATGAAGCACGGCCCCATAGCCCTCATAGACGAGAACATGCCCATTGTCTTCGTGTCCCCGAGGGACCAGACATACAAGAAGACCTGCTCGAACATGGAGGAGGTGCTGGCACGGAAGGGAAAGATCATTCTCTTCACGGACGACGCCCGGCACGACATGGCCGACAGGGTGGACGCCCTGTTCGTCGTTCCCGAGAGCATCTATGAGCTCCAGCCGATTCTCTCCATAGTGCCTCTTCAGCTCATGGCTTATTACATGGCGAACCTTCTCGGCACCGACGTGGACCAGCCCCGCAATCTGGCGAAGAGCGTGACCGTCGAGTAGGCCCTACCGGGCGGTAATGGGAGGGATGGCGAGAAGTTCTCCCCACCTCTCCAGCCAACCCCGGGAATGGGAGACGTCCTCAAGTATGACAAGCCTGCGGTCATCGGGATCCCCCGCACGTTTCAGGAACGATCGTATGATGAACGGCGGTACCACCGTGTCCTTCGCCCCGGCAAAATGACGCTGCGGAAGACCCCCGAGTCTTGCCGCCTCCTCTGCGGGGTTCAAGGACCCGGTAAGGGGGCTCACCCCATGGTGGCAATTGACCGCCTCCGAGTCGAGATTACCCGCCACCGTCCTCAGGCTCGCCACATCGCCGCGGCGCGACGCGATGAGCGCGGCTATGGCGGCACCCCCGGAATACCCGATGAGATGCACCCGGCCTGAACCCGCCAGGGCGCGAAGCCGGTCTACGGCCTCGCTCATAGCCTCTACAACCTCGGGAGAGAACCGCCTGTCCGACCAGTAGAGGGGTTTGCACGCCGGCAGGAGGCCGAGGGGATATTGACCGGGACGGGCCAGGTAGGCCACGTTCCAGCCCGGGTCCAGTGCGGCCATCTGCAGGACGAGCGGCCTCGCCGGTGTCGGGTCCGTGGAGAGCTGCGTGGGGGAAAGCCACGCGGAGCCGTCACCTTCAATATAGACCGTCAAATCCGCTCCGGGCCGGGAAAGACGCGTGTAAGCGGTGAGTGTGAAGTCCTTCGTCCCGATGGAGTGCTTCGTGAGATTCCCCGCCGCCGCAACACGGTCCGCCGCCCCCTGCCTGTCACCCGCAGGTCCTGTCGATGCACAGCCTCCCGCCGCCGTGATAAGACCCGCCAGGAAAAGGACAAGACAGGCGCGTCTAAAAGATGAAGCGAATATTGGCATACCCGGCATGGCTGTAGAAATCCTTTTTGAGCTCCAGGTCGTAGTTGAGGGATACCGTGACTCCGTACCTGTTTATCAAGGTCAGCCGCGCTCCGGCGTTCAGGCTCGACCGCGGCGGATCGTAACCCCCGGTGGAGAATGACGCCCCGCCACCCGTGAAGGTGGACGTAGCTTGCTGGCGGTCCCCGATGAAGTCATAGAACCACTTCAGATGGAATTCGGGTATGAGCCGCGAGCCTTGCCAGAGAAAGGGGCGTGACAGGCTCGTTCCCAGACCGGACTGGAACATGTCGTAGCTCCGGGAGTCGACGGAGAGGTTGAGCGATCCGGCCCCTTCCTCCGTGTAGGCGTCGAGATGGAGATGGGAATAACGCAGGGAGACAAGGGGGGTGATGTTCCATCCTCCGCCCGTGATCGTGTATCCTCCTTCGATGTACCCGGAGTACTGGTATCCTCCGTAATTGCTCGTCGCGGTGCGATCGACCCCGCCGAAAACGATATGTCTCGACCCGTCGTACCGGTTGTACGCGCAGGAGACGATCCCGTCTACACGCCAGGCGTCCCGGAAGTAACTCGCATACAGATTCCCCTGGTAACTGCTGGCGTCGGTCCCGGTCCCGCTGTCACTCGTCCGGATATGGGTCCTGGCAAATCCTCCGCTTACACCGAAGAGGGAATGGTGACTCACGAGCCTGTCGATTCCGAGTGACGTACCCCATATGTGCGCTGTGTAGCCCATGGCTGTACCCCGGGGGTCCTGCTTCAGGTAGCTGCCGAACCCCTGGGCCCACACGCCCCACTTCAAAGCTTCGTCGCCCGTCGATATTCCCGTCCCTGCGCCATGTGAGCCATTGCCTGCGATGACCTGAGCGATGCGACTCGTCGTCGTCTCCAGAAAACGACTGGCTGTCCCGAAACCCGCCTCGACAGTCCCCTGATCCCCGTCAGCCCCGGGCTCAAGCTGCAGGGCGTTAGCCGCACTCCCCGACCTGTCGAGAGCGCCCAGCACATTCGCCAGGTCTCCCGTTGCCGAATTGGCCAGACCGTCGAGGGCAGCTCCCAGGGATGGATTGCCGCTCGCGTCCCTGTAATAGGTATTGTTCCTTGAAGCGACAAGGTAGAGCTTGCCACCGTCTTTTGCGGCCGAAAAACTGACCATCGGTGTTGACGCATCACCCAGTACCACGAGATTCCCCGGTGTGGTGGTCAGGGTGCCGGCGTCGACAACGAGAAAACGGTCGTTGTTCCGGACGGCCGGCCCGGCAAGGGTAACCCCGAAGTTCGTGTTGTCGGCGATCGTTACGGTCTCAACGTTGATAACGCTCGCCGTGTTCATCGTGTTTCTGTTGAGGTTGAGGTCGAGACGCGCCGCGGCTCCACCCGCTATGTTCATACTGTCCGTCCCCGTGCCGAGATCGATGGTGCCCGAGACGCGGCCTCCGTTTATCGTTACCGTATCGTTTCCTGAACCTGTTTGAATGGCGATGACGCCCGAGATGGTCCCACCCGGGTTGTTGGTGATCACCGTGTCTCCCGCCTCGGCCTTGATGGCCGTGCCCGGGCTTGAGATGGTCCCGGCGTTCGTGAGGCGGTTGACCGCACCGGCGGTGGTGATCGGGGTCCCGTAGGCGGTACTCGTGTCACCCTTGAAGAGTACGGCGATGTTCGATGACCCCGCGATGCCGATCTTGTCCGCCGTCGCACCGCTGATCGTACCGTTGTTGATCACATCGTAATTGAGGGACCATACGAGGAGGCCCTGGCCCCCGGTGATGCTCCCGCCCGGCTCGATGACAATCTGGTTCGGCGTTGCGATGGCTGTGCGCACGTTCTTCTGGAAACGGTGGCCCGCCCAGACGGTATCGCACCCCCCGTCTATCTTGAAACTGGCAAAGCCGTTTCCGTAAGAGGCGGTTGCCGCAGTGCTGAAATCAGTCCCGTCGTTCCGGGTATAGATATAGGAGCCCGTGGCGTAGATCCCGTAGATGTCCACAGGGGTCTGGCCGAGAAGGATGAACTCCGTCATGCCCTCTATGTCCGCCGGGGATGTTCCGTTTCCCCAGAAGAACGTGTAGCCCAGTTGCGTGAAGGGGAAGGGGGAGGAACCGTAATAGGCCTGAGCGAGCCAGTTGGTGTAGTAGGCCTTGAAGTTGTTGAAGGTGTCGTCGCTCATCCCTGCCGGCTTCTCGAAGGGTAGGTTCTGGCCGTACTTGGAGGGCGTATACACGCTGATGTCGGGGTTGCGCGTGGGGCGCATAAGATACTGGGTGTCCACAGCATACTCGATTATGGCATCATGGGTCCCCGTCGCGCTCATGCCGAGCCCCCTCTCGAGAAGGGTAACCACGTTGTCGCCGTTCACACCGTTGGCAAGGAGGAACCGGGTGGCGTCGTTGCCGACCGTTACCCAGGCGGCATCGTTGGAGGCGCCTCCGAAGATCTTGTAGCCAGCCTGACCGACGTAATTGCCCTTCACGTAGGTCGATTTCGTGGCTGTCCGCACCACGAGTTTCCCGGAATCATAGAAGAGACCCTCGGTGCCTCCCCCGTCGGGTATGAGATAGAGCGACGCCGGTTGCCAGCCCGAGGGACTCGAGGCGTTCCGGATTGCCATCTCGACGGCTTCGCTGTAGTTCGGGCTGAGCTCGCCGCCGGCAACCTTTAGAGGAAGGCACAGGATCGCAAGGATGATGGCAAGGAACGCGAGAGATGCCCGCAATCCTCGGTGGGGCAGGGCGGTGATCGCTCGCCCGGATCCGCCACTGACAGCGCGGTTCACAACTCTATCGTCTCCTGATGAAGAATGCTGACCGGCAAAGGACACGCCTCAAACGTCCTACGCGCTGCCTGCGGATGAGACCTCTCCGCTGTCCACGAGAGAAGCGTCAAACTTGAGAACCTCAAAGAGTACGTCCACAACCTGGGGATCGTAAAAACCTTTTTCCGTATTCTTCCTGATCTCGTTGAGGGCGAGGCGCACGTCCCAGGGACCGCGGTACGGACGCCAGGATGTCATGGCGCTGTAGGCTTCGGCGACTGCCGTTATGCGGGCACCGATGGGTATCTCTTCACCCTTGAGGCCGTCGGGGTACCCGTTGCCGTTCCATAGCTCGTGATGGTGTTTGACGATCTCCAGGAACTGGTCGTTGACGTAGCCCAGTCTCTTCAAGGACGCGACGCTTTCGAGAACATATTTCTCCACAAACTTGATCTCCTGCTCCGTCAGGCTGGCCTGGCGGTTCAGTATGTGATGGGGTATTGCCTCCTTGCCGATGTCCTGAAGAAACCCGGCGTGCAATATGTTCACCTTCAGGTCCTCATTAAGATTGAGGCGGTCCGCCACGGCATAAGAGAGCATGGCGACAAGAAGCCCGCGCCCTATGGAACCATCCAGGGACTCAACGGCAAGGACAAGGTCGACGGGTACCTGCATTGCCGCCTCTACCACTCTGTATCGCTCCGTTACGGCCCGTGGGATGACGGTCTGGTCGTGCCAGCGACTCTTTATGCTCTTGACCTCATAAACAGCAATCTTGTGGAGTTTACCCTTGAGCTGGAACTTCTCGAACTCGTCCTTCTTGAGGTTTGCGTCGGCGTAGGCAAGTCTCAGATCGGTCGAATCGGGGTCGAGGGCAAGGGCACGCTCAAAACAGGCGATGGCAGCGGAGGCGTCATGGAGACCGAAGTGCGCCTTCCCCATCTGGTACAGAAGCTGTGCATTCTCTCCTTCCCCCGCCATATTGTGTTCGAGGACCCTCAACTCTTCGAGGAGCGCCTTGTCGGTCTGGCGGCTGTACCCCATGTTGCGCAGCTTCTTCACGTTCACGAAGGGTTCGACGTAATTGAAGGTATACTCGTCCACGTATATCCGTTCCGGCTCGCATATCTCCTCAAGGCGCTTCGCAACGTTGACACGGTCACCTATGGCACTGTATGCCTGTCTGTGGACGCCCATCATGCCCACGATGGTATACCCCGTGGCGATGCCTATGCGCAGCTTCCAGGGAAGGCCCATGTCCTTCACCTTTTCCTGCATCTTTATGGCGGCGAGCACGGCCATGAGGGCGTGCTGGGCGTAGTCGACGGGTGCGCCGAACTCGACCATGACGCCATCACCCATGTATTTGTCTATGTGGCCGCGAAAAAGCTCTATAACGGGCTCGATGGATCCGATGAAACGGTTCAGTTCGTCAAGGACGATATCGGGGGGGTTCTGATCGGAATAGGCGGTGAAATCCGTGAGATCGCAGAACATGATGCTGATCTCGCGCTTCTCTATCCTGAGCTTTCCCTCCGTGGCGAGCTTCGCGACAACGGGGTCCATCGTGGTGTAGAGCGTCTTCTCGACCCTCTCCTTCATCTCTTCGGCCACGCGGCTGCGCTTCAACTCCTCGTAGAGGCGCCTTGTCTCCTCGAAGCCCTTCGCCAGTTTCTCCTGCAACGATCCTATGCCCGCGCTCGTCAGAACCAGGAACCCGCCCCAGATGATTATCATGATGAGCGTGCTCGTGACGTTGCCTCCCACCGCGAACCACTCAGGCCTGATGACCGCAGTGACGCCCACGATAACAATTATATTGAGGGACGCATAGAAGGCCTTGCGTTTGCCCAGAATATATGCGGCCAGAAGGACGGGGAGATAAAAGAGGTTGAGAAAGGCGAACCTGTAAGGGAGGATGAAGAATATGGCGCAGACGAGAACGGCGATGAGCAGGACAAAGACGAGCTCCAGATGCCGGATCATAAAGCTCCGGAAACGCAGAGCCAGCGTGACGCCGAAAGCGTCGGTCACTTCGAAATCCGGCGCATCGCCAAAAACGTTCTTCCGACGGATGCCGGGCCCGGCATCCTTTTCTGGATCAGTGCTCATTAACTGGTCTTCCCCGTACCTGGATTTAGCCTCTTCCTTCCCGCAGGGCAAACAAATCTCTTATTATCATGGCACCCGATTTTTGTCAATTATCTTGTCATAATAGAGCAGATTATTTGCAGATACTTGTCAAATTCATTTGCAATCCCCGCCCATCTGTGGAATATTGTATCTCACTTCGCCATGGGACTTATTCAGCTTCTATTTCGTGACCCGTTTACTTTTCTCCTTCTCGTTATTCCCCTTCTGTATTCCATCATCATTCACGAGCTCGCCCATGGCTGGGTCGCCGACAGGATGGGAGACCCGACTGCGAAATGGCTTGGAAGACTCACCCTGAACCCCTTGAAACACCTCGACCCCTTCGGCACGATAGCCCTTCTCATCTTCGGTTTCGGGTGGGCAAAACCGGTGCCCGTCAATTTCCTCAACCTCCGTGACTTCCGGAAGGGGATGATTTATGTCTCCGCTGCCGGCATCACGGCGAACATGATCCTGGCCTTCATCGCTTTTCTCCTCATGCGTCTTACCCAGGACTACGACCTCGGCCCAGTGCACACCATGCTGTATTTCGCCGCGCGGGTGAATATAATGCTCGCCGCCTTCAATCTCATTCCCATACCGCCCCTCGACGGGTCCAAGATACTCATGGGATTTCTCCCCGGTCACCTGAGATATCAACTGGAACGTCTCGAGCCCTTCGGGCTGTTCATCATCCTCGGGCTTCTCTACCTGGGAGCGCTCAACCCGGTTATTTCCCTTTTCCAGGGCATCATCATCTCCATCATACGGCTGTTTATACCCTGAGCGCTCACTTCTTCGGATAGGTCCTTGCCAGGTAATCCACTATCGCCCCGACATCCTCGTCGGTAAGGGCCGCCCCGTGCCCCTTCATCCTGAGTACGGTAGCATGCCACTCCGCTTTCGTCTTCTTCTGCGACTTCGGTTTTTCGATGCTGTGGCAGGCACTGCATTTCTGCTCGAAGAGCCCCCGGGCGTCTTTCGAGGCAGCAGTCCCTGCGGCTGTCTGTCCGAAGAGGAACAGGAAACCGGCAAGCGCTGAAAAGATGCCACAAACCCATCTCATAACGACCTCCTCAAGATCTGTTTTCTCCTATTGTAGCCCCTGCACCTTTCCATGGCAAGACCTCTTCGGGCTTTAACCCTTGACTTCGCGCCCTTTTTCCTATACATTATTTCATTCGACAGCGGGGTGGAGCAGTTTGGTAGCTCGTCGGGCTCATAACCCGAAGGTCACTGGTTCGAATCCGGTCCCCGCAACCAAAAACGACAGGGTCCCGGGTATTCCCGGGACCTTTTTTTATCCCTCCATACCGCGGCCGGCCCTCGGCCGTGCGGACCATCGGTTCTTCGCCCGAACTCCTGTCGATCTCCCGCCAAGCTTTCAGAACCGTATGCAGAGGTTGAAGGTATCAGGATGACCGACAAGGCGCCGTACAACCTTAAGCGCTTCTTTCTGCGTTCATGTTCCCCCGGGAACCCAACTCCCCCTCCTCGGTTGTCACTCACAATGTGACATTCTCCTTACAAGAAAACGCTACACAAGATTGCCTGATTACAGGACAGACGCAGATGGGACGGCAATATACCATGGAAGGTAGACCCCTCATGAGGAAAGGTGGTTGTGTGCTTCAGACCGACCCGGGTGGTTGACATGATAGGCATCGAGATAGGCATCCAGATAGGAACGGAGAAGAGAAGGGAGTTCCTTGAATCCTTCGAGACGTTCTCTCGCACCCGAAATAACCGCATCCAGTGCGTCGATATGATCCTCCTCGAGAACGTTAGCATGCCGAACTGCTTTCTCTGGATGGAACGCTGGGACTCGGAAGACGATCTCCTGGAATATATGAACAGCGGACGGTTTAATGAGCTGATAGGAGTTGTGGGCGCACGGGGGAAACTGCAGGACCTCAGAGTCGTCGAGTCTTTTTCGGCACAGGATTGGGACACATAAGGGACCACCCGTTCAATGGATAACAGCGGATCGTGAATGGCGTAAGGTATTCTTGAACCATGAAGATAGGGTTCCTCAAGAGAGATCCGCGGTCTCCAGCGGCGGTAGCGCGCAATAGCGCTTTTTCCGGACACCCTGTTCGCCGGCCCGTCACGCTCGGAGCAATCCACTCGAAAGAGTTCATCAGGAGGTAAGGACGGTGGCGGAGAACGAACTCACTCCTACACACGACAAGAAGGGTAAACTGCCGAGTTCCGACGATCTTGCATTGGAGAGGACGCGTCTCGCACACGACCGGACGCTCATGGCCTGGATCCGGACCGCCTTCTCGATGATCAGCTTCGGCTTCACCATCTTCAAGTTCTTCCAGTACCTGGAGGAGTCGAAAACGCTCGAGATCCACCGCCGCGGGACCGGGGCGAGGAATCTCGGCGTCACCCTCATCATTCTCGGGACACTATCTCTCATAGTCGCCACCTGGCAGCATCTTCGATACATCCGCGAAATGAAGGAGATGGGCAGCACCAGGATCTCCTCCTCGTTGCCCGTGCTCATAGTAGCGATCCTCATCACCGTAGTCGGATTGCTGGCCGTCGTGAGCGCCTTCGTCCACACCGGTATTTTCTAGGACATTTCCTTTAAGCTCCCCGCTCGTGGCCGCGAGCGCATATTCTCTAACGCGAATGGCACCGTTCGATCCCGTCCGAAGAGAAGCTTCATGAAGGGAGGCGAAGAAGTATGAATCTCAATAACATCCCAAGGGCATTCCACATTATGGCAAAACCTTCAGGATCCGACTGTAACCTGCACTGCGACTATTGCTTCTTTCTCAAGAAGTCGAGGCTCTATCCCGGCAGCGACTTCCGGATGTCCGACGCAGTCCACGAAGCCTATATCCGGCAGCTCTTTGAGGCCCACAGGGTTCCCTCGGTGACCGTCGCCTGGCAGGGCGGAGAGCCGACGCTTATGGGCCTCGACTTCTTCAGGCATTCCATGGAGCTTCAAAAACAATACGCACGCCCGGGAACCCGCATCGAAACCACCTTCCAGACCAACGGTGTTCTTCTCAACGACGAGTGGTGCAGCTTCTTTCGGGACAACAACTTCCTCGTCGGGCTCAGTCTCGACGGTCCACGAGAGCTCCACGACCTCCACAGGAAGGACAGGGCAGGGCGGGGGACCTTTGACCGGGTCATGCGCGGAGCCAGGCTCCTCCAGAAACACCGGGTGGAGTTCAACGTCCTCTGCACCGTCAACAGCAAGAACGCCGATCAGCCCCTGAAAGTGTACCGCTTCTTCCGCGACCGACTCGGGGCCAGGTACATCCAGTTCATCCCTATCGTCGAGCGGGACAACGACACTGGTTTCCAGGAAGGCGCCATGGTCACAGGCCGCTCGGTCAGGCCGGGGCAGTGGGGCCGATTCCTCGTTGCCGTTTTCGATGAGTGGGTGAGGCGTGATGTGGGCCGCACCTTTATCCTCAATTTCGACGGGGCCCTGGCGGGCTGGCTCGGCATGGCCGGAACGGTCTGCATATTCGGGCGAACCTGCGGTCTCGGAATGGCCCTGGAGCACAACGGCGACCTTTATTCCTGCGACCACTTCGTGGAACCCGACCATTTCCTCGGCAACATCATGGATACCCCGATGATGGAACTTGCAGCCTCGGCAAGACAGAGAAAGTTCGGCCGGGACAAGATGACAACACTCTCGTGGTACTGCCGGCAATGCCGCTTCCTGTCCGTATGCAACGGCGAATGCCCGAAGAACCGGCTGGTCGAGGCCCCCCATGGCGGACCACCGCTCAACTACCTCTGCGAGGGGTACAGGGCCTTCTTCCGTCACGCGGACAGGCACATGACGGTAATGGCGGAATTGATCAGGCGCGGGCGGCGCGCGGGCCAGGTTATGAACGTTCTTCGCAATGAGAAGGGATCCGCACACCCGATAATTGCACGCGGAGAACTATAGAAAACAAACAAGCAGGAATAAATGGCCGAGAAACAACCGAACATTCTTATTCTCTGGGGCGATGACATCGGCTGGTGGAACATCAGCTACAACAACCGGGGGCAGATGGGCTACCGGACACCAAAACATCGACCGCATCGCCGATGAAGGTCTCGCCTTCATCGATTACTACGGACAGCAGAGCTGCACCGCAGGGCGGGCCGCTTTCATCACCGGCCAGAACCCTGTTCGCACGGGACTCACCAAGGTTGGGATGCCGGGGGCCGACATCGGCCTCACGGACAAGGACCCGACCATCGCGGAACTCCTCAAGCCCCTGGGGTATGCAACAGGTCAGTTCGGGAAGAACCACCTGGGGGACAAGGACGAGTTCCTGCCCTCGAATCACGGCTTCGACGAGTTCTTCGGCAACCTCTACCACCTCAATGCCGAGGAAGAACCGGAAGACCCCGACTACCCGAAGGACCCCGAGTTCAAAAAGCGTTTCGGGCCGAGGGGCGTGATCCACAGCTACCCTGACGGCCGGATCGAAGATACGGGACCGCTGACGAAGAAGAGGATGGAGACCGTCGACGAGGAGATCACGGAGGACGCCCTGCGGTTCATTGACGAGACCCACAAGGCCGGTAAACCCTTCTTCCTCTGGTGGAATACGACGGCGATGCACTTCCGGACCCACCGTGCCAAGAAGCACGAGGGTAAAAGCGGGCAGGGGTTTTACAACGACGTGATGGTTGCCCATGACGAAAACGTCGGCAGAATGCTCGCAAAACTCGACGAGCTGGGCATAGCGGACAACACCATCGTCATGTATTCGACAGACAATGGCCCTCACTACAACGCCTGGCCCGACGGCGTGATGACACCCTTCCGGTCCGAGAAGAACACGAACTGGGAAGGAGGCTGGCGTGTCCCGGCATTCGTGCGCTGGCCCGCCAGGATCAAGGCGGGCACCATGCTCAACGGCATCGTCTCCCACCAGGACTGGCTGCCGACCTTGCTCGCAGCCGCCGGGGAACCCGACATCAGGGCAAAGCTTCTGAAAGGTCACAAGGCGGGCGCGAAAACCTTCAAGGTCTGCATAGATGGCCAAAATATGCTCCCTTACTTCACCGGTGAGGCCAAGGAGAGCCCTCGCGAGTCCTTCATCTACATCGATGACGACGGCCAGCTCGTCGCCGTGCGTTACAGCGACTGGAAGCTTGTCTTCATGGAACAACGGGCCAAGCAGCTTGCCTGCTGGGCGGAACCCTTCGTCCACCTTCGGGTCCCCAAGATGTTCAACCTGCGACGCGACCCCTTCGAGCGCGCCGACCAGAATTCAAATACATACTACGACTGGCTGATAAGCCACGCATATCTGCTCTACGGGGCACAGGCGCTTGTCGCTCAGCATATCAAATCCTTCAAGGAATTCCCGCCCCGTCAGAAACCTGCCTCCTTCAATCTCGACAGGGTGCTTGATGAACTGAAGGACGCCTCGGGAGGCGGATCGCATCAGAGGCAGGCGAACCGAGTACAAGACGGAGAAAAGCCCGGGAAGGCAATGCCGGGAACCATTGTTGGTACTGCTGATCGCCATGATTTGGAGGTAGCGAATCGGGGTGCGGAAGCGCAGGCCCTTCCGCACCCCGATCTGGAGAAGAACAGGGTAATTGAATATGGCCAACATTCTCTCTGCACAGGTCAGAGCCCTCGTTGCTCTGTCCTGCATTGCAGTCATCGCGGGCTGCAGTGTTTTGGGCAGGCAGAGCAAGCCTGCCGCAACGCCGGAGATACGGCCGGGAATCCTGTCCGGGTATTTGGAGGCACAGGATCTCCCAAACAGTCTGCAACTTCTTCCCCCACCTCCCGCCGAAGGCTCCGCCCCACAGGCGCTGGATGAAAGAGTCAGCCGAAAGAGCCTGCCCCTGCGCGGGACGGCCCGCTAGACGCTCGCGATCGAAGACGCCGACCTCAGGTTTCCGAAAGCAGCAGACACGTTCTCGTGCGTCCTGGGAGTTCCGATCACGGAACGGGAGACGCCCCATAACTACATGCTGCTGCGCCGCACCATGACCGATGCGGGACTTTTCACCTACACCGCAAAGGATCATTATGGTCGTGCGCGCCCCTTTGTCTTGAACAGGGAACCGACCTGCGCGCCCGATGAAGAAGAGGATTTAAAGAAAGACGGATCCTATCCCTCCGGCCATCGCGGGACTGCCGGGCCGAGGCCCTGGCCCATCAATCGAGCATCAATGAATAGCACGGGTCAGGACAGCGAGAAGATCGGCAGGAATGGGATCCGTGGTCGACAAGGAGGAGTGCTATGAAGAGCAGCCGTTTTCTCGCAGCCGTCCTGGCTTCACTGACGCTGATCGGCCTGGCGCCACCGGTCGGCGCTGAGGAGCCGACCCCGGGGTACAACCATAAGATCCCCGCAAACATCATGACACCCGACAGGGTGGAAACCAGGATCGGAACGCTCGAGTTCTTCGACGGTTTGCCCGGCAAGGCAACGGTCGAGAAGGTTTACGACAACCTCGACCTGATCCGGGGCATCGAGACCTTCCTTAACGGCATTCCCGCGGCTTCTGTCGAGGCATTGCGCCAGGGGATGGTTGGATTGGGTGCCGATTCATCGAACAAGGCCGTCATCATGGACAGGCTGCTCGACTCGGATCCGTTGCTCCTCACGGGTAACACGGATACCGTGTATTGCTCCGTCTTCCTCGATCTGAAGAAGGACGGGCCCACGGTCGTCGAGATCCCGCGCGGGTGTGGTCCCGGTACTGTGAACGACGCCTTCTTCCGCTTCGTCACCGACATGGGAATACCCGGACCCGACCGGGGAGCAGGAGGTAAATACCTGATCCTGCCCCCTGATCACAGGGGAGAGCTCGATCCACCCATAGGCGGAATGGAAGCCGAGGTGGGCGGCGAGAGATATTTCGTATCCAGATCCACCAGTTACGTCAACTGGCTCATCTTGAGGGGCTTCCTGGTGGACGGCAAACCGGACCCGGCGACGGCCATGTTCAGGAACGGTCTCAAGGTCTACGCCCTGGCGAAGAAGGATGACCCGCCGAAAATGGAATTCATGAGCGGCTCCGGCAGAAGCTACAACACTATTCACGCAAATGATCTCGGGTTCTACGAGGAACTCCACACCGTGATCGAGCGTGAACCCCTGTCGATGCTGGAGCCCGAGTTGCGCGGTCTCTTCGCGGCTGTCGGCATCGAGAAGGGCAGGCCCTTCGCCCCCGACGCGAGGATGAAGAGGGTCCTCACCGAAGCTGTCGCGATCGCCAATGCGACAGCCCGCGCGATCGTCTTCCGGCCGAGGCTCGAAGGAGCATATCTCTATCCGAACAGCGCCTGGGCGACGGCCTTCGTAGGGGGAAGCTACCAGTGGCTGAAGGACGGCGGCAACGGCGGCCGCTACCTCGACGCCCGAACCCTTTTCTTCTATCAAGCCACGGTCAACACCCCGGCTATGGTCGAGAAGATGGTGGGAAGGGGCTCCCAGTATGCCGGGGCGCCCCTCGACAACAACGGCAATTATCTCGACGGCGGAAGAACGTACAGGTTGAACATACCGGCCGATGTTCCCGTCAAGGATTTCTGGTCAGTGGTAGTCTACGACCCCCAGACCCGATCGGAACTGCAGACCGGACAGAAGTTCCCGAGCAGGAACAGCAAGCGTGACAAATTGATCCAGAATCCTGACGGTTCCGTTGACCTCTACTTCGGACCAAAGGCACCGCCCGGAAAGGAAGCCAACTGGATCCAGACCGTCCCGCGTAAAGGCTGGTTCACCATCCTCAGACTCTATGGCCCTCTGGATCCCTGGTTCGATAAGACGTGGCGGCCGGGAGAGATCATATTGATTGATTAGCCCGCGAAAAGGAAACATGGTCGTGATGTATTCGACCTGTGAGGGCAGGGAGGAAATGACCCGGTGTTACGTGACACAACGTAGCCGGACATAGGATACGAACTGCAAGGCGGAAAGGCGGACGGCGGGTTGAAATGAGTCTGTGCAGGCTCCCGTCCCCCGCAGTGCGCCACGCCCAGAGGCGGTTGTCATGTCCTAAAAGATTGGTGCCGACCCGGAAACACCTGTCGCGCCTTTCCAGGACCCGCCCTTTCATTCCACGGGCACCATTTACGTCTGACCACGATGGCAGCTAAAACCTTATATAAGGACGATGAGACCGAACTGAGGGCGATCATAGAACGGCAGTAGCGCCGAAGGACACGCTATCATGCACAGACCGCAGGGGTGGATAGAAAAGGAGGGGTTGAAGCGAGGCGACTGGTGCTTCGTGATCGCGTGGACGGTTTGGATACTTCTCATCTACGCGCTCGGAGGGTATTTCGGTGTCAGACTGCTTCAAAGTTATAAAATGCAAACAAGGGAACACCAGCAGGCATGGATGCGGACTTTCACGGGGCCGGGACAGGACACTTCACTTCCCGTTGTGGGAGCAGGACGTTCCGAAGAACCCGTCGATGTCTATACGGCCGTCTCCTTTAACCGCATCAGCGATATCGAACTCAGGGAGGCAAATTGGACAGCTGAATTTGACGTCTGGTTTCGCTGGGAGAGAGGGTCCGTGGATCCCGGTCGGAACCTTCGGATAGTGAACGGCACAATCCTGGAAAAGGAAAAGACCGCGGCTGGCCTTAGAAATGGAGTGCATTATGAGCAGTACCGTCTTAAAGCCCGCATCAGCAAGGTCTTCGACGCAGCCCGTTTTCCTTTCAGCAACGAAGGCCTGGCCATAGCATTGACGGACGGGATCGATGGAACAGACAGACTGCGATTTGTGCGCGATGGCCGCGGCATTGACATCAGTCATCTGGTTCTGCCTCAAGGTATCAGGATAAGGAAGGAAGTGGCGGTTGTCGGGTTGCAGAGGTACGGCACGGGGGAAGCGGGGCATACGGGCACCGACAGGACCCACTCCGTCCTTGTTGCGGGCCTTCTGGTCGTGCCGCCCAGCGGAGCTGTCTATTTGAAGCTCTTCCAGGCCCTCTATGCCTCTGTTGCCATCACGCTGATCGTCTTCTTTATTAAGCCGATCCACGTTGACCCCCGTTTCGGGCTCGCAGTCGGAGCATTCTTCGCGGCTGTGGGGAACAATATTTCTGTTGTCACCCTGATTCCTCCATCTGAACACATCAGTCTCGCCAATATCGTCAACGGCGTCGGACTGGCGACCATTTTTCTCGCCCTGGCACAATCAGCGGTATCGCTCCACATAATGGACACAATGGGCAAGGAACGGTTATCGCGTGTCTTCGACATGGCGTCCTTTGCGGCGCTCTTCATCGGGTACGGAGCCATCAATCTGATCCTGCCCCTTGCGGCACGATCGTGATGGGAGACGTACCCATGCGGATGCGGGTCTTGCCATTGGTATTCGCGCACGCAACAGAGTTGACCGGGGGTGAAGGATGAGATCCGAGGCTGTCAGGGAATCAATAGAACTGCTGTCCACGGGTATCGAGGTCCTGGCGGTGCTGATCATTGTGGGTGCTATCGTTCATGGCATAGGACGGTACGCGCTCCACCGCACCAGGAAGGTCGTTGACGCCTACCCATTGCTCAAAGAGAAAATTGGAAAGGGCTTGCTGCTGGGCCTTGAGTTCCTAATCGCTGCGGACATCATGAGGACGGTGGCCCTCGATCCGACGTTCCGGACTATAGCCGAGCTGGGTCTGCTGGTGGTCATCCGTACATTTCTGAGCTGGTCCATCGTGGTGGAGATCGAAGGGCACTGGCCGTGGAAGGCAGACGTCAGGAAGAACAGCGAAGAGTGACTCAAAATCGATTCTAATCTTATACTGAGGGTAAAGGCCGACCGCAGCATAATGCGCAATAGCGATACGATCCAGCTTCCCTCTACCCATCTTGTTTATTGACAATCAGTACACCAGAGAAAGGAGTGGTTATGAAGAGAAAGAAATATATCTTAATGATTCTGGCGTATGTTTGTATTGCCGCACTGATCGTACCTCCATCTTCGTATGCCCAGGGCCCTCAGGTGTTCAAGGCGGAAGAGCTCGAACAGATCCTCGCCCCCATTGCGCTCTATCCGGACTCGCTGCTTACCCAGATACTGATGGCTTCCACATACCCCCTCGAAGTTGTGCAGGCTGACCGCTGGGCAAAGCAGAACAAAGATATGAAGGGTGACACATTGGCAAAGGCCCTTGAAGCACAGCCCTGGGACCCGAGCGTGAAGTCTTTGGTGAATTTTCCCCAGGTACTGACCATGATGAGTGAGAAACTCGACTGGACGCAAAAGTTGGGTGACGCGTTCCTGGCACAACAAAAGGACGTCATGGGTACTGTCCAGAAACTTCGGGCAAAGGCAAAGGCATCGGGTAACCTGAAAACAACCAAGGAGCAGGTTGTCAAGACCGAGAAGGAGGTCATCATTATTGAACCTGCCAGCCCGCAGGTCATCTATGTGCCGGCTTATAACCCGACTGTTGTATATGGCACATGGGCCTATCCTGCATACCCGCCGTATCCGGTCTATCCTCCGGGATATGTGGCCACAACGGCTGCCTTTTCCTTTATGGCCGGCGCTGCTGTTGGCGCCGCGTGGGGTTACGCATGGGGCCACTCAAACTGGAACGCCGGAAATGTTGATATCAATGTCAACCGGAATGCCAATATCAATACAAACATCAACCGTCAAAAATACGACACTCAGTATCAAGGAAAAGGTCAGGGCCAGTGGCAGCATAACGCCAGCCACCGGGGCGGCGTCGCCTACAGGGATAAGGGAACTGCTCAGAAGTACGATCGAGGAGCTTCTGCCGAAGCTGTAAAGACCAGGGAGGCCTATCGAGGCAAGACCGGTCAAGGTGCAAGGGACATTTCACCGCAGGGCGCAGGGAGCGGTGCCCGGCAGGGAACAATGGATAGCGCAGGAAGGGCGGATAGGCCGGGAACCGCCAAGCAAGGCCCCTCTACGATGCAAAGCGCTGGAAAACAGACCGCCTTCAGCGGCATGGACAAAGGCAGCAACACGAAGATGCAGAGTGATCGAGGAAGCGCAAGCCGACAGAGTATGTCAAGACCCAGTCCATCATCAGGGGGAGGTGCGAGTCGTCCCGGCAGTGGTGGTTCAGGCGGCGGCGGTAGAAGACGATAAGGGAGGAGAGGACATGAATTCATGCACGAAGAATAAAAGAGAATGGCTTTTGATGTCTTTGGGCTCTGTCGCGATGCTGATAATGGTGTTGTCTATCCCTCTGGAAGGTTACGCGGCAGAAGCAGCCGAAAAAACCTTTGCTTCTCCCGAGGAAGCAGTGACGGCATTGATTGACGCGGTGAAAGTGGACAACATCAAGGAATTGGCTGCCATCTTCGGCCCCGCGGGAAAAGGGGTCCTCTCCTCCGGAGATGCCGTAGCGGACAAGGCGGGCAGAGAGCGTTTCCTTAAGGCATACGAGACGAAAAATACTCTCGTAAAAGCTGGTGACGTCAAGACTGTCCTTCAGATAGGTGAAGAGGAATGGCCTTTCCCCGTCCCGATAGTCAAAAAGGGTGGGAAATGGCACTTCGATACAAAAGCGGGCACAGAGGAACTTATCAACCGGCGCGTGGGCAAGAATGAACTGGATACCATCCAGGTATGTCTTGCCTACGTGGACGCGCAACGGGAATATGCAACTGAAGACCGGGATGGAGATGGTCTATTTGAATACGCACAGAAATTCGTAAGCACGCCAGGCAAGAAAGACGGCCTCTACTGGAGGGCAAAAGAAGGTGAAGAAGAAAGTCCCCTTGGTGATTTTGTAGCCAGGGCCACCCGGGAAGGACACAAGAAGACAGGCGATACGCCAGTACCTTACCACGGGTATTATTTTAAGATCCTGAACGCCCAGGGAAAGAATGCTCCCGGTGGAGCCTACGATTACATTCTCAGGGGAAAAATGATCGGTGGTTTTGGCATGGTTGCATACCCGGCACAATATGGTGTTTCCGGTGTCATGACCTTTATCGTCAACCATGATGGTATTGTCTACGAGAAGGACCTTGGCAAAGACACGCCGAAGATTGCCCGGGTCATTAAACTCTTTGATCCCGACAAAACATGGAAGAGGGTGGAAACGAAGATTCATAGGACGACACAGGCTTCGCTACGCGAAGCAGCTCGGTACAGCCAGGGGTTAGCAATTGCCGCCAAGCCATGATCTGGCGGAGGCAAGAACGTGGATAAGGAGGCAGAATCGTGGAAGAGTGGCTGATCCGTATAGTTGATAATCTCGTAGACCGTGTTAGCGGGCCGATGAAGTTCCGGCTCGTCCTTCAGCCCCTGGTGGCCATTATCTTCGCCGTGCGGTCCGGGCTGAGGGATGCAAAAGAAGGCCGCCCCGCCTATTTCTGGTCCATCTTTACAGACCCGCAGAACAGAAAAGAAATGCTGCACGATGGATGGAAATCCGTTGGCCGCATTTTCATCCTTGCCATCATCATTGATGCCGTCTATCAGATCATCGAGCTTCGCTGGTTCTATCCTCTCGAAGCCTTCATCGTGGCCATCGTTCTTGCAATCATTCCCTATCTTCTGATCCGGGGCCCGGTGAATCGGGCCGCCCGGCACAAATAAGCCTGTTTTGTATGAATACCAAAAGGAGGAAAAGGATGAATACACAAGACAAGAAACACCGTTCCCATCTTCCAATGCCGAACACGCAGCAGCCCCGGTTCATCGCCTACGACGCGAAGGACCCGGACAGCACGTTCCCGCCGATCGAGCAGCTTCGCCCGCCCGAAGGTGCACCCAATATCCTCATCGTCCTGCTCGACGATGCGGGTTTTGGATCCTCCAGTGCCTTCGGTGGCCCCTGCCAGACGCCGACTGCGCAGAAGCTGGCGGCTGGCGGCCTGAAGTACAACCGCTTCCACACCACCGCTCTGTGCTCGCCCAGCCGCCAGGCCCTGCTGACCGGACGCAACCATCACTCGGCGGGGATGGGCGGCATCACCGAGATCGCCACCGGCGCGCCGGGCTACTCCTCGGTCCTGCCCAACTCCATGTCGCCGCTGGCCCGGACCTTGAAGCTCAACGGCTACAGCACGGCGCAGTTCGGCAAGTGCCACGAGGTGCCGGTCTGGGAGGCGAGCCCTGCAGGACCCTTCGACGCCTGGCCCACAGGCGGTGGCGGCTTCGAGTACTTCTACGGCTTCATCGGCGGCGAGGCGAACCAGTATTACCCGACCCTCTACGAGGGGACCACGCCCGTCGAGCCGAGGAGGACGCCGGAGGAGGGCTACCACCTGATGGAGGACATGACCGACAAGGCCATGGCCTGGGTGTCTCAGCAAAAGGCCCTGACACCGGACAAACCGTTCTTCATCTATTTTGCGCCCGGTGCCACCCACGCCCCGCACCACGTGCCGAAGGAGTGGGCGGACAGATACAAGGGCAAATTCGACGGAGGCTGGGACAAGCTCCGCGAAGAGACTATCGTCCGGCAGAAGAAGCTGGGCGTCATCCCTCAAGACTGCCAGCTCACGGCGCGCCACGGCGAGATCCCTGTGTGGGACGAAATGCCTGAGGCGTTCAAACCGGTGCTGCGACGGCAGATGGAAGTGTATGCGGGCTTCCTGGAATACACTGACCACCACGTGGGCCGATTGGTGGATGGACTGGAAAAACTCGGAATCCTGGAGGACACACTGGTCTACTACATAATCGGGGACAACGGAGCCTCGGCCGAGGGGTCGATCAACGGCTGTTTCAATGAGATGAGCTACTTCAACATGCTGCAGTCCCTCGAGACGCCCGAGTTCCTGATGGAACGGATCGACAAGCTCGGAGGGCCCGATTCGTACAACCACTATGCCGTGGGCTGGGCGCACGCGATGAACACGCCTTACCAGTGGACGAAGCAGGTCGCTTCGCACTGGGGAGGTACGCGCAACGGCACCATTGTGCACTGGCCGAAGGGAATAAAGGCCAAAGGCGAGATCCGCTCCCAGTTCTGCCACATCATCGACGTTGCGCCGACGGTCCTCGAGGCGGCAGGGCTCCCCGAGCCGGTCTCGGTGAACGGCATCCAACAGGACCCGATCGAGGGCATCAGCATGCTCTACTCCTTCAACAACGCAGGTGCGGCCGAGAGGCATGAAACCCAGTACTTCGAGATGTTCGGCAATCGCGGCATCTATCACAAGGGATGGACCGCTGTAACGAAACACCGGACGCCCTGGGCCGACATGGCGGCAAAGGTACCGCCCTTCGACGACGACATCTGGGAACTCTACGACACGAATACGGACTGGAGCCAGGCGAAGGACCTTGCCGCAGAAAACCCGCAGAAACTGCACGAGTTGCAGCGCCTGTGGCTCATCGAGGCGACGCGCTACAAGGTGCTGCCCCTCGACGACCGGTTGATGGAGAAGATGAACCCGGACACGGCCGGCCGCCCCGTCCTGATCAAAGGCAAGACCCAGCTTCTCTTCGGCGGCATGGGGCGCCTCTTGGAGAACTGCGTCCTGAACCTCAAGAACAAGTCTCACTCCATCACGGCCGAGATCGTCGTGCCCGACGAGGGCGCCGAGGGCGTGATTATCTCCCAGGGCGCGAACATCGGCGGCTGGAGCCTCTACGCCAGGGGCGGCAAGCTCAAGTACTGCTACAACTGGGGCGGCTTTAAGCATTTCTTTGTCGAGGCCACGAGCCAGCTCCCCGCCGGGCAGCACCAGGTGCGCATGGAGTTCGCCTACGCCGGCGGCGGGATGGGCAAGGGCGGCAAGGTGACCCTGTATACCGACGGCAAGAAGGTCGGCGAGGGAGACATTGAAGCGACCCTTGCGACCGTCTTCTCCGCCGACGACGGCTGCGATGTGGGAGAAGACAGCGGCGCCCCGGTTTCCCCGGACTATAGCGCCAAGGATAACCGGTTCAACGGTACGATCAAGGGGGTTCAGCTCGCGATCGCCGAAGGCGAAGAGAGCGCCGATCACATGGTCAACCCTGAGGATGCCATCCGCCTTGCCCTGGCGCGTCAATAAATACGGGCAGCACAGGGCCCGGATGGCCCGGGTAAGGAGGATGAATGAGAATGTTGAAAAGAATCTTAATGTGTGTGGTTGCGGTGACGATCGCTTTACCGCTCGCGGCGCAGAACAAGCCCGCCGATGACATGCAGATCGTGCTTGAAAAGGCGAGAGCCGACAAGAAACTCCTCGTCACTCAGAACATGCAGCTTACAGGATCTGAAGCGAAAGCTTTTTGGCCCGTTTATGAGCGGTATCAGAACGAACTGTTCCTTCTGAGGACCCGTTTGGTGAAATTGATCGGAGACTACGGTGAGGCACGCTCGAAGATGAGTGACGATACGGCGAAAAAGCTGCTTGATGAGTACCTTACGATCGAAAAGCTGCAGCTTAAGCTTCGCACCGCGTACCTTCCCATGTTCCGCAAGGCTCTGCCTGACTCAAAGGTTCTGCGATATTACCAGATCGAAAACAAGATCGGAGCGGCCGTCAATTACGAGCTTGCCGCGGCCATACCCCTGGCGGATACCGATGGAGCGTCGATGAAAAGGAGGGAACCATGATGGGATACAAGCATTTGCTGACAGTTTTCTGTTCGGTCATGCTGCTCGGTATGGCGCTCGCCATTCCCCATCTTTCACAGGCGGCATCTGCCACAGAGCTAAACCGTGACGCAAAGGCGGCCCTTCAGAAGTTGTACGCTAAATCGCCGGCCGCAAAAACACTCGGTGAGAAAGCAACGGCAATCCTTGTCTTTCCGGCTATCACGAAGGGCGGCTTCATTGTGGGCGGCCAGTTCGGCGAGGGCGCCCTTCTAAAGGGCGGAAGAGCTACCGGTTACTACAATACTGTTTCCGTTTCATATGGCTTGCAGGCGGGCGTGCAGAAATACGGCTATGCCCTGTTCTTTATGACAGATTCCGCGCTGGAATATCTCAACAAGAGTGATGGCTGGGAACTGGGCACGGGGCCGAGCATCGTAATCGTGGATGTCGGAGCGTCAGGCGGCGTATCGACCACTACGGCGAAATCCGACGTCTATGCCTTTTTCTTCGACCAGAAAGGCCTCATGGCGGGCCTCGGCCTTCAGGGTACAAAGATAACGAAAATAAACAAGTGACGGGGGGACGACGTGAAACGTGAAAGACAGCGGTCACTACTGACCTCTATTCTCGTTATAGCGGGCGTGTCATTTGTGCTGGCCCTGGTACGCGCAGGGCCCACCCGGGCCGCGGCTGACGATGGGATTGAATGGCAAAAGGAGGAATCAGACCTTGCCAGGAAGACCCAGAACCCGATATCCGACCTGATCAGTCTGCCCATTCAGAGCAATATCAACTTTGGCTACGGACCGCGGGACAACACGCAACTTATTATAAATGTTCAACCCGTGATCCCCATCAAGCTCGGTACCGGCTGGAACCTTATAACCAGGACCATCATTCCCCTGATAGATCAGCCGATACCGGACAGGAAGTCCGGTCTGGGCGATATCCAGTTATCCTTGTTCTTTTCCCCTTCGAAGCCGAAAAAGTTCATCTGGGGCGCGGGTCCCATCCTGCAGTTTCCCACGGCGACGGGCGAGCAGCTGGGCAGCGGCAAGTGGTCGGTCGGGCCCACGGCCGTCGGGCTTTATATGACCGGACCCTGGGTTGTCGGTGCCCTGGCAAACAACCTCTGGTCGTTCGCAGGGGAAAGCAACAGGGAGAGCGTGAACCAGTTCCTCGTTCAGCCTTTCGTAAACTATAACCTTCCCAGAGGCTGGTATATCGGCATCTCACCCATCATCACGGCGAACTGGAAGGCCCACAGGGCGGGGGACACATGGACGGTCCCCGTCGGGGCCGGTGCCGGAAAGATAGTCACGATCGGCAAATTGCCTCTCAACGTCCAGGCGGCTGCATTCTACAACGTGGCAAAACCCGCAGTCGGGCCGGACTGGAGTCTTCGTCTCCAGGTCCAGTTCCTTTTTCCCAAGTAAATAGAGGGTTGCCGCAGTACAATGGAGACTGACACGTATCTCGGCATGTCCCCTGAATAGAGTTGTGAGGCAATGCCTATTGTTGCACCGGAGGACCTTGGCGCATGTCACGGAAACCCAGGATCACATTTGTTGCAGGCCTGTTGGTGGTTGTCTCCTTTGGAGGCTTTGCCTCCGTCTGGGGTAGTGAGGATGTTCCGGTAAGCTGTTACCTCGGTACTGACGAACAATACGAGGAGATCGGCAACATCGACGTGTTCAATCCCTCGAGAAACGCGGTCGGTCTCTGCAATGCCATCTACAGCGACTGCAATGGTCAATGCTGGGCCTGCTGGACTGACGGCGATGGGGAGGCAATTTGCAGGGACCTGGCCGGCAGGCAATTCTATAGATAGCAAGGGAACGCCGTTCTCCGCCGGACGGGGAGTCGGGGAGCTTCGGCACCGCGGCCGCGGTGATGCTGAGATACCGAGACCCCTCATTGTCGTTCAGGCCCGACACCATCCGGTACCGCTCCAGGGTTTACACCGAAAGACCTTTGCAAACAGAATGAACGAGAAAGAAGGCGTGCCGAGGTTGATGCCGGGCAGATACGGGGGCCTCGGACCTGAACCGTTAGCATCGCCGGGACAAGGCAAGACAATGAGGAGGTGCGAGTATGATATCCCGAAGAGTCGCTGTCATGACGGTGGCCGTGGCGCTTTCCCTGTTCTTCACCCCAGCCGCTTACAGTCAGAGCGCTCCGGGCGCGAAGCCCGTCCCTGAGAAATGGGAATTTTTTGTGGCCCCATATTTCTGGATGGCCGGTCTCGATGGCAAGACGACCGTGAATGGTGTGGAATCTAACGTCAATTTCTCTTTCAGCGATATCTGGGAGAACCTTGACGTGGGGGCACAGGTGCACCTGGAGGGCTCGAAGGGCAAATGGGGCATCTTTCTGGATGCCACGTACCTGAAGCTTTCCAACGACGGATCGGGAGTGAGCCCCGCGTACGGCCCTGTTGACATCGACGTGCGGCTGGAGGAATGGATCGTTGAGGGGGGCGGGTTCTACCGGTTCCTCACCCGTCCTATTGACCGCGACCGCGGGGTCAGCGTAGATGCGCTTCTAGGTCTGCGTTATATATCCCTTTACGGGAAATTGTCCGCCTTTGTTCCTCTCGTGGGCCTCGATACGTCACCGAGCGGCACCAAGAACTGGGTGGACCCCTTCCTGGGTCTCAGGCTCATGGCCGACATCACGAAGAACCTCGTCATCGCGTTAAGGGGTGATATAGGCGGCTTCGGCGTCGGCTCCCACTTCACGTATAACGCCTCGGCCATCTTCGGTTATAACTTCTCGCCCATGGTCAGCGCGTGGCTGGGTTACCGCATCCTCGGCATCAACTATGAGGATGGGCACGGGCCCGACAAGTTCAAGTACGACGTCACCATGCACGGACCGATCGTAGGCATCGGGTTCCGGTTCTGATGCCCTGGTCGACCGCTCAGATCCAAGCTAGAGAATAAGGGGCGCTTCAAACCCCTACCTGTGGAAAGCGGGGAGGAGCGCTTCCTCCTGGCACCCATCGACTTTTGCGTGCCAGAGCCGAGCGCACATCCCGGACACCGTCGATCGAAGACATTTGAACGGAATGGGAGGGGGCAATCATGGCAGTGCAACGACCGAATCCTGAAATGAAACGGCTTGCGGAGTGCGCGGGCCGGCTGGAGGAATGCCGAACCGGAAAAGCCCCGTGGAAGAAATGGGGACCGTATCTCTCCGAACGCCAATGGGGGACCGTCAGGGAAGATTACAGCGAGGACGGGGACGCCTGGAACTACTTCGGCCACGACCAGGCCCGCTCCCGTGCGTACCACTGGGGCGAGGACGGTCTCGCGGGGATAAGCGACAGTCATCAGGTCCTCTGCTTCGCCCTTGCCCTCTGGAACGGAAGGGACCCCATTCTCAAAGAGAGGCTGTTCGGCCTCACCAACACAGAGGGCAACCATGGCGAAGATGTCAAGGAATACTACTTCTATCTCGATAGCACCCCCACCCACTCATACATGAAATACCTCTACAAGTATCCCCAGGCCGCCTATCCTTACTCGGATCTGGTGAATACGAACCGCGCCCGTTCCCGCAGTGAAACGGAATACGAGCTTCTCGATACGGGAGCCTTTGACGGAGACCGTTACTTCGATGTTTTCGTGGAATACGCGAAAGCGGCCCCCGAAGACATCCTGGTCCGGATCACCATATGCAATCGTGGCCCCGACGCCGCCCACATCCACGTACTGCCGACATTGTGGTTCCGCAATACCTGGTCCTGGCTGGGAGGCGGGCCTAAACCCGTCCTTCGGTCAGGCGAAAAGAAGAACATCAGGTCCATCGAAGCGCATGTCGCGGACCCTGTCCTGCAGGAGGTTCTCACCGACTATGTCCTACTGTGCGAGGGTGAACCGGACCTCCTGTTCACCGAGAACGAAACAAACAACGAGCGCCTCTTTGGTTCACGGAACGCGAGTTCTTATGTGAAGGACGGCATAAATGACTACATTGTGCACGGCAGGACCGAAGCCGTTGATCCCGCCGGGACGGGAACCAAAGCCTCGGCTCATTACAGGTTGCGTGTCGATCCGGGACGGGATGCGGTGATAAAGCTGCGCCTTCGCGCTGCCACGACAAGACCCGCTGGAAAACCCTTCGGCAGCAGCTTCGGCACGGTCTTTCAGAGGAGGATCGACGAGGCTGACAGGTTCTACGCCTCGGTGACCCCGCCGTCGGTAACAAAGGACGAGGCTTCCGTCATGCGCCAGGCCCTGGCCGGGATGCTCTGGACCAAACAATGTTACTACTTCAATGCCGACATATGGCTCGAGGAGCACCGCGCCCATCCCCTTCATGGCCAGACCCGCGAGACAAGGAACCGGGAGTGGTTCCACATGGTGAACGACCACGTCATCTCCATGCCCGACAAGTGGGAGTATCCCTGGTATGCCGCCTGGGACCTCGCGTTCCACACCATCGCCTTCTCCACCGTAGACACCGATTTTGCCAAGGAACAGCTCGACCTCATGCTCCGGGAGGTCTACCTGCACCCCAGCGGCCAGATCCCGGCATACGAGTGGAACTTCAGCGACGTAAACCCGCCCGTCCATGCCTTCGCGGCACTGTTCCTTTACAGGTCGGAACAGATGTTCCACGGAAGGTCCGACATCGACTTCCTGAAGAGGGCCCTTACCAAGCTCATGCTGAACTTCACCTGGTGGGTCAATCGCAAGGACCGTTTCGGAAAGAACGTGTTCGAAGGGGGTTTTCTCGGGCTCGACAATATCGGCGTCTTCGACCGGAGTGCGCCCCTGCCCACGGGCGGATATCTCGAACAGGCTGATGGAACCGCCTGGATGGCCCTGTTTTGCCAGAACATGGTGGAACTGAGCGCTGAAGCGGCGGTCCATGACCCGATATACGAAGATATCTGCCTCAAGTTCGTCGAGCATTTCTACTGGATAGCGTCGGGCATCAACCGTTTAGGCGGGGAGGGCATGTGGGATGAAGAGGACGGCTTCTACTACGACCTCCTGAGACTCCCCGACGGTTCATCTCAGCGGCTCAAAGTGCGGTCGATGGTGGGGCTTCTGCCCCTGTGCGCCACAACCGTCATCGAAGATTGGCAGAGGAAACAGGTGCCCCGCGTGGTCGAGATCTCGCGCATGCGGCTCAGTCAGATGCCCGAGCTCCTCCAGAGCGTTCACGCCATCGGACCGGGTCACTATGGGGTCAATGACCGTACGATCCTCGCCCTGGTAAACAAGGAGAGACTCCGGCGCATACTGACCAGGATGCTGGATGAGAACGAGTTCTTAAGCCCCTACGGCATCCGGGCCCTCTCGCGGTACCATCTGTACCATCCCTACGTATTTCACACGAACGGAGATGAGTACCGCGTCCAGTACCTGCCCGCGGAGTCCGATTCGGGTATGTTCGGGGGAAATTCCAACTGGAGGGGTCCGATCTGGATGCCCGTCAACGCGATCATTATCAGGGCGCTGCTCAACTACTACCTCTATTACGGCGACAACTTCAAGATAGAATGCCCCACGGGTTCGGGGAGCATGATGAACCTCTTCCAGGTGGCCAGCGAGATCGCTAGCCGGCTGACGCGCATTTTTCTGAAAGACCACGAAGGGAGGAGACCTGTCTTTGGAGGAGCCGGGAAATTCGAATCCGATCCATACTGGCGGGATCATATACTTTTCTATGAGTATTTTCATGGTGATAACGGTGCCGGACTGGGCGCAAGCCACCAGACCGGGTGGACGGGACTTGTGGCAAAGCTGATCGAGATCTTCGGTACCCTGGAGCCGGACACATACCTGGCGGGCGGAAAACGAATCCTGCGCAAGGGGCCGCCGCAACCCTGAGACATGAAAGAGAACGACCTCTTTACGGCAAAATTGATGGTACACATTTCCTCACAACATGTGATAGTACCTGAGGAATAGCTGCAAAGAATGCGCCTCCCGTTAGCGGGTTAGCCCTTGTGTCCCCGGGTCTTCCATTTCTGCATGTCGGCTCGGGGTAGCGGAATGAAAGCAAAATGAGAGGGAGATAGTGAGAAGATCGATGGTCCCGGTGCTCTTCCTGATCCTGTTCATGACACTGGCAGCCTCCGGCAGTGTGGCCCAAACGGGCACCACGCCACCGACCGGCCAACACGGCAAGAAAGAAGAGGCGAAGGCGCCTTCCGGTTACCCCGTGGTCCTGGGTGACAAGACCCTGTTCCGCATCAAGGAGGTCAAAGGCATCCCCATCTCGGCCCAGGGAAGGGCACAGTTGTCGTCGGAAAGACTCAAGGAGGTAGCCGAAAACTTCAGTATTTCCGTCGATTCCGTGGCAACGTTGAATTATGAATCTCCCCTCACCCTCATCGGTGCGGGAAACAGACAACTGCTCGTCGTTCTTGACGAGGATGCAAGGGAGGAAGGCAGTGACAGGCAGGAGCTTGCGAAACGACGAGCACAGGAAGTGCGCGAAGCAATAAGGGAATACAGAAGAGAGTATGGGATCAGGAGCATTTTGATCGGGGGCGTCCTTGTCCTCGCGGCGACACTAATCCTTGTTGTCATCCTCATGATCCTCAACAGGGTCTACCGAAAGCTGGAACAGAACATAGACCGCTGGGTGGAATCAAAGAAGATCTCGCTCCGGATCAGGGATGTGGACATCGTCCGGACCGAGAGGCTCAGGGCGCTCATGCTGATGGTGACGAGGCTCTTGCGTTTCGTCATTTATTTCATACTTCTCTACACTTACGTGCATTCGAGCCTGAGCTTTCTACCCTGGACGAGAGGTTTCGCGGACCAGCTCTTCGGCTACATAATAGGCCCTCTCAAGACAGCCGGGCGAGCTGTGTGGCACCAGGTCCCCGACCTTGTCATCATAGCTCTCGTGGTCGTCGTCACCAGGTACGTCCTGAAGATGGTCCGGCACCTGTTCGGACAGATCCGAACCGGGGCAATCGAACTGAAGGGTTTCTATCCTGACTGGGCCGACCCCACCTACAAGATCTGCAGGCTCTTCATCGTGGCCTTTGCCGCGGTAATGGCCTACCCCTATATCCCCGGTTCGGGCTCACTCGCCTTCAAGGGCATATCCGTATTCCTGGGCGCGCTGATCTCCATCGGCTCAAGTTCCGCGGTGGCAAATGTGATAGCGGGCTATACCCTGATCTACAGACGGGTATTCAAGATCGGAGACCGTGTGAAGATTGCCGATCATGTCGGTGATGTCGTCGAGATGCGGCTCCAGGTCGTACATCTCCGCACAATCAAGAATGAAGAGATAGTCGTGCCAAGCTCCATGATCGTCAGCAGTCCCGTTATCAATTACAGCTTTCTGGCCAAAGAAGGGGGTCTTATACTGCACACTACGGTCACTATTGGCTACGATACCCCCTGGCGACAGGTTGAGGCCCTCCTCCTTACCGCCGCCGAAAAGACCAGGGGACTGCTCAAGGAGCCGCATCCTTTTGTCCTTCAGACGTCGCTTGACGACTTCTATGTCTCTTACGAGCTGAATGCCTACACCGACCGTCCCGAGGAAATGGCCCAGGCATACGCCGGGCTGCACCGGAACATACAGGACACTTTCAATGAATACGGGGTTCAGATCATGTCGCCGTCATATCGCGGCGACCCCGTGGAGCCCAAGGTGGTTCCGAAGGACCAGTGGTTTGCGCCCCCCGCCCGTCAGCCCAATGATTACGGCAACGAACCGGGAGCGTGAAGGGGCGGCGCCGTTATTGTGGATACAACCTGAAGCACTCGTTTCGGGATTGCATGAAGCGCTGTTCCAGTACGCTTGCCGAGGAATAGGGAAGCTTGCACTGCATGCCGAGATTCATCGACTTACATGAATCGTTCCATGCCGTCTGATAGTGGTGGTTCGCGGTCTGGAGACAGTCGGAGAGGATCCTGCGCTTATCCTCCATCTGGTCGCGCATCCGGGCTCTATACCGGTCGGCCTCGTCCGTGATCCGGCGTTCCTCCTTTTCCTTTTGCTCCCTGAGGCTCCGGTTGGCCTCATCGACCCTTTCCGAGAATTCTCTCCGCCGCCGCTCGCGCTCCCATTCATCCTCGACTATTCTGTCCCGTGCCCTTTTCTCCTGTGCACCCGACGACTGGTCACGCCATTGTTTCATCTCCTCGATCTTCTCCTCAACGCGGGCCATCTCCCGCGATAGCTCGGAGTCGCTCATCTGCCGCCTGCCCGAGATGTGGTGCTTCACGTCGTTGATGGCCACCGCGAACCCCATTCCCTCGACACTTGAGCCCGAGATCTTCAGGGAATTGATGCCGATGACATCACCGGAAAGATTGATGAGTGGTCCTCCGCTGTTTCCCGGGCTCGGGGCGGCATCGGTCTGAATGAAGGATGCCTTGTAGGCGGGAAAAGACCGTCTCGCCGAGCTGATGATGCCCCGCGTGAAGGTGGTCTCGAAGGAAAGGGGGGTACCGGCAGCTATCACCGTGTCGCCCTCGGAGCAGGCCGAGCTGTCGCCAAGGCGCAGAAAAGGATAACGTCTCGCCTGCCGGGCCTTAAGGAGTGCGAAATCCCGTTCGGGATCGACGCTGACGAGGTCGACGTCGACGACGGAACCATCGGAAAAGTTTGCCTTGCCCTCTATGTCTCTCACCACATGGGCGTTTGTGACGATATACCCGTCTTCGCTCACCACGAACCCGGAACCCCGGGCCGCCCCGTCAGTTGTGACGGTGACGATGGATGGCTTCACGGCCCTGATGATGGTTGACAGGTCCGCCGCGGTGCGCGCCCGAAAGGGATCGATCGCCTTGATAGCAAGAAGGACGGCAAGGACCGCGAGGACGGCCCCGATAGCTGATGCCGCCACCACAGCGGTCTTTCGACCGGAACCACTCCCTGTCTGCCGGGAAGGGGAGGGGGGACCGGAAGCTCCCGGAGGTGTTGGGACCTCAGGCACCGGTGAACGATCCGTTGTCGTTGAAGAAAAATGGACCTTAACGCATTCATAGGCCCAGTTGATCTCTTTGACATCGCTCCAATCGGTCTTTTCGGAAACGAGGAGACGGTATGCCCTGTGGGCTTCCTCCGCCGACGCGTCCTCCCGGAGACCAAGGATTTCGAAGGATCGTTTCGTATTCGGGTCCACCTGTTGCCTCGCAAGGATATAATAACGGATTGACCTTTATTGTCAACATAATCGGTTTCTGAAGGCTTCCGTCCAGCAAACACGGCTGTATCGACGGCCCTCACCATGATATAGTGGGGCTGTCTACGCCGGGCAGGGCCGGGTTCGATGGGCGGATCCAACGAAAAAAGAATGCAGCTTGTTCTTAAGAACGGTGGGGGGCGTCCGAAGAAAGAAAATGGAGGAGATAAAAACATGCTGCCGACAAGAGTCTTCATCCTCGTGGCCGATATCACCAAGAGACTGACCCTCGCCCTCAGGGGCGATGTCGGAGGATTCGGCGTCGGTTCTCACTTCACCTACAACGGCTCGGCCATTCTCGGATACAGCTTTTCACACACCGTCAGCGCGTGGCTGGGATACCGGATCCTGGGAATCAACTACCAGGACGGCCACGGGCCGGACAGGTTCATGTATGATGTCAGGATGCACGGACCGATCATGGGCATAGGTTTCCGGTTCTGAGAACGCCGATGGCGTTGGATTCCCCGGGTTCGACATGAGAGAGAAGCGACGCGGTGATCGGCGGCTTGATAGAAATCGAAGGGATCAACGAGGCGGACCACATTGTGGTGAGGACGCTCTCGGGCAGGGGAGGCCATGTTCTTCCCTTTTGAGTGGCAAAAATCCGAGGGCGTGCTACAATTGACCTATAGTAAGCACGTACCATAGGAACCAAAGGGTAAAACCAAAAAAAATAAGGAGGTTGATCATGAAAAAGAGGTATTTGTTCTTGGCCCTGGTTGTGTTAGTGGCCGTGGTATCCCTGAACGGCTGCGGTTGTTTCTACCAGCAGATGAAGGGAGAAACGCCGCCGCCGGCCGCACCGCCGGCCGTGGTGACGCCGCCGGAGGCGAAGACGCCCGTGCCTGTGGCCCCGGTGGCTGTTGCCCTGAAGGACATTAATTTCGATTTCGACAGGTACAATATACGCGAGGGGGATGCCGCTATTCTCCGGGAAAACATGGCATGGTTCCAGGACAGCGCGAATAAGGGCAAAAAGGTAAGGATCGAAGGACATTGCGACGAGAGAGGTACGGTCGAGTACAACCTGGTCCTTGGTCAGAAGAGAGCAGACTCGACGAAGAACTTCCTTGTGGGGCTTGGTGCAGATGCCAGGCTGCTGGAGACGATCAGTTATGGGAAGGAAAAGCCGCTCGATCCCGGGCACAACGAGGCCGCCTGGGCCAAGAACCGCCGGGCTCACTTCCAGATGATGCAGTAGGTTTTACGAAGGCATGCGGGGAGGGGTTTCGGCCTCTCCCCGCATTTCGGTGTAATATCGGTTGACATAATATCCATTATCAGTAAAGTAACGAACGGCCACTCTGCCAGGCCATATCGTAACTAATTGATATTACAACGCTCATCGCCGACCATCCGAAAAGGATGACTTCGTAAACAATTCTTAATAATTCTTGTTGACAGGGGACCCTCGTTTCCCTTCTAATATAGAAACGATCAGCCAGGAACATTGTGAGTAGCCACTATGACCCCTAATATCACAGACTTATACTCATTACTTGACCTCAAACTTGATAGTATTGCTGAAAAGATATTGTTATCTAAGGTTGATGATGGTGACCAGGTATACTCCAAGATGCTCTCTCACGTCGAGAACATCTTCATTCAGGCCGCCCTGAAGATAGCGGATAACAACATATCGAAAGCCGCCCGGCTCCTCGGCATGAACAGGAACACCCTGAGCAAAAAGCTCAGGGTGCCTTCTGATAACGCACAATAAACCTCCGAACCTATCCCGTCACGTAGCGCGCGATAAGGTCGCCAACTTCCTTTGTCCCCATGCCCATCTTGCCTGCTTCCATCGACTTGAGGTCGTTGATTATCGCCCTCTGAACAGAGCTTTCGATCGCCGACGCCGCCTCGCCCAGAGACAGGAACTCGAGCATCATCCCTCCGGCCAGGATGGCCGCCATGGGATTGATCACGTTCTTCCCGGTATACTTCGGGGCTGAGCCTCCTATGGGCTCATACATGGAAACGCCCTCCGGGTTGATATTCCCGCCACAGGCCACACCCATGCCCCCCTGGATCATCGCCCCCAGGTCGGTGATTATGTCGCCGAACATGTTATCCGTCACGATGACGTCAAACCACTCGGGGTTCTTGACCATCCACATGCATGTGGCGTCCACGTGAGCATAGTCTGTCGTCACGTCGGGGTACTCCTTTGCCAGCTCGTAGAAAGCCCGCTCCCAGAGATTGAAGGCAAAGGTCAGTACGTTCGTCTTGCCGCAAAGGGTGAGCTTCTTCTCCCGGTTCCTTTTCTTCGCGTATTCGAAGGCAAACCTCAGACACCGCTCCACGCCCTTGCGCGTATTGATCGATTCCTGAACGGCCACCTCGTCCCTGGTCCCCTTCTTCAGGACGCCGCCCGAACCGGTGTAAAGCCCCTCCGTATTCTCTCTGACGACAACGAAGTCTATTTCCTTCGGCCCCTTGTCCTTGAGCGGCGTCTCCACGCCTTCGTAGAGTTTCACGGGCCTCAGGTTGATGTACTGGTCCAGTTCGAAACGGGTCCTCAGGAGGATATCCTTTTCCAGGATGCCGGGTTTGACATCGGGATGGCCGATGGCCCCCAGGTAAAGTGCGTCGAACTGTTTGAATTCGTTGAGAATGCTGTCGGGCAAAGTCTCGCCCGTCCTCTTGTAGCGCTCTCCACCGATATCGTAGTATGTGAGTTTCAGCGAAAAACCGAACTTTTTCGATGCCGCCGTAAGGACCTTGACCCCCTCAGCTATCACCTCGGGGCCCGTACCGTCGCCCGGGATCACACCGATATTGAATTCCTTTGACATTGAAACCTCCCGCCTTCCTTGTATTTGCTACGTCTAACCCACCGTCAGGGCTTTCTTTCCGATATCCCTGCGATAGTACATACCCTCAAAATCGATGACGCTTACGGCCTCGTAAGCCTTCTGTATGGCATCCTCATAGTCTGCGCCCAGGGCCGTCACACCCAGGACCCGACCGCCCGACGTCAGGTATTCGGAACCCGCTTTCTTCGTGCCGGCATGGAACACCATGACGTCGTCCCTCCCTGCCAGCGTGTCAAGACCCCTGATCACCCTGCCTTTCTCAGGATTCTCGGGATATCCCTTCGAGGCGATGACGACGCAGACGCTCACGCCTTCTTTCCAGCGTATCTCTCCCACATCCCGCAATCTGCCTTCCACGCAGGCAATGAGGACAGGAAGCAGGTCGCTCTCCATCTTGAATAGTATGGGCTGCGTCTCCGGATCGCCGAAGCGCGCATTGAATTCGATGACATAGGGTCTTCCATCCGAGAGCATCAACCCTCCGTAGAGGACGCCCTTGTAGGGGATGCCTTTCTCACGCATCGCAGCGATCGTTTTGAGCATGATCCCGTCACGTATCTCGCGCTCCAGGCCGTCATCGAGGAAGGGTATCGGCGTGTAGGCTCCCATCCCCCCCGTGTTCGGCCCGAGGTCGTTGTCGAGCAGGGGTTTGTGGTCCTGGGATGCGGGCATGGGGAGGATCGTGCTGCCGTCCGCAAAGGCGAGGTACGACGCCTCTACACCCGGCAGGAACTCCTCGACGACCACCTTTCTGCCTGCTTCGCCGTAAATCCCGACAACCATGAGATCCCTGAGCACCGACTCCGCCTCGGCCAAATCCTTGATGACGTATGCGCCCTTCCCCGCGCACAGCCCATCGGCCTTGATGACAAAGGGAGGTTTCTTCGCCTTTATGTACCCCAGGGCCTTTTCGTGCTCGTCGAACACCTCAAAGGGTGCCGTGGGAACAGAACTCGCCCTCATCAGTTCCTTTGAGAAGATCTTGCTCGCCTCGATGGCGGCGCCCCGCGCCACGGGACCGAATATGGGGACGCCCTTCGCCTCGAATGCGTCGACAATCCCGCCTGCAAGGGGGATTTCGGGACCTACGACAACAAGATCCACCTTCATCCTCTTCGTGAATTCGAGAAGCCCGGCCGTATCTCCCACATCGATCGTATGGCATTCGGCTATGTCCGATATCCCCCCGTTGCCGGGAACACAGAAAAGTCTGTCGACACCGGCCGACATGGAAAGCTTCCAGCACAACGCGTGCTCTCTCCCGCCTGATCCTATCACAAGAACATTCACACCCAACCCCCGGGTTTAATTATATTTTCGACAAATAATCCGTAATGGCCCTGTCATAGGCGCTTGTCAGCGCGTAGACCTTCTTCGCCAGGTAGAACCTCATCTCCTCTGTCGTGGCGCCGTCATTCTGAGCCATATTCTCGATGACCTTTGAGTAGTCTTCAGGATCGACGACAACGGTGACATACTTGAAATTCTTGGCGGCGGCACGGATCATCGAAGGCCCCCCGATATCGATGTTCTCGATGGCATCCTCGAAGGTGCACCCCTTGCTCACCACCTCTATAAAAGGATAGAGATTGACGACGATCATATCGATATGACTGATCCCGTGCGTTCTCATTGCCTGCTGGTGCTCCTCGTTGTCACGGATGTTGAGAATCCCGCCGTGCACTTTGGGATGCAGCGTCTTCACCCGTCCGTCCATGATCTCGGGGAACCCCGTGTATGCACTTACCTCCAGGGGTTTCAGTCCGATCCCCTCCAGGTACTTCTTCGTGCCTCCCGTCGACAGTATCTCGACACCGAGCTTGTTCAAGAACAACGCCAGGTCAGACAAACCTGCCTTGCTGGAAACGCTGACCACGGCACGTCTGATCTTCATGACAACCTCCTTCGCGCAATATATTCACGTATATCCGGGTAAAGACAAGGGAAGAACTGCGTTTCTGCCGCTCTCTAAGCTGTAATAGTAAATGCTGGCTCACTCCTTTGTCAACATGATTTTAGGGGCGGGAAAAGGGATGGACGGCGGGATGCAGACGTTATGCGACCACATAGAAAAGGTCATCGCCCAGGACGTAGCTTTTCACGAGACCCTCATCCTCCATCGCTTTCAGCCTCGTCTGTGCCTGGAAACGGGAAAGACTGGTGGTCCTCACCACGTCATCGAGCGTCAACGGCCGTCTCTTCAAGGTTTCAAGGATGATATCCGTCCAATCAGCCTGAGCCGGCATCTCTCCGGTCTTTTCAAAGGAGCATATCACCTCACACCTGGGGCCGAAAAGCCCGCATATCGCCCGGAGATCCTCCTCCTCGAGCCTGCCCGCGCTCTCTTCGCTCGGCGGACGCGTGACGGTGTTGAGCTGGATCCTGTCAACACCCAGTCCGGAAACGATTTCCACCATCTTTTTCAGTTCATCTGGGTCATCGTTAATATTCTTTATAAGCATTATCTCAAGCCAGATGGGCTTTGGATACCCCGCCCTGAACTCCCTGAGGCCCTCTATTACCCTTTCGACATCAAGGAGCGGATGGGGCCTGTTCACCCTCCGGAAAACCTCTTCGGTGACGGCATCGAACGATGGCAGGACCAGGTCGGCCTCTGCAAGGTCCAATCTGACATTCCTGTCGTACAGCAGAGAACCGTTGGTGATAACCGCCACGGGTGTAGTAACCTTCTCCTTGACGCTTCTGATCATCGTGCCCAGTTCTGAATTGAGAGTGGGTTCGCCGGAACCCGAAAAGGTGATCACATCCACGCGGCTGGAAGCAACCTTGCGAGCCACTTCGTCTGCTACCAGCCCGGGGGCGAGAAAGCTCCTTCGCTGTATATCCCTGTCCGTGGTCTTGCCGATCTGGCAGTAAATGCAGTCATAGGTGCAGTACTTGGGTGGAATGATATCGACACCCAGCGAATACCCCAATCTTCTCGAAGGGACCGGACCGAACACGTGTCGCATAATGCAAGATATTATACGATCCCATCGAAGATTTGAACAAAAATCCTGCCTGTCTTGGGTTGACTTTTTCACAAGAATGTAATAAAAAGAAACGCACGGGCGATTAGCTCAGATGGTTAGAGCGCTGGTCTCACATACCAGAGGTCGTTGGTTCGAATCCAATATCGCCCACCATTCGATATCCCGGGGGCACGATGTCAGGACACAGTAAATGGAGTTCCATCAAACACAAAAAAGGTGCGGCCGATGCCAAGCGCGGGAAGATCTTCACCAAGCTGATCAGGGAGATTACGACCGCGGCCCGAATAGGGGGAGCTGACGTTGAGTCAAACGCGCGGTTGCGCGTCGCCATCGATAACGCCAAAGCCGAGAATATGCCCAAGGACAATATCGAACGTGCCATCAAGAAGGGTATCGGCGCGCTCGAGGGAGCCGAGGCCTATGAGGAATACAACTACGAAGGATATGGTCCCGGCGGGGTCGCCATTCTCATTGAAGTCCTGACAGACAACAAGAAACGCACGACCGCCGAGGTGCGGCACATCCTTTCCCGGCTGAACGGTAACCTGGGAGAAGCGGGCTGTGTCTCCTGGTTATTCAGCAAGAAAGGTTTCATGTCGTTCGACAAGAAGGCTGTCGATGGCGACAGGATCATGGAACTCGCCCTTGAGGCGGGAGCCGAAGATATTACGGATGACGAAAACGAGATCGAAGTGTACACGGACCTATCCAACTTCGAGAGTCTAAAGAAGGTCTTCGAGGAGAATAAGATACCTTCCACTGTGGCCGAGATCGGTATGATCCCCCAGAATTACGTGAAGCTTGAGGGCAAGAACGCGGAGACCATGCTCAAACTCATGGATGCCCTTGAGGATTCAGACGATGTTCAGAAAGTTTATGCGAATTTCGATATAGATTCCGCTGAGATGGAACGGCTCACGTCGTAGTCGCCATCAGGTCATGAGACCTTTATGCGCTTGACCTCGCCGCTCTGACCGGTCAATTCGACTTCCTTACCATTCAAATTAAGCTTCACCCCACCGGCGTTGCCGATGAGAAGATCGAAATTGTCCTTCGCGTTGAGAACAATAATATCCTCGGGGTTGAGCATGAACTCCTTCTTCTCCACCCCGTCGATCACGACACTAACCCAGGTTCTTTCGTGGCAGGTTACCAACAGTTTCTTGATCTCCACGAACTCCGGCAGAGCCGCCTGATCCGTCGGCGCGGTTCTGACATTAACGGATGCCGGATGGGCGACTTCTCTGGGCATAGACCTGGAAATGGAACGTTCCTTGTAGATCTGATTCAGAACGAAGAATGCGATTATGAGGACAAAAATGAGAGGATAAAACACTGCCCGCTTCCCGACGCGTCTTTCCTGACTGATCGCCTCCTTCCTGGCGGGGACCTCAGGTATCACCGTTTCCTCAGCGGGCGTATCGAGACCCAGAATATCATCTGTCAGATCAAGGAGATGAGCGTATTCCTTGAGGTAACCTCTCACGTAAACCTCGTGGGGAAGAGCGCTCCAATCGCCCTTCTCTATCGCCTGGACAAGGGACTTGCGCAGGCACAACGAGTCGGATATGTTGACAATGGTCAACCCCTTCTCTTCCCTTTTCTCACGGAGGGTCTCACCAATCTTCTGAAGGTCTAATGGCATTTTTATATCCTTCAAGAGGTTTATCGTCCAAATCCGACTCGGCTTAAACAATACTTACTTCGGTGCTAGAGGGATTCGGATATAATATTGTATACTTTCCCGATCACATTTCAAGTATTTTTTTTAAGATATCAGAATAAGCATGCTTCTTCTGTGACATATGTCACAGAAAGACCCTCCCTGGTGACATTCCGTGCAAAAAAAGGTGCCCCAGTCGACGGGGCACCTTCGGTCTTCATGTTACGTAACTCATTTCATCTCGCTGAGATTCTTCAGGTCCTGCCAATCCCGGTTGACCTGTTCCTGTATACGGGCAACAAGATCGTCCGTCAGATGGCGGAACCTCCCCTGGCCCTTGATGTATTCACCCACCGGCCTCAACGGTTCCGGGCTGTAGGTGATTCTGTATTTCCCGTTCTCAACCTCGTAGAGCGGGAAGACGCCAGTCCGGACGGCAAGCCTGCCGTAATGAATAGCCTGGTCAGACGGTATTCTCCACCCCGTGGGACATACGGAGAGGACGTGGATGTAGGCGGGCCCCTTCGCTGCCTTCGCCTTCTTGATCTTCGCCAGAAAATCGAAGGGATAGGAAGGGCATGCCGTTGCCACGTAAGGAATATTGTGTGCAACGGCTATCTTGGGCATGTTCTTCTTCTGGGTTGCCTGACCGAAGCTCTTCTTGCCCGGAGGGCTTGTAGTCGTCATGGCGCCGAAGGGGGTCGATGATGAACGCTGGATCCCCGTGTTCATGTATGCTTCGTTGTCGACACAGACGTACGTAAAGTTGTGTCCCCTCTCCATTGCGCCGGAAAGCGCCTGGAGACCGATATCGCTTGTCGCTCCGTCGCCGCCTATGGCAACGATGCTTATGTCCTTCCGCGCTATCTTCCCCTTATCCATCAGGATCCCTATGCCGGACTCGATCCCGGAGGCCACCGCCGCCGTGTTCTCGAAGGCAACATGAATCCAGGGGAGTCGCCACGATGTCGTTGGCAGGGGAGTTGAGATAATCTCCATGCACCCCGTCGACATTGCGATGATGGTATCCTTGCCGAAGACCTTGAGGCCCAGCCTCAAAGCAAGGATCTCGGCACAGCCCTGACAGGCCCTGTGTCCTGAGGTTGCATATTCAAAGTCGGGACTATCCGTATATCTTTCAAGACTCTTCATTCTCATGATCTCACCCCTATCACGCCGTAATTCTTGTTGTCTGCATGGGATACCCTCGCCGAGGATGCCACCTGGTCGTACGTCTCCATCAGCTCTTCCGGCTCCACATCCCTGCCACCCAGGCCGAATATGTAGTTCTCAAGCTGTGCATTGAGCCCGTGGGTAACGGCCAGGCTGGCTATCTCATTGAAGAGCGGACCGTTCATTGCGCCGGCGGGCATCACGCGCTCCAGCACGACGACCTTCTTCTTGTCCTTCAGGACATCGTAAAGCTCATCCGCGGGGAAAGGTCTGAAAAGCCTCGGGGAGACGAGACCAAGTTCCTTTCCCTGTTCCTTCAGGTTGTCTATCGCCGTCTTGATATTCTCGTTTATGGATCCCAGCGCCATGAAAACGGTGTCCGCCTTCTCGATATTGTATGTCTCGACTATGTCGTACGTCCTGCCGAATTCCTTCGAGAACTGTCCCAGGACCTCTTTGATCACAGCCTTGGAGTTCCTAAGTGCCATTTCCTGGGCGTATTTCGCCTCGGTGTAGAGTTCAGGCATTCCATAGGCGCCCATGGTGACAGGTTTGTCGGGGTGGAGGGTATACAAGGCCTCGTAAGGAGGCAGGAAACGGTCCACGTCCTCCTGTGCGGGGAATTCAATGGGTTCGATGACGTGGCTCAGTGAGAAGCCGTCCAGATTCACCATGAGGGGCAGGAGTACCCGCCTGTCCTCGGCGATTTTGAAGGCAATGATGATCGAGTCGACGACCTCCTGACCGTTCTCGCAGAAGAGCATGATCCATCCCGTGTCGCGCGCCGCCATGATGTCGGAGTGGTCCCCCCAGATGGACAGGGGCGATGACAGGGCCCTGTTGACAGCCGCCATGACGATGGGAAACCTCATGCCCGAGGCGATGAAAAGAATCTCGTGCATAAGCTCCATGCCCTGGGCGCTCGTTGACGTGAATGTGCGGGCACCGGTGGCACTTGAGCCGAGGCAGGCCGACATGGCCGAGTGCTCCGACTCGACGTTGATGTAGGCCGCGTCGAGCTCACCATTGGCGACGATCTCGGAAAGGTGCTCAACTATGTGGGTTTGAGGTGTTATCGGATAGGCGGCGATCACCTCGACACGCGCCAGTTTGGCTGCCTCGGCCGCCGCTATGGATACTTCCATACCTTTCTTCGTGCTCATCGTTCCTCCTCGACCATTGATATCGCGCCGGGTTTGCATTCCTTGGCACAGATGCCGCAACCTTTGCAGTAATCCAGATCGGACTCGTAGAAGCCGTCATCTCTCTGGCGGATAGAGGCGTCGGGGCAGAAGAGCCAGCAAAGACCACACTTGGTACACTTTTCCCAGTTCCAGACAGGCTTGGATGAACGCCAGTCACCCGTCTTGTACTCCATAGCGTTTCCAACATCTTCAATAACACAACCTACTGTTAGTTCATGCCATTTGTATTGATCCATAGGTTTAGCCATAGATCCCCCTTCTATTAGAGAATAAAGAACACTGATGATTTACTTCGAATGCGGGTCTATATGTGAAACATTGAACAATGTGGCTCATACGAACTCTATGATATTAAAAGTGGTAGATGATAGCACATTTCCATCACCCAATCAATACCATGTTCTATGTCAGATAATGTGAAAATGCGTACATGCTACTGCCCCTAACACCCTGTCCTCAAACCACAATTAGTATTGACAAACGGCTTGGCGATATTGGAATCTATATATCATCGAAAACCATTGGGGGTATCCACATGCCAATCTATATTATGATCAGCACGTTAACGGATGAGGGGCGCAAGACTATCAAGAAACATCCCGAGAGGATCGAAGAAGTCAACAGGGAGATCGAGAGCATGGGCGCCAAAGTCCTCGCCCAGTACGCCATTCTCGGACAGTACGACTTTTTGAATATCCTGGAGGCCCCCAACAACGAGGCGATAGCAAAGGTCTCCATAGAGCTCGGTTCCCGGGGCACCATCCAGATTATAACCCTCCCCGCCATCCCCGTGGAGGATTTCATCGCGAGAATGGCCTGATAGCACGGTCGTCCCGGCAACGGGACGATAGAGAATTTTGTGCCGGACAACCTTATCGATTGACAATCGTTCGGGAATAACTTTACATTAATGCCGTGAAGACTATCACCTATAAAGATTCGGGCGTCGACATAGCAAAGGCAGACCGTCTCATCGACGGCCTGAAGGGCCGCATAAGGTCAACCCACAACGCCGGTGTCCTCAACATGATCGGCGGTTTCGCGGCCCTCACCGAGATACCCGGGTCCTACAGGAACCCTGTTCTCGTGAGCTCGACGGACGGCGTCGGCACTAAACTGAAGATCGCCTTCATGGCCGGCAAACATGATACCGTCGGCATCGACCTCGTAGGCATGAGTGTCAACGACATTCTCACCCTCGGCGCGAAACCCCTCTTCTTTCTTGATTATTATGCCTGCGGAAGGATAGACGAAAACGTCTACCCCTTCGTCGTCGGCGGCGTTTGCGACGGGTGCCTCCAGGCTGACTGCGCCCTCGTGGGGGGGGAGACAGCCGAGATGCCCTCTTTTTATAAAGACGATGAATACGATCTCGCCGGTTTTGCCGTGGGCGTGGTGGAAAAGGATTCGATCATCGACGGCTCCACGATAGCCGCCGGAGACGCCGTCATAGGCCTTCGCTCCAACGGCCTGCACAGTAACGGGTACTCGCTGGTGAGGAAACTTTTCTTTGACGTGAAGAACTACCGCATCGACGAAGAGGTTCCCGGGATACCGGGGAGGCTTTACGAAGAGCTTTTGAAGCCCACACGGATCTATGTCAAACCCGTACTCGATGTCGTCAGCCGGTACACGGTGAAAGGCATGGCCCACATCACCGGGGGAGGTCTCCCCGGCAACATATCGCGCATCATCCCCGAAGGGCTGGCAACAACCCTCCATCTCGACCCCGAAACGGTTCCTCCCGTCTTCCGCGCCCTCATGGAGGCAGGCAACCTCGACATGAACGAGGCCTGTTCCACCTTCAACATGGGAACGGGCTTTGTCCTCATCGTCAACGACGGCGAAGCGGACAAGATCATCAGATCCCTCAATGAAGCCGGTGAGACGGCGACACGCCTGGGGACCATCGAGAAAGCCATCGACGACGTCAAGGTAACCATAGTCTCCTGACCCCCGCGGAGGCGAGAAGGCCCCTCAATACCGGTCCGCCCTTCCCTGTTCGCTATCAATTGCAGGGATAATGACCAATACCCAGAATTGGCTATTATTCTCTTCCGGAGATGCCATGGAAGGTCTATCCCTCCCTTGCCGCAGATATATTCCGGACAGATGCGGAAGTCGAACCATTGATCATTGCCCTTTAAGCGGGCATTCCCCGCACCGGGGCGACTTCAGGCAATGGCTCTGGCAGAGCGCCACGATGAGGGCGTGATATTCATTGAACAGATACGTGTCCGACGGCAGGTTGTCCATGAAGAATGCCTGCATCTCGCCGTAGCTGTACGGGCCGCCATAGAGCCCGTGGTTGGCAAGGAAGCGCTTTGTGTAGGCATCGATGACAAAGACCGGCTTGTCGAGAGCGTACAGGAGGATGCTGTCCGCTGTCTCTTCCCCTATCCCCTTGATTCCAAGCAGCTTTTTTCGGAGGTTATCAGTTCCATTATTACTTAAGTATTCAATTGATGACCCATATTCATCATGTATTACATTAACTATATTCTTCAATCGCCCTGTTTTTAAATTGTAATATCCCGAAGAACGAATGTGACGAGCCAGGACGGCATCCTCCACTTCGTAGAGCCTGTCGACGCTGAGGAGTCCCGCGGACTTGAGGCTGGCAATCGCCTTCTCGACGTTCTTCCAGGAGGTGTTCTGGGTGAGGACGGCGCCGACGATAACCTCGATGGCCGTCTCACCCGGCCACCAATGTCTTTCCCCGAATGTCTCAAGGAGGATATCGAAGATCTTAAGAAGTCTTTGCCGCATCTTCCACAACAAACGAGGTCATCTGCAAAACGGCCAGAACCTCCGAGTGCCCGTTGGTCACGATGATGTCTATCCTGTCCACTTTTTTCCGGGAGTGGACGAGGCGGGCCTCCGCGTATATCGTCTGCCCTTCCCTTGCGCTCTTCTTGAAGCGCCCCGTTGATTCCACGAGCAGTGCCTTATAGTCCATGCTGTTTCCGCAGGCACCCCCCACGTGGTCCGCGAAGGCGAAGAGAATCCCCCCGTGGATCCCCCCGAAGACGTTGAGGTGTTCCTTCCTGACGAGCATCCTGCCCCTGGCGATGCCTTCCCCCACCTCGAGAACCTCTATCCCGAGAAGGCGTCCCACACTGCATTCGTTGAATTTCCTTCGAATTTCGTCACACTTGGCCATGTCCCGTCCTGCTCCGCTATACCTTATCACAATTATTCCGAAGGGTGGAGGCAAAAGATGCCTTTGATTTTTGCCGGCCCTTTGTGGTAAAGAGACTCATATACTCGTTACGGTTCAACTTGCAAGGGAAGTGAAGTGAAAACCTTCCACTGTCCCGCAACTGTGATGGGATTAAAGCAACGCACGGCACTCAAGCCGGCCACTGTTCCTCGAAGCAGGGAACGGGAAGGCGCGTTGGCTGGCACCTCCCTCAGTCAGGAAACCTTGGGTTGAACTCTTCGAGAAATTATCCTTACGAGGCATAAGGAGGTTCTCATGATCCGTTTGTTTCCTGTTTTCTTCGTGTTACTGTTCCTTTCAATGGCCTTTCCCTGTCTTTCGGAAGAACCGACACCCCGGCGGCTTGACAGCATCCTCGTAACCGCATCTCGGACGGAGTCGAAGATGGGGGAAGTGGCGGCAAACATCTCCATCATCACCCGCGAGGAGATAGAGGAGAAGGGTGCGCGAACGCTCACCGACGTGTTCAAGGACGAGCAGGGTGTCTTTACCCGCAGTCTCCTTGGCAACCCCAAGTACTCAACCGTTGACATCCGCGGCTTCGGAGAAACGGCGGCCCAAAACTCTCTTTTCCTCATCGACGGCCGTCGGGTTAACGAGATCGATATGTCCGGTACGGATCTCATGCAGGTGCCCATGGAGATGATCGAGCGCATCGAGATATACCGGGGGCCGGCAAGTGTTATGTACGGGGATAACGCGATCGGAGGCGTTGTCAACATCATACTGAGAAAAGGTGAAGGAAAGCCCTCGGTCATTGCCGGTCTTAACACCGGAAGTTACGACCTGTACAACCCTTATCTGGGTGCTTCGGGCAGAGAAGGCAGGTTCTCCTACAACGTTCTTACCTCTTCCTACGACACAAGCGGGTACAGGCACAACAACGACCTCCGGTCCCGGGATGCTTTCGGTTCCTTTTCCTTCGATCTGCCCCGCGACTTCGCAATAAGCGTCAAGGCAGGTCACCACAAGGACACCTACGGCCTGCCCGGACCCCTGACGCAGGCGGACCTGCTCACCGGCCGATATGACAGAAAGGACTCGAAGACGCCTTCGGATGAAGGCAATACCGAGGATAACTTCGTTGATGTCGAGATGTCGGCCAAGCCTACCGACACGGTACTCCTTTCCCTGGGAATGGCCTACCGGCGGAGGCATACCTCGTTTCATTACGTTACTACGGGCGGCCCCTGGGATTCGATGAGAAGATTCGAGACGACATCTCTTACCCCGAAGGTCACAATCAGAGAAGACCTTTTTTCACTGAAAAACACCCTCGTCGCGGGTCTTGACTACTACTACTCTCCCAGCCGCAGCAACGACCTTGGTACCGGAACCGACTCCGACACGAACATCAACAAGACAGAATACGGTTTCTATATCAATGACGAGATATATCTCTTAAAGAACCTTCAATTCAGTGCCGGCTACCGTCTGGCCAAAGTCAAATATGATTTCGACTACACCGACAACACGGGGTTTCTCGCGCCCATAAACGACTTCGTGAAGAAGGACAAAGACGCCTTTCGGCTGGGGCTCAACTTTATCATCCCCGAGAGAGGTAATATCTTCGTCAACTACTCGAAAGGTTTCCGGTTTCCGGCAACAGACGAGTACTTCAGCCCTTTTGCGGCGCCCCCCATCAACGAGGCTCTCGAACCCCACACTGTAAAGGAGATCGATCTCGGCATCAGGCTCAATTTCTCAAAGGGCATCGGGGCGGCGGCAACCGTCTTTTCCGGACGTCACAAGAACGAGATATACTATAACCCGCTGACCTTCACGAACACCAACTACGGAAAGACAAAAAGGGAGGGCATCGAGGCGTCCTTCTTCTGGCTGGTTGTCCCCGGCCTGAGGGTGGACCTCGGCTACACTTACATGGACGCCCGCTTTGACGGGGACGACCTGGACGGGAACCGAGTTCCCATGGTTCCAAAGAACAAGCTGAGCGCCGCCGTTTCCTGGGCTTTCAAGGACCTGACCCTCACATTCTCGTCCCTTTACACCGGGAACCGCTATATGACGAGCGACGTGAGAAACCTCTATTCCTCCATGGGAGGCTTCACTGTTTATGATCTCACGGCTGTCTATGCATGGAAGGGTCTGAAGCTCACGGGCGGGATCAGGAATATATTTGACAAGCAATACAGTGAGTATGCCGTAGTCAACAACACCACGGGCACACGCAACTACTACCCGTCTCCTGAACGCAACTTCATCCTGGGGGTTCAGTATAATTACAAGTTCTAGCGATCACATGTCCGCCGGGCGCATGGCTGCGCTGCGTCAGGCCCTTCAGAAAGCCTTTGCAGGAACCGGCCCCGATTGTGTCCTCTTCTCAGGGGGTCTCGATTCATCCATAGCGGCGGCCCTGTCCCCGTGCAGGAAGGGCATCCTGGTGACCCTCGGCCCGGACGGCCCCGACCTCGAGTACGCCCGTGAGGCGGCGGGCGCCATCGGCCTTGAACTCACCCACAGGCGGGTAACCGACCACGAGGCCATGGCCGCCATACCCGAGGTCATTGCAATACTGCGCAGTTTCGACCCCGCGATCCCCAATGACCTTGCCGTCTATTTCGCACTCAAGGAGGCAAGGTCGTTGGGATACGGTTCAGTCATGACAGGTGACGGGGCCGATGAGATCTTCGGCGGTTACTCGTACATGGCGGACATGGACGACCTCGACGGTTACATCCGTCACCTGACGCAGGTCATGTCCTTCAACTCGACCATTCTTGGAGAACACTTCGAAATGGATGTCGTACAGCCTTTCCTTGACAAAGAAATCCTTGATTTTGCCCTGCAAATACAGGGAAAATGGAAGATCAGGGAAGAGAAAGGCGTCCTTCACGGCAAGTGGGTCTTGCGGCACGCCTGCGAAGGTCTCCTGCCCCCCGGTATCCTCTGGCAGGGAAAGAGACCGCTCGAGACGGGGTCGGGCATGACGAGGCTCACCGCCGTACTGGGCACCGCGATATCCGATGAGGAGTTCGAGGACAAGAGGCGCTCCTCGGGTATACGCTTTTACAGCAAGGCCCATCTTTATTACTATGAGGTCTACAGGAAGACCGTGGGGGATATCCCCGGCCCGGGGCCGGGTGAGAAGGCCTGCGAAAGCTGCGGTGCCGGACTCGTGGGCGGCCGCGATCACTGCAGGATATGCGGATGGGTAAAAGGGATCAGTCAATGACGGACGGTCGGAAGGATGTGTTTTGCTCCTGGAGCGGTGGAAAGGAGAGCGCGCTGGCGCTTTTCAGGGCTCGAAGGTCGGGGTTCGCCATATCCCGGCTCATCAACATGGTGACCGAGGACGGCACACATTCGCGCACGCACGGCCTTGAGGCGGACCTCCTCTCCCTTCAGGCGCGGGCAATCGGTATCCCCCTCACACAGCGCAGAACTACATGGAACGGTTATGAAGAGGAGTTCAAGAAGGTACTTTCCGGGCTCCACGGCGACGGGATATTCCAGGGCATCTTTGGAGACATCGACATGGAGGAACACAGGGCCTGGGTGGAAAGGGTCTGCGCGGAGTGCGATGTGCGCCCTTCCCTCCCGCTGTGGCTCGAAAAAAGGGAGGATATCCTGTCGGAATTCATAAACGAAGGCTTCAAGGCGGTCATCGTGGCCGCCGACAGGCGCTGTCTCGATGACACGTGGATCGGCAGGGAGATAGACAGGGCGTTCGTCTACGATATGCGGAGTCTCGGCGGCAACGTGGATATATGCGGCGAGAAGGGGGAATACCACACCTTCGTCTACGATGGCCCCATATTCCAGAGACCCGTCCCCTTCGAGAGGGGCGGTGTCCGCTCGACGGACGACTATTTCTTCCTTGATATCAAGGCGTTGCCCTTGAAGGACGGCGAATGACCCCTTCCTTCCCGACACGGATGCCCCGGGTCCCGTCCATCATGGCCGCCGCGATCATTCTCCTGTGCCTCGCCCTTCCGGCCCCGGACGCAGTAGGTCAAGGGGCGGAAAAACCCCTTCGCATCGTCTCCTTGAGCCCCGCCGTCACGGAATCCCTCTATCTTCTCGGACTGGGTGAGAACATCATCGGCGTGACCACCTACTGTAACAGACCGAGTCAGGCGCGGGCAAAGGAGAAGGTGGGCACCGTCATGCAGCCGAACCTTGAGAAGATCCTGAAGCTGCACCCCGACCTCGTTCTTGCCATGACCCTCACGGACCCGAAGAACATACAGAAGATGAAGGATCTCGGCCTCAATGTCGTCACCTTCTCCATAGCCGATACCTTCTCGGGGCTCTGTGACGTGTTCCTCCAGATGGGCAGGGCCACGGGCCGGTCCGGGGAGGCGGCCCGCCTCGTCGGTACCGCACGGACCCGCGTTGACGCCATAAAACGTAGAACGGCCCGGTTGCCGAAACCGGCCGTCCTCGTTCAGATAGGCTCGAAGCCTTTCTTTGTTGCGACGAAGGACGTATTCATGAATGACTTCATAGAGTTTGCCGGGGCCGTGAACGTGTTCAGAGACGTGGCCTCCGGGAATGTCGGGCGCGAGGAGGCGGTCCTTCGGGACCCCGACGTGATCCTCATAGTCACCATGGGCCTCACCGGCGAGGACGAGCGTCTGGCCTGGAAAAGGTTCCCCACGGTCAAGGCAGTCAGGAACGATCGTATATACCTCGTTGACTCCGACGAGGTCTGCAGCCCGACGCCGGTGAGCTTCGCCAGGTCCCTCGGCGATATAGCGTCGCTCCTCCATCCCGGCGAAGCGAAGGGGTTCAGGTGAAGCGACGGCCAATGAGCGTCCTTTTCCCCGTGGCCTGTCTCTTCCTGGCGGCGGCGGCCGTCACCGCGATCGCCAGCGGGTCGGCGGGCATACCCCTCTCCAGGATACTCACGATCATCCTTGAGGGACAGACAACGCCGGAATTCGGGATCCTCATCGACATCCGGCTGCCCCGGATCATACTCGGTCTTGCCGTGGGGGGCGCCCTGTCCATCGCGGGGGTCATCCTCCAGGGGATGTTCCGCAACCCCCTCGTCGAGCCCTATACCCTGGGCATATCCGGGGGGGCGGCCCTCGGCGCCGCGTTATGCATCATCATGAAACTGAATTATCTTCTGCCCGTTACGGCCCTGCCCCTCTCGGGCTTCCTGGGCTCCTGTCTCGTCATCCTTCCTCTTTACTTTCTCAACATGCGCCGCACCGTCCTGAAGATGCAGGGTATCCTTCTCACGGGTGTCATGATGAGTTTTATCTCCTCCTCCCTTGTCTTTCTCATATTCGCCATATCGAAGACGCAGGAGCTCCACAGCATCGTCTTCTGGATCATGGGGTCCCTGGAAGAGCCGAGCTGGACGCTCATACTTGTCCTCACGGCCATCGTTGTCGCCTGTCTCTTCGCTTCCTTCTTCTTTGCACCCGTCCTCAACGCCCTCTCCCTTGGCGAGCAGGAGGCGGTCCACCTCGGCATCGACACGGAAAGGGCCAAGAAGCAGCTCTTCCTCATGGCATCGCTCCTCACGGGGGTCAGCGTCTCGCTGACGGGCATCATAGGGTTCGTGGGCCTCATCGTCCCCCACTTTGTCCGGATGCTGGCAGGCTACGACCACAGGCGGCTCCTCGTCCTGTCGTTCCTCGTCGGGTCGGGGTTTCTCATCTTCTGCGACACCATTGCGCGCACGGCAATCTCTCCCATAGAGCTCCCTGTCGGCGTCATAACGGGGATCCTGGGGGGAAGCGTCTTTATCTACGTCCTGGCCAGAAGGCAGGGATCAACCCGGCCGGGAGGCTCCCTGTGATCGAACTGCGGGGGGTCACATGCGGATATGGTGAAAAGATCGTCCTTCACGACATCGACCTTTCCGTTGGAAAGGGCGAGTTCTTCGGCATCATAGGCCCCAACGGTTCGGGCAAAACAACGATGCTCCGGGCGATGACGCGCCTCATCAAGCCGGTTGGAGGGACGGTCCTTATCGGCGGCGTCGACATGAGTATCCTTCCCATCGCCTATGTGGCCAGGAAGATAGCCGTTGTTTCCCAGAGCATGCCTCTTATCGAGATGACGGTAAGGGAATTTGTCCTTCTGGGACGGATCCCGTACTACAAGAGGCTCCAGCTCTTTGAGAAGGATGAGGATACGGCCATAGCGGAAAGGGTGATGGAGATGACGGGGATCGGCCATCTCGAAGAGGCCCTCATGTCGGAGATGAGCGCCGGCGAGGTCCAGCTTGCCTTCATCGCCCGCGGCCTTGCCCAAGAGCCTCAGGTCCTGCTCCTCGACGAACCGACATCGCACCTCGACATCACTCACCAGGCGGCCATCCTCGACCTCGCGCGCCGCCTCAACAGGCAGGAAGGGCTCACGGTGGTCATCATACTCCACGACCTCAACCTCGCCTCCGAGTACTGCGATCGCCTGGTGCTCATGGACAAGGGGAGGATACGAAAGGCCGGTACCCCGGCGGATGTGCTCGACTACGCGACGATCGAGGAGGTCTACGGGACGGTGGTTGTCGTCCGCGAGAACCCCCTGTCCGGGAAACCGTTCGTGATGATCGTATCAGAGGAGGTAAGAAACAAATGCTCAGGACGGTCCTGATACTGGGCGGCGCCCGGAGCGGGAAAAGCTCCTTCGCCCTTCGCGAGGCATCCCGCGCCCCGGGAGAGAAGGCCTTTGTCGCCACCGCCGAGGCCCTCGACGATGAAATGGAGAAGCGGATCGTCAACCACCGGAGGGAACGAGGACAGGAATGGAATACCTTCGAGGAGCCCCTGGAGATCCCTTCCCTTATCAGGAGGATAGGGCCGACCCACGGGGTCGTCCTCATCGACTGCCTGACACTGTGGGTCTCGAACATCATGATGCGCGCCCTTTCCCCTGACCGCTATGAAGAGGACCTCGTCGATGCCCTTTCCGCCCCCGTCGGCGCGCCCCTTACCTTGATCGTCTCGAACGAGGTGGGCCTCGGGCTCGTACCGGAATCACCGATGGGAAGGGAATACCGTGACAACCTCGGCCGGCTGAACGCAAGAGTCGCCGCTGCCGCCACCGACGTCTACTTCCTGGCGGCGGGGATCCCCATGAAGATAAAGGAGACATGACAGTGGAAGGAATACGTATTGAAGGGGTGGACAACACCCTTCTCGCACTCGCCGGTGAGCGCCTCGACAGCCTGACGAAGCCTTTGGGGAGCTTGGGAAGGCTCGAAGAGTTTGCGAAGCGGATCGTCGCCATAACCGGGAACCCGATGCCGCCCCCCTTCGGGAAGAAAGCGATATTCGTCTTTGCCGGTGACCACGGGGTCGTGGAGGAAGGGGTCTCCCTCTTTCCGAAGGAGGTAACGGTTCAGATGGTGCACAATTTCCTCCGCGGCGGTGCGGGGATAAATGTCCTTGCCCGCCACGCCGGTGCCGACGTCGTCGTCATCGACGTGGGCGTGGACCATGACTTCGCCGACGAACCCGGGCTCATCCGAAGGAAGGTGGTGCGGGGCACGAGGAACATGCGGAAGGGCCCCGCCATGACGAGGAGCGAGGCCGCCCAAACCATAGAGGCGGGCATCGCCCTGGCGAGAGAGTATGCCCAAAGGGGGTATCGCATCTTCGGCACCGGTGACATGGGTATCGGCAACACTACCGCTTCGAGCGCCATCGCCTCCGTCATGACGGGCGCGGCGCCAGCGGATGTCACCGGAAAGGGCACGGGGATCTCCGATGAATCCCTTATGTCCAAGATCGCCGTCATCGAGGACGCGATAAGACTCAATGGACCCGACCCCGCTTTCCCCCTCGACGTCCTCGCCAAGGTGGGAGGCGCCGAGATCGGCGGGATAGCCGGCCTTATCCTGGGCGCGGCGTCGCTCGGAATACCGGTTGTCATCGACGGCCTCATATCGACGGCAGGCGCCATAATAGCCTGGGCCATGGAACCCGCCGCGGCGGACTACATGTTCGCGGCGCACAATTCCGTGGAAAAGGGTCACCGGATCATGCTGGAAAGGATGGGACTCGATCCTATCCTCAACATGGGTCTTCGCCTGGGCGAGGGAACGGGGGCAGCCCTTGCCATCACCCTCGTCGAGGCCGGCCTCAAGATCTACCGCGAGATGGCCACATTCGACGAGGCCGGGGTATCGAAGGAGCTGACGTAAGCGCATGAAGAGGATACTCCTCGCCTTTCAGTTCCTGACCATCGTCCCCATACACATCGGGGGACGAGTGTCCGACAAAGATGTGTCCCTGTCGGCCGTTCTCTTTCCCCTCGTCGGTTTTGTTCAGGGAGCGGCCCTCGCCGCCGTCGCCTTCTTTTCCCTCAAGGTCTTCTCCCCGGCGGTCACCTCCGTCATTGTCATGTCAGTCTATCTCTTGACCAACGGTGCCTTTCATCAGGACGGTCTTTCGGACACGGTGGACGCCCTTTCCGTCAAATCGACGGGGGACATCGAAAAGGACAGAACAAGAAGACTCGCCGTCATGCGCGATCCGACGGCAGGCCCCATCGGTGTGGTGGCCATCGTCGTCAACCTTCTTCTCAAGTTCGTTCTCCTGGACGAGATCTTCACGACACAGGGAGACTCTTCCCTGAATCCTGTTGTACTCCTCATGCCCGCCGTCGCCGCCTGGTCCATGACGATGATGATGCCCGGTGCAAAAAGCGCCCGGAGTGACGGGCTGGGCAGGATATTCCTCGGCAGGGTAAAGACTTTGCATGCCTGCCTGGCAAGCATCATCCTCGTCTGCCTCGCCTTGATCGGCTACCTCATGAGCGGCTATCCCGGATATTACGGCGCCGGACGTTATCTCCTCTTTTTCTTTGCCGCCTCCATTGCCGCCCTCTGTGGGGGCCTGATCGTGCGGCGTCTCTTTGCGGTCCGGTTCGGCGGCCTCACCGGGGACAACCTCGGAGCCATACACGAGGCGGGCGAAACCGTCCTGTTGATAACGGCAGTGCTATGCTTTTGACGACTGACTATACAACCTTCCTCATCATCATCGTCTCGGCGATGGTCCTTGACTCCCTCATCGGCGACCCCCGGGTACTTCCGCATCCCGTGCGGCTCCTGGGATGGGCCATAGAAGCTTTTGAAGGCATCATCCGAAGGATCGGCAGGGGCATGCGTTTCGAGCGAGCAGCCGGCATTGCCCTGGTCATCGTCATTGTGGGGCTCACCTTCACTGTGTCCTTTTTCGTGCAGGCCGGAGTATTTCGGTACTCATCGGGGCCCCTGCGTATTGCCGGTGTCCTGTTCCTCGTGTATCTCGCGGCGTCGACGCTTGCCCTCAAGGAACTCCTGAAGGCGGGACTGTCGGTGATCAAGGCCGTGCAGGCCGACGATATGGCACTGGCACGACATCGCCTCAGCTTCATCGTCGGCCGTGATGTCAGAAGGCTCGGCAGGGACGGCATATTGAGGGCAACGATCGAGACTCTTTCAGAGAATCTTTCCGACGGTGTCATCGCACCCCTTTTCTACCTCACCCTCGGGGGAGTCCCCTGCGCTTTGGCTTACAAAGCGGTCAATACCCTCGACTCCATGGTCGGACACAGGAACGACCGGTACATAGACCTGGGATGGGCATCGGCCCGCCTCGACGACGCTGCGAATTATCTTCCCGCCAGGATATCGGCACTCCTTATCGCCCTTGCTGCCGGGATCCTCCTGAGGTCCCCCGCAAGGGCGCGGGCCGCCCTCGTGACCGTCCGCCGCGACGGACGCAAGCATACGAGCCCCAACAGCGGCTATCCCGAAGCATCCATAGCCGGTGCCTTAAACGTAAGATTGGGAGGACTGGTGACGTACGGAGGGATCACGGTCCAGAAACCCTACATCGGCATCCCGGGCGGAGCGGACTACCTGACAGCCTCCTTCAGGGCCGTCGGCGTTATTCGCGCAGCCTCCTATATTGGTTTCCTCTGTGCCCTTGCCCTTATATCCCTCGGGGCGGTCCTGTGAACCGCCACGGAGGTGGCGTTCACGGGTGGGCGCGCACCGCCGGAGTCGCCCGTGAGCACATCATCGACTTCAGCGCCTCCATCAATCCCCTCGGCACCCCGCGCGAGGTCCTCCGAGCCGTCAGGGCCCGTCTTCACGACATCGAGCACTACCCGGACCCCGACTCCATGGAATTGAGAGACAAACTCTCCGCAACCTTTGGCCTCGACCCCTCCGTCATCCTCTGCGGGAACGGGTGCACGGAACTCATCCACCTCCTTCCGAGGGCCCTGCCCCTCGGAAAGCTGCTCATCCCCCAGCCCACCTTCAATGAGTATGAACGGGCGTGCGCCATGGCAAACCCCCGCTGCACCGTCGTCCCCTACCCTTTGCGGGCGGAAGATGATTTCGGTATCGATCCCATCGCCCTTTTGCGCCGGGCGCAGAGGGAGAGCGCCGACGCCGTCTTCCTGTGCAACCCCAATAACCCGACGGGCAGAACCATTGAAATGGATGCCATGACGGAGGCGGCGACCCTCGCGGCAGATCGGAAAATCTACCTCATCATAGATGAATCATTCATCGAGTTCACCGCCGCCGCGTCAGCCGTCGGCCTGACCGGGAACAACCCGTATCTCATCGTCCTCAGGTCGATGACGAAATTCTACGCCCTGCCCGGCCTCCGTCTGGGCTGGGGTGTTTTCCCGCGTCGGGTGGCGCGGACCCTCAACACAATACGGGAGCCCTGGAGCGTGAATACCCTTGCTGAGGCCGCAGGTGTCGCGGCCCTTTCCCTCACCACCCACGGGCAACGGACCCACGCGTTCCTTTCACGGGAAAGGAAGCGCCTCGAAGGGGGCTTCACAGGGCTCGGGATCGCCTACACCCCCTCGCGGACGAACTACTGCCTGCTTCGGTCTCCTCACTCTCCTCGCATCGTAGAGCGCCTCAGGGAACAGAACATCCTCGTGCGCGACTGCTCGAACTTCAAGGGCCTCGATGAGAGCTACATCAGGGTGGCGGTGAGGAAGAGAAGAGACAACGACATCCTCCTCGAACGCATGGCCTCCCTTCTCGCAACCCCGTCATCGCCCGCCGGCAGGCGCGCCTCACACCGCGGATGAGACAGATTTGTATTGTGCGAAAACAGCAGGTTATGCTATATAAACATCAACGCCGACGTAGCTCAGAGGCAGAGCAGCTCACTCGTAATGAGCAGGTCGCGGGTTCGATTCCCATCGTCGGCTCCAGAATCTCAAAGCCTCTTGCGATAAAATAACCCCTTCTGCAGTTCTTTCATCATCCATCATCGTAGGATCTTGTATCGCCCTCGGAAGGTGCGCGGGTTCCCGCCCTAAGAGACTTCTGAGCTGCTCTCCGGCGGGGATGGAAGGGTGAAGGCGGAGGAGAGGAAGACGGTGAGCATCTTGCCGATGCTGCCGTTGAGGTCGAAATCGCCGAGATCGATGGCGCGGTTCGTCATCTGTTCGTAGTGGATGAAGACCATCTGGGAGAACGCCCGGTCCCACTCGATGACCGTTGCGGGCGGTTCAGCCTGTAGTTCCTTCCAGTACTGGATGCCGATCCTGACCAGGCCCTCCCTGTTCTCTTCGTCGTAGGGCATGAAGAAGAATCTCCCCAGTTCCCGCGCGAGGTCGTGCATGTCCATGCCCGCCCCTTCATCTTTGAGCCGGGGAACTGCAGCCGTCAGGAACCATATGCCGCAGACGAAGGTGAGAACCCTGTCGCGGGGAAAGGGAAGGTCCTCACCCGAGGCGTTAAGCCTGTCCATGAGGGAAGGAAGGAGAAGCGCGGAGATATCGGCCGACACGGACCTTGCCAGCATCTCGTCGAAGTTCTCGCAAGGCCCCAGGGCAACCAGGCACGCCTCCTCCATCGCGCTGAGGTCGGCCGCCGCCTTGTCGAGGAGCGCCTTCGTCAGCGGCTTACCCGCAAGATCGAATTCAGCCACTTTCTCATTCCAGTTCTTCATACCCGTACCCAGATGATGGGTAATAGGTGATAGGTTATGGGTTATGGGAACACCCCTGTCCCCTATTACCTATCACCTATTACCCATCATCTCTCTTCTTTACCACTTAAATATACCCTTCAGCAACTTGCCCGGCGTTATCCCCTCATCCTCCTTCTTTTCCGGGGGAGGGGCGCCTTCGTCGGCCGGTGCCCTGCCGGGTCCGCGGCCTTCCATTGCCATGAGGGGCAGCATAGACGTCGATTTACGCCTTACCTTCACGGCCCAGACGGGGTCTTTCGGACGCGGCGGATAGGAGATGTTCAGTTCGTCGCCGTAGGCTATGAACTGGATCATCGCCCCTCCTGCATCCCTGAAGATGCCTTTCGGCACGGCGCACTGTGTCGTCGAGGGTGCCATGACGACCTTATCCCTCACGAGGCGCCGCACGTCCTCATCGGGAAGAAAGTTCATCAGCGAATATCCCGTCTCGCGGACGTCGCTGGAGCTCCAGATGATCATCGTGCCGGTCTTCTCGTCATGCCCCATCGCTGTCGCGAAATAACCCGTCGCGGTGGGAATGGCGTTCCACTGGAATTGGAAGCTGTCCCCGGGACTTCCCTTTGTCGACGTGAACTCCACGGGAGCCATGAAATCATGGCCCGGGTCTATGGCAAAGCGTATGTCGGGAAGATAGTTGCCATGGACGAAATGGCTGCCCGCGAGGGAGCTTTCCGCCGGGACCTGCTTCGAATCCTTCCTGTTCGGCCAATCCGCGTACGTTAGGCCCTGACGGGGCGAAGGCGGGTTCTGCGCCGATACCTGCCGTCCCTGGAACACCTTTCCAAACTCGGCGGGGTTCATCTTCTCCGTGTTGATTTCGTAGGGCTGACCGGGCCTGACCGTCTCCGAGCAGCCCCAGTAGATGAGCATGCGCATCTTCGGCTTCTCCATCCTCTCCGGCCTATCCGCCCTCTCAACCGGTTCCGACCGGTCCGGACGCCCCGGCTCGGGCGTCATAAGCGGGAGGGTTGGCCCCATGTTCTGACCCGGAGGTATGTCGTGGGTTGCCTGAGGGTCGACAGGGGTACTCTTTGGAGAGGATACCTTCAGCTCAAGTTTCTTTCCCGAACCACCGCCTCCTCCCATACCGAGCATGCCGCCCATCATACCCGACATTCCGCCGCCGGCACCGGAAGGCATCCCGGGGAAACCACTCTTCTCCGTGGAAACACTTATCCAGTAGCGTGTCACCGGGGTCTTCTCCGCCGAGTCGGCCACCCCGGTCCACAGAACCAGCGCGAAGATACACAGGATGCCTGATATTACCGCCTTCCAGGAAAGATCACTGTCTCCCGTCATTTCCTCCTCCTTGATCATTGTGTGCGTGCCCGACGAAACCGGATTGACGCCCCGCACCCCGGGCGAATACCTGCCCGCCATCTGTCGAAACCTTAAGATGCAGATTATCTAACGCTCACCCGGGTGTCAAGGATAAAGAAGGTTCAAGGGAAAGACCGCGAAGGAGGGTCGGCTGTCAAGGGAATTCGTACACCGGCCGAAGGCAACGGTGCCTTTTCTTGTCTTTTACTCTTGAACTCTTGAACCTTCTTTTTACGCTGCCTTCTGTCTCTTTTCAACGAGTTCCTTCATGAAGGACAGGAGGCTGAGGTCCGGTTTTGAGAATTGGCCGTCGGCGCCGACGGACTGGCCCTTATGGATGAGCTTGTCGGTGATGAGCGAAGAGAAAAGGATGACGGGAATGTCTTTGAACTCAGCGGACTCCTTGATCTTCTTGCACAGGTGGTACCCATCCATGCCCGGCATCTCTATGTCCGTGAGGACCACGTCGACGAGATCCGTCAGGGGCACTCCCTCGGCAACAGCTTTGTCCCTGAGGCTCGCAAGCTGGTTCCATGCCTCCTCGCCGTTGCCCACGGAGTGGACGGCAAAATGCCCGTGCTCTTCCAGACGGGCCCGCACGTTGTGCCGAATGACGTTGGAATCGTCGGCATGGAGGACCTTGATGGGCCTGTCAAGACTGAATTCCATGCGCTCCTCCGTGGCGGACGAGGGGGCCTTCAGCGCCAGTTCCGGATTCAATTCCGCTATGGCCTTCTCGAGATCGAGGAGGAAGACAAGGTTCGTCTCCAGCTCAATGACGCCCGTCACCGCGTCGCTCACATTCTCCATGTAGCCGTCGAGGGGTTTTATATCCTGCCAGGTAACGCGGTGTATCCGCGTGACACCCGACACCATGAAGGCTGTCACGACGTTGTTGAATTCCGTTATGAGGACATTGCAGGGCTTCGTTTCCACCCTCGTCTTTCCGAGCCAGACAGCAAGGTCTATGAGGACCACCACCTTGTTCCGATGGTTGAAAAGACCCGATACCATCCCTCTTTTCGAATCCGGCGGATTGATCTTGTTCTTCGGGACGGGAATGATCTCGATGACCTTGGCGACATTGACGCCGTAATATCCTCGATATCCTTCCTCATCGATATAGAGTTCAAGGATCTCAACTTCATTTGTCCCCGTCTCGAGAAGAATATTGGATGTCCCCTGGGCCATAACCCCTCCTTTAGCTGCCTTATAAGAGTATTGAGAATACACGCATCTTTATTGTTATCGGAGGATATGGGAATAGATTAAGGGGAAGAAGAGACGGTTTGATCCGCTTGAACAGCTTGAGCCGCTTGAACGGGAAAGACCGGGGTGGGCAAAATGAATACAAGCCTGCTCGTATACCACGCGGTGCCGGTCCGCGATATTTCGTTTTTGATCTTTTTAACGCTCAAGCTGCTCAAGCTGCTCAAGCGGTTTCTACCCTTCCTTGTTTGGAAAGGGGATGTCTATCGCCTTTACCGGGCATTCGGCGGCGCAAAAGCCGCATTCCTCGCAGAGGTCTTCGTCGATCAAGGCCTTGCCTTCCCTGAACAATATGGCACCGGGAGGACACACTTCCCAGCACGTCGCGCATCCTGTGCATGTTTCATTGTCGACAACGGGGATCATCAGAGCACCATCCCTAAGCGGTATCCGTCGTGAATCGCGTTCAGAAGGCGCCTCGGTTTCTTCGCGTCTCCTATGAAATACGCCTCTGACGCAAGCGATCTCGCGGTATCTTTCCATACGCCTTCTTCCGGGGCCATGAGCGACGTCATCACGCTGTCCGTCTCGACAACGCCCTCGCCGGAGGGCCCCGTGACACGCACCCGGCCATCCTCGACGGCATTAACGACGGTGCGCATCATGAAATTGACCTTTCGCTTCCTCATGAGGGCCATGTACTGCCAGAAATAGAAGGGGTTGACGTCTCTGCCGGGCTTTACCGTTTCGTCTATGACGGTGATCTCGTATTCACCGCTCTGAAGGAGGTAAACGGCAACACCAAGGCCGACGCCGCCCGCTCCCATGATGACGACCCTCCGTCCCGTCTTCTTCCCCGTCACCATCACATCCTGCGGTGTCAGGATGCCCTCGGAGAGACCCTTCACAGACGGCCCTGACGCCACCACGAGAACGTCGGGAGCCTCCTTTCGGACCATTGCCGGGTCGCAGTCAACACCGAGTCTGATGGAAACGCCCGCCTTGCGGCAGAGTTGCTCGAGGGTCGCTATGGGTCTTAACAGCTCCACGGCGCCGGCGTCCACCCGGGAGGCAAGGAGGATATTCCCGCCAAGTCTGTCGTTCCTCTCGATAAGCGTTACATCGTGGCCCTTGCGTGCCGCCACCTCTGCACACTGCAGGCCCGCGGGGCCTCCGCCGACGACGAGGACCTTCTTTTTCCTCTCCGCCGGTTTGAACCCATAGTATCCCCACGATTCCTCGCCCTCATGTCCCAGGCTGGGACGGACGGAACACATGATGGGTTGATGGTAATAAAGCCGGGAAAAGCAGACATTGCAGGCAATGCAGGGGACTATCTCCCCTTCCCTGCCCTCGCTGACCTTCCTCGGGAACTCGGGGTCGGCTATCATGGGACGGCACATCTCGACGAAATCCATCTGTCCCTCGGAGATAGCCTTCTCGGGAATGTGGGGGAGAAACTGCCGGAATGCCATCATGACGGGGACGCCGACGGCCTTCTTCACCGCCTCCGCTATGTAGAGCCAGTGACCCATGGGAACGTCCCGCGTGATAACCGACCGGGACGATTCGTGCCACCCCACGGTGACGCTCAGGTAGTCCGCTCCGGCCTCCTCGGCTATCCTGAAGCTTTCGACACTCTCCTCGAAGGTGTTGCCGCCCCGGTCGTCCAGAAGCTCATGCCCGCAAAGCCGGATGCCCACGGGCATGTCGCCCGCCTCGGCCTTCACTCCCTCGATGACTTCAACCATCAGCCGGCACCGTGCCTTCAGGTCCCCGCCGTATTCATCGGTCCTCTTGTTGGTGTAGCGCGACATGAAGGTGGAGATCAGGTAACCGACGATGCCGGAGAGTTCTATCATGTCGAATCCGGCCTGCCTCGCCCGGCGTGCCGCCGACACGTGGTCCTTCACGGCCTGCTTTATCTCCTCTTTCGTGATCTCACGGGGGGGCTTGAAATAGGAAAGCTTCTGGGGCACAACGGAAGGCATGAGGCAGTAGTCGAGCTCGATCCCTCCTTCCCTTCCGCAGTGAAGTATCTGGATGCTCGAAAGGGCCCCGTTGGCACGGATCACATCGGCTATCCGGGCAAGACCGGGGATATATCTGTCATCATTGATGGACATCATGCCCTTGAAGCCCTTGCCCTCGCCCTTCTTGTCGGGGTAGGCTCCCTGGGTCGTCACTATGCCCGCCCCGCCCTTCGCCTGGGCCTCCATGTAGGCGACCTCGCGGTCGCTCACATAGCCGTCGCCGTATGGGAAGTTCGTCTCCGTGGCAGCGTATTTGATCCTGTTCTTCACGGAGAGCTTGCCGATGGTGCCCGGTTGAAAGATATGCGGATATCGCTCCATGATCGTCACCCTGTTTCCGTTCAAAAGTGAAGAAGCAGTGAATTGAGTAACACACCGCCAAGAACGAGTCAAGACACAAAAGAGACCGTCTCAGGTTTCAGGTTACAGGTCTCAAGCTAAAGACGCGAACCGGAAACATCCCTTCTTTGGCCTTTAGCCTGGAACCTGAAACCTGAGACTTGAAACCGTCTTCACCGGGTCACCGGTGAGATGTTCCATATGTCGCGGGCGTACTCGTTTATCGCGCGGTCGCTCGAGAACTTGCCCGACCTTGCCGTGTTAAGGATCGCCTTGCGCGTCCACTCGTCCCTGTCGGTGTAGGCCCGGGCCACCTCCTCCTGACACGCCACGTAGAGGGAATAATCGGCCAGGACGCAGTACCGGTCGCCATCCGTCAGGGCCTGCACAATGGGCTGGAACAGGGCAGGTTCTTCGGGTGAGAAGAATCCTGATTGGAGCTGGTGCATCACCTGGGCAAGCTCCTTGTTCTCTTCGATGTATTTCTTCGGATCGTATTGTTTCCTCAACTCGAAAATCTCCTCGGCCCTGTGCCCGAAGAGGAAGAAGTTCTCCTCTCCCACCTCCTCCCGGATCTCTATGTTCGCACCGTCATAGGTACCGATCGTAAGCGCTCCGTTGAGGGCAAACTTCATGTTTCCCGTGCCCGACGCCTCGTAGCCCGCCGTCGATATCTGCTCCGACAGGTCCGCCGCCGGTATGGTCACCTCGGCGATGGTGACGCCGTAATTGGGGACGAAAACCACCTGTAATTTGTCCTTCACCAGCGGATGGGCCCCAACTATCTCGGAGACGTTATATATGAGCTTAATGATAAGCTTGCACATGAGATAGCCCGGGGCCGACTTGCCCGAGAAAAGGACCACCCGGGGGACAAAACCCTCCGACACGCGTCCCTCCTTGAGACGGTTGTAGAGCGTGATGACGTGAAAGACATTGAGGAGTTGTCTCTTGTATTCGTGGAACCTCTTCACCTGGCAATCGAGGAGAAAGTCCGTCTCGAAGGTAAAATTGAAGACCCTCTCCATCGCCCTGGAGAGACGGAGCTTGTTCTCTTTCTTGACCGCGTTGAATCGTTCCCTGAAAGCCGCGTCCTCTGCCATGGGCTCGATCTTCTTCAATTCTTCGAGGTCATGCATCCACCCATCGCCGATGGCCTCTGTGATAAGGGAGGCAAGACCGGGGTTCGCGGAGAGCAGCCACCGCCTGTGGGTGATGCCGTTCGTTACGTTCCGGAACTTCTCGGGATACATCAGGTAGAAATCGTTGAACACGTGGCTCTTCAGGAGCTCGCTGTGCAGACGGGAGACCCCGTTCACCGCGTGGCTCCCCACGATGGCAAGCCGGGCCATGTTAACCACCCTCCCTCCCTCTCCCGTGACGATGCCCATCTGGTAAGCCTTGTCGAACTCTTCGGGAAAGCGCCGGGCCACCTGGATGTGGAATTTCCTGTCCATCTCCTGGATTATCTGGAGGTGGCGGGGAAGCAGGTGACCGATGAGGTCCTCCGACCATGTCTCGAGGGCCTCGGGAAGGATGGTATGGTTTGTGTAGGCAAAGGTCTCGCGGGTGAGTTTGCTCGCCACATCCCAGGGGACCCCATGGTCGTCGATGAGTATCCTCATCATCTCGGGGATCGCGATCGAAGGATGGGTATCGTTGAGCTGGATGGCGACCTTGGCCGGCAACATGTTCAGACCACTGTACGCCTTCCTGAAACGCCTCAGGATGTCGGCAAGGGTGGCCGCCACGAAGAAGTACTGCTGTTTGAGCCTCAGTTCCTTGCCCGCGAGCGAAAGGTCGTTGGGGTAGAGAACCTTCGATATATTCTCGCTGTTGTTCTTGTTCTCCACGGCCTTGACATAGTCGCCGCTGTTGAAGTAGTCAAAATCGAAGTCACGCGTCGACTTCGCTGCCCAGAGGCGCAGGGTGTTCACCGTGTTCGTCCGGAAGCCGGGCACCGGATAGTCGTAGGCCATCGCAAGTATCTCGCTCGTGTCGACCCATTCCGTCCTGGCGGAGTGCGTCTCCACCCTCCCGTAGAACCGGACGGGATAGATAAGCTCCGGTCGAGGGAATTCCCAGGGGTTGCCGTACCGCAGCCAGTTGTCGGGGGCCTCCGCCTGATACCCGTCGACGATCCTTTGCGTGAAGATGCCATACTCGTACCTGATACCGTAGCCGTAGGCCGGATAGTTCAATGTCGCCATGGAATCCATGAAACAGGCCGCCAGCCTGCCGAGGCCCCCATTGCCGAGCCCTGCATCCCATTCGCACTCGAAGGTATCCTCCAACCTGGCTCCCAATACGTCCATGGCCTCACGATACTCATCGAGAAGATCGATGTTGATGAGATAGTTCTTGAGAAGTCTCCCCATAAGAAACTCCAGGGAAAGATAGTAGAGTCGCTTGGCATCGTGTTTATAGTAGCTCTGCTGGCATTCGATCCAGTTCTTGACTATGTGGGCCCTGACGGAGAGGGCCGTAGCCGTGTACTTGTCCCTTCGCGTCGCCGAATACATATCCTTCGACAGCGAATACGTGAGCTGGTTCGTCAGAATCCTCCGAAAATCGTCCCCGCCCCGGCCGTCCGATTTCTTCACGCCGGTTCCATCAAATGCTTCACTCATATGACATCTCCTTGAATAGTACCGGAGCCTGGGCTCCGGTACCTATACTTATCGATATTTGTTAAAGGTTCTTTAGCTGCGGTATTCCGAAAAGGCCGTGATCGGACACGGCGGAAGGTGGTTCTCCTGGCGTTACCCGGCCCCAGAACACTGTGGTCAGTGTTGCCCGGGGCAACCATCCTAACGATCCAGCATCGACGCCGGCTCAAAAACCTCGCCGAGAGGCCTCATGAATGTATAGTTTGTCGTCTCTCCGAGCAGGGCATCCCCGACTTCTCTCGTGTTGTTGGCAATTATCGAAAAAGGCAGGGCGGCGATGGTCGCCGCGAAACCGACTCCCATGCTGGCGATACCGATAGGCCTCAAGAGCACAAGATCAAAGAACATGGCCTCCCCCTTGCCGGTTCCTCTCCAGGAACGCTCCTCGAAATCATCCCCGGCAAACGCGGGAAGCACGACAAGACCACAGGAAAAGGCAACGATCATGACAAATATTGCAACTTTTTTCATATGTTACCCCCTTTTCTTAAGACCTTTTGTTTTTATAGCACAGCATTTAGCCGTTTTCAATAGTTTTTGGTATACCTATCTAAAGCGGCTTGAACCGCTTGAACAGCTTGAGTGACTATGTTATAAAAGCGCCTTGCACGACAGACAGTTAAAAGGCTACCATCTTTCTTGGATATTAATAGTGGTGCACCAACACCACAACTAAAAGAAAGGG